>WNFG01004144.1_pt1 | contig 12183 bp, 7 predicted proteins | sample 5400431 | NCBI WGS metagenome assembly WNFG01 (sample SAMN13153346, study PRJNA577476) | soil metagenome | isolation source: 120 cm saprolite under Douglas fir tree site 2 hole 3 replicate 2 | place: USA:California | collected 2015-04-18
TCATCTGCTACATTGTTGCAGCATGTGCGCCCTCAAGTCATCGCGGATATTGGTAAGCGGTGCATCCGGTCCGATCGGTCGAACTCTGCTGCCTTCGCTCAAGTCGAATGGTGCAAGAATAACGCGGCTGACTCGCAACAGCGCAACTTCGAATTCGACAGGCGATGAAGAGCACATCTCGTGGGATCCAGAGCAGACAATCCCTCCGCAAGTGGTTTCCGGCTTCGATGCCGTGATTCATCTTGCGGGTGAAACGATTGCCGGTCGCTGGACCGAGGCGAAGAAGGCAAAAATCCTTAATAGCCGGGTCGTGGGAACGCGCAACCTTGCACAAGCCTTAGCCCAAACCAGAGAAAAACCCGGAGTATTCGTTTGCGCGTCGGCTATTGGATACTATGGCAACCGTGGAGACGAACTGTTACGGGAGCAAGGCTCTGCGGGCACCGGCTTTCTTGCCCACGTGTGCCAGCAGTGGGAGACCGCCACGGCCCCGGCAGAGCAAGCTGGCATTCGCACCGCAAGGACTCGATTTGGAGTCGTCCTGAGCCCCAAAGGCGGCGCACTGCAGAAAATGCAGTTGCCGTTTAAGCTGGGGCTTGGCGGCGCCATCGGCGACGGCCGCCAATGGTGGAGTTGGATTGACGTACAGGATCTTGTCGGCGCCATCCATCACATCCTGAAGACCGATCTGCTGCAGGGGCCGGTAAACGTGGTCGCGCCCCGTCCTGTGACCAACGCGGAATTTACCAAGACGCTCGCTAGCGCGCTCTCCCGCCCGGCGATTCTCCCTATGCCCGCTTTCGCCGTCAAACTCCTGCTTGGACAGATGGGCGAAGAGGTCTTACTGGGGAGCCAAAGAGTGGAACCTAGCAAGCTGATTTCGAGTGGATATCCCTTCCGCTTTCGCGAACTCAGCACTTCACTGGACGCAATATTGAACCCCTGAGCGCGACCCGATTCCATCCACCACGGCCCAACCAAGATTCTCTCCGGGGAGGGATCGCAGGCCTGCGCGTTGATCCGTTTTACGCTTGCACGGCGCCCCCCCCCAAAAAAATCGGGGCAGCCGAAGCCGCCCCGAAACCTAGATGAACGATGAGGGGAAAAACTAGTTCATCGGGTGAGCGTCCACATCCGGATTCCCGCGAATGCCTTGGGATTGGAAGGCGCCGATGAAGCCAGAGTTCTGATTCAGGAAGTCACTGGTCATCTGGTCATAGTCGCCCATGTAGATGGGGTTAATGAATTCGTCGCTGCCGTGAGTGGGAGCGAAGGCTGGCAAACCGATGTCAGCATCGGTCCAGCTAAACCCTCCATCGGTCGATTCGCCGCAGTGCCGCCGAATGGCGAAGTTCTCCGAGTCCGCACGGCGGTCGTACCAGCAAGCGGCGACGTATCCCCGGCTATCGACAGACACGCCCGATTGGTAATGGTCATGACCGCTGCCCAGACGTGACTGGATGTCGCTGTTGATCTTTATGGGCAAACGGCCCCAGGTGTGCCCTCCGTCCGTGGACGAGCGCAGGAAAACATCGTCATAAGCATAGGCGCCCTGAACGGCAACCGGGTCGGGCACGATCTTGTCACGGCCATCGGCCCAAGTAATGTAAAGCGTGCCGTCGGTCGCCGTACCGGAATGGTCGACAGCCATTGCCATGTCGAGGAAGTCACGGAAAAGACCTTGCACGTAATAAGAATCGCCCCCGGGTTGAAGGCTGCTCTCCACCCTCACAGGCGCTGACAGCACCCCACGCTTTAGGCTCGATATCTGAATCGTGCGCGGGCCTAGCGGGAAGTTGCTTCCCAAATTGACCCAGGAAATGTAAAGCGTGCCATGGGAATCGACGGCGAGCTGTGAGCCTTGGACGGCGGCTGCGCCGCAGACCTCGATGGCGACGCGTGGAGTGGCGGACCATGTCTTCCCACCGTCATCGGACTCCACCAACTCAACCGCGGTTCTGATGTCGTTTAGGCACGCGGCACTGGTGAAGGTGAAATCGAAATCCGTGTAGGAGACGAAGATGCGCCTTTTGTTGGAGGGGTCGATCGTGGACCAGGGCTTGTCGAGCAGATGGCCAGAGCCGTCTTTGAAAATGGCTGCGACCGGATCGCCCCATGTCTTGCCACCATCGTGGGACTTGTTCACGGAAATCGCGGCAAAAGGGTTGGAGTTGCTATCGGTATAGTCGAAGATCTGTGAGTAGTAAAAGGTGCTGGCGTCGGAGCAGTTGACTCCGGGGTCGCCGCCGAGGAAATTGCCATCACCCGGGCCGGGGTTGAGAGGGCCGATATCGGTGAACGACGCGCCGCCATTCGTGGAGTATGAGGCGCCGCTGAACGCCTGGCCGCCGGTTCCGCTGTAGAAGAATGGGGTTTCGAACACACTGCCGGAGTCGTTGAAACCGACGACCACGCTGTTACCGCATCGAGCGGTTGAGGTCTCACTCTGGGTGAATCCAGCCATGGAGGAATTGGCAATATCCGTGGATGGATTGGAAACCTTGACGATGCTGGCGGCAGGCGTCGGCGCGCTTACGGACGGGACCATCTTGGCGCGAGCAATGAAAGAAGGATCGGTCAGACGCATGCCGTACCTTTGCCACGCGTCGGCGAAGTGGACGATGTTGGCATAGCCGTCAAGCATCCTCCGGTGCCTCGCATCGAGCTTGTTGTAAGCTGCTTTGACATTCTGGAGAGTTTTGTTGATGGCGGCAACTTTCTCAGGACTAAGCTGGGCTCCGGCAAACAGGGGAGCGAACGTAGCCAGTGCCAAAACACCGGCGAAAAGGCGCGCGAACCTGGGTGACTTCATGCTGATCTCCTTATTCTGCGGTGACTTCATGTCTCGAAAAACGTTCACTGAAGGGCCCCTACGACGTAGGGCTAGCAGTAAGACATTGCTTGATACTCACCGTCAAGCGAAAACGTAGAAATGAAAGAAACAAACATTTATATGCATAAAATTGCGCTATGAAAAGGCATACGAGACCAGGTCTTTGCGCGATTCGCGGGATGGGCATGCAGGTAGGCGCGAAGCGAGTGCTTGCTTGAGCAGCACCGATCTATTTCACCACAGAGGCCACCCGTCGATGCGGCGCAGGAAGGATTCCGCCGCCCAAATCCAGGATGGGCAGCATGGGGGAAACCTACGCTACGCTGGCGGTTTCCTGTTTCAGCTTCTCAGCCTGGTAATGGGTGATAAGAGCGTCGACCAAAGGCTGGAGTTTGCCGTCCATGACCGATTCCAACTGGTGAACTGTAAAACCGATGCGGTGATCAGTGAGGCGGTTTTGGGGAAAGTTATAGGTGCGGATCTTTTCGCTGCGGTCGCCAGAGCCGACCATAGCCTTGCGCTCCTTGGCCAAGGCCTGCTGCTGTTTCTCCATCTCGATTTCGTAGAGCCGCGAACGCAACACGCGCATGCCTTTTTCGCGGTTCTTGATCTGCGATTTTTCATCCTGGCAGCTCACGACCGTATTGGTGGGAATGTGCGTGATGCGCACAGCGGAGTAAGTCGTATTCACCGACTGGCCACCCGGTCCGGAGGAACAGAAGGTGTCGATGCGGAGATCTTTGGCTTCAATCTTGATGTCGACGTCTTCAGCTTCGGGTAAGACCGCAACCGTGACGGCGGAGGTGTGGATGCGTCCCTGCTGTTCGGTGGCGGGCACGCGTTGTACACGGTGCACACCGCTTTCATACTTGAGCTGCGAATAGACGCGTTTGCCTTCGATAATGGCGATCACTTCTTTCAGTCCGCCCGCGGACGACTCCGAAGTGGAGAGCACTTCGACTTTCCACCGCTGCATTTCAGCATAGCGCGTGTACATGCGGAAAATTTCAGCGGCAAACAGCGTGGCTTCGTCTCCGCCGGTGCCAGCGCGGATTTCGAGGATGATATTTTTCTCGTCGTTAGGATCCTTCGGCAGGAGCAGAACTTTGAGTTCTTCTTCAATCGAGCCGACACGCGATTGCAGCTTGTCCAGTTCTTCTTGCGCGTATGCGCGCATGTCAGGATCTTTTTCTTCGGCCAGCACAACCCTGCTTTCCACAATGCCTCGGGTCAGGTCTTTGTACTCGCGATACTTTTCGACGATCGGGGCAATTTCACTGTGTGCTTTGGCGGTTTTCTGGTATTTCGCCGAGTCGGTGACAATCTCCGGCGATGCCAGAGCCTGAGTGAGCTCTTCGTAGCGGGCTTCGATTTGGTCCAATCGTTCAAGCATCGGAATCTTTCCTAGAGACGCAGCTGGCGACGTCTCGGTTGCGGCCGCCAGGTTCGTGCCCGGGAGGAGACGGAACCACTCACGTCTCTACGGCTCATTCTAGCGACATCGGGGATAGAAACAGGAAAGTATTCGCGGCGGGGCCGCTAGGCAATCACCAACTCGCCACCGCGTTCCTTCTCAAGAACCATTGCCTGGTCGAGAGCCACGATGGCGCACTGCGCCTGTTCATCCGACGGAGGCTTGGTGGTGATGCGCTGGAGCCAAAGACCGGGGGCGGTCATAAGAGCGAACAGAGAACCGCGATGCTTGGCGGCGAAACGGATGATTTCGTACGACACTCCGGCAATCAGGGGCAGGAACGCAACCCGCACGGCAAATCGCGCCCAGAACGTTGTGACCGGAACCAGCATATAGAAGCCGATCGAGATCAGCATCACGGTCATCAGGAAACTGGTGCCGCAGCGAGGGTGGAATGTCGAATACTTCTGCACTGCCGCGGTCTCAAGCGGATCGCCGTTCTCGAAGGCGAAAACTGTTTTGTGCTCCGCGCCGTGGTATTCGTAGACGCGACGAATGTCTGGCCACAGAGAGACTCCCCAGATGAAAAGCAGGAACAGCGCAATACGGACAATGCCATCGATCAGATTAAACATGATCTGGCCGCCGAGAGCAGGGTCCCACTTCTTAAGCTGAGTGGCGGCCACCAATGGCAGATACTTGTACATAAAAATAAAGAATGCGACTGAGATGATGATGTTCGCAGTTGCCAACCAACTGCCGATGGTGGCAGCTTTTCCACGGTTCTCAGACGTTCTCGAAAGCGCTGAACTCCCACCGGACTCGGCAGCCTTGGCCCCGCCCTCAGCAGGACGGGCGTCATTCTGCATCATGTCTTCGAGGGCGACGTTAGCCGAAAAGCGCAGGGCACGATAGCCGAGGCTCATGGCGTAACCCAGCGTCATGACGCCCCGAATAATAGGCCAAGCCATCCATTTATGCTTTTCCGAAGGACGGTCCAGCGGCTCACTGAGGGTCGCCATTTCACCCGAGGGCTTGCGGCAAGCGATCGCCCAGGCATGCGGAGAACGCATCATCACGCCTTCGAGCACGGCCTGTCCGCCGACCAGAGTTTCTTCGCCACTCTCGAGGGCGGGAAGAAGCTGCACGGCCACCAGAAAACGCACGAAATTTCGTACCCAGCGCACGTTGGTTAGATGCTCCCAAAGGCGGTAAAGCGCCAAATCATAGGGTATCACAGGGAGCCCAGCGGCCCAGGGGGTTGGTTCGCTGTTCTGCGGCTGACAGGCCAGCTGTGAGGCGTGGGTCTCGAACAGGAGAACCGCAGCAGAATCCGGCCCGGACGACGAGAATTTCCTGAGCTGTCCTTACTTCTTACTTTTTGACCGTATCCTCGGGATCGGCAGCGACCGTAACCTCAACCGGCACGCCCGGTTTGAGCGCCACCTCTTGACCGTTCGCGTCGTTCAGGGTGTTATCGATGCGAATTTCACGATATAGATGGTCTGCTCCCTCCACGACGATCTGGGCTTTTTCAGGGTCTCGGGGATCGCGCGGCTTGATGACTTTCTCGACCATGCCGGGGAGAGTAGTGCTCGGCTTCTCATCCGGAACGATTGAATTTCGAGTCATCGTAAGGGCCTGGGAGACGTCTAAAAGACTGTGAAGCCGCGACTCCAAATAGACGCCAAATCGATGAGGCTTGTCAACTGCGTTCCAAACTCATCGATTCTCTTTCAGTGCATCTGTTTCAGTGCAGCCTCTGGCGGCTGTGGACTGCTTCGCTGCTTCGTGCGCGAAGACCAGCGAGGCAGTCACGGGAGAAAGACCTCGACGGATAAGAGTGTGAGATGAGACATCTGGCATCCGCTTGCGAAGCGCTGGCGGGCACCACGAAGAAATTGCAGAAGATCGCCATTGTTGCCGGTTATCTGAAGTCGCGTACTCCGCAGGAAGCTGGGATCTCGGCGGTATTTTTGTCAGGTCGGCCATTTCCAGTTTGGGAGGAAACGACGCTGCAGGTCGGCGGATCGCTTTTGTGGCGACTGGTGGCGGAGCTTGCCGAAAAAGATGACGCCACGCTGACTGCTGCGTACCGTCGTCTGGGCGACCTGGGAGCCGTGGCTGGCGAGCTACTGCCAGAAAGAGATGGCCAGGGCCTCAGCGTCTTGGAAGTGAACGCTGCCTTCCGCCAGATCGCGGGAACGCGGGGAGCGTCGGCAAAATCTGCGCTGTTGCGCGATTGGCTTAGGCGCGCAACACCATTGGAAGCCAAGTACATGGTGAAGGTCATGACTGGCGATCTGCGGATTGGGCTGAAGGAAAGCCTGGTCGAAGAGGCAATCGCCAAAGCTTACGGCGGCGCGCTCAAGCAAGTGCAGCGTGCAAACATGCTGCTGGGGGACATTGGCGAGACGCTAAAGTTGGCAGCCACGGGGCGGCTGGCCGACGCGAAGATGCGGCTGTTCCATCCTTTGGGCTTCATGCTGGCGAGCCCGGTTGAGTCTGCCGAGGAAGGACTGAGTTATTTTCCCGAGGCGGCGGTGGAGAATAAGTACGATGGCATCCGGGCACAGGCGCACGTTTCAGGGGGCGAGGTGAAAATTTTCTCCCGCACACGCGATGAGATCACGGAATCGTTTCCGGAATTGCCGAATGCGCTGGCGGGGTTGCCCCAGGATGCGATTCTGGACGGCGAAATTGTGGCCTGGGAGCATCCTGGGGAGCTGGCTCAGACGCAGGAAGTGGTGGACGGCCGAATCACCGATACCGGCGAGTCCAAGGCCATGAATCTTGGACGGGCGCGACCGTTCAGCGCGTTACAGCCGCGGTTGGGTAGGAAGAAAGTTAGCGCGAAAATACTGCGGGACACTCCGGCCGCTTACCTGGCATTCGATGTTCTATACGCCGGCGGCGAACTATTGATCGATCGCCCTCTCAAGGAGCGGGCCGGGATTCTAGATGAATTGCTGGCGGGGAGAAGGGGAATTGACCACGGAGCCACCGGGTCACCGATAAAATCCCAAACCGCAGAAGGACAAGGCAACCTGCGCTTTGAGCTCGAGACCGAAGCGGCAGAGGTCAAGGCGGGCAGCGTCATTCGAGCGCCGGTATTTCGCGCGTCCTCCCCGGAACAGCTCGAAGAGCTTTTCACGGCTGCACAGGCGCGGGGGAATGAAGGACTGATGATCAAGGATCTGACCTCGCCTTACGCCCCAGGTAAGCGTGGCAAATCGTGGCTGAAGATGAAGCGTGAACTGGCAACGCTCGACGTGGTCGTGACGGCGGTCGAGTACGGACACGGAAAACGCATCGGCGTGCTCAGCGATTACACCTTTGGCGTCTGGAATGGGGAGCGCCTGGTCAACATCGGGAAGGCTTATTCGGGATTAACCGACGCGGAGATTGCCGAAATGACCGAGTGGTTTCTCGGACACACCATTGAAGACCAGGGCTTTCGCCGTCTGGTCGAACCGAAGATTGTGCTGGAGGTGGCATTCAACAACATGATGCAATCGCACCGTCATGACAGTGGTTTTGCCTTGCGGTTTCCCAGGATTGTGCGCCTGCGGCCGGACAAGTCTGCGGAGGACGCGGATACGATTGCGCGAGTGCGGGAAATTTATGCGTCGCAATCGGACAGCAAAGCTTGAAACGGGTAACGAACAGTTCAGCGGCTGTGCTGGTGGGGTTCCGGTTCGCTCTCCCCCACAGGGATCACACACCCGTGGGCCACTTCGCACACTGCGTGTTCAAACTGAATCGTGGTGTGGTCGATGCGGAACTCTCGATGCAAGCATTCCTTCACCTCCCGCAGGATGCGCTCGCTAACCGAGGGGGGAATGTCTGCAATCGAGATGTGGCACGAGAGAGCGCGAGTTTCAGAGCCGATGCTCCAACAGTGCAGGTCGTGCACGTCGTTGACGCCGTCGATGGAGCGGATGGCGGTCTCGACCAGTTCGAGCTTCACGCCGCGGGGCGTACCCTCGAGCAAGATGTTAAGGGTTTCGCGGACGATGCCGAAGCCTGACCATAAAATCAGCGCCCCAATTCCGAACGACAGCGCGGAGTCGATCCAGTAATGGCCGGTCGTCATAATGGCCCAGCCTCCGGCGATTACGGCGGCGGTTGAAATCGTGTCGCCCACTTCGTGCCATAGGGCGCTGCGAATGTTGATGTCGCCTCCGGAACGATAGAGCAGCAGAGCAATCACTCCGTTGATGACCACGCCCGCCGCAGCGACTGCCATCATGATGCCGGCGCGAACATGCTCAGGATGCTGAATCCGGCGGAAGGCTTCGTAGAAGACAAAAAACGAAACCGCTACCAGCGAGACGGCATTGACCAGGGCGACCAGCACTCCGGCGCGATGGTAGCCGTAAGTCTTGGTAGCGCTGGGCGGCCGCGATTGCAAATAGACGGCAACCAGCGAAAGCAGGAGAGCCAGAAAATCCGACAGGTTGTGCCCGGCCTCCGACAGTAGCGCCAATGAGTGGGCGCGGATGCCGGCAAATACGAGCAGTACAATATAGGCCAGGGTGACGGTCAGCGATACTTTCAGGACCCTACCAGGACCGCGCTCGCCGTGGGAGTGAACGTGCACTCCCTCAAGTGTAAGGCCCAAAGAACTGGCCTTCAAGAGCGTGCCGGCAGGGTTCGGCACCGGTGGTGTCGGCTTCTCGAACGATTCAGCCACCGGGGCGCGAGCTGGACCGGAATATCTTAGCGGAATTCTGCCGCTGGCGGATCAGCGTTTCAGCAGGTTTTCGAAGTAGCGATTGTTGTAAAACGTATTCGTTTTCTGGACGTGCTCCAGAATTCGGTACATTTTTTCTTTGGCCTCGCGATTCAGTTCTTTGAACTGCACCGCTATGCCCGATCCGGGGTCCATTCTGGCAACGTATCCCTCAGCATCCAGATTGCCGTCATCCAGGGAAAAAACTAGCTTGATCTTAGTGCCCGGCGTGAGGATCGCAGTGGTTTCCACATAGCAGCCGCCCATGCTGAGATCGGTCAAGTTGCCCAACATCTGTCCGCCACCGGTCTCGGGATGCAATTCGATCGTGACCCGGCATTTCATGCGGGCGTGCAGCCGGCGATCTTTTCTGGAGGGGTGTTTCTGCTTCTCGATGTACATGCGGCGATCGGCTTGAGCCAGGAGCTGTTCCGCATCTGTCCCGTCATCGGGGTACACGGCCTGACCGACGCTGAGGGAGAGAATGTCTTCCGCGCAGATTTCGAAACCCGCCTGCTTAGCCAATGCCCGCATCTGTTCGGCCTTCTTGGCAGCGGCGTCTGCGGCCAGCCCCGGGGCAACGACCACGAATTCATCTCCGCCCATGCGCGCCACATAGTCGTACTCGCGACAGCTTTCTTTTAGCGCTTGGGCATAAAGCCGTAAAACCCGATTCCCCTCGAGATGGCCAAAACGATCGTTCACCTGCTTGAAACCATCGAGATCAGAAACCATCACGATCAATGAGGACTGATCGCGCTTGCAGCGAGCGAGTTCACGATCCAGTTCGAGGAACAGAGACCGCGCGTTGGGCAGCCCGGTCAGATAATCCGTGGTCGCGGAGCTTTCCGCTTGCTGATATTTAAGCGCATTCTCTATGGACAGCGCCATCTTGCTGCTTACGGCTAAAAGGATGCGCAAATGATCGGTGGTAAATGCATCACGTTCCCCGCGGTAAAGAGCCAGCACTCCGATAATCCCAGCCACTCCTTCAAGAGGCACTGCCAAAGCCGAGCTCAGAGTGCTGAATTTCGTGGGATCGTTCAAGTACCCCGGCTCAACCGATGGGTTCCCGTTCACGATCGGCTTTCGGTTTTGTGCTACCCATCCCGAAAGCCCTTGTCCGAGAGGGATGCGCAAAGAAGAGAACAGGCGGTAGTTGTCGCCATTGACGTACTCGGGGACCAACTCGTCGGCGCGGAGAATGTAGATGGCAATCGCGTCGTAGGGAACCATGGGCTTTAGCTTCACGGAGAACACGGACAGGGTCTCCCCCAAGCTGAGCGATGCGCCCAAATCCTGGCTTAGTTCAAACAGGGATTGCGCTTCCTGCCGGGCTGCGGCAATGGAAGAGAGAAATGTGGTTTCGTGCCCGGTGGATTCCTGCGCCACCTTTTCGAATCCGGCGTCGGGAGCCGGCCCACGCTCAATTCTGATCTCCGTCGAGAGCGGCGAGTTCACGTCGTTAGTGGACCTGGCCAGAGCTAAATTTTCCAGATGCCGGTAGCGTTTCTCAAGAACCTGAACCACTTTCGGATCAAACGCCTTGCCTGACTCCGCCGAGAGCTGCTGCATTACTTCCTGCAGGGGCAGCGCCCTCCGGTACTGGCGGTCCGAAGCTAGAGCATCGAGGTAGTCCACCGCGGAGAGAATGCGCGCGCCCAACGGAATCTCCGTGGCTTTCAGTCCCATGGGGTATCCGGTTCCATCCCACTTTTCATGGTGAGCCCGCACGATGGGCACAACCGGATAGGGAAAACGAACCCGCTCCAGGATCTCCGCGCCCACCAGGGTATGAATCTTCATCTTCTCGAACTCTTCCGGAGTCAGTCGGCCGGGCTTCGAGATAATGTGCTCCGGCACGGCGAGTTTGCCAATGTCGTGCAGCAGGGCTGCGGCATGCAAAGCTTCCAGCTCCGAACCTTTCATGCCTAATTCTTTCGCTACTTCAATGGCATAAACGCGCACGCGCTGCAGGTGATCATGGGTGGTCTGGTCTTTCGCTTCAATGGCGAGGGCCAGGGCCTCGATCGTCCGCAGATGTAGGTTTGCCATCTCCTCGACGTGCCGTTTTTCGTCTTCCAGTTTGCCCAAATACAAACGGTAGGATCGATAGATGAGATAGACAACCGGAACCAGGAGCAGAGAGGTTTCCCAGTTGAAAGTGTGATTGAACCAGGCGATGGCTCCCGCCACCCCGGCGCCCACCAAATAGTAAGGGAACGACCAGAAATAGCAATCCACCAGGATCTTTCTGAGCGCCCTTCGTTCGGTAAGCGAAATGACAGCGGCAATGGAGCCCGCATTAGCTATGAAATAGGTCGAAGCTGCCACGAGCAGCAACAGCGGGTGGTTGTCGAGGAGAATGTTAGAGAGAGGATCGTGATAAACCACATAGGCTAACGCCGTGGATACAGAACCCGCGCAGATATTAAACGTTACCTGGATCGCCTTTGGGCGGTCGGGATAAAGGCATTGCGCCAGCATAGAGACCGCTCCCAGGATCAGCGTTTCGGAAAAGCTGAGTTCCAGGATACCGACCAGGATAAACAGGAAACTCACCGAGAGGGTGCCCGTGATGCCCGGCAGAGTGACTTTGAGCCTGGAGGCCAGGATGGCAATGCCGAGGTAACAAATGAACTCCGCGATATTTTTGCTGCTTTGGTGGATTGCGCCGTAAAGAAGGGTGGCCGTGCCCGCGAAAACGACCAGGGCAATGAAAGCTTTCGCCCCTACGGGCAGAGGTTTCCACGAGTGTGAATGGGCAGACATTTTAGCTGCTAAAAGATTCCGGCCAGCCTCTGTTGCGAAACTGGCTAAACATCAATAAGTAGCAGCTAATACATTTAGAAACAACGATTTGGAAGCTTTCTTGGAAACTTCGGTAACACTGGGGGTGTTTACTAATGGACGAAAGTTTGCGTTTTTCCCCTAATTCCTTCGGTCGGAGCTCTCTCCGCTCCGCGCCCTCGCCAGGAGTCCCACCGCGGAGGCGGAATCTCCCCCGGAAAAGGAACCCGCTTTTAACACGCCGAGCTCAACTCCTGATGCTTTTGGAAGGCTCGTCCCAAGACACGGCCGTCTTGCGAAAATATGACTCATTCGCCATGTGGCAAGCCAAGGCCGCATGATGGCCGAACACCGCATCTTCCACGACGGGCGTGCGCGAACGTACGGCCTCGAAAAAGTTCCACAGATGAG
>WNFG01009779.1_pt1 | contig 12180 bp, 12 predicted proteins | sample 5400431 | NCBI WGS metagenome assembly WNFG01 (sample SAMN13153346, study PRJNA577476) | soil metagenome | isolation source: 120 cm saprolite under Douglas fir tree site 2 hole 3 replicate 2 | place: USA:California | collected 2015-04-18
CGCTCGGACAGGCCGCCGTAGGAAAACAGTTTCCCATTGATAAAGATGCCGGGTGGGAACAAAACGCCCCCATTCTCTGCCAGAGAAGCGCCCTCGCGCGAGTCAAGTAAAACTGCCGAGACCGACAATGAGTACTTGCGCGCCAAACGGTCGACAACCACCTTGGCCGCCTCGCAGGACGCGCAGTCCTGCTGCGTCAGGATAACGATGCTGATCGCGCTCATAAACTATCGAGCTGCCGTCGCCAAACCCTCCCGGATGTGGGAGACCAGACTGGCAGCCGGAAGAAACATCGTATAGTCCGGCGCACCGCCATAATCCGCTCGCCAGCGAATTTTGCCATCGGGACCGACCAGAATGAAGGTATGGCCATCACGACTTCGCCCCATCATACCGAAGTCATTAGTGTGATAGGCTTTCGAGACGGATAGGTTCGGGTCCGAGAGGACCGCAGTGGTCAACCGCATATCCTTCATCTTTCGCGCGATCAGGTCGACCGGGTCAGTGGTAACACTGACGACCGTGTCGATGCCGAGGGCGCGGAACTCACCGATATGCTTCTCGATCTCGGCAATCTGGTCCCAGCACGGCTGACACATGAGGCCTTCCTGAAAATAGAGCAGGACCGTCTTGCCGCGCTGCGTCGCAAGATCAAACTCACCGCCCGTGCTAGCGGCGAGACGGATGGCGGGCGCTTCCTGCCCAGGGCCGGGGCTGCCGACAACGTACCTGAACTGTCCAGCGGCTCTGTGGCTCGTCATCGGTGCGCCGCCAGCGGATTGCGACTGACCCTTCTCGTTGCCGATCCATATGAGACTGAGCGCTCCCACCGCTATCGCTATGCCTGCCCCGATCTTGACGGGCAAAGATGCGTGGCGTGACGACTTTGCATGCGTGTTATCGGGTTTCATGATCGTCTCCTGTATGCGTCCCTGCCAGGTCGCAAAGCGGGATCGTCAAACATCGCGCCGCTGCGACTGAGGGCAGATCTGCCGAAAGGCCCGCCATGCCAACAACGCGGCGACGAAGGCCAACGTTGCGGCGGCGGCCCAATTGGGTATCCAAGACAAGGCGTCGGTTGCCATCTGTCCATTGTGCTGTAGCCACGCTAACAGCCGCAGTTGCCAACCTGTCGTGGCCGGCATGGAATCGTAGGCAAGCCCAACCCAGATCGTTGCTGCTCCCATCAGCGCCAGAAGGAGTGCGCTTGCCAGGGCCGACGCCGATATCGTCCGCCGCAATGGTCCGAGCCGCCACGTAATTGCCCGCGGCCGGAACAAGCGGCTGGAACGCCAGTCATAGCGATCCCAAAGCAGCGAGATGACGAACAGCGGAGCGACCATCCCAAAGACGTAGGCCGCGCCCAGCCCCAGTGCGACGAGGTACGACTGCGCCATGCTCGACAGTGCGATGACGCCGGCGAGGACGGGCGCGCAGCAGGAACTCGTGATGCCGGAAAACAGGCCGAGCGAATAAACGCTCAGCGGCCCTGCCTTGCCGCTCGGGCGGCGTCCCGGCATCGGCAGGTGCAACTGACCCCCCATCATCGTGTAGAGGGCCATGCCAATGAGAACCAGCCCTGCCGCGACATAGATCGTCGTGTGCTCGGTGGTGAAGAGTTGCCGCAGGACCGACGCGCCCATCGCAAGTGGCAGAATGATGGTCGCAACTCCGGCAAAAAAGATGGCGGTCATCGCCACCAGCATCGAGCGATTGCGGAAGGAACTGGCAAAATATGCGGGCAGCATCACCGAGATGCAGCATGGCGCGAACAGCGCCACCATACCCGCTACGAAGGCGGCGATTGCCGACCCGCCGAAAAAGAGACCCGTGTCCATGACGTTGCTGCGGCCCAACTGGCCTAACTAAAGGAAACGTGGCGCGGATTGTGCCGCGCACGCGCACCTCGGATAGCTCTGTATCTCCAGGCGGTCATGCCTTTGGCTGTGGCACGATGCAGATGTAAGGTCTCGGCGCCTCCGATTATTGCTTCTGCTCCGGAGGCGCGGAAGGCTTCATCATTCCTTCCATCATCTTGTTGCAGCTTTCCGCCATCTTGGACATTTGCGTATGCATATTCTGCATGTCCTGCATCATCTTCATCATGTGGTCTTTCGAAGCAACATGATCCGGCGGCGATGGCTGCGCTTGCACCGAAACTGCTCCGACGATGATACTCGCAGTAGCGGCGACGATAAGTAGAGTGTTCCTTAACATTGCTCGTCTCCTTGCGTTTGCTTCCCCCGTTCGTCCTAAGATCGCCCACGCCCGCGCCGCGTATCAAAATGCAGGTGGTGCTTCCCATATTGGAAGGTCAAGGAGCCCATTTCTAAACACTAGTTAATGTTCCGGCGGCGAATGACCTGCTCTGACTTCTCTCACTCGATGGCTCTTGACCTTCCAAACGTTGGAGGGTCTATTTTTATAGAGTTACGAGGCGGGGCGGAGCCTTAACGGCAGCCTTTAACGGCGGAGTCGGTTTCATGAGCCGCGATTTAGGTGTGTGCGAACAAGACGCCGATCTTCGAAGTAGCGCGCCGTTCCCCGAGCCGCCGGCGGGTGAGATAGACCCAATTTGCCGTATGCGGATTGATGCCCAGACCGCGAAGCACAGCTACCGGTTACATGACATCGTTTATTATTTCTGCAGCGCCAGTTGCCGGAGGAAGTTCGTGACCAATTCAGCGAAATACCTCGATCGATCGCGTCAACCGGTCCACCAGCATGCCACCCAGCCTCTCGCAACCGAGCCATCGGACGGAGAGAAGCTTTGGACCTGTCCGATGCACCCGCAAATCGTGCAGCACGAGCCGGGCGAGTGCCCAGTTTGTGGCATGGCGCTTGAGCCGATGATTCCTAGCGCCGAGGAAGACAATCCTGAGCTGAAGCTCATGACGCGGCGCTTCTGGGTAAGTGTTGTCTTGTCGCTGCCGCTCATCGTGCTGGCGATGCCGCACTTTTTCCCCGGAACCTCTTTCGGTCAATGGTTGCCGCCGCGAGCTGCCATTTGGCTGCAGTTCCTGCTTGCCACTCCCGTCGTGCTTTGGGGTGGCTGGCCTTTTTTCAAGCGCGGCTGGGCATCGGTTGTGAACCGCAATCTGAATATGTTTACGTTGATCTCAATCGGTACCGGAATTGCTTATGCCTATAGCGTGGTTGCCGGTCTTTTGCCCGGGCTATTACCGGCCTCGTTTTCGTCTGCAGCGGGCGAAGTGCCGGTCTATTTCGAAGTGGCGGCCGTCATTGTGACGCTTGTCCTGCTCGGGCAGGTGTTCGAGCTCCGGGCGCGTAGCGAGACCAGCGGCGCAATCCGAGCCTTGCTCGACCTTGCCCCGAAATATGCGCGCGTTCTGCGTAGCGACGGGACAGAGGAAGACATCACCCTCGATCAGGTTGCACCTGGCGACCACTTACGGGTCCGCCCCGGCGAGAAGATCCCGGTCGACGGCACGGTGCTCGACGGGGACAGCGCCGTTGACCAGTCGATGATTACCGGCGAACCCATTCCGGTGGAAAAGCTACCCGGTGATGCGGTTACCGGCGCAACACTCAATACCACCGGCAGCTTCGTGATGCGCGCCGAGCGAGTCGGACGCGACACGCTTCTTTCCCGTATAGTCGGCATGGTCGCGGAGGCGCAGAGGTCGCGGGCACCGATCCAGGCCCTTGTGGACAAGGTATCGGCTTGGTTTGTCCCTGCGGTTATCGCAACCGCTATCATCAGCTTCATCGTCTGGTCGATCTTCGGTCCGGCGCCCGCAGCCGCCTTTGCCCTCGTGAATGCGGTCGCCGTGCTGATCATCGCCTGCCCATGCGCGCTCGGCCTCGCCACCCCTATGTCGATCATGGTCGGGACCGGCCGCGGTGCTCAAGCCGGCGTTCTCGTCAAGAACGCCGAGGCACTCGAGCTTATGGAGAAGATCGACACCATTGTGGTCGACAAAACCGGCACGCTCACCGAAGGCAGGCCTCGTTTCGCGGGCGTGTTTCCATCCACCGGTATCGCCGAAGCGGAGCTCCTGAGTTTGGCGGCCAGTCTCGAAGCTGGCAGCGAGCATCCGCTTTCCACAGCAATTACGGACGGCGCCAAGGAACGCGGGGTGTCGCTTGCGCCGGCGTCCGGATTTCGCGCGCTGCCGGGCAAGGGCGTTACAGGCATTGTCGAAGGCAGGCACGTCGCCGTGGGCAACCGCGCTCTGCTTGCGGAGCTGAGCGCTGATCTGGGAGACCTCGCGCCACGCGCCGAAATGCTCCGCCAGGAAGGCCAAACGGTAATGCTGGTGGCGATCGATGGGCGGGCCGCCGGGATGATCGCGGTCGCTGATCCAATCAAAAAGAATACGATCAGCGCCTTGGAGGCGCTTCGCGACGAGGGTATCCGCGTGGTGATGCTGACAGGCGACAGCCGTACGACTGCAGAGGCGGTCGCGCGTCAGCTCGGGATTCGCGAGGTCGTGGCCGAGGTCCTTCCCGATCAGAAGGCGGCCGCGGTCAAACGTCTTCAGATGGAAGGTAGGCATGTTGCGATGGCCGGCGACGGCGTCAACGATGCTCCGGCGCTTGCTCAAGCCGAGGTCGGGATCGCGATGGGGACCGGTGCAGATGTCGCCATTGAAAGCGCCGCCATAACGCTCCTGCGAGGCGATCTGGACGGCATTGTTCGGGCCCGCCGACTCTCGCGCGGCACGATGCGGAATATCCGGCAGAACCTGTTTTTTGCGTTCGTTTTCAACACGCTCGCCGTGCCGATTGCCGCCGGTGCGCTCTATCCGGCTTTCGGACTTCTTCTCAATCCCATCATTGCCAGCGCGGCGATGAGTCTCAGTTCAATCCTGGTGGTCGGCAATGCGCTCCGATTGCGTTCGGCCAAGTTCTAAATGACGCAAGCCGATTTAACCAGGAACGCGACAGGGTGGCCGAACGTGAGGGGGCGGCCAAACGTTATAGTGTTGGACGATTGGACCGATCGAAAAAATTGAAATTGAACGAGGCGATCGAAAATCGAAAACAGCCCTTGACCTTCCAATCATTGGAAGGATTATGTCATTCCCTAAAGGGGAGACACGTGCTCTTTCTTGAAGGAGCAGACAATGGAACCGCATAGAAATCTGAGGACCGCAACCTCTGGCTCTTCGGCGGCTGGCAGCGGAGGCAACTGGCTTCGCGGATGGAGTGGGCTTGCAATCTGCGCACTCGTCATCGTCGGTGCCATTCTTGTTTTCGGTGGTGCGCTCGGCGGCACGCAAGAGGCCGGAAATTGGCTACTGCTCTTGTTGGTGCTGCCGTGCGCGATCATGATGTTCATGTGCTTGAGGCACATGGGCGGCAATCAGGGCGAGGCAGGCGACTCAAATCGCAAAACCGGTGCTCCTAGAACCGGCCCCGACGATGGACGATGACCTGAGGCCGCTTTTCACTCTATCTCGATTTCGTCAACTTGTTCCTGATGCGGCTGCAGATAATCGGGCAACGCAGAGAATAGCGGCTCAACATCTCACGCGACCTGCGCCGCAAGCGGTGGTTTCGAGCGGTGTTACGATCAGGGAGTAAATGGCGGAGTAAATTGCCATGGATCACATCAACATCGGTGACGCCGCCAACGCCTCCGGCGTTTCGGCGAAGTTAATCCGGTATTACGAGAGCATCGACTTGATCCCCGAAGCCGGCCGCACTGAATCGGGTTACCGGATCTATACGGAGGCGGAGGTACAGACGCTGCGCTTCATCAAGCGAGCCAGAAGTCTGGGATTTTCCATAAAGCAGATCGCGCAGCTGCTCGCCTTATGGCACGATCGGTCCCGGACGAGCGCGCAAGTGCGATCCGTCGCGCTCGCGCATATCGAAGAGCTCGAGACGAAAATCGTTGAACTCCGCGCGATGGCGAATACCCTGCGCAAGCTCGCAGTATCCTGCCGCAACGACGAACGGCCCGATTGTCCCATTCTCGATGATTTCGCCGAGGCCAAGCTTACGCCCCCCGTCGATAGCCCAGCGAGGAAACGTAAACCAGCCGTGGTCGTCTATTCGTAACTTCCCGCAGGGAGAACAGTGGTGCGGGCACCTCGCCGGCAATGCGCAGTGGGCGAGGCTGACGCAGTGGAACGGCAAAGCGAGCGAAGCTGAAAAGGGCGACAGCGATGACTTTCGCTCAACCGCGTGTCCTGCGGCTAAGGGCCCGTCCAAGAAGAAAGGCGGACCGATGAGCACGACAGCCATTTCTTCCGCCGAACCGACTCGACGAGACTTCCTTTACATTGCCACCGGTGCCGTCGGCGCGGTGGGCGTCGCGGCGGCGGCGGCGCCGTTGATCTCACAGATGAATCCCGACGCCTCGACCATCGCCGCGGGGGCTCCCATCGAGGTCGATCTCTCCCCGATCGCTGAAGGCCAAATGATCAAAGTGTTCTGGCGCAGCAAACCGGTCTTCATCAGTCACCGGACCAAGGAGGAGATCGACCACGCACGTTCCATCGACTGGCACAGTCTAATCGAGCCGCAGCCCGATCAGGCGCGGGTAAAAGAGGGGCATGACGAGTGGCTCGTGGTTATCGGCATCTGTACTCATCTCGGCTGCATTCCTCTTCCTCATCAAGGCGATTATGGCGGTTGGTTCTGCCCATGCCACGGTTCGCAATACGATGCTGCCGGTCGCGTCCGTCGCGGCCCGGCTCCGGCGAATCTCTATCTGCCGCCCTACGATTTCGTCTCCGACCGCAAAATCCGCATCGGCTGAAAGAACCCGACACGTTCTCATTGCCTCGGGCGCGGTGTTTCGCACGGCCGCGTTTTCATATTCGATGTTGGCGGTTGACGACGACTCCGATAAGGGTCAGCACGTTACTGACGCTTGCGCTGCTTGCTCCGAATGGGGCTCATTTCGCGCGGGCGCAACCGTATTCGGCACGGACAGTTGTGCATCGCTGACGTCTCGCCGTTAAAAAGGGGGAGAAAAATGCGATGGACGGGTGGGACTTTCGCAAGTGGAGGAAAACGCTTCGGTATAGCCAAGCCGAAGCAGGCGGAAAGCTGGAGGTCAGCACCCCAACTATTCAAAATTGGGAAAAAGGGGTCAGGCCCGTACCCAAGGTTGTCGAGCTGGCCTGCGTTGAGCTCACACGGCGCCAGAAACATCAGCCTGAGTTTGGGCCGGTGATCCTCGTCTACGTTGGTGACTGGTTGCTGCAACAGTCTTATGGCCCTGATTGCATCGGTCTGCTACAGCGCGAGCCATATCCCACCAACGATGCAGCAATTCAGCAAATCAGCCGGTTACGGCAAGCGCCAAACCTCCTCGACCCGCTTGCCATGGTGATCATGGGACCAGATGGCGAAATCATTTGGACCGGCCCCGAGCTTCTGCGTGAGTGCCTGACGCGGGAGTACACGGAAAAATGGAAAAGGTGATGTGCGGCACGTGCAAATCGCCTTCGGCTCCCACCGCCGCCGTTAAATCGGAGAGAATGGAAGCTCCTGATTCTTTGGCCGAGCCCAATGCAGGATCAGACTGCCGCGCAAATTTTGTCGCTCGCTCGCTACGCCTCTGTTGCATTTCTGACACAGATGGACGGGATTCTTCGGGATTCTTTAGGATATGGACGGGATTCGTTAGGAAAACGCCCTCGTTGCACAGTTTGTGGGCACATTGCGGCAACTCTGACCTTGCCGAACAGCTTTTTCTTGAGAAGATGCCGAAAGTCGGGGAATTTATCAGGATTCTCGTCGGCTTAGTTCGGGCCTGACAGGGGACAGAGGGGGTTAGGATCATGCGATGTTCGGTACAGTTGGCGATAGCCGCAGTCGGTTTGGCGTGCGGCCTCGGAATTCCGGGCGGGGCGCCGGTGTTTGCAGCCGATCTTAAAATGCCCACGAAGGCGAAGAAGCCCCCGGCCCCTTCGTGGTGGGATACCTTGACGATCACCGGCCATGTGGAAGCGGGCATCACGGGCAATGGGGACAATCCCGCCGACGGCATAAACTTCGGCCACCTCTTTACGGATAAGGCCAATGAGCCCTTGTTGAACCAGGCGATGCTGACGATCCAGCGTCCACTCGACCCGAAGGCGACTGGTTATGATTTCGGGTTTAAGTTCCAGTCGATGTTCGGCTCGGACGCGCGCTACACCCACGAATCGATCAACGGTAGGACTCAGTTCGACATCGTCGAGGCCCACGCCCTGTTCCATCTGCCATGGCTTACCTCGGGCGGCGTCGATCTGAAGGTCGGCCAATACGTGACCTTGGAAGGTGCGGAGGTCATCTATGCCCCGGACAATCTGCTCTACTCGCATTCCTACATCTTCAACTTCGGCATTCCGTTCAAGCACACAGGCTTCATGACAACTACTCACGTGAACCCGGTGCTTGATATCTATGCCGGGCTCGACACCGGCGTGAATACGACGTTCGGTAATTCGTTCAATTGCTTCACTTGCGGAGACAACAACACGGCCGTTGCGTTCCATGGCGGCATCGGGCTGAACCTGTTAGATGGCGCGCTGACCATCCTGGGAAGTACCCACATCGGTCCGGAAAATCCCAACGTGTCCTCGGTTGTGCTGGCCGGCGTCAATCCCAACAGCGCTCTCCGCTCTCTCAATGACATCACGGCAGTGTGGAAGGTCAACGACAAGTTCACTCTCATCACAGACCTGAACTACATACGCGATGATGGCTTCAACGCGACGGGCGGAGGGGTGGCGCAATATTTTGCTTACACGATCAACGACTGGCTCAAGATCGTTGGACGCGGCGAGATTTGGCGCGACAACAATGGCTACGTTTGACGGATTGGTTATCCGGCCGGAGATTCGCTACGACACCTCTTTGAACAGCACTACGCCTTTCGGGGCGGGCACGAAGAGTTCGCAGTTCACGTTTGGCGGCGACATTATCATTCCGTTCAAAATCAAATGAACGTGACTTTGGGGTTCACGCATGCGTCGGAACGTCGTCTGCGTTTTCCTTGGAGTGGGTGTCATGGGGGCCGGTTGCCTGACGGCGATACCGGCCCTCGCGCAATCTTCACAGGAATGGAATCGGTGCGCTGGCAAGGATGGCGCCGCCATCGATCAACTGATCGATGGCTGCACCATTGTCATCCAGTCCGGGCGCGAGACACCGGAGAAGCTCGCGTTGGCCTTGGTTGGCCGCGGCTCCGCGTATATGACCAAAGGCGACTACGACCGCGCCATCCAGGATTATGACCGGGCAGTCTCGCTTGATCCCAAAAATTTCTTGGCTTTTAACAATCGTGGCTTCGCATATGCGGGCAAGGGCAACTTTGACCGCGCCATCCAAGACTACGATCAGGCCATCTTTCTTAATCCGAACGCGGCCTTGGCGCTCTATAACCGCGGCTTCGCGCACGCGGCCAAAGGTGATTTCGACCACGCCGTCGAAGACTACGATCGCGCAATTGGACTCAATTCTAACTTTACCCAAGCTTTTTTGAACCGCGGGTTCGCGCATGCCGCGAGAGGGGATTTTGATCGGGCGATTGCGGACTATGACGACGCGATCCGCCTCAATCCCGACGTTGCGATGGCCTTCTACAATCGCGGTGTCGCCTATAGCCGCAAAGGCGATTTCGATCGCGCCATCCCGGACTACAATCAGGCAATCCAGCTCAATCCAAATTATTCTTGGGCCTATTACAGGCGCGGTGAGGCATTCGCTAATAAAGGCGACTTCGGCCGCGCAATTCCCGACTATGACCAGACGATCAAACTCGACCCCGGCAATGCCAAGGCCTTCAACGACCGCGGCTTCGTCTACGCAAGCAAAGGCGATTTTGATGCCGCCATCCGGGACTATGCTCAGGCGATTCGGCTCGATTCCAGTTACGCGAATGCTTTTTACAACCGCGGCAGTGCCTATGCAGAACAGCGCAATTTCGACCGCGCCATTCAGGACTACGACCAAACAATCACACTCGCCCCCAATTTTGCCCAAGCCTTTGTGAACCGCGGCTTCATTTACGCGACTAAGGGCAACTACGACCGGGCGATCGAGGATTTTAACAGGGCACTTGCACTCATTCCTAACTCCGCCCAAGCCTTGTTGAATCGTGGCATTGCGAAACTCAGGAAAGGCGATCAAATGGGCGGTCGCGCCGATATCGCACAAGCGAAACTGATGGACCCCAACATCGGCAATTGAGTTCGGCGCAGGCGGAATCATCTTCTGTTCGATGAGACAGCCGCTCATAGTTTTTTGAAGCGCACCTCCAAGGCCCGCACGCACAGGGTGCAATTTGCGCCAACTGTTGCAGGGTCAGTTGACGTTGTAGTGATCATGTAACCGGCGCATTGGAGAGAGGGGTGTTTTGCCGACCGAGCGGAGGCAACGAGGAAGCTTTCATATCCCTTTGCAACTCATTACCCAGCCAGCGGAGCCCCGAGAATGCCGCGAGCTCGTAACCAACGTGATTGCACGCTCGCAAGTTCGACCGGGCTATTGGCGTCCAATCGTCTCTGGATCACTGAAACGGCAATTGAACAAACCCGAGCAGAGACTCGCGCGCAGTTGCACGGTTGCGGCCTAACCCTCGGGAATATCGGCCGTTCTCCCACTCTTGAAAACACCGGCGCAGAGGCCGCGCTGGTTGGCTGGCCACAACATGGGCGGGAACCTGTCGTCTCAAGTGCGGCGCGTTTGGGGTATTCTCGGCTGAAGAGCAATGCGCATGTGGAGTATTAACCACATAATTATCGCCTCTAACAACAACAATGTTCTATGCGGCTTGATAGACTTATCATGCGCGCCATAAGGAGGACAAAGTGCGTATAAGTGGCGAAGCGAAGCGCGCCGATCACCATCGTAGAAGCCGCGGTCCAAGTATCGCCCCGGCGAGCGCGCAGAGAACGATAGGTCCGCCGTACCACAATGCGATAAACGGGATCGAGTCGCCGGGCTGGTGAAACGCGAAGACCGCGGCGCCCAATGCGCCGGCCACCAGTCCCGCAACCGCGCCGGTTCGGGCGAGGTTAGTGGGCGCCCCATTGCGCAAGGCCCAAATCAGCGACGCGAAAGGCGCGATGGCGAACAGCGGAATGCAAAACAGGCAGGCCGCCCATTGCGGTCCAAAGATCATTCCGCTCCAGGCGGTCGGATGCTCCAGGAGGAGTGCACCGATACCCGCTGACACAATCGCAAGGAACAGCAGGCCGACGACGACCAAAGGCCTGCGTCCCGGTTCCCCGGGCCGCGCAGCCCGTACCAGAAAGTATGCCCCGGCAGCGACCAGTCCGAGCGTAAACGCGAGCGCCAAGGCCTTCAAACCGAAGGACTCGCCGCCAAGTGCATCGACCGGTGCGCCGAAAATCGCCAGCATCAGGCAGAACGCCGCTACCCCTCCCGCAGCGAGCGCAATGAAAAATGTATTGCGCAGCCGGCCGCCTCCGACAGGCTCGACATTGGTCCCGAGCATATTGATGAGTTCATCAGTTTTCATGAGCAGCTCCTTTACCGACGAGGAGCGACAGCGCTCTCAACCCGCGATGCACGGATACTTTGATGGCCGACTCTGACATGCCTGATCGCGCCGCGGCTTCGCTCACGCTCAACCCGTCGAGCTTGACCATTTGAATGGCTCGCCTCGTCTTGGGAGCGAGCTGTGCCATAAGCTTATGTAGATCGAGCCGGCTGTCGATGGCAGTGGCATCGTCATCAGCCAATAACTCCGGTGCCTCCTCGACCGGTACGTCTTCGGCAGACGCTTTCGTGCGTCGCAAATAGTCGACAAGCCGGTAACGCGCGATCGCGTAGACCCACGGCGTAAGGAGCTGCGAGCGATCATAGGTCTGCCGTCGCGTGTGGAGCGCGATCAGCGTCTCCTGGAGCAGATCCTCCGCGTCGGTAGCGGCCCTGCCGATCCGTGCGAGCTGTCCCTTGAAATACGCCCGCAGATGGAGGCTCAACCTCGCCAGGAGAGCCTTGTGGGCCGCTGCATCACCATCGAGGCCTGCCAGCATCAGGCTTCTAAGTTCCGGCTCCTCCGACCGTATATCCATTACTTCGTCGCCCCTGCACTGCCGGGTACCTTTCGGCGATTCAGCTATCGTGCGAAGTAGGCGATTGTGGATTGCGCCCACGCGGTGCGCCCCCGGCCGTGGTGAACCGGGGGCGCTCAACGGCGGGCGCAAGTGCACAATGCCGTCGCTCGGTGCAAAGGCTAATCTA
>WNFG01025092.1_pt1 | contig 12176 bp, 14 predicted proteins | sample 5400431 | NCBI WGS metagenome assembly WNFG01 (sample SAMN13153346, study PRJNA577476) | soil metagenome | isolation source: 120 cm saprolite under Douglas fir tree site 2 hole 3 replicate 2 | place: USA:California | collected 2015-04-18
CTGGAGGCCGGCGGCGCGGTGGATGAGGCGCAGGCGCTGCTCGGGCATGCCTGTCCGGCCAGCACTCAGGTTTACCTGCACCCCTCACATGACCGGCTCCGGCAAGCCATCGACCGGGTCGCCGCCCGCGCTTTGCCGGGAGACACACGTTGAACGCCGCCCTGCCGGGCCTTTCCCGCCGGGTCCCGTTGAAGGACGCCGCCGGGGATCTCCGGCGTCACCTGGATCCCGTCCTCCTCAGCGAGGCCGGGTGGAACCCGGAGACCCAGACGCTCGCGCCCTCACCGGATCATCCGCTGCTGGGATACCGGGTCTGCCTCGTCCGGGGCTGCACAGGCCAGGGGCTGGTGCCCGACGAGCTCTGCGTTACAGTGTGCCGAATATTCCCTTACCCGGCGAATGGACCACCCAATAGAGAGAAGGGACGGTTCAGCGGATGGGAACTGCCGAGACTTCAGAGCCGCAGCCGTTCACCACCGCCACCGGAAAGCTCTCCAGGGCGCTGACGGCACTCACCAACGGTGCGCTCACCTTCGCCGGCGTGGGCGTGTTCGCCGGGCTGTTCTCCCTGTACGGGTTCGCCGTCTCCGGCGTCGGCGGGGCCGAGTTCTGGGGCTGGCCGCTGGTGGCGATCAGCGTCGGCGCGATGGTGCTGGTGATCGCCGAGCTGGCCTCCAAGTACCCGTTCGCGGGCAGCATGTACCAGTGGCCGACGATCCTGGCCGGCAAGCAGGTGGGCTGGTGGATGGGCTGGGTCTACGCCGGCGCGCTGTTCCCGTTGATGACTGGCTACTACGCAAGCCTGCCGGTGCTGATCCACCCGCTGTTCAACCTGGCGCCCAGCTTCCGTACCGACGCGATCATCATCGTCATCGCGGCCGTTATCGCGGTGGTGTGGAACATCGCGCGGATCGGCCTGCTCGGCCGGCTCGCCCAGTGGGCCATGATCCTGGAGCTGTCCGTCGTCACCGTCGTGTGCCTGCTGACCTTCATCCTCGGCGCCAAGCACTTCGGCAACCTGACCCAGACCGCCACGGTGACTGCCACCACTACCGGCACGACCACGGTCCAGGCCCTCAACTCGGTCAAGGGCGTCATCCCGCTGTTCATCGGCGCGGGCGTGTTCAACGCACTGTGGGTGCTGTACACCTTCGAGAACGGCGGCACGCTCGGCGAGGAGACGCTCGACGCCGGGCGCAACGCCCCGCGCGGGGTCATCGGCGCCTACATATTCGCGGTCATCTGCGGCTTCCTGTTCCTGCTCTGCCTCACCCCGTCGATCCCGGACATGAAGGCCGCGATACTGGGCGGGGTTCCCGCGGAGAACGCCATCACGGCGCACCTGCCCGTCGGCGTGTTCAAGCTCTTCCTGGTGGTCGTGTGCATCGGACTGATCGTCGCCACCAACACCATGTTCACCGGCGGGGTCCGGCACATCTACGGCATGGCCCGGGACGGGCAGATCCCGTTCCCCCGCACCTTCTCCCGGACCCTGCGCGACGGCTCGCCGTGGACGGCCGTGCTGCTGATCGGCGTGCTGTCGCTCGTCCCGGTCTTCGTGTTCACCACCAAGACCTCCTCCATCGTCGGCGCCGCTACGGCCCCGATGTACCTCGCGTACTTTCTGATCATGACCGTGACGCTGATCTACCGGTTCCGCGGCTGGCCCGGGTCCAGGGCTGGTTCTCCCTCGGCCGCTGGGGCATCGCGGTCAACATCGTGGCCGTGATCGGCACCGGCGCGACCGCGCTGGACCTGCTGTGGCCCCGCCCGGCGACGAACCCGACCTACAACCAGATCTCCGGCACCACCGGCGGCAACTTCCTGCGCGACGTGCCGATGGCCTGGCTGATCATCGGGGTGCCGCTGCTGGTCGGGGCGGTCTTCTACGCGTTCTGGCACCGGCGGATCCACGACCACCCGCTGGCCATCGACCAGTACCATCCCGAGCCCTGAGCATGGCCAGCGAGGCCAGCACAGCAACGGCCGGCCAGTGGTTCGCGGACAAGATGGAGCAGGTCGCCGCGGGGCCAGCGTCCTGCGGGGCCGAAGCCGGCAGTGGCGCCAGCTGCACGGCGGGCTGGCCCACGTCACCTAGGCCGTCAGCACCGAGGCCGCCGACCGGTACGTGGTCAAGTTCCTCACCCAGGAGATGGACGACTTCGGGCTGATGATCCCGATCGACGAGCTGATCGCCAACACGGTGGCGGCCGGGGAGCCCGGCGTAGGCGCGCGGGTGCTCCAGGCGCTCCCCGAGATCCCGTCGATCGTGCTGGAGTACATCGACGGCTGGACGCTGGACACGCCCGACCTGGCCCGGCCCGACTACATCCCGCGGATCGCCCGGGCGCTCGCCGACCTGCACCGGCACGCTCCCCCGATGCGGAACACCACGGTGATCTGGAAGTTCCTCGACGACTACCTCGGCCTGGTCGAGCGACACGCACTGAAATGCCCGGCCGGGATCCTGGACCGGCTGCCCACGGTGCGCCGGATCCAGGCCGCCCTCGCGGTGCACGCGCTGCCGCTGGTGCCCAGCAACAACGACCTGCTGGCCAAGAACATCATGGACGACGGCCGGATCCGTATCATCGACTACGACTTCAGCGGGATGAACGACCCGATGTTCGACGTCGGCGACCTGGCCATGGAGGGCGACTACGACCCCGGCCAGATCCGTGCCGCGTGCGACGCCTACTTCGGCGCGCACGACCCGGTGCAGTACGCCCAGGCCAGCCTGTTCGGCGTCGCGGCCCAGTACACCTGGTCGCTGCTGTTCGTGGGCATGGACGCGTTGCTGCCCGACGCGCCCGCCGAGGGCTTCGACTACTGGCAGGAGGCCTCGTCGTGCTGGGGCTGGACCCGGGCCAAACTGGAGGATTCGGCCCTGGAGTCGCTGATCGCCGCGGCCGGCGGCGTACCGTATACGGAGGCACGATGGACAAGGTCGCGCTGGTAACGGGAGGCAGCAAGGGCATCGGCTACGCCTGCGCCGAGCGGCTGCTCGCGGACGGGTACGCAGTCGCCATCTGCGCCCACAACGCCGAAGAGGTCACCGCCGCGGCCAGCCGTCTCGGGGGGGCCGGGCAAGGTGCTCGGCGTAAGGTCCGACGTCGGGTCGGTCCAGGACTGCGAAGCGCTGGTCCCGGCGGTGCTGGAGCACTTCGGCCGGGTCGACGTGCTGGTGAACAACGCCGGGGTGTACAGCCCGGTCCCGTTCCTGGAAATGACCGCGGAGACCTGGGACGCGCTGCTGGACATCAACGTGCGCGGCCCGGTGCTGCTGGGCGGCGCGGCCGGGCGGGTCATGCGGGACCAGGGCGACGGCGGCCGGATCGTCAACATCGCCTTCACCAACGGGCAGCTGTCCGAGGCCGAGTTCGCCCACTACAACGCGTCAAAGGCCGCGCTGATCTCGCTGACCAAGTCCATGTCCGTCGAGCTGGCCCCGTTCGGCATCCTGGTCAACGCGGTGGCCCCGGGCTGGGTGCTGACCCCGCTGAGCGAGCCGTTCGTCGGCACGCTGACCGAGGACTCCCTCGGCCGGATCAGCCCGCTCAAGCGCGTCGGCCGGCCGCCGAGGTCGCCGCCGCGGTGTCGTTCCTGTGCTCGCCCGACGGGAGCTAAATCGCCGGCATCACCGTCAACGTGGACGGCGGCCTGACCGCCATGCACCCTGCTATTTAGGACCGGGCGATCTAGCTTGAGTTTTAAGTGCGCCACGAGCGCAGAAGGTGAGGTTGTGGTGTAGGAGACCTTGCTGGATGCGGTGCTGTGCAGGAGATGAAGGTCTGGCCCTTCGGCGTCGCCCTGCGGGGGGTGATGTCAAATCGCCTCAAGCTGCGTTGGCTGAAGACCGTCGTGGTGAGCGTTGGGGAAAAGGCGCAGTCATGCGTCAGGTGGGGACCGGGAAGGCGAGCGTGAGCGAACCGCTGATGACGTGTCGGAACAAGCAGCTGACATCAGAACCGGATCGGTTAAATGGGTCCGGGATGAGCCTGGCGGGGGACCCGTTTACTGGCCAGGCGGTGTCCGGGCCGGGCCGGCGGACAGCAGAGCGGGCCGGAGAAGCGACCGCAGAGCGGATCGGATAACGGACGGGCCGGCTGACCCTGGCTGCGACCGCGTGAGTCTGCCTGGTTTCTGTGTCGCTCGCAGGGGCGAGCAGGATGGCATAGTCACGTACGGTCGGCGGCGATTTTGAGGTGAGGCCGCCGCCGTGTACCCGCAAGATGACCGCCCGCGGTATCTGGCGTGTAAATTTCAGATGCGCGATGAGCGCCCCGCTGGCAGGGACGGGCACGCGCCGTCCGGTCACGGCAGAAGCGATCCGGCCGAACCCGGCGGGCGGCGTCACTTCCGGGGCGCCGTTCGAACACCGCCCTGACCAGTGCTCCACGCGCTGATGCTCGAACGCCCGGAGACCAGGCAATACGGCAACTAACTCCTGGTCAGCGCCGTCCACGCCGTCCAGCAGTTCCCAGGTGCCGGTGCCAGGCCCGGGTCCGCATGCCGCAGCGCGGCCGCTCGGCATCCGTGACGCTGCCGCGCTGCTCGAACGCGATTCGGCCGGGGAGCTGAGCGCATGGATCGCCGATGGCTTCACCGCGGATCTCCTCGTCAGTCCCTGGCAGCAGATCGCGATCCGTCACGACCTGATCCGCGAGTCGGTCCATGCGGGCATCCCGGGCGCAGTGCGGGTGGCGCTGCACCGGCAGTGCGCCGAGTACCTGCTCGCGACCGGCCACGGGCACTGGCTACGGCACCGCACATGCAGGAGTCGGCCAGCGCCGGCGACAAGCGGGCCGTGACGGTGCTGGGTGATGCGGCGACTGAAAGCGTACCCGGCGCTGCCCGAGACCGCGGCGCACCTAATGGGCTGGGCGTTCGCGCTCTGCCGCCCGGCGACCCGCGCTGGCTCGAGGTCGGTGAACAGTACGCCGACATTCTCTCCCAGGTCCAGCACGCCAGCGACGTCATCACAGTGACCGACACGCTGCTGGCCAGGATCTCCGACGCCGAGGTGCGGGCGCGGTTGCAGGTCATCGCGGCCCGCGCGCTATGGCTGGCCGGCGCGCCCGCGGAGATCATCGGCCGAGTCGACACCGCCTGGGTGATCGTCCTGCCGAGCAGGTCGTCCTGCAGGTGCTGGCCCGGACGCGCGCAGGCCGGTCCTGGGCTGGCAGCAAGCGGCCTGGCCGCTGCTATGGGTCCTGGTATCCGTCGGGCTGATCGCGGTAGCGCTGGTCCTCAGCTGCGGCGGTCATGCAGCATGCACGCAATCATGGGGAGCGTGCGGCGGGTGAGCCCCGGCCACGCGCCCGTTCGAGAAACAAAGCGGGTGCAGTTACCCGATGCGGCTGGTAAACAGTGCGAGCGAGTAATGGGAGGCATCGATGACTGCGCGGAACGGCAGCGCGGAGTGGCATGGAGATGTAAGGAACGGCACGGGAACCGTCACCGTCGGTGACGGCGTTTTCCAGGGTGCCTTCTCCTACGAATCCCGGTTCGGCGAGGGCGAGGGGACCAACCCCGAACAGCTGATCGCGGCCGCGCACGCCGGCTGCTTCACGATGGCCCTCTCCAGCATCCTCAGCGAGGCGGGGCACGTCCCTGAGTCGCTGCGGACCACCGCGCGCGTCTAGCTGCGCAACATCGACGGCGCCCCCACGCTGGCACGTATCCACCTCGTCACTGAGAGCCACGTGCCGGGGTGTTGATGAGCAGGCCTTCCAGCGCTCCGCTGACCAGGCCAAGGCGATCTGCCCGGTGTCGCGGGCACTGGCCGGCATCCCCGAGATCGCCTTGACCGCCAAGCTCGTCTAAGTCCGCACGCCGCCTGATCGCGGCACTGGCCAGTGAGGTGACCCCGGAACGACTGCTGGCACTGCCGGACGCCACACTCCGCTCCGTCGGCCTGTCCGGCGAGAAGGCTGCGTCCTTGCGGTACCCTGCCGCCAGGGTCCTGGACGGTACGCCAAGACGGAGACCGGCAACGGGCCGAACATCCTGCTGACCAGCCCGTAGCCAGAAAGCCTGCTCGCGTTCGGGCGCATCTGGCCCACGCTGGCAGCCGCCACCCGGCTGGTCGCGATCGACCTCCCCGGTTTCGGGCACTCGCAAGGCCGGACCGACCTGTTCGCGCCCGACACCATGGCCGAGTTCCTCCACCTGCTGATAGCAGAGTTCGAACTCGGATCGCCGCACCTGGTCGCCCCGGACGTCGGCACCAGCGCCGCCCTGTTCCGGGCCGCCCGCCACCCCGACGCACTCGCGAGCCTGGTGACCGGCGGCGGATCGGCCTACCCGCTGGACGTCACCGGCGCGCTGGCGGACATCATCGCGACGCCGGATATCGAACTGTTCAAGGACCAGGACATCCGCGCCACCATCGGTGCCACCGTGGCGCCCGTCGCCCCGGCGAACGTGAATCCGATGTCTGCGAAGACTATGGCACCTCTTACCAGAACGGCCGGTTCGCCGAGTCCGCCCGCTACGTCCGCAGCTACCCTACGCAACTACCGGTCCTGCAGGGCCTGCTGCCGGCGGTGCGAACCCCGGTCCACATCATCAGCGGCGCTCACGACCCCCTGGTGCCGCCCTCCAACGGCCGCCACCTCGCCGAGCGGCTGCCAGTGAGACAGCCAGCTGACGATCCTGGACACCGGCCACTTCGCCTGGGAACAGATCCCCGACCGGTACGCCGCCATCATCGCCGAATGGGTGGACCGCGCCTAGGCACACGCCCCACATCGGAGGCCAGCCTGACAAGTTCTGGTGAGCCGGACGTTCCTAGCGGTAGGTTTCATGATCATGTAAACGCGCTGTCTCATCTAGTGGGATCGGTGTCGCGGTAGCCGTACCCCGGTGACGTGTCTGCCGCTGACATTCCACGTCCAGGATTGACGTTCGCATGCCGACCCGCTTCCCCATGGGGAACGCGCGTCTTGCTGCCCAGTAGTCGCACGTATTTACATCCCCGTGGGCAACGGACATAGTTCTGCGCAGCAGTGAAGTCGGTCAATAGGTAACCAAGCAAGCACGTGCGATCGATCTTTGCCAAGCTGGACGTCTGCTCCCGGGTCCAGCTCGCCGACGCCTGGAATGCCCGAGGCTCCCGCCCGTAGCGCGTGCTTTCCATCGCACGAACGGGTGAGGCCGAGCCTCCTGCAGGAGGCGGCTCGCCTGCCCCGGGCATCACGTGTTCTGGCGATAGTGCCCGCCGCGCCCATCGTGCTCGACTGGACATCGAAGACAACCTCCGCGAGCACCAAGGACACGACATGGACGAGCAGCCAGACCTCGACGGCCTGAGCGCACCGGTCACCGAGGCGACGTCGGGCATCGGCCGGGCCGCCGCCAAAGAGCTCGGCCGGCGCGCCGCCGAAGTCGTCGTGCACGGACCGGACCCCGCCTGCGGCGCGCCGGTGGCCGGCGCCATCACCGCCGAAGGCGGCAAGGCCCGCTTCGCCGTCGCCGACTTCAGCGACCCTGCCCAGCTGGACGACCTCGCCGAGCAGGCCGACGCGGTCGACATCCTGGTCGACAACGCCGGGATCCCCTGGTTAAGGCCGACAGCGGAACTCGACGTGACAGCTCGTCAGCCATGTGCCAAGGCGTGGAGTCTCTCGATCGCTGGGGTGATGTCGCGGGCCCGGAGCCAGCGCTCGGTGAGGCGGAGTCGGAGCCACCCGCCGCGCACCAGCGAATCTTCCGTATCGGCGGGGTCCTCGGTCACAACCACCGCCTAGCCCGGATCGCCGCACCACCAACCAAGAAAGGCAACCCCATGAGCTCTCCCACCTCGTCGAGTTCCACCTCGACGCTCACCGAAATCGTGCTCCCCGGCGTCGTCGAACCCGACGGCCTGATCATCCGCCAGCGGCCGATCCCTACCCCCGGCAAAGGCCAGGCGCTAGTCGAGATGCTCGCCACCGGCGTGTCGTTCGCCGAGAACGCGATGCGTCGCAACCGCTACCCCGGCCAGCCCAAGTTCCCCTTCGTGCTCGGCTATGACCTCGTCGGCGTCGTCACCGCCACCGGGCCCGGCGTCGATGCCAGCCTCGTCGGCCAGCACGTCGCCGCAGTGACCAAGACCGGCGGCTGGAGCACCCACCTGCTGCTCGACGCCCGCGACCTCGTCGCCGTGCCCGGCAACCTCGACGCCGCCGACGTCGAGACCGTCGTGCTCAACGGCATCACCCCCTGGCAGATGCTGTACCGCAAAGCCCGCGTCAGCCCCGGACAGACCATCCTCGTCCACGGTGCCAGCGGCGGCGTCGGAACCAACCTCGTCCAGCTCGCCCGCCACGCCGGGATCCGCGTGATCGGCACCGCCTCGCCCCGCAACCACGACACGCTGCGTGACCTCGGCGCCGAGCCGATCGACTACCGCGACCCGGCCCTGGTCGACCGTGTCCGCCAGCTCGCGCCTGGCGGAGTCGACGCCGTCTTCGATAACATCGGCGGCCCAAGTTTCCGCCGCTCCTTCCATCAGCTGGCGCCCGGCGGGACGCTCGTCGGCTACGGCACCGCCAGCCAGTTGCAGGACGCCAACAACATGGTCCTGACCTTCATCGGCATCCTTGCCCGCTTCCGGCTGTGGACCCTGCAGCCCAACCAGGGCCGCCGCGCCACCTTCTACAACTTCTGGGCAGGCAAGACCACCCAGCCCGGCCGCTTCCGCCGGCGCCTGGCCGCCGACCTCACCCACGTCCTGCAGATGCTCGCCCAGGGCACCATCTCTGCCTGCGTCGGCGCCCGGATCCCGCTAACCGAGGCCAGCAAGGCGATGGCGCTCGCCGACTCACGCACAGTCCACGGAAAGGTCGTGCTCATACCCTGAACCGCGCCGCTCCGGCACGGCAACTCCTGCTGCGGCCCGCAACCCGGCTGAGGAACCGGAACTCGGTGACTGGGTCGAGCGTGAGGTGAGCTTCCCGGCCGACCTGCTGACGCTACTCTCCTGGAGCCCCGCGTATCGCATAACCAGAGCAATCGCCCGCAACCGCCAGGAGGACTTCACGATGGAGGGAGCTCATGTTGATTGCTGAGGAGGACTGGCGGTCGGTTGCCGCCTGCCGGTCCGCTGATCCCGATCTGTTCTTCCCGGTGTCATCGTCCGGTAAGGCTCTGGAGCAGGCAGCGGAGGCAAAGGCGATCTGCGCCGGGCGCCGGGTCCGGCGCGAATGCCTGGCGTTCGCACTGAGGACATATCAGATTCACGGGGTGTGGGGCGGCATGAGCGAACAGGAGCGCTACCTGCTGCGGAGGGCTGATGGACGAAGGACTGATCCAGGTACAGGCGATGGCCGCGCGCACCGCGTGCCTGCGGATGACCGCACAGCACCTGCGGCCCGGCCGCTATCCCGTGGCAGCGGCGATGGTCGTCCTCTTCCTAGTCCCCTACCTGGGCCTGTCGTCCGCCCTGCAGCCAGTAACGCCGATCATCGCTGGTACGTCCAGCACCAATCCCGCCTAGCTGAAGGGAGGAGCGATGGAACCGGGCACTACCGGCCACGAGGCCATCGACCATGACGAGCAGTCCGTGCACAACTGGCGCGTGTCGCAGCTCAAGCGTCTTGGGATCCCCGGACCGCTGGCCGAGATCTACGCAGGCCGCATCGACTGGCATCAGATCGCCCGGCTGGTGGAACGCGGCTGCCCCCCACGGCTCGCTCTCCGCATCGTCAGCTGACGCTGGCCGCGAGGAATCAGCGTGATGATGGTGCGCATAAAACTGGCCTGAGGATGCCGCCTGCCGTGACGTCGATCCGGACCTGTTCTTCCCAATCGGCACGACCGGGCTGCACTGCGTCAGATTGACGAGGCGTGGCCGGTCCGGCATACAAGCCGACCCGGCTCTCAGCGCTCACGAACGATGTTCTCCGCTTGCCTCCGTCAGCGGAAGGCATGGTCGCCGCAGCAGGATCAAATGCCCGCGGGCCCGAAGAGCCGTGTACAGCGCGCCGGCCGTGTCCATCACCTGCTGTGCGGCAGGCAGCGAACTGGCCAGGGAGATCACCAGATCCGCGACGGGCGCGGCCTCGGCAAACCGGACCGCATCCTCCACCACCTGGTCCAGGTTCCCCTAGAACGGCTGCCGGTTCTCGCCTTCGACCCGGTCGGCGGTGACGCTGGCGCTGGCCACAAGGCTTATGCTGATCGGCCGCTCCCGGCCGCGTTCCGCCGCGAGAAAGTACGGGCGTTGCTCCCCCGCGAGCCGAACCGGAATGGGGCGGGCGGGCTTCGGTCCCACCTCGGACGGTGCGATGGTGGTCAACGCGCCCGTGTAGGAGACGGGGTCCGGGCCCCAGACGGCAGCGCAGACGTCGAGTAGCTCGTCGAGGACTGCGCCACGCTGTCGTGCAAGGCTCGTAGATGCAGCGTGGTCATCCGCGCAGGTAATGCGCGCAGCCATCGCCCGCACCTGAATCATTCCCTCCTCCATCAGCCTTCCCTGCCTGCCAGCGACCGTGTTCGCTCACCCCGCCCCGCGCCTCGTGAGCCTGATGTCTGCTCAGCGGGCAGCCGGGGACGGACGACCAGCAACGCACCAGCATCCACACGCGGGCCGGGCTCTGGCGCTGAATCCGCGAATGCCTCACGGGCCACGGCGCACGCCCAGCGCATCCGGACGACCGCTGCCTCGGGATGGTCACCAAACTCCTGCGCCACCCGCCCGGCACAGCCCGAGCGGCCGAACGCCCGGACGGCCGCGCCGAATGCCTGCCGGACCTGACCGGCGCTGGGCTCATCGGAGCGCTGCAGCCCCGACACGAACAGCGCGTCAGCTTGAAGGGCCCGGGCGCTGAGGTAATGCATGACTGGCCACATCAGGTGCCTCCTGTTCGCTCATGTCGCCTGGCATCCGGGCCTCTGCGAGCTTGTGGTCCCGGTCGGTCCGCTGCCACGGGTCCGGTGGCAGCGGACCGGTGGGCTGCATCCGTTAGCACCGTCAAACCGTCCGCTTTCCCCAGCTGGATCGCGTATCCACCGACGGCCCCGGCGCCGCCCACAACCGCGACGGTCGTCCCCCGCGGAAGGGTGAGCGCGTCCAGTGACAGGCGGGCCGTGGTCGCGTTGAGGAGCAGCGTAGATGCCTCCGGGAAAGCGAACCCGCGGGGGGCATGCACGACCGAGGCCTCACCGACCACGATCTGCTCGGCATAGGTGCCACCGTGCGGGCCCATAGGAACGACGTAAGCGATGACCGGGTCGCCGACGGCCAGGCGGCCGACGGTGCCGTCTCCGAGCTTGTCGACGACGCCTGCAACATCCATGCCGGGTACGTAGGGCGGGGGCCGGTACGCCAGCTGGGCTGCTCGTCCTCCGGACCGGAAAGTGATGTCGGTGGGGTTCACCGCCACCGCGTGCACTCTTGTCCGCACTTCGCCGGGCCCGGGCTGTGGCTCGGGTAGGTCGACGACCTGGAGAACCTCCGGACCGCCGAACTCGGTGAGCCCGATCGCCTTCATCCCCGTGCCGCCTCCTGGAACCCGCCCTTGATCCAGTCGGTGACGATGCTGCTGTAGCGGGCGGGGTCTTCTTCCTAGGCGTTGTGCCCGCAGTCGAAAACGTCGAGCCGGCTGTGCGGCAGCTGCTCGTGCAGCAGCTTCGCGTCGGCGGCCAGCCCGTACGGGTCATCTCGTCCGACGATGATCTGTACGGGCGTCGAGATGCCGGCCAGCAGGGGTGAAAGAGCGGCTAGATCGGTGGGGTAGTTGTGCACGTAGGCGATGGAGTCAAGGAACCGCTGGCCGGAGTAGGACTCGACGTAGTCGTCGCGCACTGCATCCGGGACGTCGTAGTTGCGGATCGAGCTGATCGCGCTGCGGATGATGGCGGCCGGGTCGGCTCCCCGGAAGTCCTCGATGCTCGCTGCGTCGATGAAGGCCTTGAGCGCCCCGTCCACGTGCAGCGGGATGTTGCTGGCGAACAGCGCGCCGAACGAGTCCGTCTTCAGGTCGGCGGTCGCCAGGCCCTCCGCAGAGACTCAGTCGGTCAGCGCCGCCATCGGGTTGATCCCGGCCAGGTCTTCCCGCGTGACCCGGATCGCGGCCACCGTGATGATCAGCGCCAAGAGCGCGATCCCGGCCGAGACCAGGTACCCCTTGGAGAAGCCGACCGAGATCGCATGGTCGGTGATCGTCTTCTGCAGCGCGGCCTGCTGGGCC
>WNFG01004152.1_pt1 | contig 12174 bp, 9 predicted proteins | sample 5400431 | NCBI WGS metagenome assembly WNFG01 (sample SAMN13153346, study PRJNA577476) | soil metagenome | isolation source: 120 cm saprolite under Douglas fir tree site 2 hole 3 replicate 2 | place: USA:California | collected 2015-04-18
GAAACAGCCATCCGCGGAGAGGCGGCGGCTCGCCCATCTCACTGAGCGCGAAGTACGCCTTTGCGAGGGTGTCCTGCACGATGTCCTCGCCGTCGAAGACATTGCCCGTCATGCGCGCGCAGTACCGATGAAGCTCGGGCCGGACCTCGGCGACGAGCTCCATGAAGCGTGCCCGCGCTTCGGCCATCGCGGGGAGGAGATCGCGGGTAAGGTCACGGTCGCTCATGGGAGCGGCTCAACACCTTTCCCGACGTTAGTCATCCAGGCTGCCCATGGTCAGGTTGACGGTAGTTCCCGTCATCCCGCTCGCCTTGTCGGACGCCATGAAGACCGCCATGTTTGCCACCTCCTCGAGCCTCATGACCCGCCGCGAGTGGGTCATGCCAGCGAGGTAGCTTTGGAACTGTTCCCAGGTCATGCCCGTTACCTTGGCCTTGATGTCGAAGTTTTCCTTCATCGTGCTTGTCTCCGGTATGCCGTGCGGTCGCAGACCGACCACGCGGATGCCCTGAGGTGCGAGCTCGGCGGATAGGTCTCGAGTGAGTGCCTCCATGGCGGCCTGCGCCGGACCATAGCCTCCGTTCAATCGGGTGCCCATCCGCGAGGGGAGTGCGGTGACGGTCATGATCACCCCCGATTTATTCTGAACCATACGTCTTGCCGCCAGGCGCGCGGTCAGAAAGTACGACCTCGTGTAGCTCGCGATCGGCAGGGAGAACTGCTCGACATCGATCTCGACCAGAGGGACCCCCAGAATCTTCGCAAACGGGATGCCGACCGCGTTGAACGAGATATCGACGCAGCCCGCCTTATCGATCACGGACTGTAGATGCTTGCCCACAGCCTGCTCGTCGAGAGCGTCGACCTCCGCCGCCTCGGCGGATCCGCCGGCGGAAACGATTTCTTTGGCGACAACTTCGACGCGTGCCCGGTGGCGTCCCGTGAGAAAAAGCTTGGCCCCCTCACGCGCAAAGGCACGCGCGACAGCGCTGCCGATCGCGCCTCCGGCTCCGTAGATCACCGCAACCTTGTTCTTGAGCAGCATCATTATTTCTCCTGTTTTGGTGCCCGATGGCGTCCCTTTCCAGGAAGACGATCCAGCGACGCAAAAAGATGCGGGTCGCGCGAAGGCCGGGTCGATTTTTGTAAGAGCGCGTAAGGACAGGGCCGTCCGCTGCCGCGTGGCTGGTCTGCTACGATGTTTCCTCCCATGTTGAGCCTCGCCAGCGCGGTGCTGTTGGGGGCGGCGCACGCTGCGGCGCCCGAAGAGGGCTCCGTGATCCAGGTCGCGACCGACGACGTGGTGCCCGGAAAGCTCGCCGTCAAGGTGTTCGCGCACCGCATCGCGCACGTCCGGTGCTGGACCTATGCCACTGCCGACCTGTGGGTGCTGGGCCAGCGCGAGCTGCTCGTATCCGTAAAGCAGGAGCCGGGCGAAGCTGATGCCGCGTTTCCGCGCGAGCCGCTAGGCTTCTTTCGAACCGTCTATCACCCTCGGCGATCACGAGGGAACGCAACGTCAATGGCATCGGCGGCAGCTTCGTTGTGTTCACCTCGAGCGAGCACGAGCACGGCGCGAGGCTGGTCGAGGACGGCTTCGCCGTGTTGCTTCACGAGGCGGCCTTCCAACGCCTGAAGCAGGCGCTGGCGGAAGGAAAGCCGCTCACGGTAGAGCCGTCAGGCGACCTGTGGGCCTTCTCGATCCGCGTCTTGCCCGCCGCCTATTCCGATCCGATCAGCGGAAAGGATTTCGTGTCGGAGGACGGATGGAAGCTCTATCAGCCGCGCGAGCCAAGAGCGGCCCCCAAAGGGCCTGTCGCGGTCGACGAGATGATCCTGTTGACGCCCCAATCCGAGCTCGAACGCCTCATCGGTGCCGGCGCGCTATCCAAGTTCGCCCTCGCCATCGAAGCAGCTTTGCAGGAGACCGCCGGCGCGACGAAACCCATGCGCGGCAGAGATCTGCTGGTGGACACGAAAATCGATTCCAGCGGTGGCAAGACGTTCCAGGTCGCGGCGCGTCCGCCGGAAGACCTCGGTCCGTTCACGCGCGAGCTTTACCAAAGGTTGGAAAAGGTTCCTGCGCCCTCGATTCCCGAGGGGTCCATCCACTTTCAGATCAAGTTCCGCCTCTGGGGCGGCAGCGGCAGCGGAGATTGACTATCGTCCAATCGCGAGCAGCTCGCGCCACGGTCCGAGCAGGTGGAAAGTGCTGCTCACTCCGAATCGCACGTACAGCCCCAGGACGAGGCAGACGGCGAGAACGAACAGCTCCATCTCCACCAGCACTTTCGCGATCGAGATTCCGAGCAACCCCCGGACGACATACCCCCATGCCCCCGAGAGGTGCCTGCGGGCTTCTGCGATGTCCGGAACGGTATTCGTGAAGAAACGATTGACGTTGTACGCAATGAGAATCCAGACGAGGGCCGACCCGAGAAGCCGCCCGCCGAATGGATCGCCCAGCCGGTGCACGCCGAACGCCGTGACGGCCAACAGACCGAGCTGCGTGGCGGTGATCACGAGACCCGTTCGCAGCCGCTGCCGCACAAGCTCCCGGATGTACTCGCGCACGAAATCCCGCGCATACGCTCGCGCGCTGAACGCGCCCGCGACAAGAACCACTAGACGAGACACCCACAACAGCATGGCAGCCTATTTTCGCGCCGACGGCTTTCGCTTCTTCTTCGTGGCCCGCGACGCCTTGCGCGTGCGCTCCGGTACCCCGCCCCCCGCCCGCGTCAGCTGTGCTTTGGCTACGCTCAACCAGTGCTGCCGGTACTCCGCTGCGCGCTGGATGATCCGCTCGAGGACGTCCTTCCCATTCTGCGGCGCCTCGGCGTTGCCGCCTTCGGGCCGGATCTTCAGCTCGCTCAACCGGGCGAGCACCGTTTTCATCGCCTTCTCCTGATTCAGGAAGAACTCGCTGCCCCGCACGCGTACGAAGCTCCAGCCGAGCCGCTCGAGGATGGCCTGCCTCGCCATGTCCTCGCGCAGCTGCTCGAGGGCCGCGGGCTTGTCGCCATCGCACTCGATCGCCAGGCGGCGCCCTCCGCCCTCGACGACGAGGTCGATCGTGTAGTAGCCGACCCGCCAGTGCGGCAGGACGCGGTAGCCAGCCTCGAAGAGCCGGTTGTGCACCTCGTGCTCGAGCGCCGTCTCCGCGGAGTCCTCCGACTGCTTCATCAGGAGCCTCACCGCCTCTGGATCCTCGGCGTGCTGGATGAGCCGGCGACGCAAGTCCTTCGGCTTCAGGTCGGCCGGGTCGAGCGAGTACACCACCCACATCTGATCGCGCGCCCGGCTGGCCGCCACGTTGAAGCGCTGCTTGAACATCGGCTCGCTGCGAAGGCGGAGCGGACCGTCGCCGGCGCTGTCCACCACCGAGAGGAACATCACGTCGCGTTCGTCGCCCTGGAACTGCGCCGCGTTGCCGCACAGCACCCTGCGCGACTCGTACTCCGCCGGCGGGAGATGGTGCAGCAGGAGCCGTTCGATCTCCAGCGCCTGGTCATCTCCGACGAGCGAGACGACCCCGAAGCTCTTGTTCTTGTACTCGGGCTGATCGATGGCCGCGCGAATCAGCGACGCGATGGCCAGCGCTTCCGCCTTGTTGGTCTCGTTGATGGCGCGGCCGTCCACGCGGTGGGCGATGACGTGAGGCTTCAACGTCGCCTTGCTCGGGTCTCGGAGGGGGCGGATCTTTCCCCCGTAACAGAGATGGTTGCTGAACTCGATGATCTCGGGAACGCAACGGAAGTGCTCGGTGAGGCAGATCGCGCCTCCAAACGACTGCCGCGCCAGATCGTAGACGGAGATCTGGCCGTCGTAGAGCACCGAGTTGGGGATGTCCTCCAGGTGCTCGTCGATGAGCTGCTGAACCAGGGCGACGTCCTGACCCACCGCCGACGGACTCACCTGCTCGTGGTCTCCCACCACCACCACCCGGCGCGCCATATAGAAGGGGATCAGCGCCATCACGTCGGCCTGGCTCGCCTCGTCCGTGATCACCACGTCGAAGCGCGTGGTGGGCTCGAAGGTTTCCACCGCGCGCGCCAGCGGCATGATCCACACCGGCACCGCCGAGCGGCATTCGGTCATCTTCTGGCTGGCTTCGACGAGCAGGCGGGGAACGCGCTTTCCCATTCCCTTGCCGATGCGGCGCACCATGTCGAGCCAGCCGACCAGCGCCTGCTGTTGCTGTGAGGTCGTCCGCCGCACCTGCGCTCCCCACGCGCGGCGCTCGATCAGTTCGGCCGTCACCTTCCTCAGCTCGGGGCCCAGCCGATCGATCTCCTTCTGCAGCGCTGGCAGGGAGACTTTCCCTCTGCGCTCCAGCTCGTCGTGAAGCTGCCGCCAGAGCCATGCCGCCTGCGCGTCGCCGGGCGGAGACGACTTGTCGTGCGGCGCGCGGCGCTCCTGGATGGGCTGCGCCCAGGCCGGCGCGACCGCCTGCAAGGCGTCCAGAAGCTCGCGTCGCCTCGCGGCCGTCTTCCACTGGCCATCGAGAGCGGCCAGGCGCTGGTGCGCCTCGCGGTAATCCCTCGCGTCCAGCCGCTCGGCGGCGCGCGAGAGCTTCGCCAGGACCTGTGAGGGCGGCACATCCTCTGGGAGCGCCAGCGCGGACCGCAGCGCCTGAAGCTGCGCGTCCACCTCGCCGAACCGCACCATGTCCTTGCGCCCCTGGAAGGCCTGCGGCAACTGGACGCTGACCATCTCCCTCAGCCGTTGCAGATGTCCCTCGCCGCGTTGCTCGCCGAAGAATTCGCGCCAGAGGAATCCGCTTTCTCGAAGGCCGTTCTCGACCGGCTGCCACTCCGTGGCGTGCCAGGCGAGGCAGCTTTGAATCTCCTTGGCGAACTGGGCCGCGGCCTCCAGCGGCTTTTCCGAAAGTGCGGCCCAGGCAGGCGTGCCCTGTGGAACCATCTGGCGGTCCCACCTTCCTTCTAGATCCCCCCGCATGATCGCGAGCTGGATCTGCGCGCGCAGTGCCAGGAAGTGAGCGGCGCTCTTCGGCTCGCCCGACGCAACCCGGCTTTCGCCGATGAAGCGCTTCCACGCGCCGTGCGTCAGGAGTGCCAGCTTGCCGACGCTCTTGTTCTTCTTGAGGTAGGCGAGAATCTCCTCGACGACCTGCAGTTGCTCCTCGAGCGCGACATTCGCGGAGAGCGCGGGAGCATGGCGGAGGACGCTCTCCTTCGCGTTGGCCGTCTCCTCGATCAGCTCGTCGATCATCTTCACCAGCTCGTCCCACTCGACTCGCTGCTTTCCTCCTTCGTTGCCGGCAGCGACGGCGACGATCTTCCAGCGCCGCTCCGGGTCCAGCACTTCGACTGCCTTCACCGCTTTGGCCACGAGCCTGTCGAGCGCCGCGGTGGCGGAATCATCGAGCGGCGCCTTCCACAGCTCCTTCCGGTAGCTCCGGCTCGCCTTGGAAAGCCGGCCGTGCTCCTCGGCGACCTTCTCGAACTCATCCGGGGAGAGGAGCGCCTTCAGCTCGGGAAGCGGCCGGGCCAGCTCCGTCTCGTCTTCTTTCGTCAGCGTCTCGGTGCTCGCGTACAGCTCGGCGATCTCTGCCTCCGACAGCGGTAGCGGCGCGCCCGGCTGGATGGGAGCGGGGATCCAGGCGTGGGACTGGGCCTCGGCGGCGACCTTGCGCGCGGCGTCCATCGGCGAGAGCTTGGTCTTGATGAAGACCACGTCCCGGTACTCGTCTGCGCGCGCCTCGAACAGCTCTTGGCGGTGCTTGCGCAGCTGGGCAAGAAGCTCCTTGCGCTGCGCCGCAAGCTGTTCGGCCTCGGCGTCGAGTTTTTTCGGATTGCCGGTGGTGAGGCGCTCGATGATGGTGGAAACCGAGTCCTCGAGCTGCTTGCGGCTCTCGATGTCGCTCTCCAGCACGCTCACGGTCAGAGGCCGCAGCTTCTCCACCACGTGGTCGCGCAGCACGCGCAGCGCCTTGGTGGTGTGGCTCGTGACCAGGACACTCTGACCCTGGGCGAGCAGGTGGCCGATCAGGTTTGCGATGGTGTGCGTCTTCCCGGTCCCCGGAGGTCCTTGGACGAGCACGCATCCTTCGCGCTCGAGGCGCACCGCGATCCGGATCTGCTCCGGGTTGGCCGGCTTGCTGAGCAGCACCTCTTCTGGCTCATCGCCCGCCGCGAAGATCTCTGCCTTCTCGTCATCGGCGGTCGGCGGGTCCAGGCCGACGATCTTGAGGAGCGCCAGCGGCAGGTCCTTGCGGACGGCGAGATCGTCGAGCGTTCCCTCGATCGCGGTGGCGAAGCCGAGGGTTCGCGTGCGGAGGAAGATGACCGGCGCGCGGCCGATCTTCGGATCCTCGGCCTCTTTCTCCGGCGGCCCGTCCACGAACTGACCACGCGGCGAGAGTTGCACGACGAAGCGCCGGAGGAACTCGAGCGTCTCATTCCCACCCAGCGGATGGAATCCGCCGCGGTCCAGCTCCTCGCGGCAGCGCGCCAACACCTTGGGCTCGATGTCCGGCATGGAGCGGAACAGAGCGGAATACAGCTCCACTTCCTTTCCGGTCTCGATGAGCGTGAACTCGGGCCCGCTCGGGTCGAAGGCGAGTTGGATCCGCTGGAGCAGGATGGGATGGTAGATGCTGCCCTCCTCCTGCCGCTTCCAGCTGAGGATGCCGTTGCCCAGCACCAGCTCGATGTGCTCGGCCTCGCGCTCGATCCGGCCGTACAGCTCATAGAGCTGCTCGAAGACCTTCATCGCCGCGCGCGCCGGCCGCTCGGTGGCGGCCCAGTTCTGGCGCTGCGTCTTCCAGCGCTCGTAGGCTTCGACGCGTCGAGGCTCGGCGTCGAAGCGGAGACGCTCGGCGCCGTTTGCCTTGCTCTCGGGAACCGTGACGTCTCCCTCGGGATCTTCCCAGTCGCCCTCCAGCCAGTCGACGATCGGCAGCGGCGGCTGCGGCGCCTGGGTGAAAGTGGGCCGCCCCACCTTGAGGACGAAGTCGGGCTCTTCATCAGGCTGGTGCCCGTTGGAAAAGCGCCGCTGGATAGAGGGGTGGTCGGGCAGGTGGCGGAACCAGAGCGTCCAGGGCTGTTCCGACAGGTCCCGCTTCGCCGGGTTGCGGTGCTCGTTGAGCGCCTTGAGGTAGCGGAACACGCGCGCGATCCGCTCGCGGCCAACCTGTAGCGACTTCTCGTCGGACATATCCCCTCGGGTTTTCACCCGCGTTGGTAGCGAGTGCTCGAAGGGAACAGCTTGCCTTCGAAGGGGGCCCCTCCGCTAGTCTTCTATCGGCCACGACGGAACGCGTGAAGGCGCTGCTCCTACTCGGGGATCTGCGCTTGCACACGCTCTCACAGCAGGTGCGAGTGTGCGTTCGCCGCGCCGTGGACGGACCCCCGAGCGGCCGTACTAAGGTGGCCCGGACCACTTCGATGCTCACCAACAAACTCCTGCAGTGCCACGCATGTCGTCTGACCTGGTTTCCGCAAGGGAGGGCCGCGGCCTGTCCTGCTTGCGGAGGAACCAAGGTTGGTGGCACGCTCGAGCTGTTCCATGCCGGGCTCGCGCTGATTGCACTGGGCCTGATCGGGTGGTTCTTGCGACAAGGGCCGCTCAGCGAGCACGCTGCGGCGCCGGCACTCGCGGTCGTCCAGACAAAGCAGCTGACCCCGAGCGTAGCCCATGGCAGCCAGCTCTATGTGTCTTCAAAGAAGATCAAATCCAACAAAATGCAAGTCAAACGACGCCGAAAAAAGGCGAAAACGAGGAGCAAGTATGTACAGCGCTGAGATCAGCCGCAAGAACCCTGGGTGCTTCATCTTCCTTCTGGACCAGTCGGCCTCGATGGGAGATCCGTTCGGTGGCAGCATCGATCGGCGAAAGGCCGACGAGCTGGCGACCATCATCAACAAACTCATCCACAACCTTTCCATCCGCTGCGCCAAGGGCGACTCGATCTACGACTACTTCCACGTGGCGGTGATCGGGTACGGGCAGGACAGCGTGGTCAAGTCCGCGTTCGACGGCCCGCTGACCGGCATGGACCTGATTCCCATCAGCGAGCTCGCCAACAACCCGCTGCGCATCGAGGACCGCACGAAGAAGGCGGACGACGGTGCCGGCGGGCTGGTGGAGCAAACGGTGAAGTTTCCGCTCTGGTTCGAGGCCAAGCACGAGGGCGGGACGCCGATGAGCTCCGCCTTCAAGATGGCCGCGGAGATGGTCCAGAGGTGGGTGGCGGAGCACCCCAAGGGCTTTCCGCCCATCATCATCAACATCACCGACGGCGAAGCGACCGACGGCGATCCGGTCCCCGAGGCGAAGGCGCTCTGCTCGCTGGGAAGCGACGACGGCGCGACGCTGGTTTTCAACATCCACCTCTCTTCTGAGGCGGGGAACCCCATCGAGCTTCCTGCCAGCGACGAGGGTCTGCCGGACAAGTTCGCCAAGCAGCTCTTCGAGATGTCCAGCACTCTGACGCCCTTCATGATCGGGCGCGCCAAGGAGCTGGGCATGCCGGCCGGCGACGGAGCACGCGGGTTCGTCTTCAATGCGCAACCCACGCAGGTGATCCAGTTCCTCGACATCGGAACCCGTCCCGCGAACCTCCGGTGACCGAAGCTCTAAACACCGTCAGCGCGGCGCCGTTCTCGGTCGAGGCGTTCTCCTGCCAGAAGGCGGGGAACGCCCGATCCGAGTACGAAGACGCGTGGGCGATCCGCGGCTCGGACTCGCCCACGCGCTGCCGCGTCGCGATCGCCGACGGCGCTACCGAGAGCAGCTTCTCCGCTCTCTGGGCGGCGCTGCTCGTCGAGAGCTTCGTTCGGGGGCGCGCACACGGCCCTGAGTTTTTCAACCACCTGGGCGCCATCCGGCGGCTGTGGCGGCGAAAGATCGGCGGGCGTCCATTGCCCTGGTACGCCGCGGAGAAAGCGCGTCGAGGGGCATACGCCGCGTTCGTCGGCGCCTCGCTGAACGCGGTGAATCGGGGCTGGCGCGCGGTGGCGATCGGCGATTGCTGCCTGCTCCACGTTACGGGGGCGGGGCCGAACCGGGAGCTCGCGAAGGCCTTCCCCTTGACCCATTCCGAGGAGTTCGGCTCAAGCCCGTTCTTGGTGGGCTCGGTGAAGAGGGTCGACGATGACCCGCTTCCGCACGTGCGCGTAAGCGAAGGGGTTCTGCAGGCGAACGACATTCTCTTCTTCGCTTCGGATGCGCTGGCGGCGTGGCTCCTGCGGCGCGTTGAGCGAGGCGAGCCCGCCTGGGAAGCGATCGAGAGCATGCGGACGCAGGAGGATTTCGTAGCGCTCGTGGCGCAAGCGCGCGACGACGGAACGCGCAACGACGACATGACCTTGGTTCGGCTCTCGCGTGGGGCCGACTGGGAGAGGGGCGCGAGTTAGATGGCTACCTGGCCGGATCTCACCGAGTACCACGAGGCGCTTCAGTTCCCGGAACGCTGGTTCGGCGATCCCGAGCTGCGGAAGGCGCAGATCGAAAAGGACCGCTTCGGCATGCCCAAACCGGCCACCGGCGGGAACGCCGTCGTGTACAAGGCCACCGAAGGCCAGAACGTCTGGGCGGTGCGGTGCTTTCTCCGGCCGATCTCCGACCATGCAGAGCGCTACGCGGCCATCTCCAAGCACCTCCAGAAGAACCGCTCCGAACACAGCACCAAGTTCGTCTATCTGGCCGATGGCCTCCGGATCAAAGGTAGTACGTTTCCGATCGTGAAGATGGCGTGGGTCCAAGGACAGCACCTCGATCGGTGCGTCGAAGGCTTGCTTGGCGAACCGAGAAATCTCGCAGCGCTGCGGGAGAAGTTCCGGACGCTCGTGAATGACATCGAGCGGGCGAAGTTTGCGCACGGCGACCTTCAGCACGGCAACATCCTCGTCACCGGCAAGGACCTCCTGCTCATCGACTACGACGGCATGTGGGTCCCTGCGCTCATCGGGCGCCAGGCCACCGAGATCGGCCACCGCGCCTATCAGCATCCCAAGCGCAGCGCGACCGACTACGGGCCTTATCTGGACAGGTTCTCGGCGCTCGTCATCTACCTGTCGCTGCTGGCCCTCGAGATCGACCGCAAGCTCTGGGACCAGTACTACACCGGCGACAATCTTCTCTTCGTTCGCGAGGATTTCAACGAGCCTGGCAAGAGTCCCATCTGGAGTGACCTCGCCGCGCTCAAGCACGCCGAGGTGTCCTATCTGGCCGGCGTGCTGGGCGCGATGGTGGCGCGGCCGGTGAAGGACCTGCCGCGGCTGGAGGCGGTGCTCTCGAAGTCCGCGGGGCTCAAGCCGCTGCAGCTGAAGGCTGGCGCCCCCAGGGCTCCGGAGAAGCCGAGGTGGAGTGCGAAGCCTTCGAAGAGCGGAACCGCCGCGGACCTCGCGTCCCAGTGGAAGGTCGTCTGGACCCGGCCCGGGGAGAAGACGGAGACGCGCTGGAAGAAGGAGATGAAGGACGGGCCGGTGGAGGTGGAGAGCGAAGTCGAGGTGCTGGCGCCCAATCCCGTTCCACTTGGAACCATCGCGGTGGGAGCGCTGGCTGCGGGTGTGCTGATTGGAATCAACGTCTCGCCGGAGCTGGGGATGCTCGCTGCTGGCGGCGGCCTCGTTGTAACGCGCGGCCTTTCGAAACTCCGGAAGAAGAAGGTCAAGCACATCGTCATCCGACCCGTCGAGCAGCAGGTGCTGGAGCAGCTCAAGGTCGCGGTGCCCGGGCACAAGTCGGCGGTGACTTCCTTGCAATGCACCGCGGATGGCAGGCGTCTGGCGGTGGTGACCAAGCTCGGCGAGTGCGCCCTCTGGGAGCTCGACGCGGACGGTTGCAAGATCAGCTCTGTTCGCCTGCCGCCGTTCGAGCAGTCGGCTCTGGCCTCCAGCAACCCCAAGGTAGCGGTGGTCACCGACAAAGCCATTCTGGTGGCCGATCTGGTTTCGGGAATGAAGGTCGAGCTCGCGGTCGATGCCTCGAACCGCGCTTGCGCGGTGGCCGTGACCGCGGACGGCGGCAAGGTCGCCGTCGGCCAGCAGCAGGGACAGGTGCACATCGCCGAAGTGATGACGAAGAAAATATTGATCCAGATCGTCGGAATGAGCTCGCGCGTGACCGCTCTTGCGTTTTCGGAGGATGCCACATTTCTCGTCGTAGGGTGTACCGGCGGCATGGTGCAGGTGCACCGGCTCACGCCCAAAGCGGAGAAGCTCGGGGAGGGCGCGCATCATCGCACCGCGGTGACCGCCGTCGCGGCCGCGCCGAAGGGGCAAGGCTTCGCGTCGGCCGACGACTCCGGCCAAGTCGTGCTCTGGGGAAAAAACGGCGAGAAGCGAGCGGTCGCGAGCGCAGGAGGCCGCGGGGTGAAGTCGCTTCTCTTTCTGGGCGACCAAGCACTCGCGGCCGGTTGCGCCGACGGCACGGTGAAGATCCTGAATCCAGCGAGTGGAGCGATCCTGGCGATGCACGCCGTCGGGACCGCGGCGATCACCGCGCTCGCGTTCGCCAAGGAAAAGCTGGCGCTCACGGCCGGGACCCAGTCGGGTCAGGTGAGCATGCTCGCGCTGGAGACGTGATGCGCGAATCCCCGTGTTGGCTGCTGAAGGTCCCGAAGTCGGTCGTCTACTCCGCCTGCGACCGCGGAGATCTTCAGTACGTGAAGTTCGAGGGAGCGGTACAAGTCGAAGGCCGCGACCTGAAGGCGTGGCTTGCGGCCTGTCATCGCACACAATCTCCCACGCCATGACCGGAAAACGATCCAAGCGCGCTGCGGGTACGGTGCCTAGGGTTAGCCCTTGATCGCGCGCGCCGACGTCCACAGCGCATTGACGTTCATGCGCAGCGGATGCAGCTTCAACATCTGGTCGTAGAGCTCGCGCCCCGTCCTGGCCGTCTCGGCGATCCCGTCGAAGTCGCGTATGTACTGCCGAGTCTCCTCGAGGATTCGCGGACTGTCTTCGTTTCCGGGCCGCTTGTGTCCCGCAATCACGGCGCGCGGCTTCAGCGACTCGATCTTATCGAGCGCGGCGATCCATTCGCGTCGCTTCTGCGGGTTGGACTCGGCGAGCAATTGATGAACGCCGTTGTACGCGGCGTCTCCGGCGACGACCAATCCGATGGCTGGCACATGCAGGACGGTCGTGTCGCGCGTGTCGGTGTGCCCGACTTCGACCACGACCAGATCCTGTCCTTCGA
>WNFG01004153.1_pt1 | contig 12172 bp, 13 predicted proteins | sample 5400431 | NCBI WGS metagenome assembly WNFG01 (sample SAMN13153346, study PRJNA577476) | soil metagenome | isolation source: 120 cm saprolite under Douglas fir tree site 2 hole 3 replicate 2 | place: USA:California | collected 2015-04-18
CATTGCTGGTACCAGCGTCGGCTCCGTAATTGCCGCGGCCTATGCCAGCGGCATTACGGCAAGAGAACTTGGGGAAATTGCGGCACTGGTCCGCTTCAAAGATTTTTCCCGCTGGAGCTTTTCCCGTTTTGGCCTTTTCAGTAATGACAAGATGGCAGTCTTTCTCAAAAAAGTCCTGCGGGCCAAAACCTTTGAGGAGCTGCGCATTCCTCTGGCCGTAGCCGCCACTGACATCATTACCGGCGAAGCTGCGGTTTTCACCAGCGGCGATCTCATCGATCCCGTCCGTGCCAGTTGCGCCTACCCGGGAATGTTTCAGCCAGTCCAGATCGGCGACCGCCTGTTAGTTGACGGCCTGCTGGCCCACGCCGTGCCGGCCATGCCTTTACGCGAGATGGGCGCGGAACGGGTCATCTCCGTCCATCTGGCGGCGCATTGGGTAAAGCCACGCGGACCGCGTCATGTCTTTGATGTGATTGGTCAATGTTTTTCCATCGCGCAAGACAGGATGTGCGGACCCTGGCGTGCCGCCTCTGACCTGGTACTTGAACCAGAGATCGGCGAATTCGGCTATGACGATTTTGTCCGCGCACCCGAACTGATCAAAGCCGGAGAAATGGCTGCCCGCGCTGCTCTGCCTCAGATTCGCAGCTGGCTACCTTCCATGGCGACGCAGGAACCCGCCACGCCCGCCGCCACTACCATTCCAGCAACCGTACCAGCAACCGTAAAATAAGTCATCGTTACAGCAACGAAAAATGCAGCCGCGCCATCCGCTCACCCTTGGGCTCAATCACTTCCAGCACAAATCGCTCCGTCAATGGCTCATCGGAGGGCAAGTGGAAGCTCACCCGATAGACTCGCTCGTCGTAAGGAATGTCTGCCGGCACGCCGATCATGGCGCTTGACTCCGGTTCAATCACCCGCATGTGAAGTCCGTCATATGCCTTTAGCCTGAACCTGAGCTTTACCAGCAATTGTGACGGCTCTTCCTCAGTCTTGAGGACGCTTCCCGGGTCTTCCAGCAGCGTCTTGCGTAATGATGCGGTCACGCGAAAGCTGAAGTCCCGTGGAAACCTCTTCAGCGGTGCGCCGTCCGCACGCACCACCTTGGATTGCAGGCCTTCATCCACGTGCTGGGCTCCGGCAACCTCCGGACATTCCGCCAGACCCAGCAACGTCACAACAGCGCCCGAAGGTTTTAGCAGGACAACCTCAGCGCCCGCTGGGGTAGCTGCGCGATAGGCTGAAATGTCTCGCTGTGCTGCGGCCATGGCTGCGACGACGATCACAAAAAGCGGAGCCCATCTGGAGATTCTGAGGCATATCGACCCTGCGGCGTTCATGTGCTGTTCCTGAGGACTGCCTGGCTTGAGCAAAGGAAGGGTTTGCGTGGGCAGCCGCGGCATCGTACTTTAGTGGATGCCAATAGTTGAGAAAGGTGAAGCTAAAAAGAAGATGCCTCGATTGCTCTGTATTACCGCTCACCCTGACGATGAAGCCGGCGGTTTCGGCGGTGCTCTGCTGCATTACGCCGAAAAAGGCGTGGAAACTTACGTGGTTTGCCTCACGCCCGGCCAGGCGGCCACCCATCGTGGCGGGGCCAAATCTAATGATGAGCTCTCCTCCATGCGGCGCCAGGAATTCGCTGCTGCCTGCAAACTGTTAAAGGTCAGGCAAGGCACGGTGCTGGACTATCCTGACGGCAAACTCGACCAGCAAAACATGTTTACCGTGGTGGCGGACCTGGCGCGCCGGGTGCGGGAGATTCGTCCGGACGTGGTAATGACCATGGGGCCTGAAGGCGCCATCACCGCCCATCCCGACCACTCCATGGCGTCTGTTTGTGGGACGCTGGCCGTGCATTGGGCCAGTCGCGCCAACCGCTTTGCTGACCAGTTACAAAACGGCGTCTCACCCCACGTGACAAAGAAGCTTTACTACGGCACCGCTGGTTTCACCATGCCAGACCGTCAGCCCGTTGCCCTGCCGCCCGCAACTTTGGTGCTCAACCTGACGAGTGCCGAAATCGAAACCAAGATCGCCGCCTTTAAATGCCATACCTCGCAGGCGCCTTTGTTCCCTTTCTTCGAAGAAACAATTCGTAGACGGGGCAAGACCGAACAGTTTCATCTGGCCGCGGCCGCCACACCACGCAAGATGGAAGTGGAGACAGATTTGTTCGCCGGGATCTAAACGGCGGTAATTGGCTCTTGGTATTTGGTCGTTGGCTAAACCAGACTATGAGCCAACCACCGGTCACCCAAGAACCAACTACCAACTACCAATTACCAACTACCAACTACCGTTACTTCGCCAACGGCTTAATGATTTCACCCAGCAAGTCAGGCTTCGATTCATCCCGCACCAGGTGGGCGAACTTTTCGCCATCGTGGTAAGGCACGCTGAATGTTTTATAGAAGTCGCCGTTCAGGGTCATGAGTTCCAGGTTCGCACCAGACTGTTTTCCCGCCTTGAGCGCGTCATGCAGAATATCAGGACTGTATTTGCGGCCATTCACCGCGGCCAGGGTCGATCCCGGCGTTATGCCCGCCTTCCATGCCGGGCTCCCGGCAATCACGTCGTGAATTCCACCTTTTTCGTCCAGTGCGAGACCGATAGAAAAGCGTGCATCCACAAAGTTACGGTCTTTTTCCATCGCCTTGCTGAACTCGCTGGGCTGATCGTCATACACCAGTTTCCAGCCACCATTAGTGATGCCACCCAGCGGAGCGCCGGGTCCATAAGTATCCAGACGGTCACGCAGGAACCTGGCCCAGTCGTAAGGAGCAACCTGCTTCAAGCCGGTAACGACATCATCGAAAGTGTACGGGACCACTTCCGGTGGCGTGTTCTTGCCGCCGTGAAATAAACGGCAGAAGTCGTTCAGTGACTTTGCTCCATTGGTCTGCTGCCGGATCATGGTGTCCGCTTCCAGCCAGATCAGGAAACCCTCGGGATAATAATCAACACTACGGCGCCAGCTTTCAAATTCCTGCTCCGCACCATAGAGCAATTGCGCTGCATCCGCCGTATCCTGTAGCGGACGCCAGCTCCGTCCCGGCGTGTGGTCCAGCGTCGCCGCGGTTTCCGCGGCTTCGTCCATGAACTCCTGCTTGGTCCACAGGCCCGTGCGCGCCGTCAGGATTTCTCCCAGGTATTGCGTCAGGCCCTCATAGACCCATAGCAAATCACCCTTCATCGGCTCCTGGTAACTTGGCGTGGCCAGGCCTTTGGGGCGCCGATATTTTCCGTTCCACGAGTGAGTCATCTCATGCGTCAACAGTCCCGCCGCCAGCATGCGTGATGGTTGTTCGATCATCGCGCGCTCGCCGATGCGATCATCGCTCGATTGATGATGCTCCAGCCCGAAGTGGGCAGTATGGTCGCTCAGCGTAAGTAAAAAGTGGTATTCGTTGTAATGCCGCGCTCCGAACAATGCGCCGGTTTCATTCACCAGGCGCTTGTAGCCTTCCACCGTCTCCGGTGGTACCTGCAACGCAGCATCACTGTCTGACGCCATGTCGAGGTAATGCTGAATGGGACCTTGTGGTGAAAGCGGGATGCGGCGGAAATGTGCGCTGGCCAGTACCGGCGAATCAACGAGCGTGGTCAGCGAAACGGTCTTAAAGCTGGTCTCTCCTGCGCTTTCGCCCGCAATCGGCAAAGCCGTTCCATAGTGCCATCCAGAAGGCAACTTGACTGAAGCCTGCACCTGCACGTCATCGCTTTTCGTGTTTTGCAGGTACAGCAGTACCTGGTTCCAGCTCAATACCAGTAGCTGTGTGGTTGAAGACGCTCCCGATGAAAATCCTTCCGGCGGTGCCGGCATCACCAGATCCAGTTTCACATCCAGCGTGGTGGTTCCTTCTGGCACTGTGAGGTGGAAGGCGTACATCTCTTCCAGGTCGCGATGCCACGTGAGCCGTTGTGCGCCGGCAAAAAACTCCAGCCCGGTTAGATCCACAATTGGCCCCGTAGGACCATGCTCGCCCGGAATCCATTTGGGAAACACGACCGTTACCGGGCCAGGAGTGACCGCGATTTGCTCCTGCGCGTGCAAAATCTTCTCGCCCGCGTGCGTGGCATCCACTACCAGCTTGATGGGCTGGGCTGGCGCCACTGCCGGTGCTACGGCGGCTTTCTTTTTCTGAGCAGCGCTTGCTTCAATAACGCCCCATTGGCTTGAAGTTGTTAAAGACAAAAACAGGCAGGCAGCGATAACAGAGGATTTCCGAATGTTCATATTCAGGATTGTGCTCCGAAGAAGTCGAACCAGCTTAAAGGTCGAACCAGCTTAATGACTGTCACTGGTCAGTGCAAGTGAGCAGAAAGCACTTACTTTTTCCTTTTTGCCTTCGACGATTTCTTTGTCTCTTCCTGCGCCACTCCCGTAACGCTGGCCAGCAACGTATCGAACGCGTCTTTGGCCGTCATCTCTTTCTTCCGGCTTTTGTTCCCGCGATACTTGTGCTCGCTGTTACAGGTGCGGCAGCGCGTCCGCAACACTTCTTCACCCACCATCGAGACAATCGAGTGGTCCGTGGTGCGCTTGCAGCTTGAACAATGATCGTCAATGTCATCACCAAGTCTCATGGTGTATCCTCCGCGAAATAGAACCATCGTTAGCGATAACACGTATGGTAAGACAGACGTCAAACTCCGGAGAAGGACAAAATGGGGAGTTGAGGGCTAGACTACGTCCACGAGCGATCACTTTCACCCTTGTCATTTCGAGCGACGTCGGAGTTACGCAAAGCGGAACGACGGCGAGAGAGGTAAAGTGCCGCTAAAACGGCGCACGAAAGCTGATTTCTTCATAGTGCCGAAAACCATGGCGGCGTGTCTTGTGGTTAAATCTCTAGCGTGCCCCGGCAACGCGGAAAATTTATCACCTTTGAAGGTCTGGACGGCGTTGGCAAGTCAACCCAGTTGGAGAACCTGGCGGCCTTGCTGCGCGAACGCGGTATGGACGTAATTACTACGCGCGAGCCCGGCGGTACGGCCCTGGGACAGAACCTGCGCACCGTCCTGCTCAGCTCCCGCACGGCCGGACTCTCACCTCTGGCGGAAATGGCCCTTATGTTCGCGGACCGGGCACAGCACATTGACGAACAGATTCTTCCCGCTTTGCAACGTGGCCAATGGGTCCTGTGCGATCGCTTTACTGATTCAAGTGAGGCCTATCAGGGCTGCGGACGTCAATTGGGAACGGAAGCGGTTCTCGCGTTGCATCAAGTCTTGTGTCATGACCTCAAGCCCGACCTGACCATCCTGATGGTCTCCGATCTCGACCATAACCTCAGCCGCGCGCGCAAGCGCAACCGCGAGCAGGCAAAACTTTCGGCCGATGACGAAAACCGTTTCGAGAAGGAAAACAGGGCCTTCCATCAACGCGTGCTGGATGGATTTCTGGCCATCGCCCGGCGTGAACCTGACCGTGTGATCGAGATTGACGCCAGAGACTCCATGCTGGCAGTCAAGGCAAAGATTGCCGCCGTAGTGCAAAAGCGTTTGCTTACAAACTCAAAAAGTTGAAGGCATGCTTCCCCAAAAAAGAGAGGCCCTTTCCGGGCCTCTCCTGGTTCAAGAAACATTGTGGATTCGCGAACCGCTCATTTGCCAACAATGAACAAGTGGCCATCATTCTGCGAGTAAATTCTCCCGCTCGAATCCAGCGACGCCGGGGTATAGGCGGCGCCGATTGCCAATTGCTGGAAGATGCGTTGCTTGATGGTTCCACCCTGTGAAATTGAGTACAGGTTGCCATCCTCGCTGTTGGCATACACAATGCCGTTGGCATCAACCACGGGAGCGTTTACGCACCACTCAAACCCATTCGGATGGTCCGAAACGCAGGTCAAAGTGCCGTCCGCATTGCGTGTGCACGAGTTGGGGTTGGTGTTTTGGAAGCTCCATTCAATCTGCAGGTTGGGATCAAGCTGCGACACAAAATAAGATTCCGGTCCCAGCAGGTCTGCAGTTGTGCGCGGAGCCGGACACCAGTTCGGATCAATGCAATAGGTTCCACCTGGGTAATGGTTGTTCTTGATCACCACGGAGTAGGTACTTCCGTGGGGATAGATGGCCGGTGTGGAATCCCACCCGAAGTTGAACGCCCCCAGGAAGTCGCCATTCGAGCTGAATTTCATGAGATGTCCCTGCGCGTAATTGTAAGCGGTGTAGGCCCCGTACAGAATGCTTCCGTCGGGCGCAATCACGGGCGTGGACGAGGAATCGTCCAGCACGCGCGCCGGGGGCGGTTCATTGGTAGCGGGATCCACGCCGAAAGTCGCACCGGCCGCACAGCCTCCGTTGGCGTTTGCGCCACCGGGATTGCCGATCGGTTCGCTTACTCCACAGCCATCGTTTAACCGGCCTCGGAATGAAGCCGCCCATTTGCCGGTCAGGTTCGAATTGATGGCAATCATGTAGTTATAACGGCTGGCAAAGTGCGCCCTGGTGATGCTGTAAATGGTGCCGTCGGTTGCGATTGCAGGTGCAATGTTCAGCGCCGCGCGTTGCGTTCCGCAGGCAATGGTTTGCGGATTGGCATTGGGCTGCGGCGGCCACGGCAACTGCGCACTGCTGAAAGACACATTGCAACGATCGTTGCTGCGCGGTACAGCTTCTCCCTTGATCACCGCCTGCGCGAACAGGGTCGAGTAGCTGACTTTGGAGACCGTATCGTCCGGGGCCACCTTCACCATCCATGAATCCACTGCATCACTGGTGTAAAAGCTCACGGTTGGCGCCGTGGAGATGCGCACCACGTTGTAGTAGATGTTGCCCGCCGCATCCGCTGAAAGAGGCGAGGCCGTATATGTGTTCGGATCCACCGTGGTGCCAAACGGATTGATGCGTTTCACCGCAGTTCCGGTGCTCTTGTTGATCTTCCAGATGGTCCCGCCTTTGCCCGGATCATAGAGGAATCCGTTCGCCAGGACCGCATGATACACAGGCTCCCAGAAATCATTCGAAGAACCGGGAGCGTACCAGTCAGAGTCAAAGGTCCAGACTTTCACGAAGCTGCTGCCTTGCCATGTGTACTTGTTCTGGTGCCAGGTCTGGGTGCTGTAGGTACTGTTGCTGTAAACGCCTGCTTTTGATTCGATGTAGGCATCGCTGCCGTCAATCAGCGGGACCTGATAGTGCACCAGCAGGGTGCCGGCGGCGTTAGGGTCGGCTTTCTCCTGGTCAATATTGAAATCGTAAACCAGGTTCACCAGATTGTTATTCAACGGCTGTCCGATTACCGGAGCATCAAAAAGCGTGTGTTGTGGATTGAGCCCCCACTGCGCCCAGCTCGGCGCCGTTTTTGGCGGGATGAACGTTTGTGCGGCGGCTTGATTACCGCAAACAGCAACAAATGACAGCAGGACACACCCGACTTGTAGCTTTCGCAGAAACCCCATATTTCGCGTACCTCTCGTCTTTAAAGTTTTTTGCACCAGATGGAAACCCGACAGCGGCGTTCTATCGCCTTGGAAGTGGAGATGGAAATTCAGAAAGAACCGGAACCCCTTTTCCGGTTTACCGCGACCGGGGCGTAAGGGTAATGGGGTGCTGATGGAATATGAAATGTCGCTGTCGTTTTGTTCTGGATTTGTAAATAAGGAACTAATGACTTGTCTGCCCGGCCGAAACATGTCCGTGGAGCGAGCACTCCTGCATGTGGTTTTCATCGCGAGCGGTTGGTCTTCATCCCGAGCGCCGCGAGGAATTTCCTATCAACTTATGGAATGCCTGATCTTGGCAACGTTGTTTGAACGAGTAGGGATCCCTCGCAGTGCTCGGAATTAAAAGCTTTACGCGAGGGTAGCTGGTTTTGTTCCTCAAGAGCCAGCGCGGGGAATTCATCCCTTACCTGTGATTTCATGGGGCGGTGGGGCTGGAATCCAGGTCACCCAATTTTCCGGCAACCATCGCACACCGCTGGAGCAACTAACCTTATAGGGTTACGAAAAGGGTGGGTGACCATCATGAGAGTCGTTGCCGGCACGGTATACCTGCTTGCGCTTGCCATCTGGTGTGGTCTTGTCGATCTTTTTTCTTCCACCCGTTTTCATCGGAGCTACAAAACTTTCTGACGCCTGGTCTATCCCATACCTCCCTGCACGCAGCGCAGTCCCACGCGTAGCGCAATAGAACGCCAATGTGCAAATCATCTGCTCTGTTACATCCAAATGCCATTGAAGTCTTCGTCCAACTATATCTACAGCTCTCAATGCATCCTTTTCCAGCCACATGCGTCTAACTACTTGGCATAACAACATCCGCGTCCGAACTCGTAGTTCACGAAGGGCAGTAAAAAATGAAAGTCACACGTGATCAGATAAAAGCTCGTGCGCTGGAACTTCGCAACCGGAAGTTCACAATCAAAGCAACGCTGGAAATGAATGCTGGCGCCAGGCCAGTTTCTTCCACTCCCCGGAACAGCGGCATCAGCGCCACCGGCGCCCCGCAGAAAGAGAATCGACCGGGACCTGCTCAAGATGAGAATGAGACCCCCGTATTAGGCAAATCTGCTTGATGACCGAATCCTGAATCTTCCGTAGCAGTAAATCAATCAAAGCATTAAAGGAATTCTATGGTGAAACCGCCCAGACGTGATAATCGCAGCCAATCTGTGAGAGTTCTTCATTTTCCTGATGCCAAACCGGAGTTACACCCCACCAATCCACCGAAGGAAAGCGACGCACTTGCCGACGCTATTCGCAAAGCGTGGACCCAGAAATCGGACACGCCAAGCAAGCAGCGCGCACGCGGATAAGTTGTTGATCGGACCAACTCTGCATCAATCGCGAGTGTAGCGCCATGCCCAGTAGATGAGCGGGAGTTGTAGCGGCAGACGCAGCCATTGCGCCAAGCTTTTGCCCAGCAATCCGGTGCCCAGCAATCCGGCAAATTGCAGGTGGGCAACAGCCATGTAGAGATTGGCGGGAAACACAGCAATCAGCAACAGCACCAGTCCCCAGGCTGCGGGGCGTCGCCACCCCGGCAAGACCAGCCCAATTCCACCAATGATTTCCGCTGCACCGCTTACCCACACCATCGCCCTGGGACAGGGCACAAGCGGCGGGACCATACGAATGTAGGGTTCGGGAAAGAGAAAATGCAAAATCCCAGCGACAATAAAAAACGCCGCCAGCAAAAACCTTCCTGCCATGCTGGTGAGTTTAGATGTTCCTGAAAACGTAAGCTACCGTTAGGACTCAGCCACGCTGGAAGCGAACACTGCCATGGCTTCATATTTCGGGACTTCATGGCTGATGATGTCCACCTCATGCCAGCCGAAGGGCAGCTCTTTGCCGCAATCCAGACAGATGATTTTGTGGCTGGTATAAAACGCAGCGGGCGGACGTTGCCCGTTACCATAAGTGAGGGCCGTGGTCCCATGGTCGTGCCGGCAGCGGAACACTTTCTTGATTAGGGTTGCCATTTCATGTTCCTCCTGGTGCAACTGGTCTTACTACTTACCGGCTAACTGCGTCGCTTTGTTGAGCAGCAGCTTGATCTGGCTGGGCGTGGGGTCAATTACGCGACCTTCTTCCAGGTCATAAGCCCACTCTTTGCCACACGTAAGGCACACAAAATACGTTCCGGTAATGCCCGGAACACCTTTACGCGGCTGGTTGGGACGCAGAGTAATCAGCGGACCCTTTTTCCAGTGCCAGCAACGCACGAACATGAAGACAGTCATTTTGAGTAGATCGAGCACGGTGGTGAAGCTCCGTTGAGGCCCTGGGGGACCGGATTGGACTTATATTCGCTTTGTTTCCTTGTCCAATTCCTTAAGAAGCAGTTAAAAATATTAATTTGGGCTGCCTCTATCAAAGTACCTTCGGCTTGACCACGACAAAACCTGCATAACTCAAACCCTTGCTGCCGTTGCAGTGCCAAGATCGCTTCCAGCCGATACAATCAACGCGATGGGTTTTTCTGAATTTCACGGCAATCCGGACGTGGTACGCCAGTTGCGCGAAATGCTGGCACGTGACCGCTTTCCCCATGCCGTGATTCTGGCGGGACCCCAGGGCGCCGGCAAATACACGCTCGCCTTAATGGTCGCCCGCGCCATGACCTGCCTTAACCCTAGAGAAACAAACGGTTTACCTGATTTTTGTGGAGTCTGCGAGAACTGCCGTCGGATTGGCGAAGCCGTGGATCTGGACGCTCGCTTTGCCGAGGCGGTAGAAGCCCGGGAAGGACTCCGCGAGACCGACAAGCGCGAAACGAGAATCCTGGTTCAGCCCCACCCTGACGTGCTGGTGGTCCCGCCCGATCCCCCTCAGATGATGGTCAAGATCGACCAGGTCCGGCATGTGAACGAAACCATTCGCTACCGGCCGGTGGAAGCCAGACGGCGCGTCTTTATATTCACTGACGCCGCATTCATGAAAGAAGCGGCCAACGCCCTGCTCAAGGTCCTGGAAGAACCGCCGGACTTCGCCACCATCATTCTTCTGGCGCGGAACGCAGGCGAACTGCTGCCCACCATTCGCTCGCGCTGTGTAAGCTTCACCCTGAGTCCTTTACCGCTTCAGGAAGTGGAAGCCTATCTGGCGAAGCATCGTCCAGAATGGAATGTCCGCCAGCGTCAGTTGGCTGCGCGGTTGAGTGCCGGGGCACTGGGCCGTGCCCGATCCATTGACCTGACGGAATACATGGCCGCGCGCAAAGACGCCCTAACATTGCTCACCGCCGCCATCCGCTCGGCTGAGCATTCTGATCTGTTTCGCACCACAGAGGTCTATCGCGCGGGTGGCGAAGGCAAAGAAAGAACTGATCAGTTGCTGGCCGCAATCTATGGCTTGTTGAAGGACCTGATGGCCATCATTTCCAGCGCGCCTGATCTCGTAAGCAACACTGATATCGTGTCAGAGCTGAATTCCCTGGCAGCCAATATTGATTTCCAGTGGATTACGCACGCCACCCAGCAACTGGGACAGGTGCAGAGCGGCATGCGACGCAACGTTTTACGATCGCTCTCGCTGGACGCTTTTGCGCTGTCCCTGGAACGATAAGATCTCTACAGAAGAGTTGAGAATATAAGCAAGAACGCTGCGTATCCGGCGGAAAACGTGAAAGTCGCCGGAATTGAAATAGTGAGTCGTTCATTGTCCTTCCAGTCAATTGAATCCGACCACGCGCTGTGATAGCTTAACAACCAACGACCCGCACTTAGTTCACGGACCTGCTCAGTTCTTCCTGTCCGGATTGTTCTTGGTGCTGCTTGAGACGGAGCAAATACCTCAATGAAAGACTCCACGGATGCAACCGCGGCACGGCAGGCACAGGAACCAGCCAGCGAAGAGTTCGTCAGCCGTAAACTTATTCGCCCGTCGCTGAGCACACCAGCACCGCGCACGGAGCCGGTGTCTGAGCGGCGCGAGCGCCTGGAGCGGACGGATCGCATGCCTTCCAACGGCCCACGTCGTAATACGCCTTCAGAACAGACACACGCAGAAAACTATTACTATCAGAAACAAATTCAGGGCAAAATTCCCGTTGTTCTGGTGCTGAAAGATGGAGAACAGGTCCAGGGCGTGCTTGAGTGGTATGACAAGTCCTGCATCAAGGTGAACCGCCCGGGTGGATCCAATCTCCTCATCTACAAGCCTGCCATCCGTTACATCTACAAAGCCGGCGAGGAAAACAGCAAGACCTAATTCAGAATGTCCCAACTGTGGAGTGCAGTCCTTACTTACGTCACTGCTAATTGGACCGAACTCCTGGGATCGCTCACCGGCATTCTCTGCGTGTGGCTGCTGATCAAGCAGAACATCTGGAACTGGCCGATCGGAATCGCCAACAACATCTTTTACGTTTTCGTCTTCTTCAAGTCAGGCTTATATGCCGACATGGGACTGCAATTTGTTTATCTCTCCATTGCGCTCTACGGATGGTCGAACTGGCTGCACGGCGGTAAGAATCATTCCGAACTGAGCGTCGCTCGGACTTCTCCCAAAGCCCTGCTTGGTTATTGCGGGATTGCGGCGGCGTCAACCGCAATTCTCTATTGGCTGCTGCGCAGCTTTACCCCAAGCACTGTTCCCTTCGCGGACGGTCTCACAACATCGTTGTTTCTAACCGCTCAGTTCATGATGTCGCGGAAGCTAGTGGAGAACTGGTGGTTCTGGATTGTGGGCGACGTGCTGGTGATTGCACT
>WNFG01010848.1_pt1 | contig 12172 bp, 10 predicted proteins | sample 5400431 | NCBI WGS metagenome assembly WNFG01 (sample SAMN13153346, study PRJNA577476) | soil metagenome | isolation source: 120 cm saprolite under Douglas fir tree site 2 hole 3 replicate 2 | place: USA:California | collected 2015-04-18
ACGATATTGGCGCGCAACGGCCCCGAGCTGCGGTTGCCCACCGGATGGTAGCGGGCGCCGGCCGCGAAATTTCGCGCCTCCTCGGCGCTGCTGATCATTGGGCAGATGACGCCCAGCGCCCCGATATCAAGCACGCGCGTTATGAATGTCGGGTCGGCATTAGGGACTCTGACTAGCGGCGTCACTTCGGTCGCGGTGATGGCGGACACGATTTCAAGCATAGAACGATAATCCATCGCGCCGTGCTGCATGTCGATCGTCACGGTGTCGAAGCCGGCGCGTGCCATGATCTCGGCGGAGAGCGACGTCGGCAGACTGAGCCATCCGTTGATGGTCGGAGTGCCGGCGTTCCAGCGTTCGCGTACTGAGTTTTTCAGCGGAGCAGCCATTGAGATGTCCTCCTCAGGTCGAACATACAGTCGCGAGCGTTTAGCAGTGCCGGCGGGCTACCACAATTCTTTTGATGCGATGCGCGCGCCCTCCGCCATCGACTGAAATTTCGCCCACACGATCTTGGGATCGACCGCGGAAAAAGTTGCGGACGTGGCGAAGCCGCAATCGCTCCCCGCCAATACATTCTCACGGCCCACGAGGTTTGCGACGTTACCGATACGCTGCGCGATCAGTTCGGGATGCTCGATAAAGTTGTTGGTCGAGTCGATCACGCCCGGGATCAGCAGTTTGCCGTCGGGCAGCTTCACGTTCTTGAATACCGCCCATTCATGCTCGTGGCGCGGATTCGCTGCCTCGTACGACACACCCATCGCGCGCGCCTTGAAGGCGATATCGACGATGTCGCGCAGTGGAATGTCGCGATGATGCGGGCCCTCGTAGTTGCCCCAGCACAGGTGGATGCGCACGCGGTCCGGCGGGATATCGGAGAGCGCGTGGTTGAGCGCGTCGATATGCATCTCGATATTCTTGCGGAACTCGGCGACACTCGCGTTAGGGAACTGGATATGACGGCCCATCGCGAGATCAGGGCAATCCACCTGGAGCACGAAGCCGGCCTGATGAATCGCGTTGTACTCAGTCTTCATCGCGTCGGCGAGCGCGGCGACGTACGCTTCATGGGTTTTGTAATAGTGATTAGGCAGGAAGTATGAGATCACGCCGGGCGACGCGGCGCTCATGAAGGCTTCGGCCGGTTTCGATTGAGCCACCGCGGCCTTTAAATTGCTGATTTCCTTATCGACGGCCTTGCGGTCTTTGTAGCTGACCGCGCCGGTACACGAGGGACGCCGGAGGACCGCACCTGCCTCCGCCCTCCGTGCGGCGTATCGCGTGCGGTATTCGGGGAAATCCGCCATGTCGGCCTGCACGATCATCATCTGCTCGGTCGTGCCCCCTTCTTCGAATCCAGTGAGGCGATCCTTGACGTAAGTGGCATAGGATGGCTTGCCCTGTTCGCCGTCATTGACTATGTCAACGCCGGCCTCGACCTGCTTGTGCACGATTTCCGCGACGGCAGATGGCACGCGCGCCTCGAACGCCGCCATATCGCCGCCACCCCTCTCGATCGCCGCGGCCATAGCCAACAAATCGGCGGGCCGCGGCAGGCTGCCGGTGTGGGTAGTCAGGATGCGTTCCGTGCTGCGCTTCATTTTGCGCCCTCCGGGCTGTACTGCGTTCAATGATTGACTTGGTATCCGACTACATAACGAAGACGCCTTTGCCGGTAGTCTGCTTATCGAACAGCTTATAGGCCTCGTCCGCCTGTTCGAGCTTCCACCGCTCTGTGAAAAGATCGTCCACTTTTATCTTTCGATCGGCGACGAACTCCGCACAGTCTGCCTGGCCGACCGTTGAGAAGGTCCACGAAGCGACGATCGTCAGCTGCTTGCGCAGCATGTCCGGACTGACGTCGATCGTAACGTTGCTTCCTTCGCCGACGAAGCAAACGGTGCCCCACTTGCGAGCGGCTCTGACGGCCAACAAGCGCCCCTCCGGCCGGCCGGAGGTATCAAGAGTCATGTCGGCGCCGCGTCCGTGAGTGAGATCTCTAATTTCAGCCAGCGGGTCATCGCCACCGGCGTTGATCGTGACGTCCGCACCGAAACGCTTGGCGAGCGCCAGACGCTCCTGGCTTATGTCCATTGCGATTACTCGTGCGCCCATGGCAACGGCAAACTGAGTCGCCGACAAGCCAACCGGACCCTGTCCAACAAGTGCGATAGTGTCGCGCCCCGAAAGCTGTAAACGTCGCAGCGCGCCGTACGCCGTGCCGGTTCCGCACGAGATCGCCGCGCCCGTCTCGAATGACAAGCTCTCGGGCAAGGGCACCAGAGTTTTCGCGGGCACCTTTATGTACTGGGCGTGTCCGCCATGCCCGGTGATGCCGTAGACGACGGAGCCCTCGTCGCACATTTGCGACCATCCCGTACGGCAATGCTGGCAGACTCCGCAACCCCAGTAATGGTGCACCATCACTCGGGCGCCCATCTGCGCGTCGCGCGGACTAACGCCTGCGCCCATCTCAGTGACAACCCCGCAAGGTTCGTGTCCACCTATCACCGGCGAGGAGGCGCCAAAGCCTAGCGCGGACATGGAGCCTGTCGCGCGATAGATATGCAGATCGGAACCGCACATGCCGGAAGCCTTGATCTGCAGCACGACCTCGCCCGGCCCGGGAGACGGGTCCGGAAATTCTTCGAGTTGCAACTTTCGGTTTCCCAGGAGCTTCGCACGCGAGCGTATCGAGATACATCGGAATACAACCAGCGCGGCGACACCACACGTAGTTCTCAGCGTCCCTTGAACGGTCCTGCCGGCCGTTTTTCCGCGAACGCCCTGGCGGCTTCCTGGAAATCCTCGGTCAGGTAAAGCTTCAACGGTTCGGTCTGCATCCGAATTTCCCGTGTGAGTTGATCCATGTACCAGCGCCGCGAACGCACCGTCGCACGGACGCTCAGCGGCGGAATCTTCACGAGTTCGCGCGCCAGTTCCCGCGCAACTTCGAGATACTTGCCTTGGGGCGCAACGCGATTGATGAGTCCCGCGGCGAGCGCCTCTTCCGCCGTGAAGAATCGCCCGGTCAGGGCAACCTCTGTTGCCAATGCGCCGCCGCCACGGAACTGCAACAATCCCCAATGTCTCGCTCCGCCCAGCCCGCGCGACGTTTCGGTGACCTGCATCTTCGTTCCCTCCTCGGCCACGATCAGATCGCATTCGAGCAGCAGGCCGAGCGCGAGGCCCATCACATAGCCGTGCGCGGCGGCTATCACCGGTTTCCAGTTGACCGCACGCGTCAGCAGGTCGGCGGCATTTGCGTCGGGCGCCTGCGGACCACCGAGACGCTCGAACTCCTCGCGCGTGCGCAATTGGCGCTGGCGAACATCCGCGCCGGTCGAAAATGCGCGCCCGCGCCCGCAGATGATCGCGACGTACGCATCGTTGTCGATATCGAATCTGCGCAGGGCCGCGGCCAGATGCCTGACCTGGTCGTCGTCGAACGCGTTGAGCTTGTTGGGCCGATTGAGCGTGATCGTTGCGATATGGTCTTCGCAAACGTATTGGACGAGATCACTGGCGTTGGCTTCCGGCATGGTTTCCTCCATAGTTATTTGCGAGAGACGAGACTAATAGCCGCGGGCGCGATCGATCACATTGAGCATCTCGCGACCGCTCGTGAAGCGCCGCAGGTTCTCGGCGAAAAGCTCGCAGGCAAGGTCGTAGAAATTCGACATCGGTCTCGCCGCGGACGTATGGAACGTCAATGTGACGTTTTCCATCCCCCATAGCGGGCTGTCGGCATTGAGCGGCTCCGGCGTCGTCACATCGAGGCACGCCCCGCAAAGACGCTGGCTCTTGAGCGCATCTATCAGCGCGTCCTGATCGATCACCTCGCCGCGCGCGACGTTGATTACATAAGCCGTCGGCTTCGCGGCGGCGAATTCGCGCGCGCCCAGCAGATTGCGGGTCGCGGCGGTCAACGGCGGCGCGACCACGATATAGTCGCTGCGCTTCATCAGCTCGACGCGCTCATCGGGGCCAAACCAGCGGGCCGGTATCGAGCCTTCGGGATCGCCCATGCCGGACAGGGTCCAGCCCGGGTCCCGATGCTCCGATGGATCGCGCTTCAGCGCCAGCACCTCCATCCCAAACGCTTGCGCGAGGCGGGCGGTGGCGCGCCCGATCGAGCCGTAACCGACGATTCCGAGGGTCTTGCCGCGCAGCGAATGGCAATTCGTCCTGACTTGCTGATGGAACCATTCGCCACGCATCTGCGCGCGCATCGCGACGTTCAAGGAGCGCGAGTGCTGGAGCATCACGCCGATGACGTATTCGCCGATCCAGGGCGCGGAGGTCCCGCTGCTGTTGGTCACGACGATCTGCCCGTGATCGAGCAGATCGCTTTGCAGCACATGGTCGACGCCGGCGCTGGTCAGGTGAACCCATTTGAGCCTGGGCGCGGCCTGCGCCAGACCTTCGGGATTCACATGGCCCAGGATCACGTCGCAATCGCCTATTCGCGAATCCACCAGCGTCGGGCGATAGGGATTATTGCCGTCGATTCTGGTTTCGGGAAACAGCATCTCGGCGTCGGGGCAGGCCTGCTGGATGATGTCGCGGTGATGATCATTGAGCCGTACGGTATAAGCTATCTTCATGACCAGTCCCCCATAATAGAGCGCTTTCGGGCGCGGACCAGCAGGTGGTCAAAATGGAATTTCGTTATCTACTTGTACAACAGGAGAATCAGATTTGTCGCGTGACGCTCAACCGTCCGGAGCGTCTGAACGCGCTTAACGTACGCCTCGGCGTCGAATTGTTGCAGGCGCTCGAGGATTGCGATCGGTCGCCTGACGTCCGCGCCGTGATCGTGACCGGCGCCGGACGGGCGTTCTGCGCCGGCGACGATCTGCGCGGTATGAGCGATCCCGGAGAACCCAATCGCAGATACCTCGATCCGATAAAACAGTACGTCGAGGGCGAGGGCCGTTGGCCGCTGATCGTCGCGCGCATGCGCGCGATGTCGAAGCCGGTTATCGCCATGATCAACGGTCACGCGCATGGGGCGGGATTCAACCTGGCGCTGGGCTGCGACTTGCGGGTGATGGCCGATACCGCGACTCTGGCGATCCCGTTTGCGAAGCGCGGTATCGCGACCGGCACGAATCTCCTGCAGCAATTCGTCGGCATCGGCAAAGCGATGGAATGGGCGCTGCTCGCCCCCGCGCTCTCGGCGGCCGAGGCCGAACGCTGGGGATTGGTGAACCGGATCGTTCCGCTCGACCGGCTCGAACAGGAGACGATGGCGATCGCGCGAGAGTTGGCCGAGGGGCCGACGCTGGTGCTTGGTTACACGAAGGCGGCAATCGTGCATGGCTGGCAGACGCGGCCGGAAACCGCGTACCGTCACCAGGGACAGGCGGTCTATCATTCGCAGCGAACTGAGGATTTCGCGGAGGGCATCCAGGCATTTCGCGATAAGCGCCCACCCCAATTTCGTGGCCGGTAAAGCTTTGAACACGAAGGAGACACGGTAGACCTAACGGTGGCGACAGTCTTCAGACCGTTAATTCAGGCAGCATTGGAAATGATGGAGCCCGGGCGGTTCCAGGACTTCTGTCTCCATTTTCTGCCCTGCCTCGCTGACCGTTTCGAGGGGCTTGAGCGGCACGGTCACACGTCTGGTGGCAAGACGCGACCTGGTGTTCCCGACCTAATCAAGACTCTCGATTCGGGAATGCAAATTGCCGTCGAATGCGGGACCGAGGAAGGATACTGGGGCCCTGTGGAAAACGTCGCAGATCTCAAGCCGTACAAAGACATAGTGAAATGTCTCAAGACCCTTGAGGCACCTATCGAGATTGTCGCAGTCTCCAACCGCGAAGTCCCCCGAGGCGCTGTAAACGTTAAATCGCAAATCTCGAGAGCTTTGCGGCCGTCTCCGGAGGTGCGGATTACACTAATTGACGTCGGAGAGATAAGCGATTTCTTGGACAGATCAGTCGAGGATCCACGCGTCAAGCGATTACTCGGTGACTATTGTCCAAATATTACGGATATCATCAAGGCGCTGGAGGACCAACAGAAGTTCCAAATTGCTCAGGACGTTGCACGGGTCCAGCGGCCAGATGTTGCCTCGCTGCTCGGTCTCGCCGGACGGGCCGCGGCATTGCATTTCGGAGCTGATGCCGCTCGTGAATTTGTGCTGCGGGAACTACAGGCGTTGTCACGCTGTCGGATCTCGGCAATCCCCCCGTTTCGAGGCGTGCAGCGCGAATCAATCGAGAGGTTAGCTCTCGCGAGTCCCGGTGGAAGAATTTGGATCCTCCTCGGGCTGCCTAAGATCGGAAAATCGTCCCTTCTCTTGGAGCTTATTCCGCAATGGGCCGAATTTGATATTCGCCTTTTTGATATTCCTGTTGACGACGCCGACCAATGCGTAGTCGAAATATCATCAGAGCTTCTTGGCACGGTTTTGCCAGAAGAGGACCTTAGCCCATTAATCAGATCCAGATTACAAAGACGGGAGATCCTTTCGAGAGCTAGGTTGCCAGCCCGACCAGTCCTCGTAGTAATTGACAATGCCGATCATTTGTCCCAGGAGGGCCTTAGGCAGATCTCTGAAATCCTTGGCGATCTCAAACAAGCGGATGTCATTCGTACCAACGGTCTATCGTGCGTTTTTCTGACCAGCAAACCTCTTACCGCCCTGGCGACAGCGGACTGCGTTGTCGCTGCACCGATTTGGACTGCAGTGGAACTTCGCCGCCTACTGGAGGAAGAGTTGGGCGGTGTTCCGGGCCCAGCAAACGAGTCGGACAGTTATGTAAGCTGGCTCGTAGACATGTCGGGAGGGCATCCGCTTTTCGGCTTGGCCCTCGCCAAGAAGTGCGCAAATCTCTCCGAGCTTGTCACAAGCTCTCTCGGTGGGCTGCCGGCCTTAGGCAGCGAGGATCTTTCCCGGGAAGTTCAGTCTTTCCTGTACAATGAGCTGCTAGCCGATTCTGACTCTCAAAACTTCGTTCAGCGACTCTCGATTCTCATCGGTAGGCAGGAAATGGAGGTGCTCAACGCGATTCGCCGCGTAGAGCCTCCGATCCATACATCGGTGGGGGTTCTAATGGATCGTTTCTCTGGCTCATTGCTGGATGGCAACACCGAAAGCGGCTACTCCGTGCCCCCGGTATTCCGGGAGATCGCCAAACAGCGAATAGAAATAGCAGAGAGACAAAGTGTGTTCCGCGAGGTGTCACGCGTACTATTGCAGCCGGAGGGAAACGTCATTCATTCCGAGAGGGCGATTTCAGGCATAATGCACGCGATTTTGGGGGAAGATGTCCATAGTGCGATGAAGTGGACAGTTTTTCTTATGATGGCAATACTCAAGAAGGCGCCCCCAAAGGAACAGCTAGAAGCAATCCTAGAAAGATTAACAATCGTCGGTATCGTGACGCCGAGAGACGACTTTCGCGGACAATTTATGCAAACCATGGCGCAGATGGCGCTGGCTATGGGATTCGAGCGCATCGGCGACTTACCGCAAGCCGCTAAACTTTTAGGAAGGATGAAATTCGATGCGGTCCCGACCGGCGAAGATAGGCAGCTCGCGAAAGAAAAGAACATTCTGAGAAGCGCCTCAATCGTCTTCAGAGCTTTTTGTCTCGCAGGGCAAGACCCCCCAGCGGCTCTAGAGGCCTTGGAGGGGCTTGGTTCCGAGGACTTGGCGGACACTCCGGCCGATTCTCGCAAGGCGCTGCTGACGCTGTTGCACGGCCTGATCGGCGGCTGCACATACACTGAGGATAGCAGCGCCCTCATCCGGAGAGTGCTTGCCGAGCTAGACGAAACGGACGCAGAGGAACGACATTCAGCTTTACTCCTTGCGTCGTCTGTTGCTCTGCGCGCTAAATCTGACGACCTCGCAAAGATCGATCTCGAAGACGTCTTCGGCAAATCCTCTTTCGGTATGCTGCTTCACTCATTCTGCCGGGGAACATTCCTTCTTGAGACGGATCGAGAGATAGAAAGTTTGGATGAGATCGAGTCCTCACTTCAAATCGCCCACGATATGAGCATTGAGTCTGGACCTGACCTCGCGCGACTTCAATTGACGAAGGGCGACGCGGCCTTCAGAGCTAAAATGGACCCCATCGCCACGGACGCCTACGCCAGAGCGGCTGAAGCCGCAGCTCGAGACACGTTCGAATATGCGTGGGCGTCGTGGCGTCTGGGAGTTCTGAAGCAGGATGAGGAACTATTGTTTCGAGGGGCTACAGCATTCAAATCGGCGGGCCTCGATGATATGTGGGGACGTGCTACTGGGGCTCGCGGCGCTCTGCTGGTTAAAGCAGGAAACAGCTCCGAGGGTCTGAGATGTCTGGCCTCGGTGGTAGAGGCCTATTTCGGGGACGGCACTGAGAAAACAGGGCCGAGTGCCGCGGTAGCTCTCGCTCACATTACTCGGTTAAAGGCGCAACTCGCGAACGAAAGCCTGTCGAAAGAGGAAGAATTCCCGCCTTTCGAAACGACACCATACGAGACCGTTATTTCCACGGCTCTTCCGAGGAGCGGACCCACGATCGCCTTTTTTAATGTCGCTGAGACGCTGCGAGTGCTTGGAGTACCGGACGAAGCCATGGGGTGGTTCCGCCGCGCGATTTATTCCGAACCCTCGGAAACCGACCTCGTTTGCCTATCAGTGCTCGTGGAACGGGTTGTTGAAGGCCTTCTATCGCACGAGTTTGACGAGGGGGTACTTCAAAAGTGCGCTGAATTACTGCTTCTCCAAGATAGGGCAGGCGCGTTTATTGCGCGCAGCTTTCTGGCTTGGTGCTTCTTTCATGCGTGCGACGCCGAGCTCGAAAGAACCCAGAAGACCGATGGAATGCGGCTGATTCTGAAGGCTCTGGAAGGAGCTTTGGCTCCAAGCTCGCTGGATGAATCATTTTGGACTGCAGAAATTAGCCTGAGACGCGCTTTAATCGCCGAAGCGGAAGGGCAAGAAAGTTCAGTCGCGAGGCACCTTAGAAAAGCCCTGGAGAGCGCCCAAAGAGCCAACAACGGCAGTGTGTTGATGGCCGCTGGGCATCGTCTTGGCTTCGAGTTAGCTTCTTATGCGAGCTCAATACGAGAAGCAGCGGAATTGCAATTTGCCGTCGTGCGAGGCATCGAGCTCCAAAGGACCGAATACAATAGGGTTCTGACCGTCGGCCGAAACCTATACTCCTTTTGGCGACACTGCGATTTTCGAAGATTATCCGAGTACGATCTTAAAGCTAAGAAATTGCTGAAAGACTCAGCGACCGAGATGGATCGGGACAAGGTTCCCGACAATATAGCAGAGGTGGTAATGCTACTTCTGCTCTGCAAACTCTATGAACACCATGGGCCATGCGTGGAGTACCTTCTGGCTGAGCGGCCAGTGTCTCTTGAGACTCTACCTACGGACGTTCAGGAAAAGTTAGGTCGTCAGCGCGAACACGCGACATGACTCGTATCAACGGGACGGGGCCGTGCGGGCTATGGGACAAGGGCTCCCTTGGTGGGGACCTGGTCGATCGCCACCGCTAGGAGACGATTTCTTACTGATTGCATGAGTCGCCTTTTCCAGGTCGAACAGTCAGTGCGCCTTCTTCTAGAATTCAATCGCGGGAGACGTGGAAACTGCTTGTGATATTGTAATCGTGGGCGCGGGGGCGGGGCGGGAATAGGCTTGCGGCAACTATCTTCCCGGCTGAAGGCCGGCACTTTCCTACTTCAATCAGGATGTTCGCCCTCGACGGAGTTCTCCAGAACTTCCCCCGTTTTGGCGTCGATGCCGACTTCGTGTTTCTTATCCCTTCGGCGAATGACGAACGAGTAGCGCAGCCCGCTTCCTCCCGATTCCTTTTCGAGTTCCTCAGAGACGATCTTTCCGTGGTAGGTCTTGAGTGCCAGTTTGCGCGCTTGCCCCAGCGGCACCCTCGCTTCCGGCAGATATTTCCCGCCGGTCAGCGCTAACGCCACGCCCATCGTTGTAATAGTGAACAACAGGCCCGCGAGCAGCGAACTAAATATGACTTTTTGTCGACTCATAAGCATCGCACTTGCGGGGTTTCGGGCAACGGATTCTTGCCGTCCCGGGTGTGAACTGTAATCCAACCTTCGAGGGCCTCGAGCAGTTCCTTGCGCGCCTCCTCACCCGTCGAACCTGTCACCCAAAGACCGTCAAACCCTGGAATCGACGCGAACCACTCCCCGCTGTCCATCCTTGCAGGTATTCACGGTAGGTCGCCATCACAGAAATGATATCACGTCTGCAGTCACGTGAAACCTTTGAAAGGTTTCACACTTCGCACAAGTATTAAGAGGGTGAAGCCCGCATCTTTTTATCGCGGGAGGTGTGGAACCTCTCAGAGGTTCCACGTGCTCGATGGCCGAAAGAAAAATACCCGCTATGCGTTTGCCGCGCACGCGGGAGCGTGCGCGGCAAACGGCCGTGAGCATTCGAAACAGCGGGCGCGGATTCGCACCCGCTGTTTCGTTCGCCTAAAGCCCCGGAAGCTTCGGGGTTTTCTCCCATGCGGTGCGCGAGCGCATCGTGTCCAGATACGCGCGCACCTTCGGGAAGTCGCCCAAGCTGAAGCCCGCCTTCTCGATTACGTTGAGGATGGGGCAATAGGCACAATCGACGAGTGTAAAGTCGTTGGCCAATAGCCATTTACCCTTCGCGAGCTGACCCTCAACGACTCCGAGTACGGCGGGCAGGGCTTTTTCGCCTCGCGCGATCATCGCTTCGTCGGGCGGCAGCCCCAGCGCCTTCGAACGAATGCGGCTGGCCATTTCACCCGCCGGCGGAGTGAGGTGCCCCGACAGGAAGAACAGCCATCTGAGCGCGTCCGCCCGCCCCGCCATCGAGGTTGGCCACATCTTCCCGGTCTTCTCGCCCAGGTAAGCCAGGATCGCGTGCGAATCCCACAGTGTAAGATCGCCATCGACGAGCACCGGAACACGGCCAAAGGGATTGATGGCAAGGAACTCGGGCTTGCGCTGTTCGCCTTTCGCCAAATCGAGCGGAACCATCTCGCATTCGAGCCCGAGCTCGCCCAGTGCGAAAGTGACCTTCTGCGGATTGGGTGACGGAAAATGGTAAAGTTTCATAGCTCGCCTCCGCGATTAATGATGCTGCTGTTTCATCGCCTCCTCGGCGCGCTTCTGCATCCCCTGCGCCGAGACATCTTCCTTATGCGTCGCTATCCACCACTGGTTGCCGAATTGATCACTGACCTGCGCCACACGGTCGCCCCAGAACATGTCCGCTGGCTCAGAAACCGAGGTGGCCCCGGCCTTAAGTGCCTGCCGGTACACCGAATCGGCATCGTTCACGTAGAGGAACAGGGAGGCCGCCGTCGTTGGCTGACCCATCGTGTCGTTCAGCATCACAATTGAGTTACCGATTTTGACTTCGGCGTGCATAATCTCGCCGCTCGGCAGCGGCATTCTGACGGTCTCCTCTCCTCCGAATGCATTCTTAAGAAAATCGATTAGTTTGGCCCCGCCCTTGACCACGAGTAAGGGCGTGACGGTGTGAAAGCCTTCGGGAACCGCTTTGACTGGCATTGTTTACTCCTTTCCCTAACGGGTTTAGCCGCCACCTATATAGTCGCAGGGAATGGCGTCGGATCGACATCGAGCGAGAAGTTTTTTCGAGAAAGATCCGTGACATTTCTATGACCGGAGCACAGACGGCCGAACTATCGACGCCTGCCATCCCGGCAACCCCGCCAGCCTGTCGTACCAGCGTCAGATCTCTGGAAACTTCGTCAGAAGCTCCAACCGCACCGCAACGGACGCCATTCCACCAACCGAGAAGTCCGCGATCGTGAGATTGTCTCCGGTTAGCCACGCGCGGCCCTTGAGATGCTAGTTCAGCACTGCCGCGAATCGATCAAAAGTTCTCCTCGCCCCGCGCGATGAACGCCGGGTCCGCTGGACCCAGTCCGAGCACGCGTTTGGAGGTCTTCTCGTAACCGACCATACCGATTGACTCGGCGTCCCAATGCGCGCTTTCCCACGCAAGCCAGCGCAGCACGTCGGCCTGGTGCTTCACGTCAGATGGCCAAAGCCCGCTCTGCGGCTTCTTCGACGCGAGGTAGAAGTCATATGTGTCAAGGCGCATGAGCCTTAGTGTTACGCAAGCACCGCGGACCTCATTTTTCTCGACGAAGAAAGTTCGGACGAA
>WNFG01004156.1_pt1 | contig 12171 bp, 10 predicted proteins | sample 5400431 | NCBI WGS metagenome assembly WNFG01 (sample SAMN13153346, study PRJNA577476) | soil metagenome | isolation source: 120 cm saprolite under Douglas fir tree site 2 hole 3 replicate 2 | place: USA:California | collected 2015-04-18
CTGTCCATGAAGACGCGCGAGTTCGTGACGGTGGCGGTGGCGCTCGGAGCCCGCGGCAGCCGCATCCTCTTCCGTCACATCGCTCCCAACGTGATCGCCCCCGCGCTGGTGATCTCGAGCTTCCAGCTCGCGGAGCTGATCATCGTGGAGTCCTCGCTCGGCTTCCTCGGGCTCGGGGTACCGCCGCCCACCCCGAGCTGGGGCAGCATGCTGAGCCAGGGCCGCGAGTACCTCGGCTCGGCCTGGTGGCTGGTCACGTTCCCCGGGCTCGCCATCATCCTCACCGTGCTGGGCGCCAATCTCTTCGGCGACGCCCTCCGCGACGCGCTGGATCCCCGGCTGCGCACGCGCGCGCGTGCCCCGCGCCGCCTGTTCCGTCGGACTCTCAAGGAGACTCCCTGACCATGGACTTCGGCCTCTTCGTTCCCTGCCACCGCTTCGACGCCTCGATCAGCGTGAAGGAACTGTACGGCCAGGTGCTCGACATGGTGGCGCTCGCCGACGAGGCGGGCTTCACCACCGCGTGGTTCCCCGAGCACCACCTCGTGCAGTACTACGCCTCGCCGTCGCCCCTCATGTGGATGGTCAAGGCGGCCGCGACCACGCGCCGCATCCGGGTGGGCGCGGCGATCCTGGTCATCCCCTACTACAACCCGCTGCGCCTGGCCGGCGAGATCGGGATGGCCGACGTGCTGTGCGACGGGCGCCTCGAGATCGGGGTCGGCCGCGGGGCCTTCGAGTACGAGTTCGACCGCTTCGGCATCACCGAGGAGATCGGGGCGGCCCGGCTGCGCGAGGGCATGGAGATCGTCGAGGGACTCCTGACCCAGGACGACTTCTCCTACGAGGGCACCACGTGCTCCTTCGGCCCCGCCACCGCGGTGCCCAAGCCGCTCCAGCAGCCGCACCCGCCCATCTGGGTGGCCGCCCGCTCGCCCGATACCATCGCGTGGGCGCTCAAGCGCGGCTACAACCTCCTGACCACCCCGTGGCGCGACCCGTTCTCGCGCATCCAGAAGCACCACGAGCAGGTCATGCAGATCGCGGCCTCGGTGGGCGTAACCAGGCCGCCGACGCTCGCGGTCTCGCGCATGACCTACGTGGGCGAGACCGACGGCGACGCCCTCGACGCGATGGCCGACATCCAGGTCAGCCACCGGATCTTCATGCGGCTCTTCCGCAACCAGGCCAACGTCAAGGGCGGCTTCACGCTGCCGGAGCCGGTGGAGGACGAGTACAGCCGCGAGCAACTCCTGGCCAACCTGGTGGCCGGCTCGCCCGAGACCTGCGTGGAGAAGGTCCGCGCCTACGAGGCGCTCGGGGTCAGCCAGTTCATCCTCTACGGCGCCTTCGGGCCCGATCACTCCCGCACCATGGCCTCGCTCCGGCGCTTCGCCGAGCAGGTGATGCCGCACTTCCGGAAAGGACCCCGCTCATGACCGGCACTCCCGAACAGCCCGTGACCCTGATCTCCGCCGACCGGCTCATCGACGGCACCGGCCGCGAGCCGCTGGCCCGCGGCGCGGTCGCGGTGCAGGGCGATCGCATCGTGGCGGTGGGCGAGACCGGCGACCTCGCGGCCCGGTTCCCCGGCGCGACCCGCGTGGATTACGCGGGCGCCACCCTCATGCCGGGCATGGTGGACTCCCACGTCCACGTCACCTTCAGCGCGAGCGCGGTGCCGTTCGAGGACATCCAGAACGACGGCGACGTCACGGTGGGGCTGCGCGGCGCCATCAACGCGCGCGACGCGCTGCTGGCCGGCGTCACCCTGCTCCGCGACCTGGGCGGCCGCCAGCGCACCACGATCGAGCTGCGCAACGCGATCACCGCGGGCGCCATCCCCGGCCCGCGCCTGCTGGTCTGCGGCCGGCCGGTGACGATCCCGAACGGGCATTGCCACTTCCTCGGCGGTGTGGCCCAGGGAGTGTCCGAGGTGACCCGGCTCACCGCCGAGCTGGTCGAGCAGGGCGCCGACGTCATCAAGGTCATGGCCACCGGAGGCAACATGACGGTGACGTCGGATCCCCTCAAGGCCCAGTTCACGCGCGAGGAGATGACCGCCATCGTGGGGGTGGCCAACCAGGCCGGCCTGCGCGTCACCGCGCACGCCCGCGGGGTCGACGGCATCCGGGTCGCGGCGGAGGCCAACGCGCACGGGATCGAGCACTGTCGCATGGAGGTGGGCGCGGGCGAGTGGCAGTTCGACCACGAGCTGGCCCGCCAGCTGGCCGACAAGGGCATCTTCGCGGCCCCGACCCTGGCCGCCAGCTATCGCGCCTTCCAGCGCCAGGCCGCGGGCGGCAAGGTGGGGATCCGGGCGGGAGCGATTCCGTTTCCGACCCGGCAGAAGAACGCGGCGATGCTCCGTGAGTCGGGCATCCGCGTGGTGGTCGGCACCGACGCGGGGGCCTCGCTCTGCCGCTTCGACGAGGCGGTGCACGTGGAGATGGAGGCGCTGGTGGGCGCGGGCTGGACGCCGGTGGAGGCCATCCACGCGGGCACCCTCGGCTCCGCCGCCGCGGTCGGAGTCGAAAAGGACCTGGGCAGCCTGGAACCGGGTAAGCTGGCCGACGTGGTGGTGGTGCGCGGCAATCCCGGCCGTTCGATCAGCGACGTGCGCCAGGTGGAGGCGGTGTTCCTGGGCGGCCGGCCGGTGGTGAGCCGCGGCCACGCCACCCTCGACGCCCGGCCGACCCCGTGGCCGGAGAGCGCGATCGCGCTCCGCACCGAGTACCGCAGCACCGACGTGGGCCCGCGGCGGCCGAGGGCCTGAGGAGCCATCCCGATGGCCAAGCCACGCCTCCTGAACATGCGCGGCACGATCGTCCCCTACGAGGACGCGCGCGTCCACGTGCTCTCCACCGCGATGAAGTACGCGGCCAGCGTCTACGAGGCCATGCGCGCCTACTGGAGCGACGCGGATCAGCAGCTCTACGTGTTCCGGCTGCGCGAGCACCTGCGGCGCCTCGAGCGCTCGGCCAAGATCGCCCGCATCCCCCTGCCCGCGGACGCGGCCCGGCTCGAGCGCGAGACGCTCGAGATCATCCGGGCCAACGAGCTTCGCGAGGACCTGCACGTCCGCCTGATCGCGTTCGTGGACACCGATGACGGCGGGCTCGCCTCGCGCGAGCCGGTGGGCTACGTCATCGCCCCCATCCCGACCACGCGCTACTTCGACACGCCTGGCCTCCACGTGGGGGTGAGCTCGTGGCACCGCACCGCCGACAACGCGATCCCGGCCCGGGTGAAGGCGGCGGCCAACTACCAGAACAGCCGCCTCGCCCTGCTCCAGGCCAAGACCGACGGCTACGACGACGCGATCATGCTCAACCGCGACGGGAGCGTGGCGGAGGGGCCCGGCTACACCCTCTTCCTCGTCCGCGACGACCAGCCGATGACCCCGTCGGTGACCAGCAACATCCTGGAAGGGGTCACCCGCTCCACCCTGCTCACCCTGTTCCCGGAGTCGCTCGGGGTGACGGTGGAGCAGCGCGAGATCGACCGCACCGAGCTCTACGTGGCCGACGAGGCCTTCTTCGCCGGCACCGCGGCCGAGGTCACCCCGATCCTGTCCATCGACCGGCGGCCGGTCGGCGAGGGCGTCATGGGGCCGCTGACCGCCAAGGTGCGCGACGCCTACTTCCGCGCGGTGCGCGACGGCTCGGCGCCCCATCCCGAGTGGCGCATCCCGGTCTACGGGTGATCGACGGTGGCCGCCGCGACCGCTGACGTCGTCATCGTGGGGGGCGGCGTGATGGGCACGTCCATCGCGCTGCATCTCGCCCGCCGGCGCGCCGGCCGCGTCGTGCTGCTCGAGAAGCACCACGTCGCCTCCGGCCCCACCGGGCGGTCGAGCGCGCTGCTGCGCCGCCACTACTCGATCGAGCTCTACGCCCGGATGGCGGCCCGCTCGTTCGAGATCTACTCGAATTTCGAGGAGCTGACCGGCCGACCGGCCGAGATCACCCGCTGCGGGCTCGTGATGGCGGTCGGGCCGGACGACGTGCCGGCCATGCGCGAGACGGTGGCGATGATGCAGCGCCTCGGGGTCAAGGTGGAGGAGATCGGCCCGCGTGATCTCGAGCGCGTGGTGCCCGGCGTCGCGGTCGACGGTCTCGGCGGGGCAGCCTGGGAGACCGACACCGGCTACGGCGATCCCGCGAGCGTCAGCCAGGCCTACGCGGCCCGCGCGCGCGAGCTGGGCGTGGAGATCCGTCAGGACACGCACGTGTCGGCCTTCACGGTGACCGGAGGGCGAATCTCCGGCGTCCGCACATCGGGCGGCGACGTCGCGACGGCCACGGTGGTGAACGCGGCCGGCCCCTGGGGCGCCGCGCTCTCCCGCGCGGTCGGCGTGGAGCTGCCGATCGTGGCGAGCCGGCAGCAGCTCGTGATCTTGCGGCCCCGGGCCGACGCGGCCGCCCCGCGCCCCGTCCTGGTCGACATGGTCGACCGCGCGTACTACCGGCCGGAGACCGGCGGCCTCGTGCTGGTCGGCACCCGCAATCGCGCCGGGGTCAGCGCGCCGGTCGATCCCGACGCCTTCTCCGAGCGGGTGGACGCGGACCGGGTGGCGTGGACCGCGGAGACGGCGGCGCGCCGCTTCCCCGGGTTCGCCGACGCGGAGGCGGTCGGCGGCTACGCCTCGGTCTACGACCTGACCCCCGATCTGCACTTCGTCATCGAGCGGAGCCCGCGGGTGCCCGGGCTCGTCCACGCCCTCGGCTTCAGCGGGCACGGGTTCAAGCACTCGCCGGTGATCGGCGAGATGGTGGCGGAGCTGGTGGTCGACGGCCGGGTGTCGGTGGTCGACGCCGCGCCGTTTTCGTCTGAGCGCTTTGGCGAGCGCTCCGGGCGCCCGCCGATGCTGCAGGGCCGCTATGGCAGCTGGCCGTTCTGATCGTCACCGCCATTTTCTACTCCACGGAGGAGCCTTGATGCGACGCACCGTTCTCGCCGTCACGCTCGGTCTGTGCCTGGCCCTGCTCGCGGTCGCGCTCCCCGCCGGTCCGGCCATCGGCCAGGACCTGGTGATCGCCCAGGGCGCCGACATCACCACCCTCGACCCGACCCAGGCCACCCAGATCCACAACCTGAACCTCTTCTACAACATCTACGACGCGCTGGTGACGTGGGACCCGAAGGACATCGGCAAGCTCGTGCCCGAGCTGGCGGTCTCCTGGCGCAGCGTCGATCCGCTCACCTGGCAGTTCAAGCTCCGCCAGGGCGTCACGTTCCACAACGGCGAGCCGTTCAACGCCGACGCGGTGAAGTTCACCGTCGATCGCCTGATCACCAAGGGCGTGCACCAGGTCTACGGCGGCTTCAGCACCATCGAGCGCGCCGACGTGGTCGACGCCTACACGGTCAACATCGTGACCGCCAAGCCCGACCCGATCCTGGTCAAGCGCTTCGCGGGCTACGGCGGACAGATCCTGCCGCCGCAGTACATCAAGCAGGTGGACTGGAAGACCTTCGCGATCAAGCCGGTGGGCACCGGCCCCTACAAGTTCGTGGAGTGGGTGAAGGACGACCGGGTGGTGCTCGAGGCCAATCCCACCTACTGGCGCGGCGCCCCCAAGATCAAGAAGGTCGTCTGGCGGCCCATTCCCGACAACTTCGCGCGGGTCGCCGCGCTCACCCGCGGCGAGGCCCAGATCATCACCAAGGTCATCCCGGACCACGTCTCGCAGGTGGAGAAGGCCGGGTGCTGCCGCGTCGAGCACACGCTGACCAACCTGGTGACGGTCTACCTGATCAACGCCCAGAAGGGGCCGCTGGCGAACCCGAAGGTCCGCCAGGCGCTCAACTACGCGGTCGACAAGGACAAGATCATCAAGGAGCTCTACCGGGGCTACGCGATCCCGATCGGGAGCGGGATCCCCAACACCGACTTCGGGTACAACGCCAAGATCAAGCCGTACCCCTACGACCCGGCGCGGGCGCGGCAGCTCCTGACCGAGGCCGGCTACCCGAGCGGGGTCGACGTCGACATCCAGAGCGGCAACGGCATCCACCTCAACGACCGCCAGCTCTCCGAGGCGGTGGCGGTGATGCTCCAGGACGTGGGCGTGCGCCCGAAGGTCGGCGTGCTCGAGCCGTCGCAGCGGAGCCAGCTCCTGCGCACCAACACCTTCCCGGGCCTGCTGCTGGCCGATCCCGCGAGCACCACCTACGACACCGACGGCGTGATCTGGCGCCTCCGCGGGCCGGGGGGCATCCTCCACCAGATCTGGCCCGGCAGCTACGAAGGGACTCCGTTCTACAAGCTGATGGAGGAGGCGCGGGTCACCCTGGACACCGCGAAGCGCCTGCGGAACTACCAGGAGGCGGCCCAGATCTGGCACGACGAGGCGCCCGAGCTCTTCCTCTTCCAGGGCGAGCTGATCGACGCGGCCCGCAACGAGGTGAAGTACCAGGCGCGCGGCGATCAGCGCATCATCCTGTACGACGTCTCATATCGTTGATCTGACCGTCGGCGGCCGGCGCCCGGCCGGACAAGAGCCGGGCGCCGGGCTGGTCTCGCATGCGCGACTTCCTCCTCGCCAAGCTGGGGCACACCCTGATCGTGATGTTCTGCGTGCTCACGCTGGTATTCGTGGTGCTCCACCTCACCGGCGATCCGGTGATGATGATGCTGCCGTCCAACGCGAGCCGCGAGGAGATCGACGCGCTCACCCGGAGCCTCGGGCTCGACCGGCCGCTGATCGTGCAGTACGGCCGCTTCCTCGCCCGGGTGGCGCGCGGCGACTTCGGGGTGTCGCTCCAGCACCAGCAGCCCGCGATGGGCCTGGTCGCGGAGCGGCTGCCCGCCTCGCTGCTCCTGGCCGGCAGCGCCCTCGGCCTCGCGCTGGTGGTGGCGCTGCCCCTCGGCATCTTCGCGGCCGCGCGACGCGGCACCGTGCTCGATCACCTGGCGGTCGGGCTCGCCGCCCTCGGCCAGTCCGCGCCGATCTTCTGGACCGGCCTGATGCTGATGCTGGTGGGCGCGGTCATCCTCCGGCTGCTGCCCACCTCCGGCTACGGCACCTGGCAGCACCTGGTCATGCCGGCCCTGACCCTGGCCAGCTATCCGATGGCCGCGATGGCGCGCCTGGTGCGATCCGGCATGCTCGAGGTGCTCGACGCCGACTACGTCCGCACCGCCCGGGCCAAGGGGCTGCCCGAGCGCTGGGTGGTCCTCAAGCACACCCTCAAGAACGCGGCGATGCCGATCGTCACGGTGGTCGGGCTCCAGTTCGGACTGCTGCTGGGGGGCGCGATCGTCTGCGAGATGATCTTCGCCTGGCCGGGAGTCGGCCGGCTCATGATCTTCGCCATCTACAACCGCGACTTCCCGCTGGTGGAGGCGGCGGTGTTCGTGATGGCGCTGGTGTTCGTTCTGGCCAACCTCCTGGTCGACCTGTGCTACGCGTGGCTCGATCCCCGCGTCAAGCTCCGGGCCTGATGCGCCTTCGGGTGCCGACCCTCCTGCTCCTGGCCGCCGCCCCGGTCGTCGCCGCGGTGATCTGCGCGGTGCTGGCCCCGCAGCTCGCCCCCTACGACCCGACCCGCGGCGATCTCTCCGCGCGCCTGCGGCCGCCCGCGTGGACCGCGGCGGGCAGCGCGCGGCACCCGCTCGGCACCGACCAACTCGGGCGCGACATCCTGAGCCGGATCATCTTCGGCGCCCGCGTCTCGCTCCTGGTCGGCGTGGTCTCGTCCGTGATCGGCGGCACCATCGGGCTCACCCTCGGCATGCTCGGCGGCTATTTCCGCGGGCGGGCGGACTCGGTGGTGGCCAAGCTCATCGACGTGCAGCTGGCTTTCCCGTTCCTGCTCTTCGCGATCACGGTCATCGCGGTCCTGGGCCCGAGCCTGCCCAATCTCCTGATCATCCTGGCGCTGAGCGGCTGGGTGACCTACGCGCGCGTGGTGCGCGGGCAGACCTTGAGCCTGCGCGAGACCGAGTTCATCCAGGCCGCCCGCGGCCTCGGCTGCCCGGCGTGGTGGATCCTGCTGCGCCACGTCCTGCCCAACGTGCTCTCCTACGCGCTCGTGATCATGACCACCGAGATCGGGCGCCTGATCGTGCTCGAGTCCACCCTCAGCTTCCTCGGGCTCGGCGTGCCCCCGCCGACGCCGAGCTGGGGCATGGCCCTCGCCGACGGCAAGGAGTACCTGATCAACGGCTGGTGGCTCGCCACGTTTCCCGGGCTCGCCATCATGATGATCGTGCTATCCATGAACATCCTGGGCGACGGCGCCCGCGACTTCCTCGAGCCGCGCCTTCGCGGCCGGGCACGCCGCGGCTGAGCCGCGCCCCACGAGGGAGAGGTCCCCGGAGGGAGAGATCCCCCGAAGGAGAGATCGAATGACTGGTTTCCTGGCCGGCCTCGAATGCACGCGCTGCTCCGACTACTATCCCGGCGACACCGCCCGGGCGGTCTGCGACTGCGGGAGCACGCTGCTGGTCCGCTACGACCTGGCTTCCGTCCGCAAGGCGGTCACGCCGGGCGACATCGCGCGGCGCCCGCCCACCATGTGGCGCTACCGCGAGCTGCTCCCGGTGCGCGACGAGGCGGCGATCGTGACGATGGGCGAGGGCTTCACCCCGATGATCCCGGTGCCGAAGGCTGCGCGGGAGGTCGGGGTCGGCGAGCTCTGGGTGAAGGACGAGGGCGTCAACCCGACCGGCACCTTCAAGGCCCGCGGCGCCTCCGCGTCCATCTCCCGCTGGAAGGAGCTGGGGGTCACCCGCTTCGCCCAGCCCACCGTGGGCAGCGGCGGCCACGCGTGGGCCGCGTACGGGGCGCGCGCGGGCGTGGAGATCCACACCGCGCTCCCGGTGTCGTGCCCGGACCTCGGCTGGAAGGGCAGTCTGCAGAACGGCGCGCACGTGTACCGCGTGGACGGCACGGTCGGCGACGTCTTCCGGCTGATGGGCGAGGCGGCCGCGCGGCACGGCTGGCTGCTGGCCGGCGCGGGGCGCGAGCCGTATCGCTTCGAGGGCAAGAAGACGATGGGCCTCGAGATCGTCGAGCAGCTTGGCTGGCAGACCCCGGACGCCATCCTCTATCCCACCGGCGGCGGGGTCGGGATCATCGGGATGTGGAAGGGCTTCGACGAGCTGCAGGAGCTGGGGTGGATCGGCGGCGAGCGGCCGCGCCTGGTATCGGTGCAGGTCGAGGGCGGCGCGCTGGTGAAGGCATTCCACGAGGGCGCCGACGAATGTGTCGGCGCGCGGCACGTGGACACCATCGCGCCCGGCATCATGGTGGTGAAGCCCTTCGCCGATCACGTGGTCCTGCGCGCCCTGCGCGCCACCAAGGGCTGGGCGGTGGGCGTGCCCGACGCGGAGAGCCTGGAGACGATGGGCTGGGTGAATCGGCACGAGGGGCTGTTCCTCTCGCCGGAAGGCGCGGCGACCATCGCGGCGGTGCGCCGCATGGTGCGCGAGGGGCAGCTCGGCCCCACCTCGCGGGTGGTGGTCTTCAACACCGCCACCGGCCTGCGCTACCCGCACCTGATGGACGGGCCGGTGCCGGTGATCCCGGGCGCGGGGGTGATCGACGAGGCCGCGGTCGCGCAGGCGGGCCGCGCGATCGGCGGCGGGCGCGCCTAGGGCGCCGAGAAGCGCTGGGCGTTGCCCATGTGGGGCCAGGCGAAGGCCTGCACGTTGGCCAGCATCTGACGGATGTGGTTGCGGTCGTGATGCACCCACTCGTGGAGGAGGTCGGCCACGGTGAGGACGCCGACCTTGGGATGCTGCCCGCGGCGCGAAAGATCGGCCGGCGAGAGGCCGCCCACCTGCGCGACGCTGGCGCTCCGGAGCTTCGAGAACTCGTCGTAGAGTGCCGGCCACTCGCGCTCACAATCCTTCCGCGCACGCGCGACCGCGTCCTGGTCCCAACCCTCGAGCTGCGGGCTGCCCTCGCTCTTCAGGATCACGCGGATCCGTCCCGAGAAGCCGCGCTTCTCGCACTCGATCAGGTGACCGAGCACTTCCTTCGCGCACCACTCGCCCTCGGCCGGGTGAAATCCCAGCGCCGGGGCGGGCAGCGCCGAGAGCTCCGCGTGGATCACCGCGGCCGCGGAGTGCAGCAGCGCGGCGACCGCTGACGGTTGAAGGACGTCGGGCGTCATGGAAATGCCTAGTCGCGGATCACCAGCTCGGCGACCGGGACCCCGGCGCGGAAGCGGCGGACCAGGTCGTCGGGCTCGTACTCGACGCCGATCGGGTTCTGGTCGAAGGCGGGCGAATGCATCCAGGCCTGCCCTTCCTCCGCGGTGGCGAAGTTGTCGATCTGCAGCTCCACCCGGTTGCCGTCGGGATCGACGTAGTACATGGAGGTGGTCGGCCCGTGGTTGATCGAGCGGAACGGCCGGATGCCCCGCGCGGCGAGCCGCTCGTAGTTGTCGAGCAGCTCGCCCATCGAGCCGAAGGTGAACGCGACGTGGTGCAGACCGGGCTGGTCGGTCGCCCGGTAGCGGAGGTCGCCCCCCTCCAGGTCGCGGGGGGCGAGCGGGCCGAAGTCCACGAAGGCCACCCGGTGGTGCTCGTCGTCGTAGGTCACGAAGGAGAGATGCGGGTTCTCGTAGATCACGCGCCCGTCCAGCACCGTGCAGTACCAGTCCCGCAGCGCGGGCAGGCGGTTGGTCTGGAAGACGAGATGGGCGAGCTTGGTCGGCGGCATCGTCCCCTCCCTACTGCAGCGGCGAGAAGGCCGAGGGCATGACGATCTTGCTCGACTGCGCGAGCAGCTCGTCCCCGCCGCCCGGCGGCGGCCAGATGCCGGCCTTGCGCGCCTGCTCCCGCACCTGGAGCCGCTGGTCCATGCTCTTGTAGCCCCAGATGTGGATGAACCGGTTCGCTCCGCCGAACTCCACCCCGCCGGCCAGGACCACCGGGGAGAGCTTCACCCGCTCGCCGATGCTCCCCTCCCAGCGCTTCATGACGCCCGGTAGCGAGCCGGCGGTGAGGCTGTAGCGCCGGACCTCGAAGATGGGACCCATGGTGCCCGGGGTGATGTCGGGAATGAACGGGAACGGGTTCACCACCTCCACCTCCTGATCCACCACGAACTCGCGGATCTTGGGCGGCCAGTTCGCGTCCTTGGCCGCCTCGGCCCGGATGCGGGCACGCTCCGCGAGGTCCTTGTAGCCCCACACGTGGATGATCTCGTTGAGCGGCCCCACCTCGGTGTGCCAGAAGGCGGCGAGCGGCGAGTACTTCTTCCGGTACTCGTAGGCCTCCGCGTAGCGCTTCTCGACCTCGCCTAGGCTGCGGGGCTTGAGCGTGTAGGTGCGGAACTCGTAGATCATGAGCGCCCTCCTTTGGGGGACCGGGTAACCGTCGGCTGGATCGGCTTCGCCACGCGGGAAGTCTGCCCCCCAAAACCGGAGACGTCAAGGCGGAGCCGGTGCTACGGTGTGGCCGGTCATGGCGGGCGCGGCGGCGCGGTTCGGCATCGTCTTCCTCCCGGAGACGCTCTCCGGCTGGGGCGACCTCTGCCGCGAGGCGGAGGACACCGGCTTCGAGTGGCTGGGCGTGGCCGACTCGCAGTCGGTCTTCCGCGAGCTCTACGTCGCGCTCACCGTCGCCGCGCTCCACACCCGCCGGGTGCGCCTGGGCCCGCTCGTCACCAACCCCCTCACCCGGCACCTCGTCGTCACCGCGAGCGCGATCGCGAGCGTGGACGAGCTCTCGGGCGGCCGCGCGGTGCTGGGCCTGGGCTCGGGCGACAGCGCGATCTACACCATCGGCGCGCCGCCCGCCACCCTCGCCGGGCTCGAGGACTCGATCGTGACGCTCGGCCGCCTCACCCCCGGCGAGACGGTGGAGCGCGCGGGCCGGCCCTGGCGCGTCCACCGCTCGGCCCGCCGGGTGCCGATCTACCTCGCGGCGGAGGGACCGCGCACCCTCGAGCTGGCCGGCCGCGTGGCCGACGGGGTGATCGTCGGGCTCGGGCTGACCCCGGAGGTGGTGCGCCTCTCGCTCGCCGCCATCGAGCGCGGGGCGCGCGCGGCCGGCCGCACCCTCGACGACGTCGACGTGTGGTGGTTCGCCAAGACCAGCCTGGCCGACCGGCGCGAGCAGGCGATCGCGCCCATCAAGATGGCGCTGGCCGCGAGCGCGAACCACGCCTTCCGCTTCACGCTCGAGGGCAAGGGCGTGCCGCCCGATCT
>WNFG01004157.1_pt1 | contig 12171 bp, 9 predicted proteins | sample 5400431 | NCBI WGS metagenome assembly WNFG01 (sample SAMN13153346, study PRJNA577476) | soil metagenome | isolation source: 120 cm saprolite under Douglas fir tree site 2 hole 3 replicate 2 | place: USA:California | collected 2015-04-18
GTCAGATCGAGTTCGTTGCCGACGTGCCGGTTCGCGCCGGGATGGGCGGGAACGGAGATGGCTCCACTGCTGGCGTAGAAATTGTCATTTGAAGTGGCCAGCCAGAAGCCTTCAAATGCCTGCTTGAGTTTCCATTTTTTAGTGGGTTCTTCTTCGACGCCGACTCGGAACTGCACAACATTGCGCCGTCCAATCACATCGGTAAAGCCAAACTTGTCGTGATTCGAAGGATAAAGCTGGTCAAACGTGTTCCAGTCATGGCCCCTGGGATTCTTCGTTCCAGAGGCGTAGTTACCTTCGACGAAAACCCGTGGGGCTGCGGCAATCTTGGGAAACGTTTTCCCTAGGATCACGTAGCCTGCCCATGCGCCTATAGAGCGTGCACCGAGCGAACCGGTCTGCCCGTCAAATTCGGTGTTGTAGTCGAAGTTGGCGGGAAGCGCCCCCTTCCAGTGGAGACCGATAGTGACTTCATTGAGGTGCCCACGCCCGAGCGTTTCCGGAAGAGCAGAGCTCGAGGGTGCGATGCGCCAGAGAACATAGGGCTCGAAGGTGGCCTCCGGCACGATGTTCTGGAAGCTTCCGTAAACTCCGTACAGGTTGTCGCCCGGGAATACGTTATGTAGGTAAGTACGATCGCCTGGAACGACGGAAGAGGCGAACACGCTGACGACGTAACCAGGGTGGTGAAGGTCGACCCGTGCGACGTTGAAAGTGCGCCCGACATTGGTCCAGTTGGCTGGCCCGATCACGCGTTCGTCCCCAAATCGCAGGGCTTGGCGACCCCCTACAACATCCACCCAGCCTTCTGTGGGATTGCCCACCTGCGCGTAACCTTCCCAAAGGGTCCAAGTGTCCTCGAACGGGCTAGCGTTGGGAGTGTGATGATTGAAAAAGATGCGAGCATCCTGGACCTCGGCGTGAAAGCGCAGCCACTCCTTGGCCTGAATTGTTGCATCTATCCGCAGGCGATCCAGCAGATAGAAATCACGAGTGTCGTGGTAGCCGATGCCGATCGGACCCTCGATGCGATTCCGATATTCGCCCCCGATGCGGATCCAGCTTGGCAAAGCCTCGTCGAGCTTGGCGACCGGAAACAGCCAACTTGGGGAATGATCGACCCCGGTCGGGTCGGGCGCGCCAGGGCTAGCATTCGCGCTCGAGGTATAAACCGTCTGGCCACTGGCTCGCTGTGGGCCCGCCCACAAACTGAATAGAAAAAACAATCCCAGCAGAATTCGCTTTTGCATTGAAGCCTCCGCATCAGAGAAAAACAGCAAGTGCGCTTCCATTCGCCTGAAGTGATATCTCATTCAAATTGCTGTTGGTCCCCAACGTTGCGGACATCATGGCTGTTTAAGGGTTAACGGTTCTGTCGACCGGAGAACGCCTCTTGCGATTAACTCAATGAAGGGATTGGCTCGCAGTCATCGCGTTTTCAAACATTTGTGCGCGTTGTCAGTTTGGCAGCGCGAATGCACCAGGCCATGCGTGCGAAGTTCTGAAAACGGCTTTGCGATGTAGCAGGAAAACTTGCAAGGAACAGGAAAGGTGATCATGAGTTTACCTCTTGAAGGAATCAAAGTTATCGACTACACCGGCGTACAGTCCGGACCGGCGTGTTCGCAGTTAATGGCATGGTTGGGCGCCGACGTCCTGAAAGTCGAGCGCATGCACACCGGAGACAACACCCGAATCCAGTTGCGCGACATCCCGAACGCGGACGCGCTGTACTTCACCATGGTCAACAGCAACAAGCGGTCGCTCGAGATCGACACCAAGACGCCCGAAGGCAAGGCGATCCTGGAGGACCTGATCCGCCGCTCCGACGTGATGGTCGAAAACATGGCGCCGGGCGCGCTCGACCGCCAGGGCTTCACCTGGGAGCATATCCATGAGCTCAACCCGCGCCTGATCTTCGGCGTGGTCAAGGGCTTCCCCGATGGCTCGCCCTTCACCGACGTCAAGTCGTACGAAAACGTGGCCCAGTGCGCCGGCGGCAACGCCTCGACGACGGGCTTCTGGGACGGCCCGCCGACGGTCAGCGGCGCCGCGCTCGGCGACAGCAACACCGGCATGCACCTCTTGATCGGCATCCTCGCCGCCCTCATGCAGCGTGAGAAGACCGGCAAGGGCCAGAGGGTGTTCATGTCCATGCAAGAAGCAGTGCTGAATCTCTGCCGCGTCAAGCTCCGCGACCAGGAGCGGCTCGAGCGCGTCGGCTACCTGGAGGAGTACCCGCAGTACCCCAACGGCACGTTCGGCGACGCCGTCCCGCGCGGTGGCAACGCTGGCGGCGGTGGCCAGCCGGGCTGGATACTCAAGTGCAAAGGCTGGGAGACCGACCCCAACGCCTACATCTACTTCACGATCCAGGGTTCGAACTGGGTGCGAACCGCCGAGGCTGTAGGGCATCCGGAATGGGCGAAGGACCCGAAGTACGCCACGGCCGAGGCGCGACAGTCCCACATCTTCGAGATCTTCGCGGATATCGAGAAGTTCCTCGCGGACAAGACCAAGTACGAGGCCGTCAACCACTTTAGCAAGTTCGAGGTGCCATGCTCGCCGGTGCTGTCCATGAAGGAAATCAAGCACGACGCGTTCCTGCAGAGCATTGGGACCGTCGTCGAGGTCCCGCACAAGGTGCGCGGCTCGTACTGGACCGTCGGCTGCCCGATGAAGTTTTCCTCCTTCACGCCCGAGATCAAGAGCGCGCCGCTCCTGGGCGAGCACACCGACGAGGTGCTGCGTGAGCTGGGATACACCGCCCAGAAAATTGCCGAACTGCACAAGAAGAAGGCCGTCGGATCGACGGGGATCGACTCCAAGTCCAAGTCCAACTCCAAAGAGCCGGTGCTTTCTACAAAGTGATGGGCCGACAGTAAAAGAGCTGGCCGACCTACTGGGAAACTCGGTGGATCTGACGATCCCCGATTTTTCCAGGGGCATCGGTCGGATAAATCAGAATTCAACGTCAACAACTGAATACCTCGAAGAAGACGATGCTTACGACCAAACAAGAAGCAGCGAACGAAGTGGACATGCTGCGCGAAACGAACGTCGGTTCCGCAGGTAGCGGGATGAAGACCAGCAATCTCGAAACGTTTGCCGGCTACCAGCAATTCGTGGAGGCACTCGGCGATGCCGCCATCATTTGCAACCGTGACGGCGTAATCAGGTTATGGAACGCCGCGGCCGAGCGTCTTTTCGGATTTACCCCGGCTGAGGCGCTCGGAAGCTCGCTCGATCTCATCATTCCCGAGCGTTTGCGAGAGCGTCATTGGGCCGGTTTCACACGAACCATGGCTACCGGGCAAACGCGGTACCAGCACGACGTGCTGCGAGTTCCAGCCATGCACAAAGACGGGCGAACGTTGTCCATCGCATTTACGGTCGGGTTGCTCCTCGCTGCGCAACGAACCGTAACAGGATTAGTGGCCGTGATCCGCGACGAAACCAAACGCTTCGCCGAAGAGCGAGACTTGCGCAAGCGATTAGCCGAACTCGAAGGGAAACACGGCGCGTGAGCGCCACAAGCAGTACCGGGAGCTGGAAATTCGCTCCCCACTCGAAGAAAGGAAACTTATGTCTGCAATTGAACAGAAATCATTGAACGAATTGGAATCATCAAACGGGCAGAAATTGCCGGCCTTAACCGACGGATTTCATCTGGTTATCGACGCGCTGAAGCTCAACGGAATCGACACCATCTACGGAGTTCCAGGAATTCCGATCACTGATCTGTGCCGGCTGGCCCAGGCTGAAGGAATACGGTTCATCGGCTTCCGGCATGAGCAATCGGCAGGAAACGCTGCTGCCATAGCAGGTTATCTGACCAAGAAGCCTGGAATTTGCCTGACCGTTTCTGCGCCAGGCTTTCTGAACGGCCTGGTGGCACTTGCCAATGCTACCACCAACGGCTTCCCCATGATCCAGATCAGCGGATCGAGCGAGCGTCACATCATCGATCTCCAACAAGGCGATTATGAAGAGCTCGATCAGATGAATGCCGCAAAGCCCTACACAAAGGCGGCCTACCGGGTCAACAGGCCCGAAGACATTGGTATTGGAGTCGCACGCGCGATTCATGCTGCTGTGTCCGGGAGGCCGGGCGGGGTCTATCTGGATGTGCCTGCAGACGTCCTTAGCGCTGCACTCGACGCCGATGCCGGGACCAACTCGCTGGTGCGGGTCGTCGATCCAGCACCACGGCAAATTCCTGCCCCGGAATCGATCGATCGCGCCCTCAACTTGCTCGCAACGGCGCAGCGCCCGCTCATCATTCTTGGAAAAGGCGCTGCTTATGCACAGGCCGACGCTGACATCAGGTCATTCATTGAGACGACGGGTATCCCCTATCTGCCGATGTCGATGGCCAAGGGACTCCTGCCCGATAACCATCCTCAATGTGCGGCCGCGGCCCGCTCTTTCGTTCTTGGCCAGGCCGATGTCGTCGTGCTGATCGGGGCTCGGCTGAACTGGCTTCTGGGTCATGGCAAACCACCGCAGTGGTCGCCCAACGCACGTTTCGTGCAGGTTGACATTTCGCCGACGGAAATTGACAGCAACCGCCCGATCGCCGCACCCGTTGTCGCGGATATCGGATCTGCTATGTCCGCGCTTCTTGGCACACTCAAGCCGGGACAGATTAAGGTTCAGTCCGCGTGGACCAAAGCGATTGGTGATCGTAAGCAGCACAACGTCGCAAGCATGGCGGCACGGCTCAATGCCAACCCCAACCCGATGAACTTTTCGAGCGCACTTCGCGCAATCAAGGACACGCTCGCGAAAAATAAGGGTGTCTACGTCGTAAACGAAGGGGCAAACACGCTCGATTTTGCTCGCAACATCATCGATATGTACGAACCGCGGAAGCGACTCGACACGGGAACGTGGGGCGTGATGGGCGTCGGTATGGGGTATGCCATCGGCGCTGCTGTGACCTCAGGTAAACCTGTGGTCGCCATTGAAGGCGATAGTGCCTTCGGTTTTAGCGGCATGGAGATTGAGACCATTTGCCGCTATTCACTGCCGGTCGTCACGATTGTGTTCAACAACGGCGGCATCTATCGCGGAGACGATGTCAACCGCGGCGGAGGTACCGATCCGTCAGCTACCGTCCTCGACAGAGACTCGCGCTACGACAAACTCATTGAGGCGTTCGGGGGCACTGGTCACCATGTCACCGACACGCAAGGTCTCACCAAGGCCCTTACCGAATCCCTGGCGTCGGGCAAACCGGCACTGATCAACTGCGTCATCGATCCGACAGCAGGCACTGAGAGCGGCCATATCCAGAATCTGAACCCGAAGAGCGGTATCTCGCAAAAGAAGTAGCGGACCCGAAGTCGAGCAGATGTACCCGAACAACATTACCTACCTGAAGAAAGGAATCAAACTTATGAGCACTGTCACAGCATATACGGGAAGTATCGAACGCCAAATCAGCCACGTCGGAGTCCGTAACTGGCTTTTCGACGCCCTCACCCTTTCGTCGGGCGCGATAGACTCGATCAGCTTTCTTGGATTGGGAAAGGTCTTCACGGCGTTCATGACGGGCAACGTCGCGTTTCTGGGGATGGGGATCGCGGGCAACCCCGCGCCCCGCATCGTGTCGGTCCTGGCGTCGATGGTCGCCTTCGCACTCGGCATCTATATCGCGACGAGAATCTCGGGCGAGCAGAAGAGTGGCGTCATCTGGTCGCCGCGGACGACGTTCACCCTGGGCATCTCGCTGCTGGCCCACCTCGGCTTCACGGCGATCTGGTTTGCGAACAGTGGCCGGCCCGGTGCCAGCGCGTTTCCGATTCTTCTGGCCATCTGGGCGCTGGCGATGGGACTGCAGAGCGGTGCCGTTCGCAAGCTGCACGTGGAGGGCATCTTCACGACCGCCGCCACCGGCACCTTGATGGTCCTGGCCGCCGACGTGGTCAATTGGCGGTTGACCAGTGACGAGCGCCGCCGGGCCCGGGGTGTCCTCATCTCTCTGATGATCGGCGCCACGGCCGGAGCGTATCTCCTCTTTCATGCGCCGATCTTCGCTCCCGTGCTGCCGCTCGTGATCACGGCTGGGGTCGTGGGGACGGCGGCGAGGGTCCACTGGTCGTCCGACGCGCCGGCAGCGTGAAGTGAGGGAGCGATATTGTGACTGCTACGCCGACAATTGCCAACACCGCCGTGCCATTCGTGAGCGCTCTATCAGAGCCGCTCACGAGGCACGTTCAACAGCAACCGGCAAGGATTGCCATCGGTACTTCCGATCTGCGAACGACCATTACTTACCGCCAACTGGACGCTCTCGTTCGGTCCGCTATGGCGCAACTCTCCCGGATGGGATTGAAGCGCGGCAATACGGTCGCATTGCTATCAGACAATAGTGTTGAGTTTGTGCTAGGTCTTCTCGCAATTATGTTTTCAGGCGCTCGTGTTGCGCCCTTGAACCCGGCACTAACGTCAAACGAACTGGGCACACGACTCTTACAATTGTCCGCGAATGCCTTGCTCGTAACCGGGCACCTGGCGAATCAGCCGGGGTTTGCAAACAGGCTTCCCCAAAGCTTTGCCTACTGGATCATGGACCTTGAAGGGTCGAGCAGCTCCTCCGAGGTGCGAATCGTTAACAAGCAAGGACGCACTCCAGCACCTGGCGCGACTACTGAGCCAGAGATTTTGATTGAGTCTGACGACATCGCTCTCTTGATGTTTACGGGCGGCACGACCGGTCCGCCCAAGCTTGTTCCTTTGACGCACCGCAACATTGCTGCGTCAATCGAAAACATCTCTTCCGCTTATGCGCTGTCACCCAACGACGCGACGCTCCTTGTCATGCCTCTGTTTCACGGACATGGGCTTATCGCTGGGTTGCTATCAACCTTGGCAAGCGGCGGCAGCGCCTATGTTCCGAGTACGGGTGCGTTCTCAGCCCATTTGTTCTGGCCAGATGTGCTTCGCCTGGGTGTGACCTGGTATACGGCAGTGCCCACCATTCACCGCATTCTTCTTAACCGGGCCTCCCACGAATACCCGAAGTCCTCTCCGGTCCCGCTTCGGTTCATCCGCAGTTGCAGCGCACCGCTGGACGAGGAACTTGCCGCTGCAACCACAGCGACATTCCGTGCTCCTATGATCTCTGCTTATGGTATGACGGAAACCTGTCACCAGCTGTCGTCGAATCCTCTTCCCGTCAACGGACCCAACAAAACATCATCTGTGGGCTTGGCCACAGGCGTCGAGATACGAATTGTCGACGAAAACGGACGAGATGTGCCATCGGGTAGCGTTGGGGAGATCTGGGTGCGAGGTGCGACGGTTACGTCAGGATATCTGAACAATCCTGAGGCGAACGCCGCGAGCTTTGTCGATGGGTGGTACCGTAGCGGCGATCTCGGTAGCAAAGACGAAGACGGCTACATCTTCTTGGGGGGAAGGTTGAAGGAGATGATTAACCGCGGTGGCGAAAAGATCTCCCCGCAAGACGTCGACGAAGTTCTTTTGTCTCACCCAAAGGTGCTTGAAGCGGCATCGTTTGGTGAGGCCGACAAATTCTATGGAGAGAATGTCGAGGCAGCCGTCATTCTGCGTCCGGGTATGCAAGCCACCGCGAGCGAATTACAAGATTATTGCCGTACACGGCTCAGCGCTTTCAAAGTGCCACAGCGGATCCACATAGTGGCCAACTTTCCACGCACGGCAAAGGGTTCGACTGATCGCCATGCTCTCGCCGTTCAGTTCGCTGCTTCAGAATCGCCTGTTTAGCACAAGGGAATATTACATAACGTTATATCGGTTCGGCAGAGAATGAGCGAACAGACTGTTGACCAACGCGAGCTGACCATGTCGGTGCTGATGACGCCAGACATGGCCAACTTCTCCGGCAATGTACACGGCGGCGTGCTGCTTAAGCTGCTGGACGAGGTGGCCTACGCCTGTGCCAGCCGCTACGCCGGCTGCTATGTGGTAACACTATCGGTGGATCTGGTGCTGTTCAAGCAGGCTATCCACGTCGGCGAGATGGTTACTTTCTACGCCAGCGTCAACCACGTTGGCCGCACTTCGATGGAGGTGGGCATCAAGGTGGTGGCGGAAAACATCCTGGAAACGCACCGGGCGCAACACCACCAGGTGCTACTTCACCATGGTGGCCTATGACAAAGGCAAGTCCGTGGCGGTGCCGCCTCTGGCGCTGGACACCGAAATTCAAAAAAAGCGTTTCCACGAAGCCGAGATACGCAAGCAGATGCGGCTGGAAGCGGCGCGCGAGAAGGAAGAATCCTGAGCCGCGGACCATGGCACTTGTTGGCAATCTCGAGCAGGCGCGAGCGGTAGTTCGCGCTGCGATTGTACTCATTCTTTCGCACGGCGCGAGCCTCGCTCTCGCGCAGCGTGCACCTGTGTCACCTGACCATCCTTGGCATGGACTTGGGGAAGCGAGGATCGAAGCGGACGCGAGAAATTTCACCGAACCCGGACTCAACTTCGATCAGGAGAAGACCTACTCCTTGCCGGAGCTTATCGATCTCGCCGAATCGCACAATCCAGAGACGCGCGTTGCCTGGGAACGCGCCCGCGTGCAAGCCGCGGCGTGGGGTGTCGCGCGCAGCGAGCTCTATCCCACAGTAGCGGCAGCCGCACTGGCTGGGGTTGACCGCGACCAAGCTTACCTGGCGGACCGTTTCTTTCGTCACACCATCGGCGACTTTCAGGTCGTGTTGAATCTGAATTACACGATCTTTGACTTCGGGGCGCGGGCTGGCCGAATCAGCGCTGCCAAAGCCGCGGCCCTGGCAGCGAATTTCGCGTTCAATGACACGCACCGCAGCGTGATTTACCGAGTCGAGCAGGCCTACTACCAATTCTTGAATGCCTCAGGCCAGGAAGAAGCCGCACGGGCGAATCTTTCGAACGCGCAGGCCGTGCAGCAAGCGGCCGAAGAGCGTCTGAACCATGGCTTAGCGACTCTCCCCGATGTACTCGAAGCACGTAGCGCAACCGCGCAGGCGGAATACGAACTGCAGGCAGTGCTCGGAGCCGAGGAGATTGCTCACGGAAACCTGGCAAACGCTCTCGGAACGATTCCACAAACTGCCATAAGCGTCCAACCTCTGCGAGAGCTGACAATTCCGAGCACCATCGACGACACCGTCAACTCTGCGATTGATCGCGCACTGGCGCAGCGCCCTGACCTCCTCCAGCGGGTCGCCGACGTCCAGGCAGCGAAAGCCAGGGTCAAGGAAGCGCGTGCGGCCTACTATCCCTCACTGAATTTCACCGCCAGTCCAACTGCAGAGTCGTTATACGGGTTGCAACAGCAGCTTCCTTGGGGACAAACGGCAGGCCTGGCGGGCGGCATGGCCTTTAAATTGAACTGGACTGTGTTTGATGGAAGGGCGCGAAAAAATAGGCTCGCGCAAGCGGAAGCTAACATCCATGAGGCGGAGGCTCAAATCCACGTTTCGCGCGATCAAATCGCGAACGAAGTTTGGGCGGCATACTCCGATTTGCATACTGCCTTTCGCCAGCGCGAGGCTGCGACTGCACTGCTCGAGGCCACTGGCCGTTCCTACGATGCCGCCCTTGAATCCTATAACGACGGGCTTCGTAATCTGCTGGACGTGACCGCAGCACAGAGAACTCTTGCGCAGGCTCGCTCGACCGACGTCCTCGCCCGCACGCAGGTCCTTACGACTTTGGCCGCTTTGGCTTTCAGAGCGGGGGACTCAATTCAATCGAACGCAATGAAACCCAGACCATGACCCTCCTTCGAGATTCCCGCTGCGTAAGACTTCTGCCGCTCCTGCTGGTGGCGCCGCTACTATCGAGTTGCTCAAGGGCACCGTCCGTGGAGGTACTAGGTTCGTTTTTCCCGGCATGGCTAGTGTGCTTCATTGTGGCGATTGTGCTGACGGCCCTCGTCCGGTTACTTGTGATGCGATTACGCCTCAAAGTGGCATTACCGATGCTGGCATATCCGGGCTTGGCTGCATTCTTTACGTTCGCGCTATGGCTTGTGTGCTTTTATTGAGGATCTTTATCTGCGAGGTGCAGAGTCCGTGGAGACGTTGGACGGTACGGAAACGTTGGACAGTAGGGAAATCATTCCGAAGGCGGCGTCGCCGACTCCGAAGGAGCTGAGCCGGTGGGCAAGTATCGGAATTGTCGGAGCGGCAGTCCTTCTAGGCGCTTTCGTGTTGTACCACGCCAACCACTCTCCGCGAACCGACGATGCCGAAGTATTCGCCAACTTTATCGGGATCGCTCCGCAAGTCGAGGGTCCCATTGTCCGCCTGAACGTGCGAGACAATCAGTTCGTGAAGAAGGGCGAGCTGCTATACGAAATTGATGAGCGACCGTATCAGTACGCGCTCGAAAGAGCTCTTTCGGAACAGGCCGCCCTCGAAGGGCAAATCGCTGACGAGCAGCGGAAAATCAATGCGCTGGTGAGCGGCGTCTCCGTTGCTAAAGCGAATGTTTCCAGTTCCCAAGCTGACGTGGCGCGCTCGGCGGCGGCCGTCGAGCAAGCGCGGGCGGATGTGGCCAATTCGGAGCAAGGAGTAAGCCGGGCAAAAGCAGAGTGGACGTACGCCAGCAACAACCTGCACCGTCTTGAGCCGCTTCTGGCAAAGCAATTCGTCACCGTCGATCAGGTGGATCGTGCAAAAACGTCTGAAATCGCGCAGGCGGAAGCGCTGAAGCAAGCGGGTTCGCAACTGCGGCTTTCTCAGGCAGGCCTCCAATCCGCGCAAGCGCAATACGAGCGGTCTAGGGCTGCCCTTGAACAGAGCAAGGCGCAACACGAGCAAGCGCATAACGCGGTCACTACACTCGAGCCTCTGGTTAACCAGCGAGGCGCGCGTGAATCGGCCGTGAAGGACTCTCGCTACAACCTCAATAACTGCCAAGTGTATGCGCCGTTTGACGCCCTGGTCACAAACCTCACGATTTCGGAAGGGGCTTACGCCCATGTGGGGCAGGAGGTCTTCACGCTGATTGATGCACGCACCTGGTGGGCAATCGGCAACTTTCGCGAAGGGCAACTGTCGCACATCAAACCGGGAATGCGGGCCGAGGTTTACGTCCTATCCAAGCCCGATGTTCGATTCTCGGGCATCGTGGACAGCGTCGGCTTTGGAGTCACTCCTGATCCCGATGTCATCGGAAAGCTGGACAAAGGCCTGCCGGATGTGCAGCGAACGCTCAACTGGGTACACCTGGCATCCAGATACCCGGTTCGCGTGCGCGTGCAGAATCCCGCGCCAGAACTCTTTCGAGTTGGCGAATCTGCGGTTGTGACGATTCGCGCGAATTGAGCATGGCTACCACCGCACAAAGCGTCTCTGCGACGCCCTCTTCTCTGTCTTGGTTAGGAGAGTTTCTTAAACACGAACTGTCACCGTACCAGGGTAGAACGGCGTTGGTCGCACGAATGGTTATTGCCGCGACGCTCGTCATGGTGATCTGCATGGTATTCCGCATCCCTTACGCGTTCCAAGGAGCAATTTACGCGCTCATTGTTTCTCGAGAGAGCTCTCAAGCCACGTTCCAGTCGGCTGCGTCGATCCTTTCCTTGACCGGAATCGGCGGTGCGTATCTTTTGGCGTCGGCCTGGTTCGTCATCAGCATACCGACGCTGCATCTTCTCTGGGTCATATCTTCTTTTTTTCTGGGATTTTACGCGATCAGCACCATCAAGAACTTCGGTGCCAGTTCCACCTTCGCGATCATGATTTGCGTCGGAGTGCCTCTTTGGGACCGCCATGTCTCAGCCGAAACGAATGTCGAAGATACGCTGTGGCTCTGTCTGGCATCCGCGATTGGAGTCGTGGTTACAGTAGGGGTAGAAATATTGTTTTCGCGAATCAAGCCCGGCAAGGACATCGTCGCGGGCGTCGCGGACCGCCTTGCCGCCGTGCAACACGTGTTGGTGTGTTTTGCGAAGAACTGCCCAGCCGACCGACTAACGCAAGCAAACGTAGTGCGCCTGGCCATGGTCGGAACGTCCATGTTGCGGCGCATCTTACAACGGTCTGCCTATGCATCGGATTATGCCGAACAAATGGGAGCAGTGATCGCTCTTACGGGAACCCTTGTTGATCTCGCCGCCAATCTGAGGGGTCCCCACCACCTGTCTGGTGATGACCGCGAACAAATTCGTCTTCTGGGCGAGAACGTCGG
>WNFG01019475.1_pt1 | contig 12171 bp, 10 predicted proteins | sample 5400431 | NCBI WGS metagenome assembly WNFG01 (sample SAMN13153346, study PRJNA577476) | soil metagenome | isolation source: 120 cm saprolite under Douglas fir tree site 2 hole 3 replicate 2 | place: USA:California | collected 2015-04-18
ATTGGGAAACCACAGCTCGGCCCTTCGAATGGAAGTTCACCCGCCGGGACCTTACCCAACTCCTTCACAAGCTCGCCACCCCGCGCTAATCCCTGCTCACAAAATACGTTAGTGAACTTCTGAAGTGACCGACTAAGCTTGATCTTTATTGCCAGGGGCAATTATTCTCGCAGCCTCCGTCACCGTGATCATTACTGTCAGCGGATCAACCGGCGACGCGACAAACCCGTACTTTTCATAAAACTGTTTGGCCCTCTCCGAAATAGCATGAACTAGGATCGCGCGGACACCAGCGATCTCCGCGGCTCGCACAACCCGCAAGACGGCATCTTGAAGCAGTCCGGTACCCACACCCTGGCCCTGAATGCTCTTGTCGACTGCGAGACGCCCTAAAACCATCACTGGAATCGGGTCTGGCATATTGCGCCTTATTCGTCCGGGCGCCTCAGGGTGGGCCACGGCGCCTGCGGCGAGCGTGTAATACCCTACGACCTTCCTTCCGACACACACCGCGTACGTTCGAGAGGCTCCGCTCGCCTCATTTTGCTTCGCATGCCGGCGTAACCACGTATCCAGTGCTGGTTCACCGGAATCGAACACGGAGAGATCGTGCTCGGTGGAAAGTTTCTCGGGCGGCCCTATCTCGGCGGCGCCACTCATCGCTTCCAGGGCGCTTTTGTCTGTAGGAGTCGCCGCAATTTGGGGTTGTCCTTCGGTGGACTGTCGAGCATTCTGGTGAAGCGCTTGAACGCTTCCTCGGACAATGTAAAATAGCGGCGATCCAGCAGCACCGATTCGGCTTCCCGGCAGGCCGTGTCCAGCATGAAATCAGACCGGCTTCTGCCAAGTGCCTCTGCCGCACGATCAATCAGAACCTTTTGGTTCCTGCTGGCGCGCAGATTTATTGTCTCGCCGCGCCCGGTCCTGTTTTTCGCTCTTGTCTCTGGCATCGCCTCTCCATGTCTACACAAGTAGTATACAATACTGTGATGACATTGTAAATACATCGGGCAGGCATGCTGCTTACTTCTTCGATCGGCTTTCAAAAAACAGCTAGCATCGTTAAAGATGCTTCTGAGATGCGACCAACGCGAATGATTAACATAAGTCAGGACTTCCACCCGCTCACCGACTTCAAACGGAACACGAGCGTCGAAATGCTACCAACAGATTCTTGAACGCCTGGAAAGGCTTGAAGCCGTAGAGGCCATCCGGCTCGGCATCCCGGCTGCGGAGGATGGCCGCGTCACGCCCGTGCGACAAGCGCTAGTAGAACTTCAGGAAAAACTTGGCATTTCTGGTTGACATCACAGAACCGGCGCTGGCCGATGAGGAAGAGTATATTCGGTTCATTCGCGATGTCAAAAAAGAACCTGAGGCGGCGGAGCGACGGTTTCGCGGACTCGTGCAGGCAATCTATTCGCTCGAAGAGCTCCCAGAGCGCTGTCCGCTACTTCCGGAACGCGAGGAATTTTCCTTCGAGATCCGCCATCTCATCTATTTCTCTCATCGGGTCATCTTTCGAGTTGAACTCAACGCGAAGCGCGTCGTCATCTACTATGGCTCCAGGGAAGCCCTCGCCGAAGGCGACGTGTCGTAGGGCTTCCTGTTAGTTCATCCAAGCGCACGCCCGTTCTAATGGCATTTGACATTCCTACCTCGCCGGACTGACAATGGTGTCTCTGAAAAGTTAGGCAAAATTGAATCTTCCAGGAGCTCGATCTTGAAAAAAATCGCTCTGCTGTGCACGTGCGCGACTTTGCTCGCGGGATCGGTTTTCGGGGCATCGCGGCTGAATGAGGCCGAAAAACGAACTCTAAAGTTGAGTCCGGCGGTGGTCCTGGTCTCGGTTACCTTCCAGGTGACGGCCAAGTTCACCATCGATGAGAGCCGCCTGCAGCTCGATCTGACCTACAGCGCGACCGGCAGCGGATTCATCTATCGTCACGATGGTTACTTGATCACCAACGGCCACGTTGTTGCGGACGCGAATCTGAAGGACGCCGATGCTCAAAACGAGCTCAAACAGCGCATAACTCACGATGTCGTCTTCGAAAAAGTGATTCCTTATTACGAACAGAAGACCGGCCGCAAGGCCACCGGCACCGTCACTGACTTTATCAACGCGGTTGCCCTCGACATCAAGTATAGCCGGCCCGATCTGAAGGTTTATCTGGCGAATAAGAGCTTCTACAACGGCGAGATCAAAGCATATAGCGATCCCATCAGCAAGGGCGGCAAGGACGTCGCCATTGTGAAAATGGACGCGAACAATCTGCCTACCGTAAAGCTGGGCGACTCCTCCAATGTCCACATACAGGAACCAATCACGGTGATCGGTTACCCCGCAGCCGCTTCGCGTGTTGGCCTGCAGATCTTGGGAGTGGAATCTTTGTTCGTTCCCACAGTAACCAACGGGCACATTTCCGCAGTGAAGGCGGATTACAAGGGTATGCCTGTGATCCAATCCGACGCCGCCGTCACGCACGGTAATAGCGGCGGACCGGCCTTCAACGATCAGGCCGAAGTGATAGGGATCACCACCTTCGGACCACAGGACGCGGCCGGATTCAATTTCTTTGTGCCCATCAATACCGCGATGGAGTTTGTCAATTCGGTAGGCGCGAAACAGGAACCCGGTCTGTTCAATAATCTTTGGTCGGCAGCGCTGGACACCTACGACACCGGTACCTGTCATAGCGCTAAAACCAAGCTGCAAAGCGTTCTGAATATCATGCCCAACGAACCGGACGCACTGCGTTTGATGCAGGCGGCGGAACGCTGCTCCAACGAAGAGAATGCACTCCTGGTCTTTTTCCAGGACAACCCGTATCTCGTCTACGGCGCCGTGGGCGGGGTGATTCTCATTACCCTTTTGTTGGTGCTTATGCTGCGCAAGAAATCGCCTCAACCGGCGCCAGCGGTAGTGATGGCCGGACCGCCTCAAGTAGGCGGTGGGACTCGCGCGGAGGTTGGGCCTGGGCCCGCACTTGCACCTCCGCCAATGCCACAACCTCAGTCTTTCGGAAGCGTTCAGGTGACGGCAGGGGCGCTCAGCGGCAAACGCTTCCCGATTACGAAATCCGGCCTGATGGTGGGAACGGACCCGTCCAAGTGTCAGATCGTCGTGACCGAAGATACCATCTCGCACGAACATGCCTGGATCGTTCCAGTGGATAATCGAGTGGTGGTGATCGATCGCGGGTCCACCAATGGAACCTATATCAATTCGGTCGACTCGCCGCGAGTGAGCAAAGTCGGCCTCCAGAATGGCGATCGGGTGTACCTCGGTAAAAAAGGGTCCGTAGTCCTGACCTATTTCAGTTAGTAAGCGACAAGGGGAACGCAATGGCAAAGTTCTGCGCGAATGGACATCAGATGGAAGACTCCTGGGAGATCTGTCCCTATTGCCAGCGGACAGGATTTCAGGGTGGCGGGCCGGCCGCGAGTTCGAAAACGCGGCTCGAAACGGATCCCGTGAAGGAAGCTCAGGCGCCAGTAGCCGGACGGAAGACAGTGCTGCTCACGGATAAGCGCAAGCCTCCAGTGGTGGGTTGGTTCGTGGCCTTGAGCGGCGATCAAAAGGGCGACGACTTCCGCATTCGAGACGGTCAGAATACCATCGGTTCCGCCCCGGATGCCGATATCGTCCTGCACGACACGGCCATCTCCGCCAAACACGCCAGCCTGCGTTACAAGGACCAAAAGTTTTTCATCACGGACCTGGACTCAACCAATGGAACATTCTTGAACGAGAATACAGAGCCGATTGCCCGCGAGGAACTGAAAGACAACGACATCCTTCGGATAGGCGACATCTCACTAAAGTTCAAATGCCTGTGAACCCTTCGTGGGGCGGCTCCCCCGAGCCGCGCCGGGCGCCCTCGCCCGGCTGCTTTTGCAGTCAACCAGACCTGGTGAGGCCGACGAGGGCGTCGGCCGCGGGACAGGGGTCCCGCCCCACGAAACGAGCCTAAGGAAACCCAAACCCGGCGATGCTCTTACGCCCTGGCCTGGAACTTGCAAACCTCTCCGACGTTGGCCTTCAGCGCGAGCAGAACGAAGATTACTTTTGCTACGCCGAACCCGCCAGCGAAGAAGATTTCCGCCGGATCGGCCGGCTGGCAGTTGTGGCCGACGGCATGGGCGGCCATGAAGGCGGCCAGGTGGCCAGCGGCATCGCCATTGACACGGTGCGCGATGTTTATCTAACGCACCCGGGCGACGATCTGAGCGAAGCATTGCTCACCGCTTTTCAAGACGCGCACGCCGCCATTCAGGCTTATGCGCGCGAACATCCGGAACTGCGCGGCATGGGTACAACTTGCACTGCGGTGGCGCTGCGGGACCGCGAATTGTTCTACGGCCATGTCGGCGATAGCCGCCTTTACCTGATTCGCGATTCCGGTATTTCGCAAGTCACCGACGATCACTCGCTGGTCGGCCACCTGGTTCGCCTTGGTCAGATCACTCCCGAGGAGGCAGCGGTGCATCCGGACCGGAACGTGTTGACCGCGGCGTTGGGCATGGACTCGGCCGTCCCCGGAGATTTTTCCGAAGCGCCTGTGCCGCTATACCCGAACGACATCCTGCTCATTTGTACCGACGGGTTGCACGGCTTGGTGAACGACCAGGAATTGCGGCACGTTTCCCTCAATAATCCGCCCCGCGACGCTTGCCGGGAATTGGTCCGAATGGCCAATGAGCGCGGCGGTTTTGATAATATAACAGTACAGATTTTAAAAGTGATATAGCATGGGTAGCGCGGGGAAAGCCCTGCCAGTCCGCATAGTAATTCATCTGCGAGGTTTTTATGACTGGGACCGACATTGGCAGCTATCGCATTCTGGACAAGCTCGGCGAAGGCGGCATGGGCGTGGTCTACAAGGCTGTCGACACGTCACTCGACCGTACTGTTGCAATCAAGGTCCTCAGCACCGAGCTCTCCCGCAATCCTGAACTGGTCGCGCGCTTCCGCAACGAAGCCCGGGCGCAAGCCAATCTGAACCACACCAACCTTGCCACTCTTTACGCATTCCTGGTGCAGGATGGAACCGCCGCCATGGTGATGGAATTCGTGGATGGCGAAACGTTTGAGCAGATGATCATGCGCCGCGGACCGATTCCAGCGGTGGAAGCCATCCCACTGTTCAAGCAGGCTCTGCTGGGCATCGGATACGCTCACCGGGCGGGCATCATTCATCGCGACATCAAGCCCAGCAACTTGATGGTCAACCGCATGGGCATCGTCAAGGTGATGGATTTCGGCATCGCCAAGGTGATGGGAACTCGCGGCATGACGAAGACCGGCACGCAGATGGGCACAGGCTGGTATATGTCGCCGGAGCAGGTGCTGAACAAACCGGTGGATATTCGGTCAGACGTTTACTCGCTGGGCGTGACGCTGTATCAGATGGTGTCCGCGCATGTCCCGTTCGAGGCCGACAGCGACTTTCAGATCATGTCGGACCACGTGCACACCGCTCCGCCACTGCCAACGAAATTTTATCCGTACATTCCGAAAGGTATCGAGAATGCCATTCTGAAGGCGCTGGAGAAGAATCCGGATGCTCGCTTTCAAACAGTGGAAGAATTCGGATCAGCCTTGGAACGTCCGGACGATTTCGTAGCTGTTGCGGCCGCCGTGCAAGCCCCGCCTCCAGTTCCATTCCAGGCAGCGCCCAATCCGCCAGCGGCTCAGGCTTCTCTGCCGCAGTACCAAACGCCTCCGCCAATGGCTTCAGCTACGCCGGCGTCCAGAACAGTTTTCGAAGCTGCGGCGCCAAATACACCTCCGCCCTCGTCTCCGCCCATTCAGCAGCAGACGCAACCTGGCTTTGTTCCACCGGCCGCACCTGTCGTGCTGTTATTGCTGATCGGGGGCTGGATCGCCCTGCGGCCCAAGCCGAAAGTTTCCACTGCTTCCTCAACGCAATCGACGCTGCCTCCCAGAGGCACCCCCACGCCGCTGGAACAGCAAATCAGCACGCCAGTCTCTGTGACGCAGCTATCTTCGACAACCGTGTCCATCCCGAAGGTTAATACGTTCCGGCCGCACGCCACCTCAGTGCCTGCCGGGCAAACCGTGCACCTTTCCTGGTCGGTCAGCGGCGCATCCGAAGTCACCATTTCTCCCGGAATTGGCGTAGTGAAACCGGAAGGCAGCGTGGATATACCTCTGCGCAAGACCACTGAGTTCACCTTGGTCGCAAAGAATGAGAAGGGTGAGGCTGCCTCAAGCTCAACCACTGTGCTGGTGGAGGCGCCGGGCACCAAGCCCAGCGCGACAGTAGCCCGCACCGATCCGCCGCCTCAGCAGCAAACCCAGCAGCAGACTCAGCAACCGCCGCCACAGCAGCAGGCTCCGCCACCGCCGCCCGCGCCGGCGTCTTTGCCGACTCCCCGGCTCCGTCCCGAAATTGCTTTTTCGGCAGTGCCCAACGCCGTCCAGCAGGGCGGCTCAGTGGTTCTGCGCTGGTATCTCAGCAACGCCGATTCGGCCAGCATTTCGCCCACACCCGGCGTACTGCGCCAGACCAGCGGCGAATATCGGGTCACTCCCTCGGAAAGCACCACGTACACGCTCACTGCGACATCCAAGGACGGAGTTTCGGCCATGGCCACCGCGTCTGTCCAGGTGATCCCTGCGGCCCAACCGCCACCCGCGCCGGCCCAACGCCCCGGGGCGGTCATCGCGGTCTATCACGATCATGGCGCCGCGTTTACCGCCCAAAATCAAGTCCCGCCCGTCTGTTGGGGGCAGTTGCAAATACAGGAGGCCAAACCGAACCGCGTTCCCATCCGGAACCTGCCCACCTTTCACGTGACCGTGGGCGGCCAACATTTTAATTTCATTCCACAGGGAATGTCAGCGGTGCAAGCTGCATCTCTCATCGCGGGAGCGGCGCAAGGACGTTAGTAATCATGACTGGAACCGAGATTAGCAACTATCGGATCCTTGAAAAACTGGGCGAAGGCGGGATGGGCGTGGTCTACAAGGCCGTCGACGTCAATCTGGAACGCACCGTCGCCATCAAGGCCTTGAACACCCAGCTCACCGGCAACCCGGAATTGGAACAGCGATTCCGCGCGGAAGCGCGCGCTCAGGCCAATCTCAATCACACCAATTTGGCCACGCTTTACGCGCTGGTCATCGAAGACGGCAAACCCTGGATGGTGATGGAGTACATCGAGGGCGAAACTTTCGACCACATGGTCCAGCGCCGCGGGCCGATACCCGCGCTGGAAGCCATTCCGCTTTTCCGGCAGGCGCTGCTCGGCATCGGATATGCGCACCGCATGGGCATCATCCATCGTGATATCAAGCCCAGCAACATGATGCTGAACCAGCAGGGCATTGTGAAGGTGATGGACTTCGGAATCGCCAAGGTCCTGGGGGCGCGGGGGATGACGAAGACCGGCACGCAGATGGGCACGGCGTTCTACATGTCGCCGGAGCAGGTTTTGAACAAGGGCGTGGACATCCGCTCGGATATTTATTCGCTGGGCGTTACACTCTACGAGATGCTCACGGCTAATGTGCCATTCGGAGGCGAGAGCGATTACCAGATCATGACGGACCACGTCAATACGCCGCCTCCGCTGCTCACGCGCTTCTATCCTTACGTTCCGGCAGGCGTTCAGAATGCGGTGCTGAAGTCGCTGGAGAAGAATCCGGATGCACGCTTCCAGACGGTTGAGGAATTTGGGGCGGCGCTGGAACATCCGGACAACTTTGGCGTGAATGCTGTGGCGCCCGTTGTGGTTGCTGCGCCAGTAGTGGCGGCCGCAGTTCCAGTTGCAGCCGCCGCGGCCACGGTTGGAGCCGTAGCTGCTGGCGTTGCCGCACCTCCTAAGCCCTCTTTCTGGACGGCGGAGAAGAAGATCATTGCAGGCGGAATCGCGGCAGTGTTGATGCTGGTCGGCGCCTGGGCCGCTCTGCGTCCGCATCCAAAGAAAACCGGCACGTCATTGGCCACGGCTGCTGGTAACGGTGGGATGGCAATTCCTTCATCCGGTGCAACTCTGACAGTTTTGAAGGAAGGTGGCGTACCTCCCTTGCCGAATAATCCCGGTGGCAAAGGCGGAACAAGTGGTTCCGGCAGCCAGGGACTCAGTAATCCGAAGGATTCCACCGGTAAGGACGTCGCGCCGCAAGTCACGGCGCAGTTGACGATTCCTGCCGGAACGCCCGTAATGATCCGCATGATCGACAGCATCGATACATCCCGCAACCGGGCCGGTCAAAGATTCGCAGCCAGTATCGACTCGCCCGTGGTGGTGCGCGGCCGCGTGGTGATCCCAAGAGGCGCCAATGCGCGCGTGCTTCTGGCCAACGCTTCGCAAGCGGGCCACATTGAAGGCCGATCGGCTGTCAGCTTAGAACTCATTTCTGTCTCCATTCACGGCGTCGCCTACCCTGTGCGGAGCAACCTTTTCACGCAACAAGGTTCATCGCGCGGCAAGCGCAGCGCCGTGGTCATCGGTGGCGGAGCAGCCGTGGGAGCAGCCATCGGTGGCATCTTCGGAAGGAAGCGAGGAGCGGCGGAAGGCGCGGTAGCCGGGGCCGGAGCGGGCACCGGCGCGCAGCTACTGACAAAGGCCGAGGTAATTACCATCCCCTCTGAAACCCGGATCGATTTCGTTCTTCAGAGCCCGATCGTCTTATCTCGCTAAAATTAAGTCGTGTACGACCTCCACAGAATTCTTGACAATGAGTGACCGCACCAAAGTGGGGCGGACGCCCGCGTCCGCGCGCGACCCCCTGGTCGCGCTCTTCCGCCTTTCATCAACACTCGTGCTCGTTTCCGTCCAATCAGTCTACGCGTTTGCAAACCTAACGCCCGCCGCCACCGCGGCTTTCGATCGCTACATCGAATTGACCGAAGCGAGAATGAAAGGCGATCTCGATCCCGCGCGCTTCCTACAAGTCGACGCAAAGCCCGAAACGAAAGCGGAACTTAGATCGGGCGAGGTTCGCATCCAACCGGGTGTGGCGCGCGAAAACGGAAAGGCAATCAACATCCCCGACGCCCTCATCCAGGACTGGCAGGGAACCATTTTCATCCCCGGCGCAAGCATCCAACAGGTTAAGGCAGTCCTTCAGGATTATGAGAATTATAAGGTCTTCTACAAGCCGGAGGTGACCGAATCCCGGCTGATCAGTCACACCGGCGATGAGTTTGACGTCTTCCTGCGCCTCTACAAAAAACAAGTGATCACGGTAGTGTTGAACACCAACTACCACGTCCGCTACGCCCTGCTGGACCCGCAGCGCATGTATGTGAATTCGCGCTCCACCCGGATCGCGCAAGCATCTGACGCCAAACATCCGGAAGCTCGCGAGGAGCCGATCGGCAACGACGGTGGCTATCTATGGCGCTTAAACTCTTACTGGCGATTTGAAGCAGCCGATGGCGGCGTCTACGCCGAATGCCGCGCCATCTCTCTATCGCGCGACGTGCCTGTATTGGTGGGCTGGGCGATTCGGGGATTCATTGAAAAATTTCCCAAGGAATCCATGCACAACACGCTGGTGGGCACAAAAGCCGCAGTCGCGAAACGATTGTAGGGCAGGTTGGTAACCTGACGCCGATTGAAAATCGGCCTGTTTACTCCGCGCGAGCCGGGGCCTTCACGGGGCTCGGATCCGGTTGATCGGTCGGAACCTTGTAGTTAAAGAAGCCAATCATCATTTCCTGAAATGTCTGATCGCCCCATTTCACCGTATCCGTCGGATCGGGATTGTATTTGTTGTTCGCCGAGTTGTCGTACCACGCGGTGACATCCATCTTGGAGCCTGCCGGCACCTTGCGCGGCTCAGTCAGAATGTAGCTCAACTGCCAGTTAAAGTCGTATTTGGGAACGTTCAGCAGTTCTTCGCTGCGGCCGTCCGCATAAGTGAGCACATACTTGAACGCCTTGCCTCGCAAATGCATATGCGGCGTCAGGTCCAGCAGCGTGACATCTTCCTTGAACGTGTAAGTCGCTTTCACTTCGTAGTTCGGGTCGCTGGGTGGAATCGCGAACTTGAATTGAATCGCGGACCCGGAGAACGCGCGGTACTTCGGAGCATCCTTGCGAATCTTCAGGCCCAGCATGGCACGATCGCTGGCGGCCTTGCCATTGGTCGTGTAATGCACCTGGAATAGCAGCGTGGAGCCGGCCTTTACTAAAAACGCGGTGTCCGGATCCCAGGTGATGGTTGGAACTCCCGGAGCGTAACCTATCAGCATGTCGCTGAATTGCTCACCGGCGCGAGCGGCGCGTTGTTTGCCTTGCTGCACAAATACCAGGATGTGATGCACCTGTGAACGCTGCGTAGGACGAGCTTCGGCGGCCTGAATCCAGGTGTCTTCCTTAAAGCCGGGATCAACTTTGAAATACTGATACGCAACCACGCCTTGAGCGGGAATCGGATAGTCGGTGCCAGTGTCGAGCACCATATCCGGTTTGCCAAACGCCCAGCCATCGGTGAATTCCGGCAGCTTAGGCAGGTCCGCGGAGTTGCCCTCCGGAACTCCCGCGTCTACCCACTTCACGATGGTTGCCACTTCTGCGTCCGTCAGCCGTCGATCGTTCGAGAATTTATCGATGGCCGGATCGGCGTGCCATGGCGGCATGGTGCGCGTCGCCACCTGCTGCTTGATGGCCTTGGCCCACGGCCGGACTTCCTTATAATCGCGAAGCGACATAGGCGCCGCTTCACCCGGACGGTGACAGCTCACGCATCGGTTATAAAGAATGGGCGCAACTTCTTTCGAAAACGTCGGCGCTTTGCCGCCATCGGTGTTCGCGGCAAAGACGCTCGCCGCGGAAATTGCGAAGGCACTGATCGCTAGAAACGGCTTCATTCGATCTCCCTGAAAATCAAGATTGACCCGGATACCTCAGGATACCAATTATTTGCGGCCCGTCGCCGTCACTTCCGGCGGATAGCCGTCGAGCCTCCCCATGAAACCTCCTGCCCGCTTACTCGTCTATTCCCACATGCCCAATTGGCTCCGCGACTTCTCCCAAGACCTCCAGCATGCCGTTCGCCTGTTCCGAAAATCACCTGGTTTCGTGGCCACCGCAGTCCTCACTCTCGCGCTTGGCATTGGCGCGAGCACCACGCTTTTTTCCGTCGTCAACGGCGTGTTGCTCAACCCCTTGCCGTATCCGCACTCCGAACAGCTAGTGGCTGTTTACGGCAAGACGGCTGGATTCGACCAAGCTCCGGTCGTCTATCTGAACTTCCTCGATTGGCAGCGCGATACGCAGACGTTTTCATCAATGGCCATCTACCGCAACCAGAACTACAACGTCACCGGCGCGGCCGAAGCAGAACGTCTGAGCGGCTATATGGTTTCCGCGGGCTACTTTTCGACACTCGGCGTGCAACCCATTCTCGGCCGCGCCTTCCGGGCCGATGACGATCAGGTGGGCGCCGCGCCGGTCGTAATTCTCAGTGCCGGTTTGTGGATGCGTAAATTCGGCTCTTCATCAGACGTCATCGGAAAGTCGCTAACCCTGAATGGCACGTCCTACACTGTCGTGGGGGCGATTCCTCCCGGTTTCACCTTCTACGGCAATGATCGTGACATTTACACTCCCATTGGCCAGTGGAACGATCCATCGTTTCGCGATCGCCGAATCTCGGTGAGCGCGCATGTCGTCGGCCGCCTGAAACCGCACGTTACTCTGCCGCAGGCCAAAGCCGACATGGACGTGGTGGCGCGCAACCTGGCTGCCGCGTTCCCGGTGGCCGATAAGGAAGCCGGCATCACTCTCGTTTCCATGAAGGACGATATTGTGGGTAACGTCCAGCCATTCCTGCTGGTGCTTCTAGCCGCCGTCGGTTTCCTGCTGCTGATTGCGTGCGCGAACGTCACGAATCTCCTTCTGGCGCGCTCCATGGGCCGCTCGCGCGAGTTTGCCGTTCGCGCAGCCCTTGGCGCCGGTCACTCGCGCGTCATCCGCCAGCTTCTCACCGAAAGCGTTTTGCTCGCGGGCCTCAGCGCAGCGCTCGGGCTTCTATTCGCCTTTTGGGGCGCCAGAGCTGTGCTCAACACTTTGCCCGGCACATTGCCGCGCGTCGAAGAAATCTCCCTCGATGGACGCGTCTTGCTTTTCACTCTGGCCGTTTCGCTGGCCGCCGCAATTGTTTTCGGTCTCGCTCCCGCGCTCAAG
>WNFG01005253.1_pt1 | contig 12169 bp, 10 predicted proteins | sample 5400431 | NCBI WGS metagenome assembly WNFG01 (sample SAMN13153346, study PRJNA577476) | soil metagenome | isolation source: 120 cm saprolite under Douglas fir tree site 2 hole 3 replicate 2 | place: USA:California | collected 2015-04-18
CTCGCGCCAACCGGAAGCCGTGAAAACGCTGCTTGCCATTTTCGATTTTGTCGATGATGCCGCGGAGTCCGTCGTGGACATCACCGCCCGCGCCATCACTCCCGCGGCCTGCGAAATGCTCGATGGCTGGACGCTCCGCACCGTCGAAGACTACATCCACGCTGGATTTCCTATGGATAGCGCCGCCGTCTTGCTAATCGAAGTGGAAGGCCTCGCTGAAGCCGTCGCCGCGCAAGCCGCCGCAGTCAATGAAGTTTGCAGCGCGCATCACGCCCGCGAAGTTCGCGTCGCTCGCGACAATGCCGAGCGTGAACTTCTCTGGAAAGGCCGCAAGAATGCTTTCGGCGCGCTTGGCCGTCTCGCTCCCAGCAACTACGTCCTCGATGGCGTGATCCCCCGTTCGAAACTTCCGCAAACCCTCCGCCGCATCCACGAAATCGGCACGCAGTTCGGTTTTCAAATCGGCAACATTTTCCACGCCGGCGATGGCAATCTGCATCCCATCGTTCTTTACGATCCCCGCGATACCGCTCAATTCGAACGCGCCATGCAAGCTTCGGCCGAAATTATCCGTTACTGCCTCGAAGTCGGCGGCGCGCTCACCGGCGAACACGGCGTCGGCATGGAAAAGTCCGAGCTCATGCCGCTCGTTTTCTCCGACGCCGACTTCAGCCTCATGCGCCGCGTCCACGACGCCTTCAATCCCGATTGCTTGCTCAATCCCGGCAAAATCTTCCCCCTGAGCAAAGGCTGCGGCGAAATCCGTGTCCGCAAACCGCCCGTTGAGGCCGCCTCTCGCCCATGACTGCCATCTCAATGAACTTCGCCGCTCGCCTTGAATCCTTGATCGGCCCCTCTCGCATCTCGAACGACGCAGCCGCGTGTGCCTGCTATGCCGTCGATGAAGTCCTCCCCACCGCCGTCGCAAAACCGACCTCCGCCGAAGAAGTCGCCGAGATCGTTCGCTTCGCCGCTCTCGAAAAACTCGCTCTCGTTCCCTGCGGCAACCGCACCAAGCTTGCCATCGGCATGCCCCCTTCGCAGTATGACGTCGCGCTGGACATGACTGCCCTGAACCAAATCCCCCATTACGATCCCGGCGACCTCACCGTCAGCGCAGAAGTCGGAATCCCCTTGGCGAAATTGAATTCCGTTCTCAGCGAGCACAAACAATTCCTCCCCCTTCTCGTCCCCTGGTATTCGCGCAGCACTGTTGGCGGCACCATCGCTTCCGGTATCGACTCGCCCCTCCGCCAGTTCTACGGCACCGCACGCGATTTCCTCATCGGCGCCGAATTCGTCGACGGCACCGGCCATCTCTGCAAGTCCGGCGGCCGCGTCGTGAAAAACGTCACCGGCTACGACCTGCACAAACTCCTCATCGGTTCAAACTCCTCATCGGTTCGCTCGGCACGCTGGCCGTCATCACCCGTCTCAACTTCCGTACCTTCCCAGCTCCCATCGCCGGCAGCCGCGGCTTCGTTGCGTCTTTTCCTAACGCGGAAGGTGCGTTGGCCCTTCGTCGCACCATCGCCAATTCTTCGTTGACTCCGCTCACTCTCGACATCGTCAGCCCCGAACTAGCCCAAATCTTCGCGACGCGAACTCCAGCCACGCCGGAGGCCACCACTGTCTTCGCCGGAGAAAACCGCGCCGCGGATCAATCTTCCCTCCAGCCCATCGGCGACTGGTTTAACCCGCGCGAGTGGCAGCTCTGCGCCGCCTTCGCGGGCACAACCGAAGTCCTCGACCGCTATGCGCGCGAACTCACTCTGGTCGCCGAAAGATCTCGCGCCACTTCCACCGCCATCCTCGGTGACACGACGCGCCCCGCCGTCTGGGGACGCCTCCGCGAAAGCCTTTCGATGCTTCTCGAAGCCTCTCCTGCAACCGTCATTTTCAAGATCAGCGTTCTTCCCAGTCACCACGCCGCGCTCTTCACAAACCTTCAGCACATCGCCGAACGCGCCACACTCCCCCGCGCGCTCATCGCTCGCGCCGGCGGCACAGTCTATTTCGCATTGCTCCCAGCGTCGGTGAACGAAGACACCACCGCGCGTCTCTCGCAATCCATCGCCCAAATTTTCGATCTTGCTTTCGCCGCAGGCAGCTACGCATCGCTTCTCTTCGCCCCGCCTGCCCTGAAGGAACGCACCAGCCTCCGGAGCCAGCAACTTGTAGCGCCCGCTTCCAGCCGGCTCCCAGCAAACTCACACGCCGAACTGATTCCCGGCGTCGCCCAAATGCGCCGCCTCAAGTCCGCCTTCGACCCGCAAAACATCTTCGTCCCCGGCCGCTTCGCCGGAGGAATCTAGAAAACTCGCCGGCGGGCCGCGGCTTCCCCGCCGCGTTCGAAAATTGGCGCTTAATCGTGCAGCACGACGCTGAGGAGGGAACTGTGGACCTGAAGTCCGCCGTTGTATCGAATAAATCCCATTTTCTTGAATCGATTCATGAAAAAATTCACTCGCGACCGCGTTGTGCCGATCATTTCCGCCAGCAGCTCCTGAGACACTTTCGGGAGTGTCCGTTCCGGGTGGGGTTCCTTGCCATAGCGCGCCAGCAGCAAAAGCGTTCGCGCCAGTCGTTTCTCGCTGGAATTAAAAAGCTGATCGATCAAATCCTCTTCGATTCGGATGTTCCGCGAGAGCACGTAGGCCATGAAGCGGTCGGAGAGCGCATGCTCGGCGTGAAGCGCGCGTACCATCTCGTTTTTTTCAATGGCGAGTACGGCCGTGGGCATGATCGCAGTCGCCGTCCCCATGCGAATTTTCTGGCCTGCCAGGCACCCCTCACCGAAGAAGTCCCCGGGTCCCAGCATGGCTACGACCGCCTCTTTGCCGATCTGGTTGACAACGGTGATCTTGATCCCGCCGTCTTGAATGTACATCACGCTCGCCGCGGCATCGCCTTGCGCGTAGATTTTTTCTGATTTTCGATACTCCACAACTCTTCTCGCAACGCCGGCCGACTCGAGAAACAGCTGGGCATCGAACCCGTCCTTCGGTTTGAGTCTTTTTTTGGATTTGAGATTGCTTGAACTCGCGATTGCCTTCATGATTCCACCGCTTAATCCGGATTTTACCAAAATCCCGCTGCGCCAGGCAATGCGCATCACTGGTTGGTCATGCGGTGTTTTGGAGTCTCGCCTTCAAAATAGCCTTCCAATCCATGCGACGGAGCAGGTTTCTTGCCTTGATCAATCCAACGCAATGGAGCCTTCTCTTTGCTTTCATTGATAATTTCGCGTATTCCTTCCGCGCAGACTTGGCGATGCGCGGCTCCGCCATTTCTGTCTTGATGCGGGCTTGTGTTGCGTTCCTGGGTTCTTTCTCAGCTTTCTTCCGCAGCATGCGGCCATGATGTCATCGAGACCGGGATCATTCTGTTCAATTTGGCGCAGAGCGGCCGAAACCGGTCTACTGCCCGTTGCCCGTGAGTCTGGAGTTTGCAGGCGACATTCTTTGTTGCTTTCTCACATATAGTCCGGAATCAGCTTCACACAAGAGTTTTTCAATCGTCTCGCCGTTCTCGGGATACACGGCGACACCTACGCTCACGCTTAGCTTTGGCCCCTTATCGTCATTGGCAAGACTTTCGCAGATTCGAAGAGCCACCCCGTTGGCGGCCTTTGCGTTGGTTTCCGGCAACACCAGGGCAAACTCGTCCCCGCCGAAGCGCGCAGACGTATCGATGTCCCGGCAGCACGAAGACAATACATCGGCCAGCCGGCAAAGCGCCTGGCTTCCCACCATGTGCCCGTGGCGATCGTTGATCAATTTCAATCCGTCCACGTCGAAGAGCAACAAGGCAAACTCTCTGCCGGTCCGCTTGCTGCGCTTGATCTCCGAATCCAGCACGTCCACGAGGCAGCGGTAGTTGGCCAGCCCCGTCAGCGGATCGCTGGCGGCCTGCCGCCGCAGCTGATCCTCTAGCTCTCGCTGCCGCGTCACGTCTTCGGCGATGACCTCGTAGGCTTCCAACCTCCCATATTCGTCGAGGACTTCCCGCCCGCTGAGCCTCACCTTCACGACCGTATGGTCCTTCCTCTTCCATTCGATTTCGACAGGTTCGGCGGGAGCATCCACACTCGATTGACCGAGCAATTTCGCTCGTCTGCCAGGATCTTGAATCATGTCTCGCGCGAGGTCTTCCGCCAGGAGTTCCTCTCTGGACCCATATCCGAGCATCCTCATCATCGCTTCGTTCACTTCCAGAAATATTCCGTCCCGGCCGCAGCGGCAAATTCCGTAGCTTCGATTTCCTACCAGGGCCCGATACCGGGCCTCCGAACGTCGTAAGTCCTTTTCCGCGCGATCCCGCTGATCGCGCAACACTTTCTCTTCCAGAGCTCGATGAATCGCCACCGGCAGGTGGCCAATGCTGTCCACTTCAATGCAATCGGCGGCGCCTTTCAGTATCAGTTCTGCGGCCATTTCGCGTTTCAATCCGTGCACCAGAAAGACCAGCGGGATGTCCTTCTTCATCTCGCGAAGAATGTCCAGCGCTTGCGTTTCTTGCCAGTTGGAGCTCGGATACTCCGCTATGACCGTGTCGTAGACTTCAGCCTGCATTCGCTCGCTGAACTGACCGGGAGTCAGCACTACGTCGGAGCTCACCGTATACAGCAGCCTCTTCAGCTCATGCAGGCAGCGCTCCACATCTGCCAGGTAACGATGAATGAACAGGATTCGCACCAGGTTTTGCCTACGCTCCGGTGCGTTGCGCACGGATGCCTGTGCCACTGGTTCGAAGCTGGGTCGAGGTCGTGAAGACATATCGAGGTCGGACATAATCCCGGGGTGCAGTTCCCTTCCGCGCCCAACTGCATCCCGGGTTTAGTCGGAGTTAACTCGCCGAAAGAATACCGTTTCCCGTTTAGTTCTACTGTGCACTATTAAACATATAGTACCGACGTGGTATTCGCGGCAACCGCTCTTCAGACTGTTCCAATGTGAAACTGTGTCCAGCCGCTGCGCTGCGAGAGTGCTACACCAGACTCCCTTCGGGGTTGACACGTGCTTCCGTCCGGGAGTTTAATCGTCCAAATTCGTGTCGCCAATCTTCGGCCATCAGCGGAATCTGTGACAAGGAACACCTCAACCTGGAATATAGGGAGCTTGTCATGATCCTGCGCCCTTGCGTCTCGTTTCTCTTCGCGGCATCTCTTCTTACCCTTGGAGCCTGCAATTCTTCGCGCCATGCAAAGCCAGCCGACGACGCGGCGGACTGGACCATGTACGGAAGGAGCTACGACGAGCAGCGCTTCAGCCCCTTGACGCAGATCAATGAGCAAAACGTTGCCAAGCTCGGGCTGCTCTGGAGCCGGGAGTTCGGCACCACGAGAGGTCTGGAAGCCACGCCACTCGTCTTAAACGGTGTCATCTACACAACCGGTGAGTGGAGCGTGGCCTATGCGCTGGATGCAAGGACCGGCGAAATTTTGTGGACCTACGATCCCAAAGTACCTCGCGCCCGCGCCCGCTCCATCTGCTGCGACGTCGTGAACCGTGGAGTGGCGCTTTACCACGGCAACGTGTACGTCGGCACGCTCGACGGTCGGCTCATCGCCCTCGACGCCAAATCCGGAATTCCCATCTGGGACGTCGTCACGGTTGACCAATCCAAGCCTTATGCGATTACGGGAGCGCCGCGCATCGCCAGAGGAATGGTGCTCATCGGAAACGCGGGCTCGGAGTTTGGCGTCCGCGGTTACATCTCCGCGTACGATGCCGAAACTGGAAAGCTAGTCTGGCGCACCTTCACTGTGCCGGGAGATCCCTCGCGTGGCTTCGAGTCCAAAGCTCTCGAAACCGCCGCCAAAACTTGGCATGGCAATTGGTGGGTGGCGGGCGGCGGTGGCACACCCTGGGACTCCATCGTCTACGACCCCGAACTCGATCTGGTCTACACCGGTACGGGCAATGGAACTGCCTGGTACCGCGACCTGCGCAGCCCGGGCGGAGGCGACAATCTGTACCTCGCCTCCATCCTCGCTCTCCGCGTCAGCGATGGCCAATTAGTGTGGCACTTTCAGACCGTCCCCGGCGACAACTGGGATTACGACGCCACGCAACCCTTAATGCTCGCGGATCTGCCGATCGACGGCAGCACCCGCAAGGTCATCATGCAGGCGTCGAAGAACGGATTCTTCTACACTCTCGACCGTCAGACCGGCCAATTCATTTCGGCAAAACCCTTTGTCAACAAAATCACTTGGGCCTCCCGAATCGATCCCAAGAGCGGACGTCCTATCGAATCGCCCACCGCGCACGACGGCCTGAATCCAGTCCTCGTTTCCCCGGCGCCGGACGGGGCCCATAACTGGTATCCGATGGCGTTCCATCCAACACGGGCCTTATGTACGTGCCGGCAAGAGAGGGATCCGTTTTCTTGCACGTCCCGGACAAAGGCTGGAAGTCGAATCCTGCACTGGTGAACATCGGCAACGACCCTCGCTACGAAGGCCCGCTCTTAGCCAAATTGCTGGCCGCTCCTCCCGCAACCGGCCATCTGATTGCCTGGAATCCTGTCGAGCAACGCGAAGCTTGGCGCGTTTCCCATCGTGGAGAGCGGCGGCGTGCTCGCCACCGGTGGAAACCTCGTTTTTCAAGGCCGTGGGGACGGCGTGCTCTGCGCCTATCGCGCCACCGACGGCACGAAGCTGTGGGAGTACAACGCTGGCACCGGCATCATGGCCCCGCCCGTCACCTACGTCGTTGGCGGAGTCCAATACCTTACCCTGATGGTCGGATGGGGCGGCGCCGCCGGTCTAATCAATATTCCTGGGATGGGTCCGTTCAAGCCCGGCTTCGGCCGCGTCCTCACCTTCGCCGTTGGCGCCAACGCAAAACTGGAAGTTCCCACCTTTGGTCATACGGGGCCACCCTCGCCCGCGATCCGCATGAATGCCACGTCGGCGACCGTCCACGAAGGCGCGCTCCTCTATGGAACCCTCTGCTGGAATTGCCACGGCATCAACGCTGTGCCGGGCGCCGGCATTCCCGACCTCCGCTACGCCTCCGCCGAAACCCACCAGCAATTCGAGTCCATCGTCCTCGGCGGCACTCGCGAATCCCGCGGCATGCCCTCCTTCAAGGACGCCCTCAAGCCCGCCCAAGTCCGCGCCATCCAGGCCTACGTCTTGTCTCGTGCGGCTGCCTCAGCCGCCCCGCCCGCCGGCAAGGTGGCTGCGACTCCGAGCCAGGCAGCAGGCACGCCGCATTGACCCAGTCTGGTTCAACAGTGCCCGCAACGCGTCTATCAACCATGGAAGCCAGCCGCTGCCGGTCCCTCTAGTTGGGCACGCCAGCTCCGCCCGCGTCCGCCCGCTTCGCGGTCGGGAGAAATTATACTTTTTAAATGGGTGCTGTATGAAACATACATCGGGAGGCCAGAAGTGCATTGTTAAGACCACCGGGAGTTTGAATCTGGATACCTCGGATGGGAGGAACACATCTTGCCTAATTTCAATCGATACTTCAGCTTGTTGCTTTTGGGCGCTGCTCTTGCCGCCCCAGCGGTAACCATGGCCGGCCCTAAGCCTCAAGAACCCAGCGTGCAAGTCGTCCGGGTCTACGATCGGGACCACCGCGACTACCACAACTGGGACGACCGCGAAGATCGCGCCTACAGGCGTTATTACGTGGTTCAGCGCAGGACCTATCGTGGGTACGACAGGCAGAACGCCAGAGCACAGCGGAAATACTGGCGTTGGCGCCACCGTCATCCAGACAACGATTAAGAAAGATTGGCCATCTTGAGAGCCACTTCTCTCAAGATGGTCTTTCTATTAACCGGAGTCCCTTTCGCTTTCCATCTCGTTAGGAACTCTGGCTGCACCTTGCCGCGTGCCTATGGCTCGGCCTTACACGTGCCGTCTCGACTCTGCTTGGCCAAAGTCCCATATATCCGGAGTGCCGTGCTTTTGCGTTTCCCCGCGCCGGAGTTCGGGCTCCCACCCCGCTATCCTGCCGCATCCAAACGACTTAGAAGTAACCACTTGACAACCAGTACCGAGATGCTATACTTTATTTGTTGCGTAGCTGCGTTTGACCGTACCTCTAACTCCTTGAAATCTTCATGTCCCATCCCGTTACTCTCTAGCAGATGGATCGCGTCCGTAGGTCTTTTAGAATCAACACTTGTGGACTGTCTTGCAAGTGTTGAAAATAAAGGACTTAAGGAAACACTAACTCCCTTTAGAATCAACACTTACAAAAAAGGGGGGGAGGGGTGGTTACTGTCAAACTAGGCCCCGGTTCATCGGGACCGAAGCAGGGAATCACCAGCACCTTCCGGCCTTCTCGGAAAGAGCCTTCTTTGCCCCTTGCTCTCTTGGCGTATGGTCGAATGGCCGCGAACTCCCGTAGAATCATCCTTCGCAAAGAACCGAACCATGTCCGCGCTCCCCATCCCCGGCCCTGCTCCCGTCTACGAGGACTACGCCCGCTGCATCCACTGCGGTCTCTGCTTGAACGCTTGCCCCACTTACCGCCTCTGGAATCTCGAAGCGGATTCCCCGCGCGGCCGCATCCACCAGATGATTCACGTCGAGCTCGGCAATTTTCCCGTCACCGATTCGTTCGTGGATCACATTGACAAATGTCTCGACTGCCGCGCCTGCGAAACCGCCTGCCCCTCCGGCGTCGAGTATGGAAAGCTCGTCGAGCACGCTCGCGCGCGCATCGAGCGGGACTGCGAGCGTTCCTGGATCTCTCGTGTCGCGCGGGACTACGTCTTCCGGCAGTTGCTCCCCAATCCCCTTCTCATCGTCGATCTCGCCCGCGTTCTCCGCCTCTACCAGCGCTCCGGCTTGCAAGCCGTCGCGCGCGCCATCGGCGTGCTGAAACTTCTCGGTCTTTCCGAACGCGAACGCTTCCTCCCGCGCATTGACGACGACTTTTTCTATGGCCGCCACGGCCGGACCTATCCCGCCGCGGGTCCGCGCCGCGCCCGCGTCGCTTTCTTCGCCGGATGCATCGCCAACGTCGCCTTCGCGCGGCTCAATGAATCCACCATCCGCGTCCTTACTTCCAATGGCTGCGAAGTCGTCGTGCCTAAAGGACAGCTTTGCTGCGGCGCGCTTTCCGCGCACGCCGGCATCCGCGATGTGGCCCGAGAACTCGCTGGAACAAATCTTGCCGTCTTCCTTCGCGAAAACTTTGACGCCATCGTCACCAACGCCGCCGGATGCGGTTCCACGCTTAAGGAATATGATCATCTCTTTTCGCCCGAAGAGCCGGAGTTTGCCCGGGCTCGTGAATTCTCCGCAAAAGTCCACGACGTCACCGAATTTCTCGCCGCGCTCGGCCTCACCGTAAAACTGAAACCGCTTCCCCTGCGTGTCACCTATCAGGATTCCTGCCATCTTCTCCACGGTCAAAGAATCCGTGAAGCCCCGCGCACGCTTCTGCGCGCCATCCCCGGACTCGAATTTGTGGAATTGCCCGGCTCGGAAATCTGCTGCGGCTCCGCCGGAGTCTACAACGTCACGCAAACGGAAACGTCTCTCGAATTGCTGGCGGAAAAAATGCAACACGCCCAATCCACGCGTGCCCCGATCATCGCCACCGCCAATCCCGGATGCCTCTTGCAACTGCGTGCCGGAGCCGCGATCCACCATACCAATCAGCAAGTCCTCCACGTCGTCGAACTCCTCGACCGCGCCATCCCTTGAGCAACTCGTGAAAAACGAAATTTGTCATCGGCTGACGCCCTGCCAGCCGATGCAAGTTAGGAAATAGCAGTTCAACAATCCGCCGCCAAGCGGCGGCTGACACTCGTTGATGTTCCTCTCCAGAAACGGCAGCGCCCTTCCCGCAGCGTCGGAGGCTGCTGCGAAAAGGGCGTCGCGTCTTCAGGAGAGAAGACTGTTTCGACGGCGTTGCCGTCGCCGGGAATTATTCCCTCACACTAATTTTCCGGCGGAGGCGTTCCCTGTTTGTACTTCATCATGTGCCGGCCTATGTGGCCTTCTTGCACGGTGTAGTCCGAAGGCACCGCGAAGAGCGCCGCGGCCGGCTCGGCCCGCTGAATATTCGTCAGCGTATAGGTGGTCTCGCCGAACTGCGGGTCGCTTCTCTTGCTCATCACCGTCATTTGCAGATCATTGGAGTACCAATGCTCGGAAACGATCGTGATCGGTTTTTCGTTTCCGATTTGTCCCGCCGGAATAATGCGCGTGTACCGCGTTCCTTGCGCGCTCACTCCAGCGATCGTTTGCGTCCCCAGATCTTCCTTCTTGAAATTTCCGCTCGCCGCTGCTTTTGCTTCCCAGGACTCAGCGTTGCCCTTCCACGCGCCGTGCCTCTCGCCGGGTGTCCCGCCTTTCATCCTGCCAAACGGCTTTCCCATCTTCTCCGCCGTTTTTTCCTCGGGATGCAGAATAAAATTCTGCTGCGCCACCGGATCGTTGATCATCACAAACGACCTCGGTCCCCCGGAAGTGGCCAGCGGTCCGATGGCGGGCAGCGTCACTTCTTTGCGGAATCGCCCCTGGCTGTCGCGGAAAAGATTCGTCTGCGTCTTGCGCGAAATGTGATTTCCGTCTGCCAGGGTTCGCGACGTCTCGGAAATGGCGACCGCGCTGAACGGCGCTCCCGTCACGACTTTTCCGCCGTGCATTCCTTCGAAGCCCAGCAATTCAATCCGCTCGCCCATCGGCGGAGCCATGAAGTCGTCGCCGGGTCCTACTCTATGGAACATTACGTCCCCGCCAGGATGTGGCGGCGGCTCTTGTGCACGCGCCACTCCAGCGCTCAGAAACAGTGCCGCACCCAAAATCGGGCTCATGCTTATTCTGCGATTCATTATTCCCTCTCCTCTTCTCTCCCGAACTGTTGCGAACTCTTCGCCGCAGCAATTCCCGCGATTCCGTTTTTCAATCGCCGCAGCACGATTACCAAAGCGTGCTCCGGCATTTCTTCACCAAAGTGGACCGCGGCTTTTACTTTCTCCCAAAGCGCCATCGCTTCCGTCATTTCGTGGACCTCCGGAACGCACCGACCTCTGTTCGCGCAATCACTGTTGCGGCAGCCTCACCGCTTGGGGCAGCCCGTCGTCTCCAACGAGCAAGTCCACCTGGATCCATTCGCCGGCGCGCTCTTCGTTCACCGGGAGGCCCAGCGCACCAAGCGCACCGCGCTGCATCCGCACACGCACAATCGCCGCATCGTCTGCTTCCGCAGGCAAGGCTCCCGGCAGCAGAGTGAAGTTCCGCAATTCGTTGTCCGCCACGAGCGTCCCGGCCGAATCCGAGTTCGCGGAACCTTCCTGCGGCGCATGGGCGTCATTCTTCAAATTTGCGTCGTTCGTCTTTGCGCCACCATTCTGCGCCGGCGCCAGTGCCGAATTTTGCGGAGCAACCAGATGCCTTGCTGCCTCCTCTTGCTGGCTCTTCCGCCAGTTGCTCCAGCTGACCGCGCTGGCCAAAACTGCCGCGGCAGCCAGCGCCCACGCAGCGATTACGGCCACGCGCCGCGTTTTCATCGTGCCGTGTTGCGTGCGGAATTCCTGCCGCAAGCGCATCTCAACGCGCGCGGGAGTCTCCGCTGCAGCGGTCGAATCCGCAAAGGCGTGCAGCTCGACGCGAGCCGCCTGCCAGGAATCCTGCAGCGCCGCGCAGCGCGAGCACCCGCTCGCGTGCTCGCGAGCCGCGGCGCGCTCCAGTTCACTCAGCGATGCGTCGCGCTCTGCATCCAGTCCAATGGCGTCAAAGTCCTCACACTTCATCGCGCACTTCCATTTCTCTTGGTCATCGCGCCACGCTCGCGCGCCGCGGCACGTCGCGCAACATCTCGAGCTTCGCCAGCAGCAGCGCGCGCCCGCGATGCAGCCGCGATCGAATCGTCCCGATCGGACATCCGGCCGCTTGCGCCGCTTCTTCGTAGCTCAACTCTTCCAGTTCGCACAGCACCACCGCTTCGCGAAACTCCGCCGGCAATTCCAGCACTGCAGCGCGAACCTGCTTCATCCGCTCGCGCGTTTCCGCCCAGGTTGCCGGAGTCGCCGCATCCTTCAGGACAATTCCCGCGCCACTTCCGTCCTCGTTTTTTTGTTCCAGAGGAACTTCCCGCGGCAATCGCTCCAGATGCTTCATCACGCGGTTTCGCGCAATTCCGTACAGGTATCCGCCAAGCGTTCCGCGGCTCGAATCGTATTTCTTCGG
>WNFG01004165.1_pt1 | contig 12167 bp, 8 predicted proteins | sample 5400431 | NCBI WGS metagenome assembly WNFG01 (sample SAMN13153346, study PRJNA577476) | soil metagenome | isolation source: 120 cm saprolite under Douglas fir tree site 2 hole 3 replicate 2 | place: USA:California | collected 2015-04-18
TTCAGATCGCCCAGATGGCCGCCGGCGGCATGTCGAACCGCGAGATCGGGCAGAGCCTGTTTCTCTCGCATCGCACCGTCGGCTTCCACCTTTATCGGCTGTTTCCCAAGCTCGGCATCACCTCGCGCAACCAATTGCGTGGGGCGCTCGAGATCGAGGAGCTGACCGCTTAGCGCGCGGGACTTGGGGCCATCGGCTTCGTTGCGCGCACAGCGGATCGCAGGCCAATTCCTCTGACGATCAGCATCAACCCGAAGAGGACGAGCCAGAACCCGAGGAAGATCGTAAGGAAGAAGAGAGACGACACCGGAAAAATCACCACCACTCCGCCGGCGACGATGCTGAGGATGCCGGTGATCGCGATCCACGGCCGCCATCGAACGTCCGAATGTCCGATTGCGAGGAAGAGCTCGATGACACCAAGAGCGATCCAGTAGATGCCGACGAGGGTCGCCAGCACCAAGAGTGTCAGACCTACGTGACCCAACAGATAGATCGCAACCACGAAAGAGAAAACGGACAAAAGCGCGATCAGTGCCCTGAGCCATCCGCTCTCACTCGGAATCGCAAACGCGAAAACAAACTGGTAGACCGCACCCACCAACAGCTGTGCCGCAAAGATGATCGCGATCACTACCAGCGTTGAGCTCGGCCACGCGACCGCAATGACGCCGGCCAGCAGTGACGCGACACCATAGGCCACGATCCATCCCCAGGCGCTCCCAAGCCGTGCAAGCATCGCTGTCATTTCGCCACCCCGCCTCGTATCCATGGGTTTCCTCCTGGTCGCCCCGATGGCCGGCATCGTGACCCATTGTTCCGACCAGGCGACGGGTTCGCTTCAGTCAAACGACTGGTTTCAAGCGAACAACGAGGACTAGTGCCGGGTGCGTCGTGGGCACATGTCGTTAGAACGGCAGCCTCTCATCGTTGGAAGAGCCCGGTCGGGGCTACGGTGCTGGAGGGCAAAGACTGGGGTCCGGTTCCCACCTGGTTGTTCGCGCTTATATAAAACGCGTATGAGGTGCCGGTGGCCAGCCCTTCGACGATCACCGTCTCCGGGACCGGCGACCCACTGACCGCCACCACCTGGGCGATCGTGCCTCCCGCGTAGACCGTCACCGTGTAAGACGTGACTGCAGAGCCTCCATCCCAGGCTGGAGCCGACCAGCCAACTGTGACCAGCCCCGGCCCTGGAACCGCCGTGACCGCCGTCGGCGGATCGGGCACCTCTGGCGGGACGGGTCCTGTTACTCCGACGACGCTCAAGTACGCGGCCGCTTGACCGGTCGCACTACTAAGAGTGTTCCAGCTGTCCGCGCCGGACAGGGTTCCGGCAGCTCCGCCTTCCGATAGGACACCTGTGAACTGCATTCGCGGGAGCCCGACGCTGTCGGCGTAGCGGTTCAAGCTTTGCCACTCGCTGGCCATCACGGCCACGTAGATCTCGGGCACGGGGCAGGCTGGCGCCGCTTGCCATGCGACATGGTAGACAGCGCCCGCCGACCATCCGGGTTCATTGGGTACGTAATCGCCGTAGTCGACCATCAGCCCATCCTGGCTTGCCACGCATGGTTTGGACGCGCCCGACGCGGCCGCGTAGGCGTCAACCCAGGCGCCCGTGGTCGGCCCGTCGTACCAGTTGCCGTCGCTTGACTCCTCGATGTCGCTGCCGGCCCAGGTTGCCGCCGGTGTCGGGAGGCTCCGCGCAAGCGCTGCGATCGGACTGATGACCGACGTGAACCATGCCTGACCGTGCGACGACATCTGGGCCGTGCTCAGGGAGTAGCCGGGTACCGCTGCCGTCAGGCTGTTGCTGGTGCCCGCCACGAGCACATACCTGGGTGAGGCGGAGCGATTGGGGTTGGTCTCATAGCCCCGCAGCCAGGCCTGAGCCAGGATCACGAGCGTGGCGTCCGGCGTGCAGCCCTGGCTGTTGAAGAGCTGGGTGCCCCATGCCAGTGTTACCGGTTCGAAACAGGGGGCTCCGAAGTCGAGGATCGTCATGCCACCCGTGGGCGGAACCGTCTCATTCGCCCCATCGCCGTACAGGGGGCATTCCGTGGTCGCGCCCGGACCGCACACGTTGATGTAGGAGCCGTACACGTAGAAGGAGGATGTAGCCGGCGAGTCGCCTGCACCAGCGGTTGCAAGCGTCGAGTTGCGCAGCGGCCCGCTCATCTCGATCTGCTGGATGGCGGGTGAAATGTGTCCGAAAGGCAGCAACGCCATCGCGGTGACCGAGCCGATCAGCCCGATCGAAGATCTCATGAGTGTCAAAAGCGGCCAAGTATCGGGATCCGGGGCGCCAGAACGTAATTGAGCTGGATCAGAGTGATCAAGGCGATGCTGACCCACGTCGGAAATATCACGCAAAGCAAAATCGCGCCGGCATAAAGCGACTGCGCGATCAGAATGCGTCCGCGCATCAGCACCGTGAGGTCGTGGGTGGCCTCCTCCCTGAAGAGGTGCGCGCGGAGGCCATACTCGAGACCCGCGAACAGGGTCGCGCCGAGCAGCACTATGTTGAGCCAGTACTCGATTAGCGCGACCCTAAGCCAGTAGAAACTACCCAGCAGGAGGGTCGAGAACGGCACCATGGTCACGGCGAACAGGAACACGAGGTGGATCCAGACGTAGTTCCGATTGCTGCGGCCGAGCTGACCAAGCTGGGTGCTTTGTCCTAACCAGAAAATCCCCAGTGTCATGAAGCTCATCGCGTAGATGAGGGCGTGCGGACCGAGGCCGCGCATCGTGTCCCACAGCTGGCCCTCCGTGGTCGCCACGGCGCTCAGTCTCGGCACAACAAGCCCGAGGACAAGCAGAGTCATGCCCACCGAGAAGATTCCATCCGAGATGCCCGACAGCCGGTCCGGATTGGTGCCGGAGAGGTCGGCCAAACGGCGTGGAGGTCCTGGCTGCCGGCTCACGACGCAAAGGATGCCAGAGCGCAGCGGATGTAAGCGATCCTGGGGCGGTTGGTTCGATCAGCGCCGGCGTCTGACGAAGTACAAAAGGAACCAGACGACAAGAAAAGCGCCCACGAGAGGCCACGCCCACCACGGGGTGACGGAATTTCCCACCCACGGAAAGTGATCGCCTGTCGTCAGGTATATGAACACTGACGCAGGACTTTAGTTAATTCGTTGACACGCTGTGCAGTGGGCGGTACGGTGGCTCCGGCCTGAGGCCAACCTGGAAGGAGGGGCTCGTTGCTGCGTCGGTTCGCAGGGGCGGTTGTCATCGCCGCCCTTTTCTGGTGCGCGTCTCCAAACCTCCCGAGCGCGCTCGCCGACAGCTCGGCTCCGGGAGTCCCTACCGGCGTTTCCGCCCTGGCTGGAATGCTCTCCGCGACGGTGCAATGGAGTCCGTCCGGCGCCGCAGCGTCCAGCTACACCGTGACGTCCAGTCCACGTGGCATCACGGCGACGGTCGATGGCTCGTCGACGAGCGCGGTCGTGACCGGCCTGGCCTTTGCCACGAGATACACGTTCACCGTAGCTGGCACCAACTCGTCTGGCACTGGACCGTCGTCGGCTCCGTCTAACGCGATTACACCGGCAGCGCCGGGTGGGCCTTACCACCAGGGCGCGGCCCGCGTCCTGGCGAATACAGACGTGACCGCAGGAGCGCCAGTGACCTTCAACATCGGGGAGGATCGCGTTCACGCGCCGGGTCTCGGGGCGGTCGTGTTCAACGTGACCGCAAGCAACACGACGCAAGTTTCGGACGTGCAGCTGGTCCTGAGGGGCGAGGTTGTCCAAACTCTCACTCTGTCGCCTGGGACGGTCGACTCGACCCTCGCGGTCGTCGCCGTGCCGGAGCAGCCGAACCCCGCTTCCATACAGGTCACCTCCGGCGGGGCTCATGTCGAGGTCGATTTCGTTGGCTACTTCACAGAGGCGAGGACGGTGCGAGACCAGAGCGGACTGCTTCAGATGGTCCCGACCGCGATGCTGCTCGACTCGCGGATTGCTGCGAGCGCCTCGACGGACATCCCGATTCTCGGCCAGGGCAACGTGCCGGACGCACACGTTGCCGGTGTGTTGCTGAACGTTGCGGCGATCAATCCGTCAGCAGCCGGATCCTTCGAGCTCATGCCGTCCGGAGTCACGGATCCGGGGACTGTGACGTTGGGCTTCGCCGCTGGTCAGACCACCGTCAACCGGGCGATCGTCCCGCTTCCAGCCGGCGGCGACATCACTCTGCTGGACCGCGGTGCCTCCGCGGAGGCCCGCGTCGACGTCCTCGGTTGGTTTAGCGACGGAAGCGATAACGCTGCTGTCGGCTCGCTTTACACGGCGCTCACGCCGACCCGCCTGGTCGATACCGCGGCCCAGGGAGGAGCGGTCGCTGCTGGTGGTTCATTGAGCATCCCGATCTGGGGTCAAGGCGGTGCGCCGGGCGGGTCAGCAACCGCGCCACCGACGAGTGCTTTGCTCCAGGTCAGGGCGGTGTCGCCGGCCGGGCCCGGTTCGATCGCGATGGCAGGCACGTCGATTCTCGACTTCGCCGCGGGCCACACCCTGGCCGGAACGGACATAGTCCAGCTCGCGACACCCGGCGGCTCGGTGTCCTTGACCGTGCTCGGCGCTGCCACGAACGTCACGGTCGATCTCGTCGCGTACTTCTCCGGGGACGTCATCATGCCGGGCACAACCAAAGTTCTCAGCGCGAGCCAGCTGGCCGGCATCACCAACCTTGGCGACGGCTCCATCACGTTCGCCCCCGGGATCCCGACCGGCTCGATCGTGTTCAACGACGTGATCGCCGCCGGGACGAGTCCAACCACCCCCAACGGTCTGCTCCGGAGAGTCCTTTCGATCACGAGGCTCACCGATGGATCAACTCAGTTCGCGACGCGCACCGCCAGCATCCCCGAGGCGATCACCTCGTTCAGTCTCATCTGGTCCACGCCTCCGGTTCCGGGCGCTTTTGGAATGAGCCAGGGCGTGCACACTTCGTCGATCGCCGCCGTGGGAGCGCCAAGCAGCTCGAACCCGCTTCCGCCGCCGGCCGGGACGTCGATCGACCCACGCTGGCCCGTCTTCGGCGTCACGCCGCCGAATGGAGTTCAGTTCGACCTTTCACAGCTCGACCCCGGCCTGCATTCCGGCAGCGAGCTCGACATCAACGACCTCGAGGCTCAGGCGCGGATCCTGCTGTTGATGGGCGTCAGCCCAAGCGGAAGGTTCCGCTTCCAGGTCGCCCTCAGCGCCGGAGCACGCGTCGCGATCGACCTCCAGCTCCTCGCCCAGGTCAACCTGCTGGACAAGATGGACATCTTCCACCAACTCTTTCCGATCGGCCCGCCGATCGACCTTCAGATCGGGCTGCTCCCGCTCGTGCTTCAGCCCTACATCGAAGTCAGGCTCGAGCTCAAGGCTTCGCTGGACGGAGGCCTAATCGTCTCACTCAAGTTCGATCACTACGGAGCGGTCTCAGGGGGTTACGACGGCAACAACTTCTTCGTCGATCCGTTCGTACAACATGACTACCTGACTCCTGCGCAGGAGTTCAACTGGCGGCCGTCAATCCAGCTGCAGGTGGAGGTTGACGTCCACTTCGAGCCCAGCGTCCACTTCTACGGATTACTTGGACTGATTGGGACGGATCTGATTCCGTTCGCGCGGTTCACCGTGGACCCCTTGGCGCCTCACTGGTGGGACCTGCAGCTCGGCCTCTGCTGGCAGGTCGAGTTCAAGCTGAACCTGCTCTTCCTGGTCAAGGACAAAGTCGTCTTGCCGACCTGCATCCAGGTCGCGGACCTCCAGGCGCCGGGCCCTCTGTTGCCGATCACGATCAGTCCCCCATCGGCGACCGTGGCCCGATCGGGAACACAGCATTTCGTCGCGTCCGTGCCGCTCAACACGAACGGCGTGTCGTGGTCGATCGACGAGGCCGGCGGCGGCACTCTGTCGAATGCAACCCCGACCAACGTCGACTACAAGGCGCCGACCCGGGCGGGCACGTATCACCTGCGGGCCGAGTCCAACAACGATCCGACGTCGGCCAAGGAGGCCGAGATAACGGTGCCCGCCGTCCCTCCAAGCTCACCGACCAACGTTGTGGCGGCGCTCACGACCGCGACCTCGGCGATCATCGGCTGGACCGCCCCTGCCGATGACGGCGGGAAGGCGCTAACGACATACCAGCTGAGCGTAAACCCAGGTGGCGCCGTGATCCAGATCAATGCGCCCGGCACTACCGCGACGATGAGCAACCTCGCACCCGGAACGACCTACACGTTCACCATCACGGCGACCAACCAGGCAAACCTCACCAGCCCGCCGTCCGCCGTGTCGAACTCGATCAGCACGCCGCCGGCCGGCCCGCTGTCGGTCGTGCCGACCGCGATCAACTTCGGAACAGTGGCGCTCGGCCAGTCCGCCTCCCCTCAGACGGTGCTCGTCACCGCGGGTGCCAAGCCCCTGGTCATTTCCAAGGTGGCGCTTGCCGGCACGCGGCCGGGTGACTTTGCGATCCAGTCGGACCGTTGTTCGGGCCAAACAATCCAACCCGGAGGCTCATGCATTTTCGCCGTTGCGTATACACCGACGATCCAGGCCTCGGTCAGCGCGGTTGCAACGATCACGGACGACGACCCGAGCTCACCTCAACAAGTCACGCTGACGGGCTCGTCTCCCGTGGCGACGACGGCGGGCATCAAGCCGGTCCGGAACATCCAGATGCTGGATTCACAGCACGGATATTTCTTGGAGCTCGGCCTCTCCAACGCGTCGGCGATGATGGAGACCACCGATGGAGGTAAAACCTGGACGCGTCTGATCACGCCCGCTGACGTCCGGATCGAGACCGGCTTCGGGTTCGAGAACTCTTTCCGCTTTGTCGATGCAACACATGGTTTTGCGCTTGCCTGTCGTCCCGTCCAGCCTTCACCGACGTGTCAACAGCTGGTGATTTCTACGTTTGACGGCGGGCAGACCTGGACCGACCTGCCCCTTTTGCCCAGCCACTTTTCCCCGAGTTCTCTCTGGTTTACCGATCTAACTCATGGATGGGTGATCGGCGGGCTCGACTCCGGGTTTGTCGGTGTCTTCGCGACGTCGGACGCCGGCTTGACCTGGACGCAGCAGACGCTTGCCGACCCGATCGCGTCTGACCCCAATTGCGGATTACCTGCAGAGGGCAACGGCACCATGGCCTTCGCAGACTCGATGCACGGATGGGTCACCGCCATGACCCTGTGCCACGGCGCTACCGCGTTGGCCAGCGAGGGCGCAATTGCCTGGTCGACAGTCGATGGAGGTGCGACCTGGGCGGTCCACATCCTGCCACCGAACGTCTCCTTCGACACCCACCTCGAGGTCCCGGGGCCGTCTCAGATGCGGAAGAGCGCAATCATCGTGAATCAGACCACCTCGCCTCCCACTTCGGTGCAGGTACTGGCCTCGAGCGACGACACCGGGGCGACCTTCACGTTCCCCGTCCTCCCCGGGCCAAACAGACCACCCGATGACATCGAGTTCATCGACGCGGCGAACGGCGTGATGCTGGCCCAAGATGGAACTGTGTGGCGCACCGCCGATGAGGGCCGCAGCTGGGTCCAGGTCGGAACGCTACCAAAATTCCAGAGCCAGTCCGGGCCGATCAGCTTCATCAATTACACGCGAATCGAGGCCGTCGACGCCAACAACCTCTGGGTCGTTGGTTCGGGCACCTACTTCAACCTCCCGGATGGTTTGGCGGGCTTTGTTGAACACTCATCCGACGGCGGGGCGACCTGGACGGTTCAGCTGCTAGGAGACGGAACCTAGCGAGGAGCCCGGACCCTTAGTCATGCCGCTAAATGACGTTCGATGTCGCTCGGGTTTCTACATGTGTTGCTCCACGAATCGCCCGATATCGTTACCGCCGGACGATGACTCGCGTCCGGTGCACACCGGAGCTAGACCTAACTAGTCTTGGATCGCAGGTCGCGAAATGCAGTCGGATGACCAGCCGCGGACAGCGCCGCAATCACGCGTTGAGCAGCCTCCTCAGGAGTTAGCACAGAAGTGTCGACCTCGATGTCGTAGACCCCATGTCGATGAACTTCCTCCGCGAAAAGCGCAGCTCCGCCTATGGCGCGGTCTGAGCGGCGCTTCTCACGCCCGACTGCAACTTCAATCGCGCAATACACCCCGACGAGCCATGCGTCACGGTCCGCGAAATGCGCGATGGCCATTGCCAGCGCACGTGGGTGCCACAGCACGTCATCGACGATCAAATTGGCGCCCGCGTCAGCGCGCGCCCCAAAGGAGGCATACATCTTCTCGAGCTCGTGAATGGCCGCGGGGCCCAGCGTTGGAAGGGCAATCTGAACACCATCTCGCAGGGGGATGAGCCAGCCCTCCACTGGCGGGTGATCGACGTCGTCGGTGATCACGAACAACTCGGGCGGAACAGTTCGCAGCGTGAGATCCAGTCCCACTTGCTCGTACTTGTCAGGCAAGGCTTCTTGCAACGCATTCGCAAGGGTCGTCTTGCCCGAACTCGACGTTCCGTTTAGGACAAGGATCCGTCCTCGACTCACGTCATTCCCGACTGGGTGCAGATATCATTGCGTGGAAGTTAGCGGACCTCGAGGACAGCGGACGCATCGTCTCGATGCGTGACGCTTGGTCGGCCTCCGTTTGCAGCACTGCCACACCAATACCGCGGGCATATCACATTAGCCCGCTGTCGGGCCGAATCTGAATTTAAGAAATTGGTCGGGGGCCGAGGGATTTGAACCGTCGCTCGGTTTACTACATCAAGTACCACATGTGCTACATGCCCTTTCGGGCTAAATGATTCCAGGCACTGTACCGACCCCGCGCGAAACGCCAGCCGCAGGCCTAAGCTCCCTGCGTGCAAACAACAGGGCCCGGCCTCGCCGCTGTTGGCGCCGAGCGCCGTCTAACCATCTGGTTCGTCAGATACGTGATCGCGGTCGTTGCGCTCGCCTTGTTCGTCGTCGGAGACATCCTGTTCGCCCTGTTGCTGATCGCGTTAAGCGAGTTCGTGTTCATCACCTTGCGACCAAAGCCAAAGCTCAGCGCATCCACATTTCGGCCACCTGCGCCGGACCAATGGCAGACACCGATCACAGTGTTGAGATGGACGTCGCTCATCAGCAGTGTCTGGTCCATCGTCACGGGTGCCGTAGTCCTCACGATCGCGCTGATGATCGAGATTGTCGTCCTCATCGTCATCGTATGGCACCACGGACTCGATGCGCGCAACTTCGCCGTGCTGGCGCTATTCGGCGTGTGGTTGTTGACGAGGCCATTGTGGATCGCGCCACTCAGGAGAGCCCTCAGCCTGGAGGCGACCAGGCAAGTTGCCCCTTACATGGCCACCCTCCACGTCGGTGCAGAAGGGGTTGAGGTCGACATGCGGCGCGCATTCTTACGCCGCGCGCCGGATAGCTATCGGTTCTCGGTGGGCTTTGCCGAGCTCGATGAGGTCCGCATCATGGACGGACTCACCGCCCAGGGCTACTGGGGATCGATGGGTCAGTACGACCCCACTATCGGCCTCAGAATGGAATGGGAGCTGCTCCACTTCATCGCCGACCAGAAAGCCAGGCCGTCCATCCTTGGCCTGATTGCTATTGGCACGCACCTCTTGCTACGCGGTCCGACCCTGCTCTACCTTATCGGTAACGCAGACCCGTTTGCAGTAGACGCGCTGACCGCATGGCAGGCATGGCGTGCCGCGCATTCCGAGCCGGCAACCCCTACGTCCTAAGACTCCAGCTCTGGCACCGGTTGCGGTTGGCGGACCGGGCTCGACTGGGGGCGCACCCGCCACGGCCAGGTCGATGGTGCGAATCCATCCCCCGGCCCATGGCTCTGGGTACAGTGATCCGATGACCACCGTGAACGCCAATGAGGTCGTCCTGGGCATCGAGTCCTTCGGTGATGACGACGCACCACTGATCCTGCTCGCGGGCGGGACGACGATGCTCTCCTGGTCCGACGCGCTCTGCGAGCGCCTCGCCGCCGGTGGACGCCGGGTGGTGCGCTACGACCTGCGCGACAGCGGCGAGTCAACCACGGCAGACCCCGACGCGCCCGCCTACACGCTGCGCGACCTCGCCACCGACGCCGCCGCCCTTGCCGACGCGCTGGGCGGCAGGCCAGCGCACCTCGCGGGGATCGGCGTCGCAGGAATGGTCGCCCAGGTAGCCGCACTCGACCATCCGGGCGCGTTCTCGGCACTTACCCTCACCGGCACCCGCCCCGTCGCGCCCGGCCCGCCCGACGATGGCCTCCCCGACCATGACCAGGCGACGATGAGCCAGCTGTTCGCGCGGCCGATGCCCGACTGGAGCGACCGCGACGCGGTGGCCGAGTTCGCCGCCACCGGCGCGGAGATCCTCGGCGACGACCCCGTCGCCGCGCGGGCGATCGCCGCGCGTATCTGGGACCGCACACCCAGCACCGCACCCTCGATCCAGATGGCCAACCAGATTCGCATGGTCTTCTCCAAGCTCAACTGCAAACCCCGCTGGCGCGAGCGCCTGCCCGAGATCGAGATCCCCACGCTCGTCGTCCATGGCCGCCGCGACCCGTTCTTCCCCGTCGGCAACGGCGAGGCGATCGCCCGCGAGATCCCCGGGGCGCGGCTGCTCATTCTCGATGAGGCCGCCACCGCGATCCCCGATACGGCGGCCGGCGAAGTCGCCGAGGCAATGCTCACGCTCGGGTAGAGGGTGGCGCCAGCCGCGCGGATATGGCATCCGCGCAGCAGTGGGCGTCGCGTCGGAGGCTCGACACGGCCCGCGCGCCCGCGCCCGCGGGGGAGTGCGGCGCGTTGACGGCGTTCAAGCAATACATGGGGGACCACGAACCTGCTTCCGGCGCTGGCATCGTCGACATTCCCTAAACCTCGCGGCGGCTAGTCGGACTAGGTTGGCTAGGATTCAGCGCGATGAACCGTAGCCTGATGCTCTGGGCGCTGCTCGTCGGGTCCGTGATCGGTCTCGGCGAGGCAATCGCTGAGACGGCATCGCCAAGCTGGGCTGAATCGGTGGGCGACCATTGGACTGGGCTGGTGGCGATGTCCCTGGTCGTCTTTGGCTTCTGGGTCATTTTCCGATCGTTCACCGAACCAACGCGCGGCATCCGGATCACGCTTGGGCTGGTCGTACTGTCGTACGCCATGATGGGCATAGTTCAGAACCTCGCCGAGCTGATCGATTACAACGGCGTCGTAAACGGCAACATCGGTCTTCTCTTTCTGGTTTTCAGCATCGTCTTGGCCGTGTCCAGCATCGTTCTTGGCGTTCGCGCATGGAGGCAGGCGGCTTGGCCGCGCTGGACCAACGTGATTGTCATAGTGGCGCCGCTCGGCGCCACCGTGCCGGTCGCACCGCTATTGCTCGCGACCCATTTCCCGAACGAGCTGCTTCACGTCTTCTTCTTTGCCGGTCCGTTCGCCCTCGCTCTAGGCAACTGGAGAACTCGCTAGATCGCTCCTGGCGTCGTGATCAGCACGCAGCCCTGAGTTTCGTCGTGCAGGCGCTCGAGTAACACTGGGTCCGGATCGCCTCGATAGACAGCGGCCCGGGGCCAGAGGAACTCCTCATGGTCGCCTCGTCAACCGAGCAGTGGTGAGCTCTGTACGACTGCCATCCTTCAGCTCTCATCGGCCGCAGCGCGGCGTACACGCCGTCGAACTCGCTGGGATCAGCAGGCGTTCGGCTGGTGTTCATCTGGAGCCGAGGACAGATTAGCCAGTGTTTCCGCCCATGCTGGTGGCGACAACACCGTTTCATGCACTTGGCCAGCTGGCGGCCACTGCTCGGTCACTGCGCTCGCGACCCGCGCGAGTCCTCGCCCGGTATTACTTCCCGCGCACCTTCGATACGTTCAGTCTCACCGCCTCGCGAATCAACGCAGCGAACGCAGCGTCGTCGACAGCTTCATCTTCGTGGACGTCGATGGCACGATTTGTCTTGCTGTCTAGTCTCGCATTGAAGAGCTTGTTTGGATCCGCAATCAGAGCGCCTTTGGGAAAGGTCAATCTGACGGAATTCTTGAGCGCATCCCCGATGCAGACGATTCCTTCACGAGACCAGACAGCTACTCCCGCCGGGTTGCTGGGTTTCTTCCACTTCACGTCTTCGACCACCGAAGGGGACGCCCTCTTGATCGAGGCGCGTAGCCGCGCTAGCG
>WNFG01011971.1_pt1 | contig 12166 bp, 8 predicted proteins | sample 5400431 | NCBI WGS metagenome assembly WNFG01 (sample SAMN13153346, study PRJNA577476) | soil metagenome | isolation source: 120 cm saprolite under Douglas fir tree site 2 hole 3 replicate 2 | place: USA:California | collected 2015-04-18
TAAGTACACAAACGTATAATATGGCTTGAGATTTCGATCCTGGCGTGGCATCTTGTTGTTGAGGTGCCTAGCGATGCCAAGATCAAGTCCCTATGCAATCACGTTCTCGTCTGCCGAGGAAGCGGAGTTGCGCCGACGCGCCGCAAAATATACGTTGCCGTATTTTCAGGTTCAAAGAGCCAGGATGATTCTCTATGCGGCCGATGGCGTGACCAACGACGAGATCGCCGGGCGTTTGGACACCCGCCGTGAAGTCGTTTCTTTGTGGCGCAAACGCTTCTTTTCCGACCGTCTCGCTGGTTTGGAAGAGCATGCTCGTCCGGGTCGCCCCCGGATTTTTTCCCCCAGACCTCGTCGTTCAAGTGAAGGCCTTGGCCTGTGAATTGCCAGCCACTCACGATCTACCCCTGTCGCGCTGGAGCACCGACGATCTGGTGCGGCAAGTCTGCCAGAGCGGCCTGGTGGCTTCCATTAGCGGCAGTACGTTATGGCGTTGGCTCCATGAAGACGCCATTCGACCGTGGTATCACCGCAGTTGGATCTTTCCACGCGATCCGGATTTCGCCGCCAAAGCTGGCCGCGTGCTGGATCTATATGCCCGCCAGTGGCAGGGCCACGCATTGAAGGATGACGAATTCGTGATCTCCGCGGATGAAAAGACCAGCATTCAGGCCCGCCGCCGCAAGCATGCCCCGCACACCTGCCGGCCACACACTCCCATGCATGTCGAGCACGAGTACTTCCGCTGCGGCGCCTGGACCTATATCGCCGGGCTGGATGTCCACCACGCCCGAATCTTTGGCCGCTGTGAATCCAAGAATGGCATCGCACCTTTTGACCGGCTCGTCGAGCAAGTGATGACTCGACCGCCCTACAACGATGCGCGCCGCGTCTTCTGGATCGTGGACAACTGCTCAGTCCACCGTGGCGCCAAAGCCGTGGAGCGATTACGAACTCTCTACCCTCGACTTGCGCTCGTGCATGCTCCCATTCATGCCAGTTGGCTCAACCAGATTGAAATCTATTTCTCGGTTGTCCAGCGCAAGGTTCTCACGCCCAACGATTTTACCGATCTCAACGCCCTCGCCGAGCGCCTCCTCGACTTTCAATACTACTGGGAAACGATGGCGCGGCCTTTCGAATGGAAGTTCACCCGCCAGGATCTTGCCCAACTCCTCGACAAGCTAGTGTCCCCACGCTGTGCCAAAAATACGTTAGTGAACTTCTGAAGTGGCCGACTTAGTTTGTGGGGCAGGATGGCATCCTGCGGCCGATTGGAAATCGGCCCGTTGTCGATTTCTCGAAAGCTTCGGCAGGCCGATTTCCAATCGGCCGCAGATTACCAATCGTTACCAACCTGCCCCACATTTGCGGCGAAGCCGCACTGTGCCACATTTGCACGAGATCACACCCGCACAGGCGCCTGCCGCCGCTCAGCCTCCTGGGCATCCACCACCGCGATGGCCGCCACGTTGACAATCTCGTTGACCTCCGCACCGCGCTGCAGCACGTGGACCGGCTTCGAGAGACCCATCAGAATTGGGCCGACTGCTTCAGCTCCGCCCAAACGCGCCAGCAGTTTGTAGGCTACGTTGCCGGATTCGAGATTCGGGAAGATCAACACGTTGGCGCCGTCCTTCAGAGTACTAAAGGGATAATCGCGCGCGATGATGTCCGGCACTACTGCGGTATCTGCTTGCATCTCGCCGTCCACCATCAATTCCGGCGCGCGTTTCTTCACCAAATCCACTGCCCTTCGAACCTTGTCGGCCAGCGGATGCCGGGTGCTGCCGAAATTAGAGAACGAAAGCAGCGCCACTCGTGGCTTCACGTTGAATCGCTCCGCAGTCTCCGCGGCGCTAATCGCGATCTCGGCCAGATCCTCGGCGGATGGCTCGATATTCACCGTGGCGTCGGCCAGGAAGTAAATGCCTTGTTGCGTGATCATCAGGTAGAGTCCGGAGACCTTGCGCAATCCATCGCGCACCGGAATCACCTCCAGCGCCGGACGAATCGTCTCGGGATAGTGCAGCGTCAGTCCTCCCACCAGCGCGTCGGCCTGCCCCATCGCCACCATCATCGAGCCGAAATAGTTGTAGTTGAAAATCAACTCGTCGGCCTCCGTGCGCGTCACCCCCTTGCGCTGCCGCAGCCGGTACAGTTCTTCCGCGTATCCGGCGCGGTCGCTCGATTTCGCAGGATCGACAATCGTGATGGAGTCGAGCGTATTGATCCGCAGCTCCGCCAGTCGCTCACGAATCACCGATTCTTTGCCAAGCAAGATCGGTATCGCAATCTTCTCGTCGATCAGGATTTGAGCCGCGCGCAGAATCTTGCTCTCCTCGCCTTCGGTAAACACCACTCGCTTGGGCGCTTGCTGCGCTTTGTGGATCATGATCCGCATCACGCCTTGCACCTTGCCCAAGCGGCGCTCGAGTTCCTCACGATACTGATGCAAATCCACTGGTTCTTGCGCCACACCGCTGTCCATCGCCGCTTTGGCAACCGCGGCGGATTCACGCAGCAGTACTCGCGGATCGAACGGCTTTGGAATGATGTACTCCGGCCCGAACTCCAGCCGGTCCAAACCATAAGTACGGCTGACGGATTCCGGCACCTCCTCCCGCGCCAGTTCTGCCAGCGCATGCGTGGCCGCGAGCTTCATTGCTTCATTGATGGTCGTGGCGCGAACATCCAGCGCGCCGCGAAATATGAACGGAAAGCCGAGCAGATTGTTCACCTGGTTCGGATAATCCGAACGGCCGCTGGCGACAATCGCATCCGGCCGCGTCTGAACCGCAACTTCGTAGGGAATCTCCGGATCGGGATTGGCCAGTACGAAAATGACAGGCTGCTCTGCCATCGCCCGAAGCATCTCAGGTGTCACACAATTAGCCACTGACAATCCAACAAACACATCCGCTCCGGTCATCGCGTCCAACAAAGTTCGCTTATTTGTCTTGAGAGAAAAACGCGCCTTATATGGATTCATATCCACAGTGCGGCCGTCGTAGATAACACCCTCCTTGTCGCACATGTAGATGTTTTCGCGCTTCATGCCAAGCTGCACGGCATGTTCCGCGCATGCCAATGCACTCGCGCCTCCGCCATTGAACACGGCGATCACCTCGCCGATCTTCTTCTTTACCAGGATCAAGGCATTGATCAATCCGGCGCCCACGATGATGGCGGTGCCGTGCTGATCGTCGTGGAAAACCGGAATGCGTAGCGTGCGGCGCAGCTCTTCTTCGACAATAAAGCAGTCGGGCGCCTTGATGTCTTCGAGATTGATTGCGCCGAAGGTCGGCTCCAGCATCTGGCAAGCGCGAATCACATCCTGCGGATCGTTTGCGTTCAACTCCAGATCGAACACGTCAATGTCGGCGAAGCGTTTGAACAGAACGCCCTTGCCTTCCATAACCGGCTTGCCCGCCAGCGGACCAATGTTCCCCAGGCCCAGCACGGCCGTGCCGTTGGTCACCACCGCCACCAGGTTGCCCTTGCTGGTGTAACGGTAAGCGAGGCTCGGCTGCCTCTGGATTTCGAGGCAAGGAATGGCAACGCCCGGAGTATACGCCAGACTTAGGTCGCGTTGCGTAGCGCAAGGCTTGGTGGGTGTAACGGAAATCTTTCCTGGCGGAGCGGATGAATGGTACTCCAGCACATCTTCTTTGCGTAGGTTCACCATTTGGTTGTAGCAAGTTTGAAGTATTCTGTCTTTTGATGTCCGATTCCCCACCATCTTCCGAACTTCGTTGGCATCCACTGTTGCGGCAGTGGGTAGCAGTTGCAGCGCATCGCCAAGGTCGTCCGCAACTCCCTGAAGATTGGTGTCCGTTCTGTCCAGGATCCGGGCGCGTGCCCGCCGACTACAGCGTCTATCTTTACCCGAACGATTTTCCCGCCTTCAACGAGGACAATCCGCCATTCTCGCCGCAAACAGAACTGTTCGGAGTGACCGGCGCGAGAGGTGTGTGCGACGTCGTCCTGTATTCTCCGGATCACAATCTGCTTCCCTCCCAATTGATGGTGGAGCAATGGGCGAAGGTCATCGAACTCTGGCTTAAGCGCACGGTCGAGCTGTTTGCCAGCCCCGATATTCACTACGTTTCGATTTTCGAGAATACCGGCCTGGCGATTGGTGTTACTATGCCCCACCCGCACGGTCAGATCTACGGATTTCCGTTTGTGCCACCACTGGTGCAGACTGAAATCGACGCGGCGTCGGATTACTATCGCGAAAACGGCGACTGTTTATATTGCCGCATCCTCTCGGGCGAAATCGAGGACGGTCGCCGGCTGGTTGCGTCCAACGAAAGCTTCGTCGCGTTCCTGCCGTTCTTTGGCCGCTTCCCCACCGAATTGCTAATTTATGCGCGCCGCCACGTGGGCTGTCTGAGCGATTTCACGTCTGCCGAGCGCAACGATCTGGCCTTGCTCATTAAGCTGGTGCGGCAGAAATACGATGGCCTGTACGGTTTCCCGATGCCCTTGATGATGCTAGTGCGACAAGCCCCGGCAAAAGGCTCACACCCTTACTTTCATTTTCACGTGGAGTTCTTGCCGATCCAGCGCAGCCCAACAAAATTGAAGTATCTAGCGGCCGTGGAGAGTGGAACTGGAACGTTCTTGAATGACACACGCCCGGAAGAGCAGGCGGAGCTAATGCGGCTGCTGAAAAACTAGGGTGACAGTCACCGGTGTCCCAAGCCGCCGTAATCTCGAATCATCCACATAGCTTCCACGGCGCGTGGACAACGGTGACTGTCACCCTAGCTTTTCAGCAGCCTCTTAATGCGTGCCGCCGGTTTGATTTCGCGGATCTAACAATTCATTCAATTGATCTTCCGGGATTCCACTGCTCTCACGTGCCACCTCCCGCACCGTGCGGCCAGTGCGGTAGGCTTAGGCTTCCTTTGCGATAGCGGCCGCCTTCTCATATCCGATGACCGGCGCGAGCACCGTACACATCGCGAGAGATTGCTCGACAAATCCCGACGCCCGGTCAGCGTTGGCTTGCAGACCTTGAATCGCGCGCAAGTCGAAGTTGCGCGACGCAGCGGCCAGTAACTCCATAGATTCTAGTAAGTCGTAAGCCATCACCGGCATCATCACGTTCAGCTCGAAGTTGCCGGCAGCACAACACCACGTGATGGTTGCGTCGTATCCAATCACCTGCGCACACGCCATCAGCAGGCTTTCGGCGATCACTGGATTCACCTTTCCCGGCATGATGCTGGAGCCGGGTTGGGTTTCGGGAAGTTTCAATTCGCCCAACCCGCAGCGCGGCCCCGAGGCAAGCCAGCGGATGTCGTTCGCAATTTTAGTGAGGGCCACGGCGTAGGTTTTCAGCGCGCCGCTCAGAAAGCTAACTGCGTCCTTCGAGGCTTGCGCCTCAAAATGGTTCGGGGCTTCACGGAACGGCAGCTTGGTTCGTTGCGCGATATCCGCGATGGCAGCGGCGCCGAAGCCCGGAATCGCATTCAATCCTGTTCCAACCGCAGTGCCTCCGAGCGGCAGATCATAGATACCATCGAGCGCCACGCGAATGCGTCCAACGCACAATTCTACTTGCCTGGCGTAGCCGCTGAATTCCTGTCCTAGCAGCATCGGCACGGCGTCCTGCAAATGCGTGCGGCCAATCTTGACGATATCTTTGAATTCGTCCGCTTTCGCGTCGAGCGACGCCTTGAGCCTTTCCATAGCGGGCAGCAGTTCCTCGCTGGCGACCATAGCTGCCGCCACGTGGATCGCTGTTGGAATCACATCGTTGCTGGATTGCCCGCGATTTACATGATCGTTGGGATGGGCCTTGGCCAGATGACCAATCACCTCGTTAGCGTTCATGTTGGTCGATGTGCCGCTGCCGGTTTGAAAAATATCTACGACGAATTGATCGTCATATTTGCCCTCGGCGACTTCATCCGACGCTTTCTCGATGGCGGCAGCGAGATCAGCCGGTAATTGTTGGAGCCGGCCATTCACGCGCGCAGCGGAGCTCTTGATCAGGCCCAACGCGCGAATGAACGATCGAGGAAAGCGCAGGCGGCTAATCGGGAAGTTCTCAACGGCCCGCTGCGTTTGCGCGCCATAGAGCGCATCGGCGGGAACGCGCATCTCGCCCATGGTGTCGCGTTCAATGCGGTGCTTCACGCTTTGATTTGTAGCACAGCTACTCTACTTCTTCTTGCCGTCGGTGCCGTAGACTTCCACTGAGCCGTACTTATCCAACACAGGCTTAATCTTGCTCGCATCGCCCACTGCAACAATCTGCAGATTCTCGGGGACCACATATTTGCGGGCCACCCGCTGCACCTGTTCGGCGGTGATGCTCGTGATCTTCGCTGGATAAGTGTCCCAGTAATCCGCTGGCAGACCGAAAATCTTCAGGGTCATTGCGTAATCCAGGAGCTGGTTGGGGTCCTCCAAAGAAAGCGCGAAGCTGGCGACTATGGACCGCTTGCATTCCTCGAGCTCCTTTTCGGGAACTTTTTGATCGCGAATGCGATTGATCTCGTTCATGAATTCCGTCATCGCACCTTCGGTCGCATCCGTCCGCATGCTGCCATTGGCAAACCACGGGCCGGCATACCGCCGCGCCACCAACTGGCTGTAGGCGCCGTAGGTGTAGCCATGCTCTTCGCGAAGATTCATGAAAAGCCGGGCGGAAGCGCCGCCGCCGACGACGCGATCCATCACCACCATCGGGACATAATCGGGATCAGTGCGGCTGATCGTAATGTTGCCGATCGAAACATCGGTCTGAACGGAACCCGGCCGGTCCACGACAGAGATGTGCCGCTCACTAACGGCGTGGGTGGCTGGCGCCTCGGCAGCCTTGAGATCAGTTGGCTGCCAAGGTGGCATGCCGTTCAGCATTTGGAGCAAGTCGGCCGGCTTGATATCGCCGGCGATTCCAAGAATCGCGTTTTGCGGAGTGTAATGCTCACGATGGAACTTGATCAGCATCTCGGGCGTGATCTTGTCTAGGGATTCCGGCGTTGGTGAAGTAACCGCGGCCGGATGATTCCCATAAATAGCGCGATTGAATCGCTCCTGCATCAGAAAAAACGGCGAAGCGCGCTGCTGCTGCAACTGAACCTTCATGCGCTGCTTCAATTTATTCAACTCACTAGCAGGGAAAGTTGGGTTCAGAACGAGGTCGGCGGCCAGATTCAGCCATTGACCGGTATTGTCACTCAAACCGGACGCGCTAACGTTCGCGCCATTGGATCCCCATGGAGCGGACGCGTTAATGCCTGCGCCCAGACGCTCGATTTCCTCAGCGATTTGCTTGCTGGATCGCGTCGTGGTTCCTTCCTTCAGCATGGCTGCCGTGAGGTTCGCGAGGCCGGGCATATCCGGAGGATCGTTTAGCGCGCCGGCCCCTTGCAGCACCAGACGCACGGTGACGGTTGGAAGACGATGATCTTCCATCACTAAAATAGTGAGACCGTTTGCCAGTTTGCTTTCAACCGCCTTGGGCAGTTTCACGCGCAGAATATCGCTCGACACGGGCGCTTTATTCTTTCGCTCAACCTTGCTAAGCGGGATCGCTTTAGAATCCGGCTGCTGCTGCGCAAAGCAAATGGCTGCGGCCAAAAAGCCCGCTACATAGACGCTGAAGTTGTTTTTCATGATGTTGTTCTTCATGACGGGCTCCTAGTTCGCTGCCTTGGCCGCCGCTTCCGTCTTGGGCTTCGGCAAAGTCGTGATGACCGTACGATTCTCCTCGGTCAAATAGGTTTTCGCCACGCGCTGAATATCATCCTTGCCGACGTTCTGGATCTTTCCAAGCGTGGTGTTGATAAGATTCGGATCGCCATAAAACACAGCCAGCTCGCCGATCCGGTATGCGCGGAAAAGGGTGCTCTGCAATTGCTGCGCGGCTTGGCGGCGGGCCAGCATTCGAACTTTCTGCAATTCCCAATCGGCAACAGCTTCCGTTTTCATCTTTTCGATTTCCGTATACGCGGCTTTCTCTACTTCCTTCAGATCTTTTCCAGGGCGGGGAAGTACGATGAGATCGAATGTCGACGGTCCACGGTGCTCTTCTGTGCGGCAGAAAACGTTCACCGCGAGTTCCTTGTCTTTCACCAGGCTTTGATAGAGCCGTGAAGCCTGTCCGCTGCCTAACGTACGGGCCAGAACCGAAAGCGCGAACCAGTCGTCTGTGTTGCCTTGAGGAATTTTGAAGAAAATATCGATGCGCGGCGTTTGTGCGAATGCGTCCTCCAATGTCTTGCGGCGCTCGCCCTTCTGTTTCGGCTCGGCCAGATCGGGCGCCGGAGGGGTAGGTTGCGACGGGATGCCGCCGAAATACTGCTTGATCTTCGCCAGCGCTTCTTCGGGCTTGAAGTCGCCTATTAGCGTCAATACCGCGTTGTTCGGCGCATAATAGACGCGAAAGAAATCCTGGACGTCCTTCACGCTTGCGGCGTTGAGATCTTCCATGGAGCCGATGACCGAGTGCTTATTCGCGAAGTTATCGTACACGGTCTCCTGCGCCACTTCTTCCGTCTTGCCGTAGGGCTGGTTGTCGACGCCCAGCCGCCGCTCTTCCTGTACGGCATTGCGCTGATTGTCGAGATTGGCGGGGCTGATGACGAGTGAGCGCATGCGGTCGGCTTCGAGAAACAGACCGAGGTCGAGTTGGTTGGCGGCGAACGCTTCGAAGTAATTGGTGCGGTCCTCGGTGGTGGTGCCGTTCAGGTCGCCACCATTGGTCTCCACCAGGATCATGTGCTCGCCTTTGCCGACATTCTGCGAGCCTTGAAACATCATGTGTTCGAACAAATGCGCGAAGCCGGTCCGGCCCTGCCGCTCATTGTGCGACCCGACGTTGTAAGTGATCGAAATAGAGTACGTGGGGGCGGAGTGATCCTCCGACAACACCACACGAAGCCCGTTATCGAGCTTGTGTTGCTGAATGGGAATCTGCAGAGGTTTGGGCTGCGGCTGCGCCTGGACGAGCGACACACCGAGAAAAAGCACAAGTACGGCGGGAGTACGCATAGGTACATCAATTATAACCGGGTGGGGAAGGTAGTCTTGTATTCCGTTAATATTTTTGTTCTTTTTGAGCCAAGATTGCGTTTACAAACCGCTCCCTATGGTCGCGGCTCAGAAACGCGGCAAACGTTTACCAGCGCTTCCGAACGCACCAGGGCTTCCGAACGCACCACTGCTTCTGAGCCGCGACCATAGGGAGCGGTTATGCAGCCACTCACTGAAAATGTGTGGACAGGTTCTGAGCCAGCAGCGAATCGTTCTTGCCGGCGCGCGCTTTTCGCAGATGCTCCTCGCGTTCCGAAGGACGCGGCGGCGAAGAAGCCATGATCGCGGCCGCGAAATGCATCTCCGAAGAATCGGGTTCAATTGCCAAGGCCTTCTGAACAAACTGATAGCCGTCGATTCCGCCGGTCAAGTCCTCTTTATACATCCACTCAATCTGCTTGAGAGACGAAAGGAAATAGCCATAGTCGAAGATCGTAGCGGCGCCCGGCGGCTTGCTGGTCTCCGACGCAGCTTCGCGCGCCTTCAATCGCGCCAGCAACGCCCTGGCGGCATCGTGATCTTTGGCCCCGTACACTACAGCGCGGCGCATCGTTTCCATACGCACCAGCACCGTGGGCGTCTGATCCAGAATGGCCACTGTATCGTTTGCGAGATTCTTGAGATTGTAAGAGGGATCGGGATTGTCCCAATTCGCTCCGCCATTCCAAGGCAGCGATTTCGCGCCACCGATATTGTAGGGATGACAAATAAGCGGCGGTCCAGCGTTGGCCGCGAACATCGTTCCAAGCACGGCAAAGCCGATTGTAACTAGCAGAGTATTTCGCATTTTGTTGCCTCCGCATTGCAAGACGAGAATGAAGGTCAACTGTTAACCTGAGTTTTAATGTCAGAAGCCACCCTTAATCCTCCTACACGGCTATTGTTTGGACCGGGTCCGACGATGGTCGAGCCGCGTGTGACGGAAGCGCTCGGGAAACCAATCGTGGGGCCGCTCGATCCATACTTCTTCGAAGTGGCGGATCGCACTCGCGAATTGTTGCGGTTGGTTTTCGGCACGCGTAACGAAACGACGCTGGTTATCCCGGGCACCGGCTCGTCCGGCATGGAAACGGCCGTCGCGAATTTCGTGGAACCGGATTCCAAATTTGCGGTCTTCGCGAATGGATATTTTTGCGACCGGCTGTCCGAGATGGGCGTGCGGCAGGGCGCCTCCGTGGTTCGTTTCGAAAAACCTTGGGGCGAAGTGTTCGGCTATGAAGAGGCCGCGGAGTTCGTGCGCCGCGAAAAGCCGGCTGTTGTGGCATTCGTTCATGCCGAAACATCCACGGGAGCTTTGCAGGATATACGAGCGATCACGAAGGCGGCGCGCGAAGTGGATGCCCTGGTGATCGCCGATACGGTAACGTCGCTGGGCGCGGCGCCGGTTAGTGTGAATGAAGCGGGAATCGATATCGCCTACAGTTGCTCGCAAAAAGGCTTGAGCGGACCCCCTGGCCTTTCGCCTTTCACCGCTTCACCTCGAGCGATGGAGCGGCTGCGGGCGCGCAAGGCCCCGCTGCATCACTGGTATCTCGATTTGAAATTGCTGTCCGATTACTACGACGGCCGGAAGTATCACCATACCGTTTCGACACCTCTCTTTTACGCACTCCACGAGAGTCTGCGTTTGATTCAGGAAGAAGGACTGCAGAACCGTTTTGACCGCCACTTGAGGAACCATTTGGCGCTGGTGCGAGGATTGGAAGCCATGGGTCTTGAGATGCACGTTGCCGCGGGGCATCGCATTCCAAATGTGAATACACCGCGTGTTCCGGAAGGAGTCGACGACGCGAAGGTCCGAAAGCATCTGCTCGAAAAGCATGGAATCGAGATCGCAGGTGGCTTTGGCCCCCTCGCCGGGAAGATCTTCCGGATCGGTTTGATGGGGCCGCTGGCAAATGAATCAAGCGTGAGCCAGTTTCTCGACGCATTCCGCGATGCTTTGCGAACCTGAATGAGAGCGGGTGTTACATATCGTTTTGAGGTATGGAAAAGACCGGGTCACACTGGGACGCTGGGACACCAAAACGGAGGGACGGTGCAAGCACCGGCGGGCGGACTACGATCTCCAGAGGGAGACCGGCATGGCGGCGACGATATGAGCCGTGTTCCCGTCGATCTGACGCAGATACTTCCGGTCCCATGGGCGTGGGTCGATGAACACGTTTGTTCCGCCATCCGCGGGTGCAGCGTGAAGGTCCTGCAGAACGAAAGGCGGCTGAACATAGGTTGCCCATTTCGAAGAATCAACGGCACGACGATCAGATACAAGCTCGGAGACATCACGGCCTATCTTGAATCGCAGCCAGGCGGCGGTGGCGCGGCAACTCCGACTGATCAACGAAGGCGCCGTGCGGGTCGGCCGCGCAGGTACTCGCCTTGACTGTTCGAGCGCTGTAAGTGACCAATGGTGACGACGTGAAGGTTGGCCTGGAAGACCAACGCGAAACCAAAAGATGAGCGTTTTCAAGAACGGCAGGTTCTACCATTACGAGTTCAAAGTGGACGGGCGGCGGCACCGAGGTTCCACCGGCACGACCAGCAAACCTCAGGCAATCGCGGAGGAACGTCGCCAGCGCGTGCGTTTGGAAAAAAGCTACAGCCAGATCATCGAACAGGAATCCCGCGAACAACAGAGGAAAACTATCCAGGAAGCAGCAGATGAATTCCTTGTCGATTACAAAGCGAAACACGAATCCACGACGTTCGCGGTCTATGCCCTTCGACACGTGACAGAACATTTGGGCGGGAAGCTCGTCGTGGAGATTACGCCGAGTATAGTGAAACGCTATCAGACGGATCGGCTATCGGAGAAGGCCGGCCCGAAGACAATCAACGACGAAGTGGTTTTGCTGTTGCGGCTGTGTGGCGCCCAGGGAGATCTGATCCGGGCGACGTTGCGCCGCGAGAAGGCGATGAAACTCGCGATACCGCCGTCGCCAGGACGCGCCTACACCGCCGACGAGAAGGCGCGCATGCTCACGGAAGCAGCGAAGTTGCGGAGCAAGAACATATACCTAGCTCTCGTGGTGGATTTGAACTGTGGACTGCGCGACAAGGAGCTGCGCGAACTTCGGTGGAAGCAGATCGACCTCATCCATAAGAAGCA
>WNFG01004167.1_pt1 | contig 12165 bp, 10 predicted proteins | sample 5400431 | NCBI WGS metagenome assembly WNFG01 (sample SAMN13153346, study PRJNA577476) | soil metagenome | isolation source: 120 cm saprolite under Douglas fir tree site 2 hole 3 replicate 2 | place: USA:California | collected 2015-04-18
GATCGGATCGTTACAGGGAGAGCAAAATGGCGTACCGGAACGTTTGTGGTCGTGCTGCTCGGCTGGCGACGCCGATCTGGGCAATGCTGGTGATGACGGTCGGCGGCGCCCAGGCATTCGACGAAACTAAATATCCCGACCTCAAGGGCCAGTGGCGGCGTGCCGAGCGCGGCGACATTGCCGGCGGCTTTGGCGGGCTGCGCTACGACGCCAGCAAACCTCCGTTGCTCGGCCAGGAAGCGCCGCTGACGCCGGAGTATCAGGCGATTTACGAGGCTAATCTCGCCGATCAGGCGGAGGGCGGGCAGGGCATCGAATCGACCTTCACGTGCCTCGCACCCGGGATGCCGCGGATCATGCTGGCCTATGCGCCGATGGAAGTCGTCGTCACCGCGGACACGACCTACATCCTGATGGAGCACATTCACGACAATCGCCGCATTTACACCGACGGGCGCAGCTTTCCCGACAACATGGACGACGATCCGCAGTTTTCGGGCTATTCGATCGGCCGTTGGGTCGATGAGGACGGTGACGGCCGCTACGACGTGCTGCTCGTTGAGACGCGCGGTCTAAAGGGCCCGCGCACCTATGACGCCAGCGGCATCCCGCTCCACAGCGACAACAAGACCATCATCAAGGAGCGCATCTTTGTCGACCGCACCGACGCCAACCTGCTCCATGATGAGATTACCACCATTGACAACGCCTTGACGCGGCCGTGGGTGGTCACGCGGAACTATCATCGCGTCGTCACCGACGAGCCGATCTGGTGGCGTGAGGATGTTTGCGCCGAAAACAATGCCCATGTGGCGATTGGCAAGGAGTCGTACTACCTGAGTGCGGATGGCCTGCTCATGCCCGCAAAGAAAAATCAGGCAGCACCGGATCTGCGATATTTCAAGGAATACGCGAGATAAGATGCTCCGGTGCAGCGGCCATTTTTCCGTCATTGCCGGGCTTGACCCGGCAATCCATCGCTTTGCGAAAGGGATGGACCCGCGGGTCAAGCCCGCGGGTGACGGAGGACGGGTCTGCAACGTGCCAGGTCAGGCCGCAGTGCTGACGCTGGGAGCGGCGGCCGCGAGCGCCGCGCGCAGGGCCTCCTCTTTGGTTTGGTCGAGCGACGTGCGCAGCACTTTTCCGCCGACGCCCTTCAGATCCGCGAGAACCTTGTCAGCGGTGACCTTGCGGATCAGCAAGAAAAGTGCGGCATTCCCGGCCTGAATGCCCGCGGCAACGTCCTTCATGAACCGATCCTCAATCCCGACGTCGACCAGCGCTCCACCGACGGCGCCTGACGCGGCACCGACTGCCGCACCGAGCACAGGCATCAGAAAGATCATCCCGATCAGCGTGCCCCACAGGGTACCGGTGACTGCCCCGGCTGCCGCGGGATGAAACAGTTGGTTGAGCTTGACCTGCCCGTTCGGCTGCTTGATGGCGATGACGGCGTCTCCAAGTTCGATAAGATAATCCTTCTGCATGTCGAGCAGCTTTTGCCGGATTTCCTCCGCCTTTGCTTCTGAGGGGAACTCGATAACGACCAGGTCACTCACGGGTACTCTCCATTGTTACATATCAAAGTTTCTTCTCGATCTTCTTCGTCTCGGCTTCCGTCTCGGCCTCGACCTTCTTCCATTCGTCTTTCAGCCTCGTCCAGAACGAGGCCTGTGGCGCCTTCTTGCATTGGCCAATGAGTTCCGGGGTCACCTTCTCGATGCCTTTGATATCGATTACCGCCGCCTCGGGCTGGCCGCCCTTCGCGTAAGCCGCCGCCCAGTAGACGACCTTCGGCTTGAACTGATCATCAACCGACAGGAAATCTGCACAGGCCCACTGCGTAACCGGCTTCTCGACTTTGGCGGCAACTGTGGTTGCCGCGGCGGTCAGAATGAGTGGAATCAGCAGAAACTTGACCTTGGGGAATTCGATGACAAGCAAGTCGCTCATGGTGCTCTCCTTCTGCCAGTTCGCGGCTGCAGCGTTGGTTCTTGTCCGCCGCCGATCGCCACGCTGAACGAACCGACGCTCAAATGCCTAGAGGCCGGAGCTGTGTCGTCGGTGATGATCAAGAGGACGTTCGGCGCTCTTGAACGGTATGACGCGCCCCGGCCAGTGACGCCTCGAGTGCGCGGCGTTGCGCCCGATCGTGCCCTCGACCCTCTGCGAGGGCGGTGAAAGAGCCCTCGTTTGTCATCGCCGCGCCGCGGCGAACCGGGGCGCCAGTGACCTTCTGTGCCGGCACTGGTCAACTGCCATCAGGGCGCGCCCACAAGTTAGGACAGGTGCGCTGGTCCACTGATTTGCTCGCGCGACGACCTCCAATACTGGCCACTCGACCAGCAAACGACCGCAGGCGAAAAAGGTTCAGTGCGCATCGATGAAAACGCCGCGACGCCTGGCCCTTTCGACATCCCCAGGCGGGAATTCTGCGACGCCTTGAAGGCGCCGCTAGTTCATCCTGGTGACTGCCGGCGGCGTCCAGGAGCCGTCGGTGATTTCGACCTTTGGCCAATACGCGCGGAGGCAGAGGGAAAAATCGCCGGTCTTGGGCGCGGGCAGCCAGTTATCGACCAGCCCTGCCGGCGGAGGGTCGGCCTGCACATAGATGGTCAGCGAACCATCAAGGTGGCGTTTGAGCGCCCTCGTCTTCGTTCCAATGGAGTAGCGCCTGAGCTCGTTCGGCTCGAAGAAATGGCGCTCGTTATAGAGCGTGAGCGACCAGAAGCCCCGCACCGGCGGCGTCTGGTCTTGCGCGAACATCATCGTATAGCGGTGAGCGCCGGTCAGCCGCTGTCCGCTATCGTCGAGGTCCTGATAAAAATATTGCGCCTCGTTCGGCTTGTTGACGAAGATATTGGATTTCGCCACGGCAGTTCGCGTGAAATAGTCAGCGCCGAATTCGGCGCCGTTGGTCTGCGTGCTCCAGTAGCGCGGCAGTTGCAGCCCGAAATTACGAAACTCGAAAAGCGGAGCCACAAGTCGCGTATCGGCGTCGATAGCGGCTCCGGTCAGCGCCGCCCTGATCTTCGGGTCCCTCTCGGCGGCAGCAAGCACGGCGCGGACCTGCGCGTAGCGTGATTCCTCTCCCGGCATTGGCGCGGCGTCGGCGAGCACCAGGGGCAGTACATCGAAGAACCTCTCCGGCACGACCAATTTCACTTCATCCTCGCCTCCCGTTGTTGACAGTACGCGCCGCAACTTGGTCCAATCCCGGCTTTTCATCTTGCCGTCGTAGTCTGTCAGTGGGTACATCATGACCTGCTGAGTGACGCTCTGCACGGCCTTGTTGTCTTCCGGGCTGTCGTCCTGGAACACACGCGCCATGACATATCCGGTCTTGGTCGAGGCGCGAAAAACTTTGGTAATTCCGCTCGGGACTTCACCCGTCCAGTTCGGACCGACAAAGAGATAGAAGCCGGGCGTGGTGCCATACATCTTGCCAAGTTCGGCAAAGCTGTCGGTGCGCAGATCGACGGCCTGGTAGACCCAAAACCGATCAGCAAAATCCGGCACCTGAATCACGGCTGGAGAAAGGTCGAGAGCGAGCGCACCCACACCGTAGACCACGTCCTGGTTCGGGCAGGGGTTGAGGCGCTGTTCCGCTGCAAGGTAGTCGGAGAGCATGCCCAGCCGATTGAGCGGGGCTTCCGGCACGGCCCCCGAAATCATGGTCTCGGACACCTTTTCGTGGACGAGCCGACGAATGTAGAGATTGACCAACGGCCAAGCCCAGAAATAAGCATCCCGGCCGACAAGCGCCGCATACTCTGGCGTGATTTTTGCGCCCGCAACCGGCGCCGCTGGCAGCGCCTGCGCCCATTCCGGCGAGGGCGAGATAATCCGCGACTGCGCGAGCGTGGCGAAACCGACCGAAGCGAGCGCTATTCCGCCTGCCGTCACTTCTCGCCGCGTACTTGTCACTCTTGTCCTCCCTTTTCCCGAACTCAAGCAAAGACAAGTGGCGTGGGGATGCTACGACTGGTTTCGCTTATGCGATCGCGTGGGACGCTTTGAGCACGCCGCGTTGCGGCTCAGCCAGCCTGTCGCCGATGGGCAAAGGAAGTTTGATTCCTTCCTTCGCAAGCTGCTCCTGGATATTCTGAAACCTTTCATACTGGCTCATCGTGATTGGGCCGAGTACGCCCCGCTTTAGATGCATGACCGTCAAAATTTTCTCCCGGTGCGGTGACGCCAGGCCGCCGAGCATCGGCCGCGCCGAACGGCGGCGCTCGGTCACGACAACAATCCTGCTAACCAATTCGTTTCAGATTCGTCGAAATATATCGACCGCGCATCGCGCCAACGGCTTTGGATTTCAGTCGCTTTGAATCACTTGCCGCGTCATCGCCGGGCTTGTCTCGGCGACCTCGAATGTCAGGGCAGGGAGCAAGAGCAATCGACGTGGCCGCGACAAGCCCGGCCACGACCCCTGAGAGAGGGCAAGTGTCCAAACCTACGGAAATCCGCTCTAATTCATCGCGTCGTAGACTTTGTGGGTCCAGGCGCCCACCGGCTTCTTGGTGATGACCGGATCGGAGCCGCCCGACAGCAGCTCGGAGACGGTGCGCTCATAATCCGCGGGGTCGAGCTTGCCGTCGCCTGTGCCCAGGAGCTTGGCGATTTCGCCCATCATGCGCTTCTGGTGCTTCTCAGTCTGGGCGCCGGTGGTGTCGGCGGCGAGCACGATCTTGGTGGCCTCGTCGACGCTCTTCTTGGCGTAGTCCCAGCCCTTCATCGACGCCTTCACGAACTTCACCATCTTGGTCACGAATGCCCCATCGGCGAGCTTGTTTTCGAGCACGTAGAGCCCGTCCTCCATGGTGGCGACGCCCTCGTCCTCGTATTTGAAGATGACGAGCTGGCTCGGCTTGTAACCGGCATCAATGACTTGCCAGTACTCGTTGTAGGTCATGGTCGAGATGCATTCCGCCTGCTTCTGGATCAGCGGATCGACGTTAAAACCTTGCTTGAGCATCTTGACGCCGCCCGGCGACCCGTCGGTCTTGAGCTTGAGTTTCGACATCCAGGACAGGAATGGATATTCGTTGCCGAAGAACCACACCCCGATGGTCTTGCCCTTGAGGTCGGTCGGCTTCTTAATTCCGGTTTCGGCCCGACAGGTGATCTCCAGTCCCGACTTTTTGAACGGCTGGGAGATGTTGACGAGCGGCACGCCCTTCTCGCGGGAGGCGAGCGCGGACGGCATCCAGTCGATGATCACGTCGGCGCCGCCGCCGGCGATCACCTGGGGCGGCGCCACATCGGGACCGCCCGGATTGATCGTCACGTCGAGATCGGCGTCCTTGTAGAAGCCCTTGGACTTAGCCACGTAGTAACCCGCGAACTGCGCCTGCGCGACCCACTTGAGCTGAAGCGTCACCTTGTCGGCCGCCGCAGCGGAATTGCCGAATGAAGCGCCGAGCAGGAGGCCGGCCGTAATCGCCAATGAGGTTCTCATGTGATTTTCTCCTCTACGAACCGACGGGCGAGGCCCGGTAGGACGGGTGCCAAGACGTCGTCGCACGCTCGGCAAGCGCGACTATCCCGTAGAAGGCCATGCCGGCGATCGCCGACAGGGCGATCTCGGCCCACACCATGTCGAGCGCCATGCGGCCGACTTCGGTGGAGATACGAAAGCCGATCCCCAATGTCGGCGTGCCGAAGAACTCGGCCACGATGGCGCCGATGAGCGCGAGCGTCGAATTGATCTTGAGCCCATTGAAGATGAACGGCAAAGCGGCAGGCAGATGCAACTTGACCAGCGTCTGCGCCGCCCGCGCCCCATAGGAACGCATCAGGTCGCGCTCGATGGCGCCTGCCGCAGCGAGGCCCGCGAGCGTGTTCACCAGCATCGGAAAAAAGGTAATCACCGCCACCACTGCGGTCTTTGACGGCCAGTCGAAGCCGAACCACATCACCATGATCGGCGCGATACCGACAATCGGCAGGGCCGCGACGAAATTGCCAAGCGGCAGAAGGCCCTTGCCGAGGAACGCGTAGCGATGCGCCACGATGGCGACAACAAAGCCGGCGCCACAGCCGATCGCATAGCCGGAAAGAACGCCGCGTACGAAGGTCTGAACGAAATCCTCGCCTAGCACCGGCAGGGAGGCGACAAAGCGCGCCGCCATCGCACTTGGCGCCGGCATCAGCACGGAGGGCACGCCGAAGCCGCGTACCGCCACTTCCCAAAGGTAGAACACGAACGCCCCGAACAGCAGCGGGACGGCCAGGTCAGCGATGCGGCGTAACCCATTGCTCTTCGGCTGCAGGGCCGCGAGGCCCGTCACCACAAGGGCCGCCGCGAGCCATGTTCCGAGGGTCAGCAGCCAAAATCCGGAACCGGCGGCCCCCGCGATCTCCGGATCGCCAAGCAGCGCGAGCGTGACAGTGCACAGGATCGCGACCCCGGCGAGGCCAAACGGGATCGCCGCCAACGGCCGATAGGACGCGACCGCCAACAACGCCGCCGCCAGCACGGCGGCCAGCATCATGGGCCGTGATGCAGGGCCCGTCATTTCTCCGAGCGACAGCACGAACCCGGCCATCACCACGAGCGCCGCGCCAGCGAAGCCCGCCCGGCCCCACGTCACGGTCGAGGTCACGGCCGCGAACCCATGTGGCGCAGCGTCCACCGCTCGATGAGGCCCGCGAAGCCGACCAGGGTGGCAGCCAGCAGCGCCGCCATGAACAAGGCGGCCCAGATTTGCAGGGTCTGGCCGTAATAGCTGCCGGCAAGGAGCCGCGCTCCGAGGCCGGCCTGGGCGCCGGTCGGCAGTTCGCCCACGATGGCGCCGACGAGCGAGATCGTGATCGCCACCTTGATGCTCGCGAACAGGAACGGAACCGAGCATGGGCACCGCAGCTTCCAGAACACCTGCGACGGCGTCGCCGACCAGGTGCGCATCAAATCCCGCTGGATGGGGTCGGGCGAGTTCAATCCCTTTACCATGCCGATAGCGACGGGAAAGAAGCACAGATACGCCGAGATGATGGATTTCGGCAGCAGCCCGCGCAGCCCGACGGCGCCCAGCACCACGATGACGATCGGCGCCACCGCGAGGATCGGCACCATTTGGGAGCAAATGATCCAAGGCAGCAGGCTCTTTTCCAAGGTCCGCACGTGAACAATGAGCACCGCAAGAATTGTGCCGAATGCGCCGCCGAGTGCGAAGCCTAACAAGGCCGCCGAAAGCGTCACGTAGCCATGATAGACGAGGCTACGCGGGGAGTCCGGCGGATAGTCGAAAACCGATTCGATGAATTGCCCGAGAACCTGGTGGGGCGCCGCAACCAGAGGCCGCGCGGCATTCAAGCTTCCCCCGACAAGATCGGAAAGACCATACGCGGTCTCGTCGCGCTCGAAGGCGTCGCGAACGAGACCGATGTTCATCACCACCGCCGCCACATACCAGATCGAAATGAGTGCCGCCACGACGATGATCACCGGCGCGCGATCGGCAATCGCGCGATGTCGCCACAGGGATCGCAGCCGCGGCCACGACTTTGATGCAGCCTTGTCGGCACCGAGGGCACTACTCGTCATAGGAATGCCCCGAGCGCAGGCCCATGCGCACCCGCCGGGCGATTTTCAGGAATTCGGGCGTCTCGCGGATTTCAAGCGTGCGATCACGCGGCAAGTTGCAGGGGACGACATCGATGATGCGGCCGGGGCGCGGCGACATCACTACGATCCGCCTCGATAGAAAAACCGCCTCCGGGATCGAGTGGGTGACGAAAACCACGGTTTTCCCGGTCTCCTCCCACAGCCGCAGCAATTGTTCGTTGAGGTGATCGCGCACGATTTCATCGAGCGCACCGAAGGGCTCATCCATCAGCAGCAACGCGGGGTCGAACGACAGCGCCCGGGCGATCGAGGCACGCTGTTGCATGCCGCCCGAAAGCTGCCAGGGGAACTTGCGTTCGAAACCCGACAGGTTGACAAGCCGCAGATAGTGCGCCGCACGCGCCCGCCGTTCCTCCCGCGCGACGCCCATGACTTCGAGGGGCAGCATGACGTTGCGCTCGATCGTGCGCCATGGGTAAAGCGCGGGCGCCTGGAAGATATAGCCATAGTGCCGGTTCAGCCGGGCCTGTTCCGGCGTGACGCCGTTGACCAGCACGGTTCCTTCGGTCGGCCGTTCGAGGTCGGCGATGATGCGCAGCAAAGTGGTCTTGCCGCAGCCCGAGGGCCCGATGAATGAGACGAAATCGCCGGCCTCAATTTGCAGGTCGACGTTCGACAACGCCTCGACCTTGCCGTCGGCGGTCTCGAAGACGAGTGAAAGCCTGCGCGCCTCGACCGCAGGCGCAGCCGGCGCGGTGGCCTCCTTGTCGGCGAGCCCCATTGGGGCGGACGTTCGCATGGCTCAATTCACGACAGATTTCACAGCGCTGGCGATCGACGCCTCATTCCGGCATCATCTTGGCATAGGCGGTGTCGGGGCGAAATCTTGAGGAGCATTTTCCAGGCCGCGCCTAATCCTTGATCATCCGGGGCAACAAACTATGCAGGCTTGTGACGAGGTTCTTTGCGGAAGAGACCAGACTGTTGGGCAAGGTGATTGCCGAGGCACACATCAAGAGAGAGCAAGGCGACCCGCCGGTGCGATCACGCACGGTCGCCGATGGTCCCGGAACGCCGCGGCACGGAAACCTGACGGCATTGATTTCGTTGGGAATTCCAAAATTAGTTCGTTTTGCCTAAAATCCGCCCCCGACAGCCCGATATCGTACATATGGTATTATTATACCTCGTCGCCGCCGTCGGTGTGCACCCTTCCGGCGCGCCGAGTCGAACTCATTGGATGGCGCGCTTGCACCGCGACAGCGCGACGCGTGCCTTGGAGATTCGAATGCAAGTTATTCGCAGCCCTCGCGGGACTTTTAGATCCGACCAACAAGCGGTTCTGTGCGCAATGACGACACGATACTTCGGCGCCCCCATCAAGCGTAATGAAGACCGGCGTCTCCTCACCGGCCGGGCGCTGTTCGTCGATGACATCGCATTTCCCGACATGGTGCACGCCGCTTTCCTGCGCAGCGCGGTCGCACACGGGCGCGTCCGCAGCATTGACGTCGAGGCGGCGCGCGCACGCCCCGGCGTCGTCGCGGTCTACACGGCCGCCGACCTCGGCAGCTACTGGCAGCCCGGGCCGCTGCTGGTGCCGCCGCCGCCGATCGCCGGGATCACCTTTAACCAGCGCACCCAGGTCCCGCTCGCCCGCGACAAGGTGCGGCACGTCGGCGAGCCGCTTGCGGTGGTGATTGCGGAGAGCCGCCAGGTGGCGGAAGACGCCCTCGCTGATATCGCGGTCGACATCGAGCCGCTGCCGGCGGTGGTCGATCTCGAAAGGGCGCTCGATGCAGCGTCATCGAGCGTCCATGACGACGTGCGCCAGAACATCGCCGCCCATGTGCGCCAGACCAAGGGGAATTACGCGGCGGCGCTTGGAGAGGCCGCCCATGTGGTGCGGCGACGGTTCGTCTATGACCGCGGTGCGTCGTCGCCGATCGAGACCCGTGGCATCGTGGCCAACTGGGACGCCAGGGCCGAGCAGCTAACTGTGTGGGACACCACGCAGGCGCCGGTGTTCCTGCGCGGCGGGCTTGCCTCGATGCTTGGCCTTGGCGAACGGCAGGTGCGGGTGATCGCGCCGTTCGTGGGGGGCGGCTTCGGACCCAAGATCATGCTGTTCTACCCGGAGGAGGTGGTACTGCCCTGGGCGGCGATGCGGCTCGAACGCCCGGTCAAATGGATCGAGGACCGCAGGGAGCACTTCTTCGCCACCACCCATGAGCGCGGCCAGATCCACGACGCCGAAATGGCGCTCAGCCGCGACGGGCGCATCCTCGGCATCAAGGACGTGTTTCTGCATGACAGCGGGGCCTACGATCCCTATGGGCTGACGGTGCCGATCAACAGCCAGTGCACGCTGCTTGGTCCTTATGACGTCGCCAACTACGACTCGACTTTTACGGCAGTGTTCACCAACAAGCCGACCGTCACGCCCTATCGCGGCGCCGGGCGCCAGCATGGCGTGTTCGTGGTGGAGCGGCTGCTTGACCTCGCCGCGCGCGACCTCGGGATCGACCGTGCCGAAATCCGCCGGCGCAATTTCATTACACCGGACGCGTTCCCGTACGACAACAAGATCATTTACCAGGACTTCGCGCCGCTCTCCTACGACAGCGGCAACTACGAGCCGATTCTCGACAAAGCGCTCGCAATGGTGGGCTATGACCGCTTCCTCAAGGAGGAGCAGCCGCGCTTGCGCGGAGAGGGTCGCCATCTCGGCATCGGCATCGTGGCCTACGTCGAGGGCACCGGCATCGGCCCCTATGAAGGCGCGCGTGTACACGTGCAGGCTAACGGCAAGGTGAGCGTCGCCACCGGCATCGGCACCCAGGGCCAGGGCCACTTCACGAGTTTCGCCCAGATCGTCGCCGACGAAGTCGGCGTCGACGTCCGCGACGTCGATGTGGTGACCGGCGATACCGACCAGTTCTATTGGGGCGCCGGCACTTTCGCCAGCCGCGGCGCCGTGGTGGCCGGCAACGCCGTGAGCGCGGCCGCCAAGGTGGTACGCAAGAAGATCCTGCGGATCGCATCCGAGCACTTCGAGTGCGCCGAGGAGGATCTCGATATCGCCGGCGGCAAGGTCTCGATCGCGGGCGTGCCGGGCAAGTCAGTGCCGCTCGGCGACCTCGCCATGAAGGCGAACCCGATGCGCGGCGCGGTGCGGCCGGGCACTGAGCCGGGCCTCGAGTCGACCCAGTACTTCGGCCCGGCGGCGGGAGCCACGGCGAGCGGCGTGCACGCCATCATCGTCGAGGTCGACCCCGAGACCCTCGCGGTCGCAATCCGCAAATACGTCGTGGTGCACGACTGCGGCACCGTGATCAATCCGATGATCCTGGCCGGGCAAATCCATGGCGGCGTGGCGCAAGGGATCGGCAATGCGTTCTACGAGAAGCTCGCCTTCGACGAGGACGGACAGCTGCTCAACGCCTCGCTCGCCGACTATCTGCTGCCGACCTCGCTCGACGTGCCCACCATGGAGCTCGGCCACACCGTGACGCCGTCGCCACTCAATCCGCTCGGCATCAAGGGCGCCGGCGAGGCAGGCGCCATACCGGTCGGTCCGCTGTTCGCGCAGGCGATCGAGGATGCGCTCGATTTCCCCGCGCGCGGCATCGAAATCCTTGAAATTCCACTCAGCCCTGGCCTGCTGTGGCAATTGCTGGCGAAGGCGAGATGACCGCTGTAGGGGCGACACACGTGGGCGCTAAGGACGCGTGGGAAGTAATTGCATCACTCACCTGTCATCGCCCACGAAAGCGGGCGATCCAGTAACCACTTGATTCGCCAGGGGTTACTGGATGCCCGGCTTTCACCGAAGTCGGCCTTGGCCGACTTCGGCAGCTATCAGGCGAGCGAAATCGGAAACATCCGATTTCGCGGGGCATGACAAAACTGTGATTCACTCAATCACGGACGAGTCTTAAGTTAAGCAACAGCCGGGCAGCCTTCCCTCTCCGCTTGCAGTCCACAAGCGGGGAGAGGGAACGCACACGTCGCTCTACCGCCGCGGTTGGTTTCTCTGTGACGGGTGCGCGACATTTCCGCAACAGGTGGCAAAATAGTATGCTCGGCTGCCACAGGATCAATTTTGTGCATCTGCTCTTGATCCGCTGATTTGGTTAGCTCTGGTCGCGCTCGCTTCGGCCAATCTGAAAGCGACCTGGGGATGACGCAGGGGCAACCACAATTCTTGGTTGCCTATGCGGGACGGCAGAACGGGGATCATGCTTGCCGGACTCAGTTCGCAGTCGCCCTTCATGCGATGACATTGCGATGAAGATTCCGGGCGGCGTCAATTTCGCTTGCGACGATCTGATCAGAGGCCCGCTTTCGGCGGCGGCTGTTGCCGCGCTGCGGACGCATCCGCTTCTACCGAACGCGGTGTGCGCCGCCGCCGGCGCACTCGTCGCGATCGCGCGTAGACCGCCTGTGATCATCAACGATCTAGGGCGTTTGGTCATCGGCAACCTTGCGCTTTATCTGCACTACTCACGCGATCCTGCCGACCCTAGTTCCGGGCTTTCGGCCGGCCGCCTGAAAGCGCTCTGCGCTGAGCAAGAGGTCTGCAGCAACGG
>WNFG01005344.1_pt1 | contig 12165 bp, 10 predicted proteins | sample 5400431 | NCBI WGS metagenome assembly WNFG01 (sample SAMN13153346, study PRJNA577476) | soil metagenome | isolation source: 120 cm saprolite under Douglas fir tree site 2 hole 3 replicate 2 | place: USA:California | collected 2015-04-18
CGCCACAACCGTGTGCAGTGGCCTCTCCCCCGCTGGTTGGGCGATGACTCTGGCTACCGCGTCGGCCACCTCCTGGGGATCGGGAGGCGTGGCGGATCGGTTCTCCGCGAAAAACGGCGTCGTAAACGCATCCATAGCAGCCTGATAAAGGGCAGTACGCTCGGTATCTGCCGCGCTCTGATGTTTCGCCGCAATTGGGGTCGGGTAGGTTCCAGGCTCAATAATGGCGGCGTCGATGCCAAAAGGAGCGAGTTCATAGCGATACGACTCGGTGAGTCCCTCCAGGGCAAACTTCGTTGCTCCGTACAGTCCCTGAAACGGCAAGGCCAGACGCCCGGCAATTGACCCAATTTGCAGCAGCAACCCACTGCCTTGCCGACGCATGTGTGGCAGAGCCGCGCGGTTCACCCGCAACACGCCGAAGACATTGGTATTAAATTGCTGTTGGACTTGCTCAAGGGCGAACGCTTCCAGTGGACCACTATAAGATACCCCGGCATTGTTGACTACCACGTCAAGACGACCCGTGATCCCTACAAGAGACGCGATTGCCTGCTCCACGGAAGCGTCGTCAGTGATATCGATTTCGATGATATGCAAGGCAAGCTGTTCTCGTTCCGCCAGAGCGCGTAGTTCTTCTGCCGCAGGTGCATTTTTTCCTGCCACAGCGCGCATTCCCGCAAAAACGGTGTATCCCTGGCGTGCCAGGGTTTCAACCATTAGACGACCGAAGCCACTGGTACTGCCAGTGACAAGTATTGTTTGCGCCATCGGTATGTCTCCATTCTTCTCAAAACGACATGAGCGTCTCTACTCTCTTTGGAGCAAAAAACGAGCGAGCTGCTTCTGCCAGTTCGGAGAGCAGCGACAGGAACGTCCCAGGTTGCTCTCCCCCAATGTCGCAGTTATGGTCTCCTCGAAGCCTGTCATCACATCTGGTGGCGCTTGCTTCCCTTTCAAACCCTTTACCTGCTTTCTGGAAGAGGATAGCACACTCTAGGATTTCGCTTCTAGTGTGTCTCACATTCTCTCAAAACGCAAACTGAAGCAAGAGGCAGATGTAGAAGTGAGGAGAGGATGATGAAGAGCATACTGCTTGATCAAGGGAACGCAGAGGCTATTTGGTAGTGTCTTTTTGTTCGTCTATAAGGTCGCAGATTGATACATCTAATGCCTTAGCTATCCTCTCCAAGATATACAGCGACACGTCATGATGGGGGTCATGAAACAAGGTTTGAGTGGTAGTATACCCAACATCAGCCAGGCGCGATAGTTTAGCCATGTTAACGCCTTTCATCTCTGCCACTTCTTTAATCTTGAGCCTTACCATTGTCCATTCCTTGAATAACTGTTTGCTGAAGACACTGTATCAAAGCACGCTCCTTGACACAAGCACGGCCTAAAGGTTATTTTGTAGAGATAGTGATCAAAAACTTATGCTCTAACACAATCTTCAGAAAGGGAGTATGCTATGACTCAGACAAACAGGAGCACAAAAATTGATCTTCCCCGTCCTAACCCACATGTGTTGTACTGTATCTATCTAACGGTGCTTGTCGAAAGGGGAGGGGAGCCGTATGACACCATACTATTTTACACCTATGCTCCTGTGAATAGCGGCTATAGCTATAGCCGTTTTATTGAGGATAGGAAGAGGTTATGCCCGCTTCACTCTGCCCGTATCAAGGATTACCTTATGACCTTTGAAAAAGAGAGAGCATGTCCTTGTGGCTATAGTGAAAAGCAATGATCTGACTATGCACATGGACGCAGACATGTTGAAGGGGATGGCCGAATGCTCTCGCGCAAAAATGCTGTACAATGGGAGGAAAATTGCCCATAACAGCGAGAAAGAAGGAGTGAAAGAGCGCATCTTCTGCCTTACACATTTTCCGCCCTTCCAGGATTCTTCAACAGGATAAAGGCTACCAGAGCCATCACTAACGACAGAGCAACACCGATAGCGAACGTGATTTGTGGCGTGATCCAGGGGCCAACAAGCGCCTGAGCCAGCGGGCCGAGCATGACGGCGAGCGAGATGGCTGACCCACGCATGCCCATGATCTGGCCGCGATTTTCGTCGGTCGTGGCACCCAGGTAGATGCTGCCCATAGCTGGCTCGACGAAGGCACTGCCCAGTCCTGCCAGAGCCGCTCCCGCGATCAAAAGCGGATAGAGGGGAGCCGCTAACATGAACACCATCAAGGCACTGAAGAGCAGGCTGCCGATGACGATGAGCGGCTTTTTCGGCATCGTCTCCGAGAGCCGTCCCAGGAAGAACGGGAAGACAGCCAGAGCCATGCCATAGACACTGAACAACATGCCATATTGTGCCGCGCCGTAGTGCAGCACCTTCATAAAGAAGAAAGGAAACTGCGGGAACACGAAGGGGTAGGTGAAGATCATGCCGAAATCGATGACGAGGAACGGAGCCACGAGCCAGATCAGGCGAGCAATGCGCAATTCCTTCAGCTTTTGAGCTTTTGCCCCGCGATTGGCTTTGTGCGATCTCGCCTCGACCCGCACGTGTTCTGGCAGGGTTTCTGGCACCAGGAAGATTGCCAATAGAGAAGCCGCCAGAGCGATACCAGCCGAGAGCAGGAAGGGACTGGTAAAACCCAGGGTTTGAGAGAGGAAGCCTCCAATGCCCGGACCCAGTGCGAAACCAACGGCCTGTGCCGTCGTGAGAAAACCTATCCAGCGCCCTTGTTTCGAAAGCGGGATCGTATCGCCCACCATCGACATAGCGGCAGGGATCAAGCCAGAAAGCAACATGCCCTCAACAAAGCGGATGGGAATGAACAGCAGCGGCACATTGACGAACGCAAGCAGCAGGTTGGTGACGATAAAACCGGCCAGAGAGATGAAGAGGATGGGTTTGCGACCAATGCGGCCAGACCATATGCCCATTGGCGTGCTCAAGAGGAACATCCCCAAACCAAAGGCCCCTTCCATCAACGCCAGCATCTCAGGTCCCAGCCCCAGGGCTTGCAAGCGCTGTGGGAAGACGGGAATGATCACGGCAAAGCCGGTCATCATCAGGGTGACGCAGCCCATCAGGAACACCAGAGCGGCGGTGATCGATCGCGATTTTTTCGCAGGGGAAGCCGCAATGGGTCTTGCTCTCACTACATGCGCCATCGGGACGGTGACTGTATCACGATCGAGGAGCCCTGTAGCCATCTGTTGCATCCTTTCCGATCTCAGAGAAGTGAGCGACAACACCCTTGCGCGCATATCCTCTCCCATCCTTGACGCTTGTTGTGCTCTTTCCTTCTCGCCTATATAACTTGCAATTTGCAAGTAACCTCTATATATCTGTTCTTCCCGACCTTCCCAAAACCGGAAATCAGAGGCCGCTGCACTCTCAGACACATGGGGAGATCAGACATTCCAGAAAAAAACAGCAAGGCTCACGACGAGAACCCTGCTGTTTTGCGGAAGTTCGGGGAAGCGCTCCGCCGCGTGTTACCTTCCGCAAGGGAGCAGTGCTAGACGAATTGACCCAGAAGACTCTTCTCGCCTACAAAAACAGAGCTGCCGCTTTGCACCGTTTCACGCATGAGCCGGATCATCTGCTCTCTCTCGGCCTTCATCAGGGCAATCCAGGCGGCAGGGGCAGCGGTGTGTGGATCGTGCTCTGCACTCCAGTTCGCCATTTCCACTAAGACAGGGATGAGATCCAACCCTTTTTCCGTCAGGACATACTCCTCTTTTCGCTTATCTTGCTCAGAGAGCTTTTTCACCAGAAGGCCTTGGTGCTCCAGATGAGCGAGGCGGCTGGCGAGAATGTTGGTCGCCATCCCTTCTTCTGACGCTAAAAATTCCCCATAGGTTTTCTTCCCAAAGTAGACGATATCACGGATGATTAAAAGCGACCACGGATCGCCAAACAGCTCTAAGGCAAAGTTGATTGGGCAGTCCGAGCGTCTTTGGTGTTTGTGTTTCATGTTCTCGACTTCTTCACTTCCCTCTTAAGGCGGAGGCCGCCCAGGAATACCTGCTGCAAAACTCACTCTTCACTCTTTCTCATCTCTCAGATGGAGTTCTCCTCTCCCGGTGTCCAAGATAGTCCTCGCTCTTATTCCGACCGGCAACGGACTGCGTCCTTCTTGAAAGCCATCTTGCCAACGGACTGCGTCCTTCTTGTAAGCCAGCTTGTCAACGAACTGCGTTCTAGCTTCGCTCAGACAAGCTGCAAGGAGTGCGCTTCGCTCAGGCAAGATGCAAGGAGTGCGCTTCGCTCAGCCGGTCGGAAAGGTAGTACTCGCTCTTATTCCGACCGGCAACGGACTGCGTCCTAGCTTCGCTCAGCCGGTCGGAAAGGTAGTACTTGCAAATCACAAGTGAAGACACGCTCTTATTCTCAAACCAGGAAACAAAAGCGGAAATGCTGGAAGCGTGGGAAGTCGAGGAGACGCCCATCTGGCTGACGTGGCAGGAGATCAGGGCGCTGGACGAGACGCTGCGGGAGACTGAGGGGTTCCGGGAGATGTTGAAGGGGACGTTTTCCAGCGCGAGGAGTTAAGAGAGGGAAACACGCCGTTTAGACAGCATTCACTATCCACCAGCCCTTTTTACCTTATATCCCAGCTCGCTCAGCTTGGCCTGCACCTTATCGCAATGATCGCCCTGAATCTCGATCACGCCATCCTTGACGGTGCCTCCGGAGCCACATAGTTTCTTCAGTTGCTGCGCGAGCGCCTCTAACACTTGATTGCCGGCAGGCACGCCGGTAATGACCGTAACAGTCTTGCCGCCGCGATGTTTGCGGTCGCGCATGATGCGTACGATACCATCGCTCTTTTTCGTTGTAGGGGATGGCGATTGGTCGCAACGACAATGTTTATATGGCTGTCTGCACACGGGACAGGTATTGCCATCGGTGGAATAGACCAGGCGATCTGGCATATCAGGTTCCTTTCTACTCTTCGCCTGCCTCATAAACCCGGCTCAGGAAATTGTATCATACACGGAGAAGAGCAGGAATTGACGGTGGATTTGGGCGCGATGAGACGCCGACCGAACTGGATACGGCCCGAAACTGGCGGATGCGCAGCGCGGGATACAAGGAAGAAGATATAAAAGGAATTATGGGCAGAAACTGGCGTAGGTTCCTGGAACGAGCATTACCGGCATAATATAGGAAACAACCTGACACGGATTCCAGCGCGGAAACGTATTATACCTAGACGTACTTGGAAAAGTAAAAGAAATCCCAGGACCAACCATGCTGGAAATGCAAGAGCTTATTTCTGGCCGCTACCGCCTGCGACAACGCTTGTGTCGCGGGGGCATGTCAGATGTGTACCTGGCTTACGATGAGCTGATGCATCGTGATATAGCCATTAAACTTGTCAGTAGTGACAATACTGAAAACATACAACGACTGCATCGCGAAATACAAGCCATGGGCATGCTCTCGCACGACCATATCCTGCCTACCCTGGATTATGGTACACATGGTTCATATCATTACCTGGTAACGCCGTACATGAGGCGAGGAAATTTACGTGAACGTATCGCACAAGGCAGCTTAACGCAGGAGGAAGCAGGAAATATACTTGCACAAATAGCAAGCGCGCTGCAGTTGGCGCACGATCACCGTATCCTGCATCGAGACATCAAGCCCTCAAATATTTTGCTTGATAATAGCGACGAGCGGCACGTCTATCTCGCGGATTTTGGGTTGGCAAAATTAATCGGAGAAGGGAGCGATATCACGCAAACGGGCTGCTTGATAGGCACTCCCGAGTGTATGGCCCCTGAACTGGCTAACAGCCCGGAAAGCGTGAGCAGCGATATCTATGCCCTCGGCGTCTTGCTCTACCAGATGCTGGCGGGACGGCCTCCATTCACAGGCAATACCCCTCTATCGGTGTATTGGAAGCACCTGCGAGAGCAACCGGAGCCACCTTCCCACATCAACCCGGCTATCTCTCATTCTGTGGAGCAGGTTATTTTGCGTGCATTGGACAAGGACCCGCAGCGGCGTTTCCAGAGCGCAAGAGCGATGGCCCAGGCGTATGCAAATGCGCTCGCAGGTACTGAGGGTTCGGAAATCATATTTGCACAGGCAACTGTAACAATATATGAGGTAGGCAGTAGTAGATTACCAGATTTTTTGAGGCAAACCGTGCCAGGATGGCAACAACCCCGCCGCAACAAGGGCATTGCGAGTCTCATGGTAATAGTGCTACTGGTTATTCCCTTATCATTGGGGTTCTTACTGGCTAGAGGCAGCACCCAGGCGCCTTCAGTTTTAAGCGCAAGCGCACAGCTCCCCAGCAAAGCCTTACCAGCACACATTTCACCCAGGCATGTATTGCGACGCACCCCAGCAGCTCATGAATTGAGTGGGATCATCATCTATGCACAGCCTTTTGTGCACTCTTCAGCTCAACATAAGCATAAGCACGAGCACAAACACAGACACTAGAACGGGAAGAGGAATGGTGATGAACATACAATCGCTGACTGTAAGAATTGACATGTGATGGAGATGGTGAATATACTGCCTGTAGAGTCCACGTGAGATCGCTCGTGGCAGAGGGGTGGAAATGCGTATTCAAGGAATGTAAGAGCACATGGCCGGATTGGAAGGTACCTCATTAGGCCGCTATCGCCTGCAAAGCCGCTTAGGCCGGGGTGGTATGTCGGAAGTCTATCTTGCCTATGACGAGCTCATGCACCGTGATGTAGCCATCAAGGTCGTGAGCAGTAGCCACGTGGATTACATCGAACGTTTTCAGCGCGAAGCCAAGGCTATTGGCAATTTGCACCATAACCACATCCTGCCCGCCTTCGATTATGGTGAACAGGGACCCTGGCACTACCTGGTCATGCCGTATATCGAGCATGAGACCCTGGGCGAGAGGCTGGACAGAAGAGGAGGCCGCTTATCATTAGAAGAAGCCGGTGAGATGCTCCATCAAATTGCCAGCGGTCTACAGTATGCCCACGAACATGGAATTGTGCATCGCGATATCAAACCCTCAAATATTCTCCTGCGCGATGATCACCATGCTTACCTGGCGGATTTCGGGCTGGCAAAGGAGATGAATGAAAGGGGTAGTGTCACACAAACCGGGGTTTTGCTAGGGACTCCCGAATATATGGCACCAGAACTGGCCGATGCCCCTGCCTCTAAGAGCAGTGATCTTTATGCGCTTGGCATATTGCTCTACCAAATGGTTACCGGGCAGTTGCCATTCACAGCTAAAACGGCCCTGGCCGTGTATATGAAGCAGATGCACGAACAGCCGGTACCCCCTTCGCGTCTTAACCCTGCTATTCCTCCTGAAGTTGAACATGTCATACTGCGTGCATTGGACAAAGACCCGCGCCGTCGTTATCTCACGCCCAATGCATTAGCGTATACCTACCTGGAGGCTTTAAGCACTTCAAGACAAACGCAGGAAATCATTCCAGGCAGCGCTTCAGCGGCAAGAGTCCAGGCGGTTCTAGATGGCGCCAATGCAATAGCACCCCTCTACGAGGTCAACAACATAGAAGAGGAGCTACCTCAAGTACCGGGGGCGAGGCACGCGCCGGCAGAACCACTTTTTGGAGAAGTGAAAATATCCCTTGCAGCTACATCTTCAGTTGCACCTTCTCCCCTTGCTGTCGAGGAAGAAAAGCTTGTGCTTCCTGTGTATCAATTTAATGCCGACGTACCCGCGGCAACTGGAGAGACGCTCATCCAGCACCCTGGCAAGTCGACTCCTCCCATAGCCGGGCCGCTGCCTGCAAGACGTGCGAGAAGTGCATCTTATAACCGGAACGTCTTTGTGGTTACCGGCTACATGGGCATTAGTTTCCTGCTGATCATCATGGCAGTAATCCTTTTCGCCGTCTACGACTACAATAGTAATAGACTTGCAAAGAATACAACAACTGTGGCAGCAAAGGCTACACCAATCAGGATCGATGTGACAAGGACAGTAAGCACGCCTGGAACGGCAGCTAGCGTCGCGGCGCTGAGCAATGAAGAGCAGGCGGTTGCAACCGAACGCGCGATTACCAGCAGTGCGCCTCTACTGACAGATGATCTGAGCAGCAGCATCATCGGCGGCTGGAACGTCGATACTACTTCGTGCATTTTTACCGGTGGAACGTACCACGTCGTAGTAAAACAGGCCAATTTTCTTGTGCCATGCGAGTCAAATATCTTAACCTATGACAATGCGGCTTTCCAGGTAGATGTCTCCCTGCTCTCAGGCAGTTACGCCGCTTTGATCTTCCGTGCCAACGGCCAGCAATTTTATGACTTTGGGATCAATAATCTGGGAGAGCTTTTCTTTCGCCGCCACGATGTCAACGCTAATGGGCAAGGAATCTATACATATCTCATACAAGCTACGCCCAACAGCGCGATTGCTGCTGGCAGCCAGAAGAACACGCTGCTCGTGATCGCCAACGGGAGTGATTTCAAACTATTCATCAATGGCGTCTTTGGTGGAGAGCTACAAGATAGCACCTATATTGGTGGAGAGGTTGGATTTGACGCCGGAACAACGCCTTCAGTTAACAGAGCTGAGGCCAGTTTCTCCAATTTCAAGGTATACCAGGTTTCGTGAGCACCTCAATCAAAGTGTACCAGGTTTCGTGAGCGCCTCAATTTCTCAAAAATTCTCCATAGAATATCCCCTCTTAGTAAGGTTTATATAGATTTATTATTGCCATCTTGCTAAAACCACGTTATGATATGCTTTAGGGCGATAACCCTCCAAGATACTACGTTCGTGAAGGAAGAAACATGCAACCGAATAAAACTCCAGCTGGCGTGGCGGCACACACCGGATTCGCACGCTTTCTTGATGCCTGCCATCACCGGCAACCCGATGCTACGCCTGTCTGGTTCATGCGCCAGGCCGGGCGCTGCCTCGCCGAGTACCGCGAATTGCGCAAGAGTTACGATATTCTCACCATGGCAAAGACACCAGAATTGTGTGCGCAGGTTACACAGATGCCCGTCAAAGAATTTGGCGTTGATGGCGCAGTGCTTTACGCCGATATTATGCTCCCCCTGGAGGGTATGGGCGTCTCGCTAGAGATACAGCCGGATGTTGGTCCAATCATCCATAATCCTATCCGCTCCATGCGGGATGTTGAAGCCTTGCATATCATTGATGCTGGAGAAGCGACGCCCTTTGTTATGGAGGCGATTCGACTTGTGCGGCGCGAACTGGCGGGGAAACAGGCAGTGATCGGCTTCTCAGGCGCACCTTTCACGCTGGCCTGCTATTTGATCGAGGGTCGCCCTTCACGTGACTATGGCATTGCCAAGTCGTTGATGTACGGGCAGCCGGGGACCTGGCATGCTCTGATGAACAAGCTGACCGAGGTAGTTTCACGCTACCTTGTTGCGCAGGTAGAGGCGGGTGTCGATGTTGTGCAGGTATTTGATAGCTGGGTTGGAGCGCTCGGCCCCGGCGCATACAAGCGCTTTGTGCAGCCATACACACAGCGCGTCTTCGAGGCGGTCAAACAAACCGGTACACCCTCCATTCATTTTGGCACGGGCACAGCCAGTTTGTTGGAGTTGATGGCGCAGGCTGGCGGAGACATTATCAGCGTCGACTGGCGCGTGAACCTCGACGATGCCTGGGCACGGATTGGCTACGAGCGGGGTATCCAGGGCAACCTCGACCCCTCGTTATTGCTGACTTCGTGGGATGTCATCGAGGAAGGCATGCGTGACGTGCTGCGGCGCGCGGATGGGCACCCTGGACATATCTTTAATCTGGGGCATGGCGTACCGGCAGACACGCAGCCAGCGATGCTGCGCAGGCTCGTCGATGCGGTTCACGGAGCAACGCAGCGATAGAAGTAAGGATACAAAAGAATGACGAATGCTCACATTGGGGTGATGCTGATGACCTACGGCTCACCGGCGACCCTCGACGATATTCCCTTATACTTGAAAAACGTGCGCGGAGGACGCCCTGCCGACGAAGAACTCATTACAGAATTTCGACGGCGCTACGCGCTTATAGGTGGCTCACCGCTGCTGCGCATCACGCGCGAACAGGCTGCCGCTCTCCAGGAGGAGTTGAATAAACAGCATCCTGGCGGCCCGGTATTTCACGTTGTTGCCGCTATGCGATTTGCCCCGCCATTTATTGCCGACCTTGTGCCTGAGACTGCTGTGGGTGCGCAAAAGCTGGTCGGTGTGATTATGTCGCCGCAGTACTCGCCAATCATTATGAGCGGCTATGTGCGTACGTTGGAGGATGCTGTAGAAGAGCTGCACCGCGATGATCTCGAACTGAAGATCGCCGGGGACTGGCATCTCCAGCCCTATTTCTTGCAGGCGCTGGCCGAACGTCTGCAACAGGCGCTCGACCGTTTTCCGGCAGAGGTGCGAGAAAATGTCCCCGTGTTACTGACGGCACATAGTATGCCTAAGCGCGTGGTAGAGAAAGAGCTGGATTACATCAACCATCTCAAGGAGACAGCAGCCATGGTGGCAGCGCTGGCCGGTCTTCCCGCTGAGCGCTGGAAGTTCTGCTACCAGAGTGCGGGCCATACTCCTGAAGAATGGCTCAAGCCGGACTTTGCCGATATTATGCCCGAACTAAGCGCTGCCGGGTACAGGCACGTATTGATTGCGCCGGTGCAATTCCTGGCTGACCACCTTGAGATTCTCTATGACATCGAGATTGCTGCGCGACAGCAGGCAGAAGAACATGGTATGCAGTTTGCGCGTACCGAGTCGCTGAATACCTCTCCGCTGTTTATCAAGGCGCTGGCCGAGGTAGTGAACGAGACGCTGGCTACGACAACAAATTCGCAATAGCCACTATCTCAGCATTGCTTAACTGACCCGCGATTTGAATACCCACGCCTTTCTCCGTCCAGGTCAGCGTCGTTGTACCGCTTGATGATGAGAGGATTGCTGTCGTTCCACGCAGGCTGAGATGCTGACCGGAGGTAGGCAAGTTTGCCAGGGACTTTCCCTCGGAGATTGCGAACGTAGTATTACCCTTGACGTAGTTGAGCGTAAAGATCTGGTTACCCGGGGCGCCAAGTACATCTACGCCTTGTGATTGATACTGGCTTTGGGAGGCTGGAATGCTCAGCAGGTGATAGCCTGCCTGCTGCTGCGCTTGCGCCAGGGTGATTGTACCTGTACCCGGCGTCGTGTTTTTCGGGAACGGCAGAACCTTGACACCAGAAGGAGGTACGAAGGTGAAGAGATTGGCATCAATCGGCTGATTCAGTGCGAGCGATGGCAGGTTAAGCGTCACCTGCCCCAGGCCCTGGATCGTCAGCTTTACCCTGAGGGGAAGTAGACTTGTCTTATCGAGATAGGCATCGCCAAAGTAATTGAAGTTACTTGAGCCTGTGCTACCCGATGCTGGCGACTCAACGCTTATGTCATAAGCAGCGTGTCCATTAATGCTGGCATTAGAAGAGACCAGCGTGCCATTACCATGTGCAAAGACAGATTGGATGATGTTCATGATAGATTCGTTCTGATCCTGACCTACCCCTCGGCTGCTGGTAGGCGTACCATTATTGTTGCTGGCGCTGCCAGTATAGACTACCTGTTTCGCCGGGTCATATTGCCAGACCTGTTTCCCATCGGTAACGGTAACTGTACCAGCCGCTATCTGTGTAATAGTGGATTGGAGCACGACTGTGCGGCTCTTGCCTGGCGCTTCATTCCAAACTTCGGTATTAACGATACCATTGATGCCTGGGCCAACGACCGTTACGTCGAAGATACCATGCAATGTTTTAGCGGCATTGAGATTTTTTCCCACTTTTGTCAACAGTTCTTGCCCTTGCCTGGGCGCTGGTGTGGGCGTTGCCGGTGCCTGTGATGTGCTGGAGCCTGCACACGCGCCCAGGAGCAACGTGAGTAGGATAGTAAAGGGTAGAGTAGCCCTCCAACGATAGAGAGACATAGAAAGCAAGCTCCTTTATATCTGGTTTATTTCATACCGTAGTATAGCACGAACGAAGGGAGTTGATGAATCTGGCCACTACGAAAGTTCTTCTACCAGGGCCTGTAACAGCTCCTTATCTTGCTCTTCGGAGACTGTGCGTGGATCGAGCAGGAGCATGTCGCGTAGGATGCGAACGATGATAGGAGGACTGTGCAGGCGTAAACGCTTCGCCAGTTCATCCAGAGGCATGGATACATCCCTGGCATCA
>WNFG01006892.1_pt1 | contig 12163 bp, 18 predicted proteins | sample 5400431 | NCBI WGS metagenome assembly WNFG01 (sample SAMN13153346, study PRJNA577476) | soil metagenome | isolation source: 120 cm saprolite under Douglas fir tree site 2 hole 3 replicate 2 | place: USA:California | collected 2015-04-18
CGAACTCCCAACAGGGTACATTATGTGAGCCAATATTTTTCTCACCCAAGTTTCTCTCTCTGAGCAACACAATCTCAGTGACACGTGGGCGAGGAGGTATTTGTGGAGGGACGGGCTTGGTACGTTGGCTGACTGGTGTTCTTGTTCAAATTAAGTGCATACAGACTATAGGCATGGTACTGGACATGGCGTTGGTCATTTCCTAAATGTCCATGAAGGTCTATAACGTTTAACGTGTCTTTCTATGTACATCTCACTGAGGCTCTGTGTTTACAGGTCCTCAAGGCATCGGCACGAGAATTGGTGCGCATATATATCTGGCATTTCTATCTGCTTCCTCTCAAACTTCACCCATAGCATACAACAGTACGCCATTGAAACCTGGTATGACTGTTTCGAACGGTGAGGATGTCCACCCTCCCGTCTAGTCTACAGGCTCACTGTAAGACAGAGCCCGGTTACTATGCCGACGGAGAATACGGAGCACGTATCGAGAACGTGGTTATCGTACGTGAGGCTCAGACACCGAATAACTTTGGCAACAAGGGATTCCTTGGGTTTGAACACGTCACCATGGTATTTCCGTCTCGCCTATCTTTCCTTGGACGCGCTGACCCGCCTTTGCGAAGGTCCCTATGGGGCGAAACCTCATCGATGTGTCTCTCCTCTCCGTGGACGAACGCGCGTGGGTAGATGCGTATCATAAAGAGGTACGGGAGGAGATATCCCCTTTTCTCGAGGGCGATGCAAGGGCTAAAGCGTGGCTGGATCGCGAGTGCGCGCCACTATGATGCCGAAGTTAGCAGCATTAACTAGCCTGTATTCTCACTAGGGTACCTGCTTGCACGAGAAGTGTATATAGTCTCTTTGTTGGATCTGGGAAGCAGTGTAGGTAGGATAGAGAGACGCAGCTATTCTGAGGCCCAGTGGTAATAAACAGCATGACAGACAGCGTGCCGTGTTGATGTCCGATGACACCTCACTAACCATACCACTTCCTCAACTAAGTGACAGCCAATAGAGGGACAGCTCTGCCAGTGGTGTCCATGCGCTAGAGACCTTTTTACAAGTTCGGATTCTGCATAGTACGTCGCTACTTCTCGAGACTGGAGGTGAATGTTTAGGCATTTCGTGCAGCTTGCTCTGTCACCGCGGCCGTCAACGAGGCTGAACGAGCGCCTGCATCGTGTCATCGATCCTGCAACGCGGCCCTACTAGAGAACATTCATACGCACTTTCCGTGCTTCCATGGTAGCCTATTGTGCCACGACGTTACAAGGGGCTACGTGCATCAACAATCGATGTCCATATAGCCATGACGTTTTCTACTGCCAACCGTGCGGGCGTTCTTTTCCTGCCTCATTGCTCGTCCAACACGAGAGAGCCCAGCAGCACCTTCGGAAAGTGGCTTCCAATGCCAGTGGTTCTTCTGTTCCAAGTACCCTTGGGTCTCCTCTCTCGCAATCCCTATTTTCAGATCTCTTATCTGCGCCAACTTCAAATAGTTCTCGACCGTCGGGGCGCAACACACCTGTTCCAAGTACCCCTCAGTCTCCTCGTCTCTCGCAATCCCAATTCTCGGATCTCTTATCTACGCCATCCACAAGTACTTCTCGACTGCCGTGGCGCATCATACCTGTTCCAAGTCCCCCTCGATCTCCTCCTCTCTCGCAATCACAGTCGCAATCCTCAGATCTCTTATCCACGCCATCTGAAAATACCTCTCGACCGTCGGAGCGCAACACACCTACCACCAATGTAGATCCTAGGGTCACCGTGTCTGATGAAGGTGGTCTTGACTTCGTTGCAGAAGGGACAGGAACTGCAGCCAATCCTAAGTTTCCTTCTTTCAGCCGTACCATTGTCATTAAGAAGACCGATTTGATATCTAATCTCTTCGTGCAGTCTATGAAGTTGACACCCTCTCCGAATCCATGGTACAAGTTAGTTTGGTTACTCTATTCAGGTTCTCATGTTTTCCTTGACAGCTTTGTTGCGCGTTTACTCGGAAAAACGACCGAGGTTCAAAAAGGTACGGCACGGAAGATCGAAGTGACATTCAAGGCTCGACATGAGGGTACATTTTATGGGACTTTGAGTATCACATTTAGAGGTAAAACCCAATCGGATCAAGAATTCACAGTCACTCGTCAACTACATGGGCGCGCTATTCCTACTGGCCAACCTAGCAGCCCGGAACCTTCAAACAAGGCGGAAGGGGATGCCATGAAGAGTGGACGCGATTGTGTCACTGTCTCGCACGATCCAGGTATCGAGCTCTCCGTAGAACGCTCACGGCTAGATGAGCCATTTGGAAGTCAAACGAAGGAGCTTGTCATTACCAAAACCTCGGATATTCCGCTGGTCTCACTCAAAGCAATTAGGGTGCGCTCAATACATGGTTCTCTGGTTGGGTGAGTCCAAGTTACGCTGAAGGACCTGGACTCTCATTTTCTCGACACACAGGCGGCTGTCCGCGCGTTTCGATGGCGATTCTCAGCGGATCGAGTATAATCATCAAAATACAGTGACCGTTTGTTTCATGCCTCAGCAGGAAGGACTTTGTCAGGCTGTCCTTGAGCTGACTTTCTGTGATCACCTGCACAAGACAGACTTTGTGATCGAACGGAAGTTAAGTGGTCGGGCTGAGCAACTTGCTGGTGACCAGGGACTCCTTCAACTTGAGTATGCGCCCAACGAACGGTCTCAACCAGTAGATGATCAGGTAGATGATCATGCAGGGATTCCCGCCGATGAAGAGTTTTTAGATAATGATGGCACCGGCATTTCTGTCTCGCACGCAGATGGTTTAGATTTTGGCATCGTCGAACGCAAGCTCCCAAATGGACCCTTTGCAACTCCATCGTCTTTACTCACCATCAAACACGACCATGGTTTCCCGGCCGTGACTTTCATAAAGGGAAGAACGAAGGCAATGGATGGGAGTGATAGAGAGTAAGTCCTCACCACTTCATAGTTCTGTCTTATTCATCGTTCTCCTAGCTTCGAAGCGGTTTTCGAGGGCAACTCTCACGATATCCAGCCTGGCTCGGAGAGCAGAGTGCGCGTCATATTCAGTCCCAAATACGAGGGACTGTTCAAGGCAACGCTCGAGCTGATCTTTTATCATCCCCAAGTATCGGTATGGTTTGTCGTTCGCAGAAAGCTACGAGGTATTGCGGGTTCGCTCAAGGACCATAAACATATCGAGACTCTCAGTCAAGCGGACAACTTGCGTGCTACAGAAAGTCGAGCAGCACCGTCGCTGAAGACCGTGCTACTCTTGTCCCCTAACCGACGTCGAAGATCAAGATATTTCCCAGACTACGAGTTACCACCCATAGTCCAGGAGGCGTTGGACAAATCCACGGGCATGCATCCTTACGACGAGAATGCTTCAGGCCTCATCTCTGCTTTGAGGCCCAATAGTTTAACTGTGGGCACGTACGCGCACTACTTCAATGCACTTCTCGCTGTTGAGGATGGGCACCAGCAGTATGTTCTTTACCCTTTCTCCCTCAGTTGGTAGTAAAATCTGATCAGGTGGGATATCATACACCAACCTACCTATGAGGTTGACGTCCAGGGACGCGGCCGTCAGTACAGGTGTGCTTCTCTCCCTTACTACCCCGTAGGTTCTTTTGTTCATTAAAAGCTGCGCAGCATTGAGATCGAGAATAACGATGAAGATCTTCTGCCAGAGGTAGCCCTAGGAGATTTCCTTTGGTTGGATGATATTCATGATGATATACGTTACGAAGCGCGTGTCACCAATGTCGATGTCTTCACGCGGAGTCATCTTGCTGTACTCAAGGTGTCGCTTAGATTGCCGACAGATTTTGACCTCCACAATGGGTCAAAATTCGATCTACGATTCAGGCATAAGCGTGTTACGCTACGACGTCAATACCATGCATTGACCGCCGCACTTGCACCCCCGCGTCGGCTATTATTCCCCTCACTTTTGGATATCAAACCAATGCGACGTCTCTCGAGGGCCGAGATTGACAACGTCAAGTTCCACCAGCTAGTAAACAGGGATATTCGTGATGATGGTCAACAATTACAGGCGGTAATTTCAATATTAGAGCAGCCACCGGGCTCTGTCCCATTCATCATCTACGGACCGTCAGTGTACCCCACTCAATACCCTCACCACAGCTCGTACTGATAGTCCCTCTTCAGCCCTGGAACGGGTAAAACATCCACCGTTGTTGAAAGCGTAGTGCAGCTTATGCGCCGTGACACTGGTGTCAGAATTCTCGTATGCACTCCAAGTAACGCCGCAGCTGATCTACTCGCTGAGCGACTAGCGGCTGCCGGCCTGGATTTGGACAAGCTGTACTATCTGGATGACTCTTCGCATCAAGAAGAGGACATTCTTGAAGATGTAAAAATATCCTCATCATTCCCTGGGCATGAAAGATTACTGGCCTTTCGCGTCGTACTCTCTACCTGCTCCTCGGCGAGTATGCTCAAGGCCTTGGATGTTCCTGTCGGACACTTCAGCTATATTGTCATCGACGAGGCCGCACAGGTAGAAGAACCTCTCGCGATGATTCCGGTCATGGGATTCTCGAATGCGCATACGAATATTATCCTAGCTGCTGACCTAAATCAATTCGGCCCCGTCATCAAGTCGCCAACTGCGGCGAGGGCAGGGTTGGGAAAGAGTTACCTGGAGCGATTGATGCTCATGCGCGAGGTGTATGGTCTCGATGCACAAGCCGGAAAGACGTGGGTGGCCTTTTCTCTATATAGCCCAAAATCCTTATCAAAAGGAACGCAGGATTATCGCCCTTTATCGAAACCGCCGCTCGCACGGCAACATTATTGCGTGGTCAAACCGGTACTTTTATGAGGATACGATGCGTGATTATGGGAATTCATACATCACTTTCCACCTGGTTCATTCGGACGTGTTGCCAAAGAAGGGCTTCCCTGTTGTATTTCATGGTGTCAAGGGCAGCGAGCAACATGCAGAGTGGTCACCGTCGTACTTCAACATTATCGAGGCATCGATTGTCCGCGATTACTGCGTGAAGCTCACAGGAGATACCGAACGAAAGATTTGTGAGTATGGGGCCATTTTTTGGTTCTACCTGCACTTCTTATTGTTTTCCTCGACATAGGTCCAGAGGAAATTGGCGTTCTTGCACCGTACAAGGCGCAGGTCAGGACCATTCGGGAGTTGCTGAAAGTTGCAAAGTTATCAAATATTTCAGTGGGCTCAGTTGAGCAGTTCCAGGGACAGGTTTGGGGTAGATCATGAGTTAACGAAGGATGGCACTGATCTTGATTTGGAGCAGGAACGAAAAGTGATCATTTTGGCCACCACCAGAGGCAACGAAGAGAGCCACCCGAGGAATGGATTAGGCTTCTTGATGAATCACCAACGTACGAACGGTCGGTTATTCTCCATTGGCACACTCTATTAGTGCTGACTTATGTTTTTAGTGGCCATAACTCGGGCGCAGGCGTTACTCATTGTGATCGGAGACCCTGAGGTACTTGGGAAGGACAAACTCTGGCGTACATTCCTGAAATACATTGAAACGCGCAAAGGGTGGACAGGGAAGATGCACAACTGGAAGCCTGAGGAAGCTGTTTATCTGCCTGGATACGAAATCGTACCGGGGAATGGAGGTGTTGCGTATGGGGAGGAATTCATCGGTGGGAAGAGCGAGAAGATTCGTAAGGAAGAATAACGCCCTCCCTCGTCTTGATCGAAATCGGATGGCATTACGGGTGTAACGTCGCTAGTCTGTAGATCTGCATTCCAGCAGCAGAGCGTTACCATCCTACTTTCACAGACGGACGTATCGCTCTTGACCAGAGTCAAACTGGACTGTCTGTTCTTAATTCATCGATATAAACCACGCGTAATGTACAAAGGAATCCCTTTGAGAAACGGGATGTACTTGAGACTCAATATGTTGGTAGATAGTATCTACAGCATGAGCTTCCTCAGGATCAGGATTAGTGGGGCTTTTCGTCATTTTAGGGAGTGACTTGCTTTCGGGAAGCCCGTTGGGCAAACTATTTTGCCCGGTCACTCCTTTGAATACTAATGTGAAGGGTTTGATATTATAGGTACGCGTCGCCATGTAGTATTTGACATCTCTTCTTGAACTTAGGCAGCATATATGCGCTTCAAACCCCTTGTCACGATCGCAAAGAATCGCACGTCATGTCATAGCAGCGATTACCAGCCTTAGTAGCAGAAAGATTCCATCCCTGGATACGAATTAAATCCCAAATAACCCAAGCATTTGCCTACCTGATCACCATATAACTCTTGTGTAGCTCGCCAAAAATGATGAAGAATCAGATCCCACTCTCCTCGCTGTCGATATCAGCTTGGGTCCTGTATGTTCCGAGTCCGCAATTCGCTGGAGAACAGCCTCGTCGGCGCAGAAACTGCGGTAAATCCCGGGATGGCGGCTGTGCTTGTGCCACTGCAACGTTGTCGTTGGACGGCCACTGCCTGCCCTTAGCCCGCAGCATCCTCGTTCGCACTTCCATTCGCCATGGTAAGGTCGCGGTCAGGCTATTGTACAACTGCACAAAGGGGAGGTACTTGTACAGATAGTACTTGTTCCTTGCGCCACGATGTAATACGATGCGAACCGTGCAACCGTTACTTTCCCTCCGGCTCACTTCAACAACACAAGAGTGGAAGGCAGCATCTTCACAATGTGGCGTCAAATGGGGCTCGGCCGTCGGCTTCTTCACAAACGGCCTCAACCATCCAACCTACGCTACCTGCAAACACCTCGCCACCAGCAGGGAGTAACGCATCCACCCAGGATACGGATCCACGGGTCAATGTGTCTGGTGTAGATGGTCTCGATTTTATCGTGGAGGGCTCAGGAGCACCAACAGATCCGTTCTTTCCTCCTACCACTGACAAGATTCGAATCGAGAAAACCAACATGTCGTCTTGTCTCACCTTGCAATCTGTCACTCTGACACCCTTTCTTGGTTCATGGTGCGAGTAGTTTGGTCACTCTATTCATAACCCTCGCCAATTTTTTAACAGTTTTACTGCGTCTTTGGTTGGCGAGCTATCGGCGGTACAGAAAAACAGGGCGCGCGAGGTCATCGTGTCCTTCCAACCGTCACGTGTCGGCGGCTTTCATGCGATCCTGGGGATTACCTTCAGCGATAAAGGACGAGCGAATAATCGAGAATTTACAGTGGCTCGTGAGCTACATGGGCGTGCTATTCTTCCTGGTCACTCAGCTATCATCGGCGATGCACCCAATAACGTGGAGGACATAGAGGAGGGCGAAGGCACCGGGATCACCGTCTCGCATGATTTCGGCCTCGAATTCTCTGTAGAACGCCCGTCATCCGATGAACCGTTCGCAACACAGACTAAGGAGCTTATTGTGACAAAGTCCTCTAGAACTCCATCGGTGTCCTTCATAAGCGCTATGGTGCGCTCACCAGATGATTCTGTGACGAAGTGAGTTTGAATTTGTGGCTGGGGTCCACCGTCTCTCATTTCTCGGCTCATAGCACTTTCTCTGCACAATTCGAGGGTGACTCTAGACGGATCATGCCTAACCAGAGGCGTATAGTGACCGTTTCTTTCATGCCTCGGCAAGAAGGACGCTGTGAAGCAGTTCTTGATCTCAAATTCCATGATCATAAGCGCAAGGCGGACTTCGTGATCAAGCGCACCCTAAGTGGCTCGGCTAAGGAACCAATCAATGGGCCAGGACACCACCAAAATGGGTTTGCGCGCGCTCTACTGTCTCGGCCCATATATCGCCGGGGGTCTTATTCAAGTGTCTCCTCAGACGATGAAGAGGAGGGAGAAGAGCTCTTGGACACCAGCATATCTGTCTCGCATGAGGAAGGGTTAGACATTGGCATCGTCGAGCGCAGGCGCACAAATGGACCCTTTGCCACTGCAACGGCCTTACTCACCATCAAGTTAGCACACGACTCCCCAGCTGTGACTTTCCTTGAGGAAAGGATCAGGACATCGGATGGGTGCGATTCTGGGTGCGTTAAGGCCGTTTCACAACTTTTTTGGTATTCATAGCTGTCGCAGTTTCGTAGCGACTTTCGAAGGTGACAGTCGTACCATCCAGCCCGGCACAGAGAGCACAGTGTGCGTCATATTCAGCCCAAAATACGACGGGTTGTTCGAAGCAGAACTCAAGCTGGTTTTCTACGATAACCAGCAGTCGGCTCGCTTCGTAGTTCGCAGGAGGCTGCAAGGAATTGCCGGCTCGATTGAAGACCATAGACTTTTCCAGAGTCTTGACCAAGAAAACGGTAGAGAGCCCCCTAAAAATCATCGCTATGTACCACCACAGACGGTTGTGCTTTTGCAACCTGATCGACGTCACCGATCAAGAAGATTCCCCGACTATAATTTACCTCCCATGGTTCAGGAGATAGTGAATACAGTCACTGCCGCGCGTCCTTTCGAGAAGGAAGCGAAGGGCCTCCTCTCCAGGTTGAAGCCCAGAAAGTTAACTGACGACAGCTATGCGAAATACTTTGAGGCCCTACTGAACGTCGAGGATGGGCAGCAACAGTGAGTTCCTTGACCTCTCCCCATTACTTTGGTAGTAATGTCGGGACAGATGTGATGTTTTGGGCCAACCCTTCTACGTGGTTAACGTTCAAGAGCGTGGCAAGGGATACAGGTGTGTCACCCCACCTTGGTTTTGGACGCGTATTTTGTTTACCAATATCTTCAGTCTCGAGATTGAGAATAACGACGAAGATATTCTGCCAGAGGTGATCCTGGGGGATTTTGTTTGGCTGGATGACATTCAGGAGGACGTACGATACGAAGCACGCATCTCCAAAGCCGACGTGTTTTCGCGAGGTCAAGGTCGCGCTGCCGTGCTCAAGATGTCGCTCAGATTGCCGACAGAATTCACTCTCCAGCAGGGTGCCCTTTTTATTCTACGATTTAGAGTCAACCGCATCACGCTACGTCGCCAATATCATGCGTTGGCAAGCCTCTCCACCGGCAACATCCCAAGTCGGCTATTGTTCCCTTCTGCGGCAGATATTGGCCCGATGCAACGTCTCTCGAGAGCTGAGATCGCCAGGCTCGAATTAGTGAATGAGAATATTCGCGGCGATGATCAACAGCTACGCACGGTAGTTTCGATTTTGGAGCAGCCACAGGGCTCTGTCCCGTTCATCATCTTCGGGCCGTGAGCGCGCCTCCATAACCCTTCAACTGCTGCTACTACTGACGATCGCTCCTACAGTCCCGGGACGGGCAAAACATCCGCCGTTGTCGAAAGCATCATGCAGCTTATTCGCCGTGATACCGGCGTCAGGATACTCGCATGTACTCCAAGCAATGCCGCGGCAGATCTACTCCTTGAGCGTCTGGGTCATGCTGGCCTGGACTCGGACCAATTGTACCGTTTAAATGCTTATTCGCGTGAAGAGGGTATACCTGAAGCGGTTCAACCATTTTCAGTAATCCCGGAACGAGCAAAGTTATTGGCTTTTCGTGTCATACTCTCGACCTGCTCCTCGGCTGGTATGCTCCAGACCTTGAATGTTCCTGTCGGACACTTCAGTCACATCTTCATCGACGAGGCTGCCCAGGCCGAGGAACCTCTTGTGATGATCCCAATTTTAGCCTTCTCGGATGCGTATACGAATGTTATCCTAGCTGGCGACCCAAATCAATTGGGCCCCGTCATCAAGTCGACAGTCGTTGCCAAAAACGGGTTGGGAAAGAGTTTCCTACGGCGTTTGATGCTTATTCGTGAAGTTTACAGCCTCGATACACAGATTGGGAAAACGTGAGCTGCTTTTCCTTTGCAAACTCGGATGTTTTCTCAAAATGAGCACAGAATTGTCGCCCTTCAGAGGAACCGCCGCTCGCATGGTGCAATAATTGCATGGCCAAACAGGTACTTGTACGAAGATATTATGTGTGATTACGGGGACGTGGACGTCACGCACCTCCTGGTCAACTCGGGCGTGTTGGAGAAGAAAGGCTTCCCTATAGTGTTCCACGGTGTCAAGGGCCGCGAGAAGCGTACAAAGCAGTCTCCGTCATACTACAACATTCTCGAGGCATCCGTCGTCCGCGACTATTGTGTGACTCTCACTTCGGACCTGGAACGAATGATATGTGAGTGTGGATCATAGTTCAGCTTTGCCGTCGTTTTTTTCTTACCTCAGTGTAGATCCAGAGGAGATCGGCATTATCGCACCCTACAAAGCCCAAGTCAGGATGATTCGGGACTTTTTGAAGCAAGTGAAATTGTCAGATATTTCGGTAGGATCAGTCGAGCAATTCCAGGGACAAGTTCGTGTCGATTGCGTATTCATGAGGAACGGCGCTAATTCTGGCTTGCTATGAACCAGGAACGAAAAGTGATCATTATGGCGACGACTCGAAGTAATGAGGAGGACCACCCGCGAAGAGCACTAGGCTTCTTAATGAACCCTCGGCGTATGAATGGTCAGATTTTGGTCGGGGACCCCGAAGTACTAGGGATGGACAACTTCTGGCGCACGTTCCTGAATTATGTCACCCTAAACAATGGGTCGAAGGGAAAGCTGCCCAGCTGGAGATGTGCCGACCCGGTTCCCATGCCTTTAATCGAGGCCATCCCGAGGGAACGTGTGTTGTATGGGGAGGAGTATATGGATGGGCGAAGCGAGAGCATTTACAGGTACAACCTCGGCGAGGGTTGAAGATACGGGACCACAACAACGGGAAGAGCTACGCTCTCCTTCTGTGCATATGGGTTTCTTGAGTTACCACGACTACGAACGTCTCGTGTCTGCGGCACGGTCCACTCTTTTTCAAAGTATATGCTTATGCATCCTGCGTTATCTTGAACCTCATATGTAACAGAGTCTTTCTGTATGTACGTTTCTCAGGGAGAGCAACACGAACATTAACCCCGGACTTTGGGTGATCACTCCCGCCTAACCGAATCGGCGGCGAATCCTCTCATTCCGTCGTTTCCTTCGTACCTCGTCGCCTGGAAAGGATAGAGACGCCTTTGCGAGATATTGGCTCACCAGCCGGCGACTGAACTGTAACCTTGTTGAGTGGAAAGCAGATTTCAAGCCTGAGCGGAGCTAGGCGATAGATATACCCTCACGAGTCAGATCAGAGAGGGGGGCGCATCATTGTCCCAGGAGAAAACGGTCTAGAGCTGAGTCGGAAAAGTTAATAGAGTAGTAGTAAAAGGCAATGGGAGACGGATCGAGCTGACAATGGCGAGCGGCGTTAGAAAAGCTCTCGACGCGAATCAGTGGTGGAAGCCGTAGCGAATAAGTTACACTTCCCGCTGCACCTGGAGAATTGTATACAGCGCAGCTGACTGTAACATGATGGTTTGCCACACTGTAGACAGCCCGTTATTGTCTGTCCTTGGCGTACCATGTGTTTGGCCGACAGTATTTGGGGGACATTTGGTGTGCAAATAAGATCACTGATCTAATGTAGCCTAGTCATTGAGGCTGAGCCGCGGATAAAGTTGCCAAAAAAGGAATCAGCCAATCCGTGGCGGCCATTGTCAACGCCGTGTTGTCATTGTCCATCGGAGCCGATTAGTCACGTGGCGTGGAAGACGCGTCGTATTTAAATTTGCGCCATCGCGTTCACAGTCCGCATACCTCTTTTCCTGATCGCGTATGTTCGCTGTGAGGGCCATGCAAATGTCATATCGCTACCCATATAACGAACCAGTTTTTCATCAAGCTACAATGTCACCAACCACGCCCGGAGGAAGTAGCAACCCGAGTACACCCGTGAACAATCCTTGGGACTTCGACGTTGCTACCTCTGCTCCGAATCCAGCACAGCAACCTCAAAATATAACCCCATCAACGAATCTTTCTACTCTTCACCCAGCAGAGTTTTCTCCGGAGGAGTTATTTTCAACTCCCACTACCGCTGGTGTTTCTCCTCCTACAGTGATACGGCTCGAAGAGCGTGTTCCCGTTGTGCCTAGCCAGTATCATCGTTCACGCATTAGAGCTGCTAGTGGTGAGAGCAGGCCTCGCACGCATGTCCAGGGAGACGCGTCGAGTGCAGACGCAGTGCAGCCTGCGGGTACTAGTACAGGCACGGCACAGTCATCAGGGCCTGTGAGGTCCTCCCTCACTAACGTCCGTGCCGAGCGTACCCGCCCGCATCCATATC
>WNFG01018602.1_pt1 | contig 12162 bp, 13 predicted proteins | sample 5400431 | NCBI WGS metagenome assembly WNFG01 (sample SAMN13153346, study PRJNA577476) | soil metagenome | isolation source: 120 cm saprolite under Douglas fir tree site 2 hole 3 replicate 2 | place: USA:California | collected 2015-04-18
TGCAGAAAGAGCTCGACAACACTTTGCGCAGCCTCTACGGGCAGGGCATCCGCGCCGAGCAGCTCGACGCGGTGAAGGCCGAGGCGGGGAAAGCGCTGCCGCCGGCGTGGACCGAGCGCCAGAAGCGCGTCGCGACGGAGATCGTAAAGCAGTTCATCGACGCCAACGTCACGATCGACGCGGTCGCGACGTCGGTCGCGCAGCAAGCCGCGCGCTCGGCCGTCGCACCGGTGCAGGTGCAGGTCGTCGCTGGCGAGACCGTCATCCGCGATGGCAGCGTCGTCTCGGCGCTCGATGTCGAGAAGCTGCGCGCCCTCGGTCTTTCGAGCCCGGGCATCGACTGGCCCGGCGCGCTCGGCCTGATCATCTGGGCCCTGCTCATCGCGGGCGTGCTCGGTCTCTTCGCCGAGCGCTACGCGATCGAGGCGTGGAACGACGACCGCAAGCTCATCCTCGTCGCACTCACGCTCTTCTCCGTGACGGTGGTGACGCGCGCGCTCGTCCCGGGTCACACGCTCCTCGTCTACTTCATCCCGTACGCCGCCGCCTCGATGACGCTCACCGTCCTGGTCTCGGGGCGCGCCGCGCTCGCCGCGCAGGTCGCCGGCGCGCTGCACGCCGGGAGCTGGTGGCGTACGTCCTGGTGCCCGCGCTCCTCGGCATCGCCGCGGTCCGCCGTGCGACGACCGCGCGCGAATTCGCGGCCGGTGCGCTGTTCGTCGCGGTGGGGAACATCGGCGTGCTTGCCGCCTTCACGCTGGTCGGCCGCGCCACGGATCCGCTCGGCGCGGCGCAGCTGCTGCTCGCGGGGCTGATCTCCGGTGCCGGCGCCGGCGTGCTGGCGTTCGCCGCGATGGCCATGCTCGGCCACCTCTTCCGCATCACCACGGTGTTCGAGCTGCGCGAGCTCTCCGACCCGAATCATCCCCTGCTGCGCCAGCTGCTCCTGCGGACGCCGGGCACGTATCACCACTCGCTGCTCGTGGCGAACCTGGCGGAGCGCGCCGCGGAGGTCATCGGCGCCGATCCGCTCGTCGCGCGCGTCGGCGCGTACTACCACGACATCGGCAAGATGCGGAACCCGTCGGCGTTCATCGAGAACCAGACCGGCTCGAACCCGCATGACGATCTGGATCCGCTGGTGTCCGCGGGCATCGTGGCCGCGCACGTGAAGGACGGCCTGGCTCTCGCCGAGCGGTACCACCTGCCCGCGATGATCCGGGAGATGATCCCCGGCCACCACGGCACCGCGGTGGTGAAGTACTTCTTCCAGCTCGCCGAGCAGCGCGGCCAGAAGCCCGACGAGTCGCAGTTCCGCTACCCCGGTCCACGCGCGCGCTCGAAGGAAGCCGCGATCGTGATGCTGGCCGACGGCACCGAGGCTTCGGTGCGCTCGCTGGAGGAGAAGAACCCCGACACCATCCGCGTGATGGTCGACAAGATCGTCGGTGAGCGCCTCGCGGACGGCCAGCTCGACGAGAGCGAGCTCACGCTCCGCGACGTTCAGCGGATCAAGGATGCCTTCTGCGAGCTGCTGCTCGGCGTCTACCACGAGCGGATCCCGTATCCCGAGGACCGCATCGCGCGCCTGCCGCAGCGCGACGCCGCCGCCCGCTGAGGATCCTCGTCCGCGGCGAGCCGCCGTCCGATATCGCTCTCGCCCGACGCGCGATGCAGGCCGCCGCGAAGCCGTACCGAGTGCCACCCGGGACCGTCGTCACGCTCGCGTTCGTCGACGACGCCGCGATGCGCGACCTGAATCGCCGCTACCGGCGGAAAGACAAGACCACGGATGTCCTGTCCTTCGGTGAAGACCTTCCCGCAGGCGCCCGTGGTCTGACCGCCGCCGGGAGCCTCACACCCGGGCCCGATGGCGTCACCACGCTGGGGGATGTCGTGATCAGTGGCACGCAGGCGGCTCGCCAGGCCCGGAAGCGCCGCTGGCCCCTGGGGTCAGAGGTCGCCTTCCTGGCGGCCCACGGAACCCTCCATCTATTGGGGTTCGAGGACGACACCCACGCCGGCTACCGGGAGATGCTGGCCCTGGCGAACGCGGCGGTCGCAGCGTCGCGTCAATAACGTGTAAAACCTTGAAACGCCAGCAGGCGGCGACCGTTCTGTAGGCGAGGATGAGCCGCGTGCGGGTCCTACTGTCGGTCGCGCTGGTGATGGCGTCGCTCGGCGCTGGTCGCCCGGCTGCCGCCAGCACCCAGGAGCTCGTCCAGCAGCTTGACCAGCTCTCGGGCGCCTTCCCCGGCGGCGTCGGCCTCTGGATCGCCGACCCCAACGCTCCGAAGCCGCTCTACGCGCGCAACGCCGACGAGCACGTCATCACCGCGTCCCTCTACAAGCTCGGTGTCCTCGCGGAGGCCGAGCGCCGGGTCGACACCGGCGAGCTCAAGTACAGCGACATCATCACGATCATGCCCGAGGACATCACCGAGGACGGCTCCTTCGAGGCCGCGGGGACCGAGCTCACGCTCGATCAGGCGCTCGAGGCGATGATCACGATCTCCGACAACGGCGCGGCTCAAGCGCTGTGGCATCTGCTCGGTGGCGAGAACATCGACGCGACCCTCGCGAAGGCCGGGCTCTCCGACTTCCACGTCGCGTACGACTCGAGCGAGGACAACGTCGCGACGCCGCGCGCGATCGGGACCTTCTTCACGATGCTCGCGAAGAAGCAGCTCATCTCGCCGGCGGCATCGGACCGGATGCTCGCGCGCCTGGGGCGCCAGGAGATCAACGACCGCCTTCCGGCCGCGCTCCCCGACAACGTCGTCGTCGCGCACAAGACCGGGAACCTCGCGGGCATCACGCACGACGCCGGCATCATCTACACGCCGTCGGGTCCGCGCGTCGTGGTCGCGATGACGTGGGACAGCTACCAGGAAGAGGCGGTCAACTTCATCGCGAACATCGGCGCGATCGTGTACAGCGCCGTCCTCGAGCCTCCGGCCAACGCCCGCTACTCGGTGCCGCGCGCCGCGGTGATCGGGGACACCGACACGAAGCTGCGCGTCACGGTGACGGTGACGAACGCGGGGACGAACACCTGGACCGCCGCGGGCGCCGACGCCGTCGGGCTCATCTGGGAGCTGCGCGACGATCCGGGCAACCTGGTGACCTCATCGCCGACGGCGACGCGACTGCCGGCGCTCGCGCCCGGCAAGGCCGCGAACGTTGGGCTGCAGATCACCACCCCCTTCGGGCCGGGTCTCTATCACGTCACGGTCGGGCTCGTCGACACCAATGGCCGCGCGCTGGCGTCGCTCGGCGCGGCGACGGCGACCTTCGACGTGAAGACGCACCTGCCGTTCCTCGTCAATGCGACCGTCAGCGTGCCGTCGACGCTGCGCCGCGAGGAGGCCTCGCTGCTGATCACGAAGTACGCGGCGCTCGGCACCGCCGGCATCGTCGATCACAGCCTCGTCATCACCTGGCGCGCGATCGACCAGAAGACGGGTCGGACCGCGGCGCAGGGGAGCAGCCCGGTGGGCGTGGTCAAGCCCGGATCGGACGGCACGTTCTTCTCCCCGATCATCGGGCCGAAGGTCCTCGGCACGTACAAGCTGTCGTACGAGCTGCGCGAGGGGGACGTCGCGGTGTCGGACACGTCGTCGACGACGATCAACGTGATCGGGCCGCGCACCTATCCCGACGACAATGGCGGTCGCACGCCCGGCCCGATCACGATCACGCCGACGCAGACCCCGCGGGTGCGCCTGCCGTTCCCGTCGCCCTCCGGCAGCTTCGTGCCGAACGTGAACCTGCCGGCGCTGCCGACGACCACGCCGCGTGGCAAGCCCACTCCGACGCCGAAACGCTAACTCGTCTCTTGGTCGCGCAGCCTTCGGGCGATTCGCTCCAATTCGGCGAGGTCCGCGGGGTCGGAGTGCCACGCCTCGCGTACGCGGTCGCCCGCATAGCGTGGCACGACGTGAAGGTGGAAGTGGAAGACGGTCTGGAACCCTGCGGGCTCGTTGGCCTGGAAGAGGCTGACGCCTGCGCACCCGAGTCGCTCGCGCTGCCGTAGCGCGATGCTCTTCGTCATCAGGATGGTTCGCTCGAGATCAGCAGACGCGATGTCGAAGATATTGCGGCTGTGGCGCTTCGGTACCACGAGGGTGTGACCTTCGGTCGCGGGCGCGAGCGGAATGAACGCGAGGGTCGCCTCGTCCTCCATCACCTTTGCCGTTGGCACCCTGCCGGCGACGATGCCGCAGAACACGCAGTCATCGCTCATGGGGCACCCAGCGCGGCTTTGATGCTGCGGTGGTGCTCGTCGATGTGCCGGCACGCGAGCACGGAGATGACCCACTCGGCCGTGCGGCCCTTCTCCTCATAGCTGAACACCACGGCGTCGAGCTGCTCGTCGGTCAGCGAGCGCGCGATCGCGGCGATGTGGTCGGCGCGGTCGCGGAGGAAGCGCAGCGCGCTCATCTTCGAAAGCAGTCCGCGCCGCCGCGCGTTCTCGGCGTTCAGCTCGTTGGTCTCGTCCCAGCTGAAGGCGTGCGGCTGCCCGGAGCGCCCGTGCTCCTCGATCCAGCCCGCCTGGCGGTCGAGGCCCAGGCCGATGTGCGACGCGACGAGGCCGAGCGGCCAGCCCTCGCCCTCGCACGGACGGCGCCACTGCTCCACCTCAAGTGGTGCGAGCGTCTGTCCGAGCGCCGCGATGCGCGTCAGGATCGCCTGCGCACAACGGTCGCCGCGGTCACTCACGCGGTCAGCGCCAGCGGACGAGGATGTTCTCGCGCTGGAACGCAAGACGTGCCAGCCAGAACACCGCGGCATCGGCCGCGATGAGCAGCAAGCTGAAGTTGATGAAGGACTCGTTGTTGATCACGACCTGACCGGTGACCTGCGCGATGCCGAGACCCACGACCGGGACGACGACGAGGCCGCCGATCTGCTGCGCGACACGCACGTCGTTCACGCGCGTCGAGATGAGGATGCCGAGGTTGACCGAGAGGAGGGTGAGCAGCGGCACCATGACCACGATCGCCAGGATCCAGCGCGGTGCGGTGACCGCCTTCACCGCGGCCTCGCTACCCAGGCTCTTCACGCTTCCGAGGTAGATCCCGTACGCGATCCAGGTGACGATCACCGAGGGCACGGTCGACGCGAGGCTCTTGGCGAACAGCAGCTCGCCGACGCCGATCGGCGCCGCGAGGAGCGGCTCCAATGTTCGCGCGGACTTCTCGCCGATGACGGAGTAGATCGCCATCGTCAGTGGCACGACCGTCGGGATGAGCATGAACAGGATCAGGAAGTACGTCGCGATGAATCCCTGCACCGCCTCCTTCGGATCGAGGCCCTGCACCGCCGGCGCGGCCGCGTAGAGCGCCTGGACGTCCCGCTCGCTCGGCGGGTTCACCGCGGCAGCGCCGACCGCGACGATGCCTGCGCCGAGGATGACGAGCGGCGGCAGGAGCGTCATGCCCACCAGCAGCTTGTTCGAGAGGGCCTCGCGCCATTCGCGTACGCACACCGTGCGCACGAGCGTCGTGCGATCCGGCTCCCGCGCCACGATGCCGGTGTTGATCAGCGTCCCGTTCATTCGCGGGCCTCGACGATGCGGAGATACACGTCCTCGAGGTGCGGCTTGCGCTCGGTGACGAACGCGATCTCCGCGCCTCCCTCGAGCAGCGCGCGGACGAGCAGCGGGTTCGTGCGCAGCGGATCCGGCGCCTCGACGATGATCGAGCCGTTCTCGAGGTGCGCCTCGCGCACGCCGGGGACCGCGCGCACGCGCGCGAGATCCTCGACCCGCGGCGCGGGCATCAGGCGGAACTCGGTCGCGCGGCCGTAGAGCTCCGCGCGCAGGTGATCGGGAGTGTCGATGCGGATGACCGAGTGTCGGAAGAACGCGATGCGATCGCAGAGGCGGTCGGCCTCGTCGAGGTTGTGGGTGCAGAGGAAGACCGTGCGTCCCTCGCCACGCAGCGCGACGATGAACTCGCGCACCGTCTTCGCCGCGTCGGGGTCGAGCCCGGTGGTTGGCTCGTCGAGAAAAAGGATGTGCGGTTCATGCAAGGCGGCACGCGCGATGGCCATCTTCTGCTTCATGCCGCGCGAGAACGTGACCACCGATTCCGTGCGGCGGTCCCACAGGCCCATCATCCGGAGGTAGCGCTCGGCCTGCGCGTGCGCGGTCGGGCGTGTGAGGCCATAGAGCGTCCCGTAGAAGACGAGGTTGTCCCAGGCGGACTGGCGCTCGTACAGCCCCGGCTGCTCGGTGAGGATGCCCACCGCCGCGCGGATCTTCGCGTCCTCGCGTCCGAGCGTGAACCCCGCGACCTCCGCTCCACCGGAGGTCGGCGCGATGAGCGCGCACAGCAGGCGGAGCGTGGTGGTCTTGCCGGCGCCATTCGGCCCGAGGTAGCCGAAGACCTCACCCTCATGCACATCGAGATCGACACGGTCGACCGCGGTGAGCGCTCCGAAGCGCTTTGTGAGCTTGTCGGTGCGCAGTACCCTGAGTCTATTTGTAGGATTCGCTAATGACGTCATCCGTGGACACCGAGAGGAAGCTACGCGAGCTCTCTTTTCTCCATGAGGTGGCCCAGCTCGCCTCCTCCGCACGCGACTGGGATGAGATGTTGCGCATCGTCATTGACCGCACCACCGACGCGATGGGCGTCGAGGTGTCATCGCTGTATCTGCTCGAGCGCCGCGAAGGCATCCTGCGGCTTGTCGCAACGAACGGACTGAACCGCCGCTTCATCGGGAAGGCCACGCTGCGCGTTGGCGAGGGCATCACCGGCTGGGTCGCCAACGCGCGCGTCCCGGCCGCGGCGCGCGATGTGCGCGCCGATCCGCGCTTCAAGTGGATCGCGGGTGTCGACGAGGAGCGCTTCACGTCGATGATGTCCGTGCCGCTCCTCATCCACGGCGAGATCGTGGGTGTGGTCAACGTGCAGTCCGAACGGGAGCGGGTCTTCGACAAGGAGAGCATCGAGTTCCTGCAGACAATCGCGAACCAGGTCGCGGGCATCATCGAGAAGGGCCGCCTGCAGCGCGAGGCCGAGAGCAAGCTGCGCGAGGTCTCCGCGCTCTTCGAGGTCTCGAACATCCTCACCTCGACGCTCGAGCTCGATGAGGTGCTGTCGCTCATCGTCGGCCGTCTCGTGCGCGTGTATCCCGGATCGGCCGGCGCGGTCTTCCTGCGCGAGGGCGATGAGCTGCGCGAGCGTGCGCGCTCGGGCGAGCCGGGCAAAGCGATCGCGCAGGCCGCGAAGCAGGCGCTGGCGGAAGCGCGTCCGATCGTCGCGGGCGAGACGATCGCGCTGCCACTCCTCGTGGGCGAGCGGCTGCTCGGCGCGGTCGCGCTGCGCGTGCCTGAGGGAACGCCCATGGCCGACGAGGAGATCGCCTTCGTCGGTGCGCTCGCCAACCAGGCCGCGCTCGCGATCGACAAGGCTTCGCTCTACGCGCTCGAGCGCGAGACGACCGCGAGCCTGCGCGAGCTCGAACGCGCGCGCAGCGAATTCGTCGCCGTCGTCACGCACGACCTCCGCACCCCGCTCTCCGTGATCCGCGGCTATCTCGACCTGATCGCGGAGAAGAACGACGGGCATGCCACCAAGACGCATGGCGCGATCACCGAGGCCGTCGCACAGGTCGGCCTGCTCGATCAGCTGGTCGACCGCATCCTCACCGGCGTCCGCCAGGATCGGCCGGACCTCTCGATCCGCCGCGCGCGCTTCGACCTGCGCGCAGCCGTGGGCGCGACGCTGGCCGAGGTCGCGCCGCTCGCCCGGCGCCATCGCGTCGTCGGCCCGCGCGCGGGAACCGCGGTGTGGGTGCGCGCCAACCGGCGCCGCGTCGGCGAGGTGCTCGCGGGTCTCGTGCACAACGCGACCAAGTACGCGCCCCAGGGGACGCGCATCACCGTGCGGCTCGAGAAGCACGCGGATCGCGCGATCGTCCGCGTCTCCGACCAGGGCCCGGGGGTGCCGCCGCACGAGCGGAACCGGATGTTCGAGCCGTACGCGCGCGGCGATCACACCGGCATCCCCGGAACGGGCATCGGCCTCTTCGCGTCGCGGCGCGTGATCGAGGCGCAAGGCGGGGACATCTGGTACGAGGAGGGCGACGGCGCGACCTTCGCCTTCAGCATCCCGACCGCGCGTGAGGAGAAGCGGTGACCACGATCCTCGTGGTCGACGACGAGCCGGCGATGGTCGGCATGGTCGCCGCTCTGCTCGGTGAGGAGGGGTACCAGATCGTGACCGCGTACGACGGCGAGACCGCGCTGCGGCGCCACGCCGACGAGCGTCCCGACCTCGTGGTCCTCGATCGGCGCCTGCCTCGCCTCTCGGGGGACGACGTGTGCCGCGGCATCCGCGCGGTCGCGAACACGCCGATCCTCATGCTCACCGGCGAGAAGGGCAGCGAGGAGCGCGCGCGGCTGCTCGACCTCGGCGCCGACGACTACCTCGAGAAGCCGTTCAGCAAGAAAGAGCTCTCAGCGCGCGTGCGCGCGCTGCTGCGGCGCGCACCGTCACCGGTACGGGCCGACGTCGCGACGCTCGTGGGACGCCTCGCGGTCGACGCGCGCGCACACCGCGCGTCGGTCAACAACGAGGCGCTCGACCTCACACCGACGGAGTTCCGCCTCCTCGCCGCGCTCGCGGCGCGTCCCGGTGAGCTCGTCGACCGCCGATCACTGCTCCGCGCGGGCTGGCCCGAGGAGCGCGATCCGGATCCCGAATGGCTGAAGGCGCATCTCGCGCGCCTGCGCTCGAAGCTCATCGCCGCGGGTGCGCCGGATCTCGTGAACGTTCGGGGCGTCGGCTACCGACTCGGCTAGACCCGGTCGAGGTCGGCCCAGGTCACAAGCACTGAGAACGCGCGGCACCACACGATCACGCTCTTGTAGAGGCCGGCGTCCGATGGATCGATGTCGTAATTGAAGGACCCGTTCGTCGCCTTCAGCGCGCCGACGTACTTGCCTGTCGCGTCGTTCCACTTCCCGCCGCGGTCCGGCGAGAGGTAGACATGGACGTCAGGCGCGTTGGTGATCGCGACCTCCTCGAAGCGGAGGAAGTACCGATCGCCGACGGGGCAACAGGACAAGGTCACCCCCATGGCGACGGTGCCCTTGCCGTTGTGCAGCGCGTCCACGTACTGGAGCTGCCCGCGGAACGAGAAGCTCGTCTGCGTCGTTGGTGACGGCGTCGTCGTGGCGCCGGACCTGACGTCGGGGGTGACCGCCGGCGCGAAGGACGATGCGGCCGCGGTCGGCAGCGGCTCGTTCACCGTGGTGCGGATGAACAGCGGCGATCCGAGGTACCAGCCGACTACGACGAGCAGTACCGCGGAGACGATCGCGGCGGCGCGGATGGCGGGCGAGCGCGGCACAAAGCAAGTATCGCGTTAGAGTCCGCGACGGTGGCACCTCTCGCCTGCGCGGCGGCCAACGTCATCGCGGCGCTGGTCCTCGTCCTCGTGCTCGCGCCGGGCACGCCGCTCGTCCCCGACGTCGCCGAGCGCGAGCGCTTCATCCGCGAGAACCTCGTCGCGTGGCGCGCTGGTTGGGCCGTGTGGATGATCGCCGCGGCCACGCTGCTGTGGTGCTACGTCTGGTGGCGGGCGCGCGTGAACGGACCGCGGAGCGCGATCGTCATCGCGGCGATCGGCATCATCGCGGACTGGACCGCTGAGGTCATGCTCATCCTGGGCGGTTCGGATCGCTATTCGGACGTTGCGCCGCTCGCGTTCTTCCTCACCGGCGCGATCGCGAACGGCCTGTACACCGTCGCGGGCATCCAGCTCACCGTCGCGATGCCACTCATGCCGCGAGCACGCACCTACGCCGCGTTCATGTGGTCCGCGGGTCTCATGCTGAGCCTCGGCGCGGTCATCATGCAGCCGCTCATCACCGCCATCGCGAGCGCGCTGCTCTTCGGGCTCTTCTGCCCCTGGTGCGTCTGGCTCTGGTGGCGATTTCGCGGCGGGGATGCGCGCGGCCCATGAGGCGCATCCTCGTCGTCGGCGCCGGATTCTTCGGCGGGCTGGTCGCGTCGCGGCTCGCCGCGCGGGGACTTGGCCCGCTCGTGGCGACGCGCCGCTCCACCGACGCGGATCTGCGGCTCGACGCCGAGGACGAAGCGTCGCTCCGCGCGGTCCTGCGGTCCGGCGACGTGATCGTCGATACCGCCGGTCCATTCGCGACGCGGACGACGCGGCTGATGCGCGTCGCGATGGAGCGAGGCTGCGACGTCATCGACCTGGCGGAGTCGCTTGCGTGGAGCGAGGCGGTCCTGGCGCTCGCCGGCCGCGCGCGGGAGTCCGGCGTTCGCCTCTATCCCGCAAGCAGCGCCGTGGCCGCGGTCACCGGGGCGTGCGTTCGCGCGAGCGGGATCGCGGTACCCGAGACGATCGACATGTTCCTCGCGCCGGCGAGCGCCGAGACCGCGAGCCCGGCGACGGTCCGCGGATTCATGGGCTCGCTGGGCCGGACCATCCGCACGTTCCGCGATGGACGGCTGACACCGACGCCCGGCTATGTCGAGCAGCAGCGCTTTCCCGTCGGTCGCCACACCGGCGGTCTGGTGGAAAGCGCGGGCGCCGTGCTCCTGCCGCGCTCGTGGCCGAGCCTGCGGCGCGTGGAGTTCTGGGTCGACCCGAACCTGTCGCTCGGCCACGCCGCGCTCGCGCTTGCCGCGCGCGTGCCGCCGATCGCCGCGCTCGCGCGCGCGGCCGCGCCGCGGATCGGAGCCGGTCCGCTCGGCCGTCACGACGGCGTCTTCGTGGTGACCATCGCCGCCGGGGCTCAGAGGGCGACATTCGCGTTCGCCGCGCAGCGGCGCAGCTACCTCACCGCGATCGAACCCGCGGTGATGGCGGCCGAGGCGCTCGCCAGCGGCGCGTCACCGGCGGCAGGGGTCGTGCTCCCGGACGCGCAGGTGGATCCGAACGTGCTCTTCGACCGGCTCGGTCAGCTCGGCGTCACTGTCATCCGAATGCCATCGATATGACACCAAGGGACCCGGTCTCTTTTGGACCGTAGGTCCGCTAGCCCACAAACAGCGGGCGCCAGGTGCCGAGCGCGACGCTCGTCGCGGTCGCCACAGCCACGACCATCAGTGCCGCGACCAAGAGCGCGACGTCGCTGCTGGCGAACGCGCGCGGGCGCGCGACGGTCCGGCACTCGCGCGCGCCGAACCCGCGCGCATCCATCGCGACCGCGAGGCGCGTCGCGCGGCGGATCGCCGCGATGAGCAGGCCGAGCGAGCGGCCCGGGAACGCCGCGAGGCGCTGCGCGATGGCGCGATCGGCCTCGATGCCGCGCGCGCGGCGCGCGAGACCCAGGGTGTCCCACTCGCGCGAAAAGAGCGGGAACAGCCGGTAGGCCGCGAGGGCGCCAACGACGAAACGAGGCGGCGCGTGCAGGTGCTCCACCAACCCATCCGCGAGCTCGGTGGGATCGACGGTCGCGATCGCGAGCACGCCGGCGATCGAGATGCCGAGGAGGCGCAGGGCGATCGCGACGCCCCCCGCGGCCCCGGCCGGGCCGAAGACCGCGTTGAAGAGGCCGATCCCGAATGCGCTCAGGAGGAGCGGGATCGCGCGGATCGCGAGCGTCCGCGCGGAGAGGCCGCTCAGCGCGATGGCAACGGCGAGCGCCGCGAGCACGATCGCGCTCGTCACGACGTCGATCGTGATGAAGAGTCCCAGCATCACGATGAAGCCGGCGGCGATGCGGGCCAGCGGATGCGCTCGTGAGAGCGGCGCGCGCGGGTCGGCCACGAGCGGCGTGAGCAGCCTCATGCCGCGCGTCCCGCGCGGAGTGTGATGACGCGATCGGCCAGGCCGGTCACGAGGTCCTGATCGTGGCTCGCGAAGAGCACCGCGCCACCGCTGTCGCGGAACAGCCCCAGCAGCGCGACGAGCTCGGCGTAGGTGCGGCGATCCTGGCCGAACGTCGGCTCGTCCAGCACCAGGAACGGCGGCGACGCGGCGAGCGCCGTCGCGACCGAAAGGCGCCGCTGCTCGCCGCCCGAGAGCGTGAACGGATTCGCGGCCGCGAGGTGCGCGAGACCGAGGCGCTCGAGCAGCGCGGCCGCGATCCCGCGCGCCTCCGCTTCGCTCCTGCCGGCCCGTTGTGGTCCGATGGCGAGCTCGGCGTCGACGCGCGTCGCGACGAACTGATGC
>WNFG01004170.1_pt1 | contig 12157 bp, 9 predicted proteins | sample 5400431 | NCBI WGS metagenome assembly WNFG01 (sample SAMN13153346, study PRJNA577476) | soil metagenome | isolation source: 120 cm saprolite under Douglas fir tree site 2 hole 3 replicate 2 | place: USA:California | collected 2015-04-18
TGCTCACCACTCCGCTGCCGCCCAATGTGAGGGAGCAGGTCTGGCGGCACCGCAATCTGGGCAAGGCCTATTACGAAAACCCCATGACGCAGCTCAAAGCCGTGGAGGAATTCAAACAAGCCCTCGATCTGGCTCCGGCTTCCACGCGCGACCGCATCAACTATGGCCTGGCGCTGATGCGGGCCGGGAGCACGAAAGCGGCGATTGCCGAGCTGGAAAAAGCGCAGAAGGAAGATCCTTCGATTCCCCACACCTGGTTCAACCTGGCCATTGCCTACAAAAAAGAGCTGCAGGCGCAGAAAGCCATTGAACAATTTGAAGGCATGATTAAACTCGTGCCGGACGAGCCGGTCTCGCATTACAACCTCGGCATCCAGTTCAAGCTTGCGGGCGGCACGGCCCAGGCGCTGGAGCAGTTTCAGATCGCGACGCGGCTGAGTCCCAATTTTGCCGCCCCGCATTTTCAGCTCTACAACGCTTACCGCGAACTGGGCCGCGGAGAAGACGCGGCGCGCGAGCTTGAAACCTTCAACGAGATCAGGAAGCGCAAGGCGGGCGCGGCGGTCCCCGAAGACCCGGAATGGAGTTACTATTCCGAGATTTACGATGTCGCCGAGCCGGACCAGGCGTTCGACCGAGGCGCGACCTCGCCAGCGCTGAAATTTCAGCCAAAGAAGGTCGCATCCGGAATCGCCGCGGCCACCGCCGGCATGGCGGTGCTCGACTTCGATAACGACGGGAATCCCGATCTGCTGGTGTGGTCCGAGAACGGCGTGACCATCCTGAAAAACGGGAGCATTCCGGTCACCGGCACCGGGCTCGAGAATCTGAAAGGCGTTCTCTTCGTCGCGCCCGGCGATTTCAACAACGACGGACTTCCCGATCTGGCGGTGGTCACGCGCTCCGGCGTATTTCTGTATGTCAATCGCGGCGGAAAGTTCGAGTTGTTTCCCGCGAAGCTGCCGGCGGGAAATTTCACCCGGGCCATCTGGGTTGACTACGACCACGACTACGATCTCGACTTGTTTCTGCTGGGCGGCACATCGGCGCTCCTGAGAAATGACGGCAGCGCCGGCTTCAGCGACCAGACCGCGAGCTTTCCCTTTGTCCCTGGCCGAGTGATGGACGCCGCGGCCTTCGATCTTATCCCCGATAACAACGAGACCGACCTCGCCGCCCTGTATGAAGACGGCTCCATGGTCGTTTATCACGACCAACTGCTGGGCCACTATCAGGTAAAGCGCCTAAACCCTGGGATTACCGGCGCAACCTCCCTCAAAGCGCGCGATATTAATAATGATGGATGGACCGATCTGATAGCCACGGGGTCCGGCGGGGTTCGTATCCTTATTAATGATCACGGAAAGCTGGCGGATGGCCCCCCTTTCCCCAAAGACGCCGCTAAAGACAAAGGGGCACTGGCTCTGGCCGATCTGGCGAACCGCTCCCTGGCCGACCTGGTGATTGGCGGTTCCGTGTATCGCAACCTGGGTAACGGACAATTCGAACGGACCGAAGCCGATTCGATTCCCAGGGGAGCGGCCTTCGCCGAAGCCGACTTTGACGGCGACGGCCGCGCCGACCTGGCGGTGGTCACCACGGATGGGTCCGTGGAGCTGCTGAAGAATGCCACAGCGCTCACCAATCGTTCGATCAAAGTCAGGCTGGAAGGCGTGAAGAACCTCAAGATGCCGGCGGGCGCGGTGGTCGAGGTAAAAACGGGCGCTTGGTATCAAAAGAGAACTTACGAAAGCGCGCCTCTGCTGTTCGGCCTGCGCGACTATGCCGAGGTGGATACCGTTCGAATCACATGGCCCAACGGCATGGTGCAGAATGAAACCCGGCAGCCCGCGGGGCAGCAGCTTTCCTATAAGGAAAAACCCCGGCTCTCAGGTTCGTGCCCGATGATTTTCGCCTGGAACGGCTCCCGATTCGATTTCATTACCGATGTGCTGGGCGTCGCGCCTCTGGGCGCGGGCAGCGGTGACGGAAAATATTTTCCGGTGAACCATCGCGAATACATCCGGATTCCCGGAAGCGATCTGCAAAGCCGCGATGGCCGCTACGAAATACGCATCACCGAGGAATTGCGGGAGGTCTCTTATCTCGACAAGGTGCAGCTCATCGCCGTCGATCATCACGCGGCGGAGGAAGTCTTCACCAGCGACAAATTCAAGGGGCCGCCCTTCCCCGATTTCCGTCTCTATGGCGTAAAGCGCCGCGTCTATCCGCTGCGCGCCCGGGACCAGAACGGCCATGATGTTCTGCCTCTCCTCACACGGCACGACGGCCGTTCGGTCGACGGTTTTCGCCGCAAGCCTTCCGGAATTGCCGAGCTGCATTCTCTCGATCTCGATTTCGGCGATGCCGCCGCCGGAAACCGGGCGGCCCTGGTGCTGCACGGCTGGGTCGACTGGGCCGACGGCAGCACGTTCATCGCAGCCGCGCAGGAAAGTAAAGAAGGCCTGATCTTCCCCTATCTTCAGGTCAGGGATTCGAACGGTGAATGGAAGACCGTCATCGATGACATGGGAATTCCCTCGGGCAAACCAAAAAGCATGGTCGTGGACCTCACGGGAAAATTTCTGTCCGCTTCCCGCGAGGTGAGAATTGTCACCAACCTGTGCGTCTACTGGGACGAAATCTTTCTCAGCGAAAATACCGATTCACCCTCGGTGCGAATGACGCCCATCTCCGCCGGATCGGCTGAGCTTCGCTATCGCGGATTCTCTCAGGCAACGATTCATCCGGACCGAACACAGCCCGAACAGTTCGACTATGCAAAGTGGACACCCACCACCGGATGGAATCCAACGCCGGGGCTGTACACGAGATACGGAGACGTACAGGAGCTGCTGACCGCGATGGACGACCGCATGGTCATCATGGGGTCGGGCGACGAACTTCGCCTGCTGTTCGATCAGCGCCATCTGCCGGTTTTACCCGTCGGATGGAAACGCGACTTCCTTCTTCTGGTCGATGGCTGGGCCAAAGACGCGGACTCCAACACCGCTTTCGCCCGGTCGGTCGAGCCTCTGCCCTTCCATGGTATGAGCGGTTATCCTTACCCCGCGTCGGAGCATTTTCCGGATGACAGCGCGCACCGAACATATGTGGAGCGATTCAATACGCGTCCGGCGGTGATGGATATTGGAAGGCTGCGTCCCTGAGACACGCTCTCTTTTGTTATTCCGATCCGCGCAGCGGAGAGGAACCTGCTGTCTGTCAAACGCTCGGCTCTCGTGAGTCAGGCGTTGATGCCGGAACGTACTACTCGCGAGATATGGAAGGCTGCTTCACGAAGTCCCCAAAAATTACCCACCAGCATGCACGCGGGCATCACGAGAGCCGACGGGGTGAGAGACAGCAGATTCCTCTCCGCTACAAGCAGTTGACTAGAAAAAACGGTATAAGCGGCAGAAGTATTTTAGAAATCCAGGCCGTCTCAAGCCTGGAAAACGAATCAAATCATGATCCGTTTTTCTTATGGATTCGGTTCTAATCTTAGCAAAAAATATAAGGCGGTCTCTTGCTCCGTGGAATATGAAATCTTCGTAGTCTTTTTGAGAATGGCTTTATAACGAGCTGGCAACTGCGCTTGTTGCGATTCGCTAATTGCATTTTCAAATTTCCCGCGGATACTTTGAACAGCACCATCTGCAATAAAGTGAAAGCGGCGACTCGTGGTATCAGCTCCGACTAGAACCCCCCTGGCCTCTTCTTCTGTTACCTGCTCCTCAGTCGTGCGCTCAAGGGAATCCGAAAGAATTTTGAACTCTGGAGCTTGAACCACTACCTGCTCTTTGACCTTACTATCGCGCATCCAATCAATTGCAGCGCCGGTATCAGACTGAGCATTTGATTTTGCCCAATCGTAAATTCCAATGATGGGGCCGCGTCCAACTTGCCTTGCAATTCTCAAAATTGATTCCGTATCGTCTTTCGATTTGGCAACCGCGAAAACAGTAGCGGCAGCCTCTTCCAATCGCGTGGGAATATCAAATAACAATCTCTCGTTCGGTATTGTGAAGACTACTCCGAACGACCCGGGATATGAATAGGCGAGACGCAATTCTGTTTTGTGCCCTGCATCTGAACTTATATTTCTGCGGGCTTTGGGACCGTTACGGAGGGCATCATATGCAAGGGCGAATGCATCCTGAAATCCGCCTATTGCCTTTGCGAATGATTTTGCAGTGGGATAATCTTTCAACATACGATAGTGACAGACATCCAATCCTGAATCATTCGCTGCTCGTTCAAACTCAGCACTCAGGTTTTGGTGCAATTTTCTGAGCGAAAGAATATTTGAATATAGGGCGGGAGAATTTGGACGAGACGGTAATTCCGCTTCCAGCCTTCCCAGAGCGGCGGTCGTCGAGCGAATTTTGTCCTGCAGGTGCATCATCAAACTCATAAATCACTCGTCAAGGCTAAAGATCGCAACTCCTCGGATTCTCTGATAAATAACGCTCTTTGCGTATAGATTAATCCAATACTCACGGTTTTGTATGCCGTCGAAATAGTCGGAGTGACCATCTGGGTACTCGACGCATAAATAACAATCGCAGAGATGCGTCTCTTTGATTGAAAAATCGTCGCGAATCCATTCGAGAATTTTTAACTGTTCAGGGGAACAGTGCTCATAAAAATCCGGAGAAACGCAAAGTGTGAAATCAATGTCATCCGGGTCAATCTCCTCGGTCAGAAAACTCCCATCTACTACGATGTCGCCAATTATCCTAAGGCTGTTCAGGTCTTGAATAATTTTCTCGAAGCCGCCGAAAATATCCCGTCGCGTCTTGGACAATGGAAAATTGTAAACTCCAACAACCTTGATTTGCTCAAGAGTAAATGGATGTTTCCCAGCCGTGAGGAGCGGCGGACAATCGGACACTCGGTCTGACATGAGGCCAAAATTTTACCCCATTTAAAAGCGATTAAAGCAGTAAAAATGATCACTGTCCATACAGTGACAACCCCTGAATGACCGGTTATAACCCATTGAATAACGGAAGTATGTACTTTACGCAACTTAAGTGGGTTTCGGCGGGAGATGGCCGACCATTTGCCGCTAATCGCGTGCTGCTGATTCTCCCGTCTCCGGTGTAGAATTCGATTCAGCTCTTGGAATCAGAGCAATTGCATTCAGACCAGGCCCAGTGATATTGGGCCTTTTGTTTTCAAGGAGGTTTGCAGTGCCCACTCCGTCGCCAACGCCAAGCGATCTAATCGCTGTAGCAGCAATGATTTTCGGTTTTGGGATTGTTGTAATCATGTTTCGGGTCCAGCGGGAGCTTTGGGTGCGAGAGCACCACCAAAAATGGGAACATTGGACACCTTGGGCAGATTGGCTCATCTTCGCGTCCGTACTGCTAGTTGGTTGTCTGACAATTCTTTCACTGTTAGCCTTTCCTGGGGTGCGACGCAGCGAGGCCCTCGCAGCGGCATCCTGCGGAAGTGCTGTCGTTCTTCAAATCGGCTACTTCCCCGCGATATTTGCTCACTATCGCATGTTCTTCGGTAAGCAAAGGATCAAAGATAATGTTCCTCGCGAAAAGGGAGAGCCAGCCGAAAAGGTCTTTGTCAGCTTGACGGTTGCTATTGCTGCGTTCACCTTCGTCTTTATTTTTTGCCAGCACCACTAAGTTCAAGACACCTAAATTCCATGTGACGAGAGGCGTTGATGCCGGAATGTGCTGCTCGCCGAATATGGAAGCTGCTCCACGAAGCCCCCCAAAAATTACGCACCGGCATGCACGCCGGCATCACGAGAGCCGACGGGGTGAGAGACAGCAGGTTCCTCTCCGCTGCGCGGTTCGGAATGACAAAAGAGAGCGCGTCGCGAGTCCGGGGTCATCGCCAACCGCCGGAGCGCACAGGCACCGTTCGCCGGGTCAATTTCGACCCGGCGGGTTCGTTTTCCTTTCGATATTTCCCGTCGCTACACAGCACCCCGCGCATTTTGCGATTGTCTGAAAAATTTAACATGCTTTGAAAAAGTTAAGCCTTGCACAACAAAATCGACCTGCCTTCGCAAATCCAGGGCGGATTTCTGTCTCTGCAATAGAAGCCCAAAACGAAACCGCCCGGCGTGCGGGCCCGCCCCCCATCGATTCCCACGCTTACGGCCTTAACCACGGAATTCTCAGACCGCGCAGGGAGCAAACCGCCATGGATGTTGACGTTATCAGAACGAAGGTCAAGGAATGCATTCAGAAGGTTACCGGCATTGACGCTGCCACTATCTCCGATTCCGCCGCCTATGTCGAAGACCTGGATCTGGATTCACTCTCGATCCTTGAGATTTCAGTGAGCGTGGAAGAGAGCTTCAAGTTTCACGCGACCGATGAGGAACTGTCGTCCGTTCGCAATGTGGAGGACACCGTCGCGCTGGTCATGAGAAGGGCATGCGTGGAAGTGGCATGAGCACCGGGCCGAAGATCGTGGTCACCGGAATCGGAATGGTGACCTCCATTGGCACGGGGCGCGAGGCGTTCTGGAACGCGCTGCTGGCGGGCCGGTGCGGCTTCGGCCCCGTACGCAGCTTCGATACCAGCCGCTTCGGGGTTCATCTGGGGGCCGAAATTCACGATTTCAGGCCGGAAGATTATGTCCGCAAGCTGGATGCCGGTGCGATCGGACGCTCGTCGCAACTGGCGATCGCGGCCGCGCGGCTGGCGCTGGCCGATGCCGGACTGAACGAGGAAGACATCGATACGGAACGCGCGGGCGTTTGCGCGGGCACCACGTCGGGCGAACCTCACTTCATCGAACGCTTCGACGATCACTACGTGCAGGGCGAACTGAAGAAGGTGGGACGCGAGTTCATTACCCGTTATCCGTGCCACGTGGTTCCCTGCCATGTGGCCATGGAACTTGGTTTTTCGGGCGAGACCATGATGATTCCCACGGCCTGCGCGGCCGGGAATTATGCCATCGCCCATGCCACCGATCTGCTGCGCTCCGGAAAATCGAGTATCATGCTGGCCGGCGGGGCCGACTCGTTCTCGCGCATCACTTATACGGGCTTCGCCCGCCTGGGCGCCATTGCCCCCGACGTGTGCCGGCCGTTTGACCGCAACCGCAAGGGCATGGTCCCCGGCGAAGGGGCGGCCATGCTGCTGCTCGAATTGAAGGAAAACGCGATGGCGCGGGGCGCTCGTATCTACTGCGAGGTCGCCGGGTACGGACTCTCGTGCGACGCGCACCACATGACCGCCGCGCATCCTCAGGGCGAGGGAGCGGCGCGCGCGATTCTCAGAGCGCTGGAACAAAGCGGGCTGGCTCCCGAAGACGTGGATTACATCAGCGCGCACGGAACGGGCACCGCCACCAACGACCGCCTTGAAACCATTGCGGTCAAAAAAACCTTCGGCAGGCAGGCGTACAAAGTTCCCATCAGCTCCATCAAATCAATGCTGGGTCATACCATGGGAGCGGCCTCGGCCATTGAGGCCACGGTTTGCGCCATGGCCATCACCGAAGGGCGGATTCCCCCGACAGTGAACTGGAACGAACAGGACCCGGAGTGCGATCTGGATTACGTGCCCAACGTGGCCCGTAACCATCAAGTCGATATCGCCATGAACAATGCTTATGCTTTCGGAGGAAACAACTCCTCCCTGATTTTCGTCGCTTCAGCAGCCTGAAAGACCAGCAAGAGTCAGCCATGAGCAACAGCTCTAAAAAAAGAGTTGCAATCACCGGCATGGGAGTCATCTCCTCTCTGGGAGATTCTTCCGCAAGCCTGCACTCGGCGCTTTGCCAGGGCCTGACCGGCGCCTACGAGTTCGATGAACTGAACGGCTTCGAGGGCCGGGGCAGCGGACGAATCACCGCATTCCAGGCTGAGGCCTACCTGAAAGGCAGAAACCTCCGTCCTCTGGACCGCACCGGCCAACTGGTCGTGGCCACGGCGAAGCTGGCACTGGCCGACAGCGGCTGGACAACGGAAAGACTGGCTGAGCATACCGCCGGACTGGTGCTGGGCACCATGTTCGGCAGCGTTCATACCATCGCGAAATTCGACCGGCACGCTCTGGAGCAGGGCCCGGCCTGCGCCAGCCCCATGGATTTCGCCAACACCGTCATCAACGCGGCCGCCGGCCAGACCGCGATCTGGCACAACCTGCGCGGCATCAATTCCACCATTGCCAGCGGCTCGGCTTCGGGCCTTGCGGCCCTGGGTTATGCCGCCGATCTGATCCGCTCGGGCGATCAGACCGCGGTGCTGGCGGGCGGCGCCGATGAATTCTGCTTCGAATCGTTCTGCGGGTTCGAACGCGGCGGCATGCTGCAAACGTCGGAAGCTTTTCCCGTTCCCTTTCACGAGGGCCGCACGGGGTTCGCCGTGGGCGAAGCGGCGGGCCTGCTGATGCTCGAAGAGTGGGAGTCGGCGATGGCGCGCGGCGCGCGAATTCTCGCGGAGGTGCGCGGACATGGCAGCGCGTTCGATGCATCGGCGGGCGAAGACCGCGCGCAGGCCGCGCGGTCCATCGCCCGCGCCATGACTCTGGCCCTCAGTGACGCCGGCTTTTCATGGCACGACGTGAATTGCATCAGCGCTTCCGCAAACGGCAGCGTTCATGCCGACCGGGACGAGGCCATCGCGATCGGCTCGCTGCTGAACGGCCGCGGCCCCGATCTCGCCGTTACCGCGATCAAATCCATGACCGGCGAAATACTGGGCGCGGCGGGCGCTCTGCAGGCCATTGATATGGTGGAAAGCCTGCGAAGCGGCATGCTGCCCGCAATTCGCGGACTGGAACAAAATGACCCTTGCCTGCCGGAACTGAATTTCTGCCGCCAGCCGCGGCGGATCGACGGTTCCCGCGGGCTGATCAATTCGGTCGGCCTTGACGGCAATGCCGGCTCGTTGTTGATCTCGATGTCGAACTGAAGTTGTTTACAGGACTGTGGAGGAAGAATGGCTGTGCCCCAGGAACTGCCTGTCCGGAGCGATCGTTCTCCGGAACGGGCGGAGCTCGTGCCTCGCTTTGCGAAGCAGGGCTTCGATGCGGAGTCCGTGGCCGACCGCCGCCGCTGGATTGAGCGGCGGACAGGGGGCAGCCTGACTCACGTCGGTTCCTATTCCATCGCCGCCGGAGAGATGCGCGGCAATATTGAAAACCCGGTGGGCGCGGTGCAGGTGCCGGTGGGCCTTGCCGGACCTCTGCTGATTCACGGCCGGCATGCGCGCGGCGTCTTCTACGTTCCGCTGGCCACCACCGAAGGCGCTCTGGTGCGTTCCTACGAACGCGGCATGACGGCCTGCACGCGGGCGGGCGGCGTGAGCGTGCGCGTGACGTGCGACGAAAATCGCGTCTCTCCCGTTTTCCTGTTTTCCGACGTGGCCGCCGCCTGCGAGTTTACTTCCCGGGTGAATGAGAGCTTCGACGAGATCCGCGCAGAAGCGGAAGCCACCACCGGCCATGGCAGGCTGTTGCGGCTCGACTGCCAGCCGGTGGGCCGCGAGGTCATCGTCCACTTCTGTTACTTCACCGGCGACGCGCACGGCATGAACATGATCGTGAAAGCCACGGAACACGCGTGCCAGTGGATCCTGCGGCACAGCCGGGCCCTGGACTTCCAGGTCTTCAGCGGATCGAGTTCGGAAAAACGCGCAAGCGGCTCGCTTTTTTCCGGAGGCAAAGGAAAGAAAGCGGTGGCGGGCGCGCTGCTTCCCGCTTCTCTGCTCAAACACTATCTGCACGTAAGCCCCGCGGAGCTGGTGGAGATGTGGCGGCACACGGTGCTGGGCCACCTGCAGGCGGGCGCTCTGGGCTACAACGGACATTACGCCAACGGGCTCGCCGCCCTGTTCATTGCCTGCGGTCAGGATGTGGCCAACATCGTGAACTCCGCCGTGGGTATCACCAACTTTGAAGTTACCGAAAACAACGACGCGTATGTCAGCGTCACGCTGCCCTCACTGACGGTGGCCACCGTGGGCGGCGGCACCGGCCAGGGAACGGCGCGGGAATGCCTGCAAATGCTGGGCGCGGCCGGGAACGGCGGCGCTCTTAAACTGGCCGAAATAACAGCGGCGACTTTACTGGCCGGAGAAATTTCCATGGGGGCCGCCATTGCCGGCGGCGAATTCGTGGCGGCCCATGAACTCTACGGAAGAAACCGGCCCGGAGATGCAGGGACGATTCAGAACATAACGTTTAAATAAAGCAGAACGAGGCCGCGCCTCGGGAGGTACCAATGCGGCTGCAAACAGAAATCGAAGCAATCATCGCCGGCGCCTTTTTGGAAGGCGAGACCCATTTCGGCAATCTCGGTCTTGATTTGCCCACATATGCAAATCGGATCGATTCCATCATTCGCAAGCATCTCGGCCGATCGCCCGCCCCGGAGAGCGTTGTCCGCTTCGCCGGCGCCCTGCACGGACGAGATCTCTACCTGGCGACGGCCTGTTCTGTATCCAGCCCGGGGATGGAGGCGGGGTGTCCAGGAGAACCGGCGGAACGAGCGGGGGCCGCGTGGAAGGTGCTGGAGACCACCTACAAGGGACTCATCTACGATCTGGTCCGCTTCTTCTATCGCTCCAGTTTTGTGGCGCAGGACCTCGCCGACAACATACTGGCCGATCTGTTTTTGCCGGACCGTTCCGGACGCAGCCGCATCGCTTCCTATGACGGGCGAAGTTCCCTCGGAACCTGGCTGCGGGTGGTGATCTGCAACCGTTCGATCAACGCGCAGCGCTGCTCCGCCTGCGCAAAAAGCACCGACCTTCAGCACGACCTGCCCGACGGGCCGGCGCTGGCCAACATCGAGCTTACGGTGCGAGCGGAGCGCTATGCCACCGCCATGGAAGACGCTCTGGCCTCGGCCTGCCGCGAGCTGACGCCCCGCGAACGCCTCATGCTCTTATGGCGCTATCAGGACGGACTTCAACTGGGGCAGATCGCGCAGTTGCTGGGCATCCACCAGTCGAATGTAACGCGGCAGCTTGAGCGGATGCAGGGAAAGCTGCGAGAGGATGTCATCGCGATTCTCGCCAAACGCCATCGTCTGAGCGGCTCGGCGATTCAGGAGTGTCTGGAGGACGTCGTTGAAAACCCGCGCCATCAGCTCTCCATACTCGAGTTCGTGAAAGCCACCGAGCAGAACGACGGCACACTGCGCCCGACCCTGGTGGAGCCGATTCGGAAACACTCGGCGACGCTGAAACCGCCGATTGCGCCGAATTGCGCGGTGAAAGAGGCCTGAGGGGCGAGGAGTCAAACCGGGGCTGAAGCCCGGAAGCAGGATCGCGTTCGTCGGGCGGCTGAAGCCGCCCTCTACTACAGTTGTTCAGGCATTTTTCCGACCGCACAGGCCACTGCCTGAATGAGGCAGAACGATGACAAAACGCTCCGCCGGACACATTCCCGACGACGATATCGCGGCATTTCTCGCGCGCCGGCTTTCACCGCGGCGGGAAGAAGATGTCATCGCCCACCTCGCGGAATGCGCCCGGTGCCGGACGCTGATCACCGAATTCCAGCGGAGCCAGGAGTTTTCCAGCGATCCCGGCGAATCTTCCCGCTGAATCGGCCCCGCAAACCCCCGGGCTTAAGTTGTCTATCTTTAAGAAATTACAGGGAGTCACCGAAGTTGGCCAGGCGTTTCCGCGCTCTTCGAGAAGAACCGAATGCCTCCTACGACGCCGTGGTCATCGGCGCGGGCGTTGGCGGACTCATCTGCGCCAACCTGCTGGCGCGCGCCGGTCTGAGTGTCCTGATCGTGGAGCAGCATTTCATGGTCGGGGGTTACTGCAGCACCTTCCGGCGCAAAGGATATACCTTCGACGCGGCGACCCATTTCTATCCGCTGCTGGGCAATCCGGCCACCATCACCGGCGGCCTGTTATCGGAACTGGATATCACCACCGACTGGGTGCGGATGGATCCCGTGGACTGCTTCCACTTTCCCGATGGCTCGCGGTTTTCGGTGCCCGCCGACTTCGATTGTTATCTGCGCAAACTCAAAACTGAATTTCCCGACGAAGCCGAAAACCTGGACAGATTTTTCGCGGTGGTGCGCAAGACGTATCTGATTGGCCTGATGCGCTATTTCCGCAATGTCGAGACCGAGCGAATCGCGCCTTACAAAGACCTCACGATTCGCGACGTTCTCAACCGCCACTTCCGCAGCGAAAAGCTCA
>WNFG01010424.1_pt1 | contig 12157 bp, 14 predicted proteins | sample 5400431 | NCBI WGS metagenome assembly WNFG01 (sample SAMN13153346, study PRJNA577476) | soil metagenome | isolation source: 120 cm saprolite under Douglas fir tree site 2 hole 3 replicate 2 | place: USA:California | collected 2015-04-18
CCCGTTTTTGGAGCGGAGCGTAATCATTCATCGTCGATGGAATGAAAAACGTAGAGACGTAGCTTGCTACGTCTAAAGGCCGGTGCTCTTGAATAGCCTGAGCGGTCTTAGATGCGATTGCCTTCTGCCGGTAATTCGTTTTGATCCTCAGATTGCATCGATGACTCAGGACTGAAAGCATTCCTCCCGGTCCAGTGCTCCCGTCCACGAAACGATTTTAACCATCTGGCCTGGTTCCAGTTCCGGCGAGTCTGAGGGCCGCAGCAAAGTCGTCCCCGCCCATTCTTCGCCTTTCATTGTCACGGCAAAGAGAGCCTTCTCGGCCAACAGGCACTGGATTATACGGATCATTTCATCATCATCGTCAACGCTGTACACCATGCGCGGATGAGAGTATCGGATCCAGCGGTCTTCGCCCAGGTTCGTGGATATCACAAGAGTCCGGCCTTCGATCCCGACGGAGCAGGTATGGCAACTTCCAGATCGCCGCCTTCGAGCACGCCGAAGTAGTGCTCCCATTCGGGATACTCGGCCACCAGACGGGCCCAGACGGTGGTCGCCAGATCGTTTAGTTTTGCGGTATCGTTCACCGTTTCCCTCAGGATGACAAGGGGGTTCACTAACCTCCCTCTGCCGCTGGTGCGATCGCCTCGACGGGGCACTTTATTGCCACGTTTCAGGAAATCCAAATTCGATAGCAGTAAAATCGTACACGAAACGGGGCACTAAAGTGCCGGCAGGGCTAAAGCCCAATCCATATTCGCTTTTAATGGCACGACTGAAGTCGTGCCCTGTTACCTGCAGCGGCTAAAGCCTGTCATTCCGGCGCTCCTCACTGGTTCGCGGGCCTTACCACCGCGGCCAGCTGCGTCTCGCCGGAAAATGCCGCCGCCTCGCCGGATGCTTCGGCCCGGTCGCGGTAGTGGCCCAGCCTTACGGTATGCCATTCGTTGCCACGCTCATCCACCGTGCGCAGCAGATAGACGGCATAGCCTCTGGCCTTGAGATCGTCGCGCAGGCGCACCGCATTGTCCTGACTGCGAAAGGCCCCGATCTGGAGTGAGTAGTCGTCCGCCGGTTCAGAGTCGGCGTCCGCCTCCTCTTCTGCGACGGCGTCTTCGGCTTCAGAAGCGGAATTTTCTTCAGATGTGATCGCGGGCGAGCGCATCGTGGCGGCGACCGGGAACAACTGAGGCCGGCTCAGGGAATCGGAGGATGGCCCCTCCGGAGCCGGATCCGGGTCCGGAGATTCGGACATCGCCATTCCCGAGTCGTCGGGTTGCGACTGCGCCTCTTCCGGCGGAGCCGCCGCCTTCGCTGCCGCCAGACGCGCTGAGAATTCCTTCTCCATCCGCGCCTGGGTTTCGTGGCTGCCGCGATCGAGCCCCACGATGGTTCCCGCAAAGAAAAGCAGCCCGCCCACGACGAGGCAGCACACAGTAATGAAAACGAGAGTTTTCCTGTCGAGCGAAAAATCGTACATAACGCTATTCCCTGTTTCTTCGAGCCGCGAGGACCACGTGCAATCCCAAATCGCCTGCCCTGAAGGCGCACAGCTCATGTATTTTCAGGGCGCCTGTTCAGCGCGGGCATGTTGCCGATCATGACCGTGGGCGAACCCGGAGCCCACGGCGCCGCTGTCACCGGAATGCACGGCATGGGGGTCAGCACGCCCAGCGCCGCGGCGGTGGCCGCCGCCACCGTTGGATTCGAAGGCGAGTTGCACATTCCAAACGGCGGAATATTCGCGATCGGAATGTTGTCCATGATCGTGGCCGCCGAAGGACCGCCGGCCATGGTCGCATTCGCGGGCAGCACCACCAGACTGCTCGGCGCAACGCCAAAGCTGCACTGCATCATCGCGCCCATGCACACCTGAATTCCCACCCGCGTATCTCCTCAGCCGCAAAACTTATTTCTTCCCGGAGGCCACCGGCTTCCCGTTGCGGTAATGCTGCGTCTCCTTCAACTTGCCGTTTTCCTTGTAAATGCTGACTTCCCCGTCCAGAAGGTCATCCTTATATATGGAGGCCTTCCGGGGTTTGCCATTGGGGAAGTATTCGGTGGTCTTTCCGTTGAGCAGGCCATCCTTATAGCTGGAACTCCGCGCCAGAGCCAGGTCAGGACTAAACCACGAAGCGAGACCGGTCAGCTTGCCCGCATGAAAGTGCATTCTGGCAGTCACGTTTCCGGCGGGATCATAAAAGAGTGTTTCGCCTTCCTGCTGCCCGTCCTTATAGAGCGCTTTCATGCTCAGCCTGCCTTCGGAATATTTCAGCAGTTCGCCGTCCGGCTTTCCCTTCCTGAAATTGGCTTTGGTCGAGACTTTGCCATCGGGTTCGTAGAGAAGCATCTCGCCGTCGCGCTCTCCGTCTTTGTACATGGCCCGCATGGTCGGCGCGCCATTCACGGAGCTCAGCATCTCGCCGTGCAGCTTACCCTCGCTGAAGTTCAGCGTCTGTTCTCCCTCACGCAGGTCGCGCATCTCGCCATGGAGCAGACCGTCCCTGAAGTTCGCTTTGCGTTCCACCGAACCGTCAGGCTTCCACGCCGTGAACTCACCGTGCAGAACTCCCTGAACAAAGTTCGCGCGCTCGATCACCCGGCCTTCCGCGTTCGTGACCGAGACCAACCCGTCGAGCCTGCCCCCGGCCGTTTTGTCGATCTCTTCCGTCATAAATTTCAGTTGATCTTTACCAATGAGCCTTTCAACGTCAGAATCCCGCTGCTCTCAACATCGTGGGACGCATTGGCCTTGCTGGTAATCGACACCTGGGCCTCGTTGCTCATGCTGGTGCCCGCTTTATTGGTGAGCGCCGTGCCCGCGTTGTTGGTCAGCGCGGTGCCCGCTTTGTTGTCGAATGTCGTGCCCGATTTGATGCTGACCGAGCCATCGACCTCGATGCTGAGGTTCCCGGAAATCTTCAGCGTGTAGTTGCCGGTCACGTTGTGGGTGAAATCGGCTTTATCGGTATGAGTTTCGTTGCCGGTAATGGTCAGATCGCGCGTGCCCTTGACCTCGTGGGTTTCGTTGCCGGTATTCACTTTAATGGAACGGTTGCCCTGATCCACCACCAGGCTGTCGTCTTTTTTCTGCACCGTGGTCGAGCGGTTGTTGGTGACCGTGGTGGTCAGATCGTTGAGCACGACAACATTCATGTCTTTCTGGGCCTGCATGAAGACCTCTTCCGAATCTTTCTTGTCTTCAAATCGCAGCTCATTGAAACCGCCGCCGCCTTTGGAAGAGTTGGTCTTGATGGTGCTTTTGGTCTGATCGTCCGGCAGGGCGTAAGGCACGGTCTGGGTCGCGTTATAAACGCATCCCGTCACCAAAGGACGATCGGGGTTTCCCTCAAGAAAGCTCACGACCACTTCCTGGCCGATGCGCGGAACGAAGATCGATCCCCACGACAGGCCCGCCCAGCCCTGCGCGACCCGTATCCAGCAGGAGCTGGTTTCATCCTGCGGCGAGCTCTGGTCCCAGTAGAACTTCACCTTGATGCGGCCGTATTGATCGGTCCATATCTCCTCGCCCGACTTCCCCACCACCAGCGCGGTTTGCGACCCCGCCACCTTCGGGGCCGGAGTCACCGGCAGCGGATGAAACTTCACGGTGGCCGGGAACGCGGAAAACGAGTTGGAATAATCGTCTTCGCTGCCGTTGTGCGTCACCGAACTCAGCACCCAGTCGGCGTTGGCGTCGGCACGGTAATGATTGGCCAGCGTGAATTTTCCGCCGGCGTGGAACGCCCGGCACATGCTCGATCCTCTCAGCAGCTTGCCCGGGGCCTGCAAGGCATCGAGCCGCAGTCCGGTCAGAGTCTCCCCGTCGCCCGCGCTGGTGTAATTCCCTGGGTACTCATAGAACGACCGGCTGGTATCCGCGCCGGCGGCCGTTGCCAGCAGATCGGTGGAAGGCGTAACAAAATTGTAGTCGTCGTATTTGAACTGGCCGACAATCACCTGCTCTTCGATATGCGATTCCAGCATGGCATCGGCCGTCTCCCATCCCCGGCCGGAAGACGAGGCTTGCACGGTATCGAGCCCCGGCATTGTCAGCCAGGCGCTCGCGTCATCGGCCAGCACCATGGTGTGCACGGAACTGGTGTGGTCGAAAAAATAGAAGATGCCTTCGCTTTCCATCAACCGCGATACAAAGTTGAACGACGTCTCGCCATACTGGACGCAGAACTCCCGCGGCTGATAGGTCTTCGTCAAAGAGTTTTTAAAATCGGCAAAGCCGAGGTCGGAAAATACCTGCTGCAGGATGTCGGGCACGCTCTTGTTTTGAAAGATGCGGTGATCGGAATTCAGAGTGAGCAGCCACAGCCAGGGATAGACATCCGCGATATAGGTCGTGAAGCGCGCGGACTTGCCGCCCTGCGAGAACTTCCCTACCACTCCGTTGATGTATTGCTTGTCGCTGCCGCCGGGAAGCTGAATGGCGACGGAGATGTTCTTACCCACGATCTGGCTGAAATCCACCGCGTCATCCTGGGAAATCAGTTCGAGCCTGTAGTGAAACAAGCCGGATATCTGTTCCTCGCCATGAAAGTCGGCGAGCAGGAACTTGTCCGCACCGAGGGGCGTGGTAACTACGAAGTGCCGTGTGCCCTGAACGAACGTTGACGACGACATGGAAAGACTACCGGCTCCCGGTCATGGGCGCGATGGCCACCTGCGAATCGTGTTTCATGGGATGCGTTCGGAGCCAGGTGGTCCAGCCCAGACGCGATCTGCCCGGCTGCTGTTCCTTCGTCTTCGGCGGACGCAGCAGGCGTGTCTCGGGAATTTCGGCGGCCCGTATTCTCAGGCGCATACGGAAATCCATCTCATCGCCGGCATAGAAGCGGGTCATCTCGCAGAGCGCGAGGTGCGCCCGGCCGCCCGGCAGAAAGTGAACGAACTGACGAAGGGTAAGCGGGCCCAGAATAATCCAGAAACGCCCCTGCGAGTCCCAGAAGCGAGTCCCGAGAGCTACCGTGCCGCCTAGTTTGTTATTTCGTCCTTTTTGCGCGCCCAGCCGGGTCCACTGGTCTTCTTCGATCCTGCGCCATACTCCGGCGAACTGCTCAACCTTCACCAGCACGCGAAAATGATGTTGCATCATGCGACCCAGGCCGATGGCCGAGCGCGGCTGCCGGCTCAGCAATCCGGCATAAGGAAGAAGAGCGCGATCTCCCGTATCGCTGCTCTCGCCCAGTGCCATGCGTCCGCGCAGTGCCGGCACTCCGAGGCCGAGGATCGCGTAGAGATGCCGCGCCGCGGGCGCATCTTCCGGCGCAGTGGACGACAACCCGACGCGATGCAGTTTGCGAATGCGATACAGGATGGAAATCAGGCGGTGATTGAAGATATCGAGGAAGTCGCGCATCCCGCGATCTTTTTCCCGCAGCCTCTCCACGACCAGTTCGGTCAGCGGAGTCGGCAGAGGATTGTTGGCGCCGGCCAGTCCGAAAAAATTCGTCACCATGACCGGCGGCTCCGAGTCATCCCTCTTCCCGACGATCCGGGGCATCGCCGAGCCTGGCGGCTCCGGGTCGTCTTTGCTCCGGAATATCTGCTGGATCGCCGTAGCCGAAAAATCAAATCCCACGCGCGCGCGGAAACGCACCGGCTCCGGCCTGTCGCAGCCTTCCTGCTCACCCACCTGGGCCGAATCGGGATTCGTAAGTTCGAGCAGTCGAACCGCCTGGAAAAAATCGAAGGCCGGCCCTTCGTTCACAAGCCACTCTTGTACAGCTTTTTCGTTCTGTCGCGCGGCGGGAGCCATGCCTTTTCCTCTTTCTGTGAGCAAGGATTATTGCATGATTTTGGCGCGTATTGAGATGCGATTATCGCTGTTTGTGCGATTTTGATGAGGATTGATTCGGCGGATAACAGCCTGTAGGCGGAGGCTGACAAGACCGTGCCGCTTCCAATCCCTCTGTAAGACAAATGACGACACGTGGGTTTAGCTTTAGCTGATTATAGAATTCTCATCTATTCAACCTACGAACTGCTGCCGTCCACTGCATCGCTTTCTCGCTTGACCTGCGTCAAAATCGGTCTAGAATGAATTGATTTTCTATTGCGGGACAGATCATGAACAAGCCCGTTATGAACAAGCCCGTGCTCGGAATTCATCCTCCGCGCTTCGCGCCGCATCCGCCGGTCCAGGCTAAACCCGTCACGCGCTCCATCGCTCCCATGCTTCGCATGGGGGGCGTCGCCATTCAGGGAGCCCTGCAGCCCGGCGGCATTGCGCGCATGAAGACCATTCAGAGCAAACGAAACGCCGTACAGCCCAAACTGCCGGCGGGCGTTGAAGCCTTCGAGGTTAACCTTCAGCGCAAGTCGGGCGGATGGGTGCTTCCCCGCGAGGTGCAGACCAAGATGGAATCCGCCATGGGCGCGGATTTCTCCGACGTGCGCATTCATGTCGGCTCTGAAGTCGCTTCCATCGGAGCGATCGCGTTTACCTGGGGCTCCGACATCCACTTCGCTCCTGGCTACTACAATCCGCACAGCATGCAGGGGCAGCAACTCCTCGGCCATGAACTGGCTCACGTATTGCAGCAGCGCGCCGGAAGAGTAAGAAATCCATTCGGCAACGGGACCGCCGTGGTTCAGGACCACGCGCTGGAAGCCGAGGCCGACCGCATTGGAATGAAAGCCGCTATGCACCGGGCCGGATAAATTTTGTAATTGAGTCATTGATGAATACCTCTTCGCGCAAACCGCCCGCAACCGCACCGCCGGTTTATCGACCGGTCGTCGGCGGGCATTCCGCGCAGTTGAAACCTTCCGGCAGCTTCCGCCTTGAAACACGTCCTGCGCCTCCGGTGTTTCGTCCGCAGCAGTCCGGCGCTCCTTCACAGCCCAAAATGCAGGCGCCTTCGGAGCAGCCGCAATCGCAGTACGAAGTAGCTCCGCCTGTATGGGTCGGCAAGGGACGTCAGCAAATTCGCATCAGGGCAAAGGGTTCGCCCGCGCCGGTGGGCTCCGTGGACGTTCACTTCAACGAGCCGGGAAAAGCGTTTATCTCCGATCTGGAAGTGGCGCAGTCGTATCGTCAGCACGGCCTTGGAAGCACGCTGGTCAAAGCCGCTCTCGACAGCGCCCGCCGCCACGGCAGTACCGCCACGGAACTGGAAGCCAATCCGGGACCGGGCAGCATCTCACGCCAGGCACTGGTTTCGATGTATCAGAAGCTGGGTTTTCGCAATACCGGTTTCAGTACCCGGGGTAATCCTAAGATGTCCGCGCGGTAAACTCGATCGGTGCCGTCTGATGAACAAGCCCCAACCCGCAATCTGCCCTGCCAGGCCCGCCGCCGAACAAAAAGCGCCGGCGGTATTCCGGCCCGTTACAGCCGTGCAGGCCAAACTCCCGCCCTGTGTGCAGCCAAAGGCAACAATGAATTTCAGGCTTGAGACCAGGCCCGCACCACCGGTGTATCGGCTGCGGGAGAAGGTATCGCAATTGAAAGCGTCGGGCACGAACTTCAACGCTTTCGCGCAGAAAGCGGTTCCGGCTTCGCCCCGAATCCGAGCCGGAGTTTCTCCCCGGGCGGCTGCCATCCAGCGGGCGAAAAGTTCGGAATCGACCTCAGTAAGACTCAAGATCAAGGATACCTGGTATGAGGGCGCGACGGGAAAAGGTCACGGCCACGCGGAAATGGACGCCCTGCATGAGTACATTGACGCTCAGGGCGGGGTGGATAATGCAGTCGCTCATTTCAAGAGGGCCAGAGGCCTGGTGGTGGAATGCACGGAAAAGCCTGTCTGTGTTCGTTGCACTCAGGTGTTGAAAACCCTGGGCTTCGCGTGTTCCGAAGACACGAAGTGGGGATCGGACTCCATGGGCAGCACCGAGTGGGGCGCTTCAATGAATGTTAAAGCGTTTCTTGCGAAATACGGCCTGGACGTCGAGAAGATAGCCAAATAGTTCGCCAACTTGCATCCTATGTCCCGAATTCCAACGAACGGCGCGCCTCCGGTTTATCGGCCTCTTTCCGAACAAACTCCGGCTCCGCTCATCTATCGGCCTCAGCAAAACAACAAAGCCGGCGTACAGTTAAGACCCGCCAAATCGTTTCGCGTGGAAACCCGGTCCGCTCCACCCGTCTATCGGCCTCCATCGGCGATGCAGCCAAAGCCCGCGACAGATTTCCGGCTCGAGACACGCCCCGCTCCGGCGGTGTATCGGCCTCAGACTCCCAATCAGCTTCCTGTCGCGCAGAGGAGCAGCGCGCCGGTGGTTCGCGCTTTGAAAATGAATTCAGCGGTCCATTGGCCGGCCGCAAATCATCCGCCCATGCCCGCTGCGATCCAGCGAACGGGCGCGCGATCGTCATCGGTACTGCAACGCATGGAGGGGCCGCCCGAACCGGAAATGAGAAGTCAGTTCGGCGCCGAAGGGCTGCTGGTCGATCTGAACTGCGGAAGATATTGCACGGAGTCGGCAATGAAATGGTGGGCGCAAACCCTGGGATGGAATATCGGCGGCGACGTCTTTCACCAGCTGCCGGAACCGACGCCCAAAAGCGTTTTCGGCATGTTTTCCGTCAAAGCGTCATGGTCGCCCGCAGTCGAGGGCAGTGAGTTTACCGTGGACATCGCTAAACCGGCGACTCTGGGCGGGTGGCGGGACGCAATAACCCGCCACGGACCGTTAATTGTAAGCGGGGACCTGGGGGACGCCATCATCACGTGGGTCGGCCACTATGTATTAATTGTGGGAGTGGATCTTCATGGCCGGCAACTGCTCTGCAAAGATCCGCTCAAGGGCAATGAGATCGTGCGGCGCGACTTTGACTGGATTCAGGACAGGATCAAGACTGTCCGTGCGGTGAACCTGAAAAAGCTGCGCGAGTTGAAGCTATAAGAGGTGAAAAATGCCGGGCAGGTTTGGAGGGATCAGGCCGCGAGATTGCTCACGCGGCCCGGCGGAAACGGTTCAGCGGGATGGGACTTGCGTCCTTGACTGCTGGCGATCGCGGATCTTGGTTGCCGCCTCCCGCGCAGCCTCTGCGAGATACAGGAGGTCGTGGCGTCCGAAGCTGCTGCCGTCTTTCCATTCACCGTTGTCGTTGTAGCGAATCACGGAGCTGAAGCGTTGTAGAAATCTCCCTTCGCGCTGGCGTTCTTCCATATCGCGATCTGCGATGGCGGGCGCTGTCCACGGGGTGGCGTGTTGCGGAAGGTGCTTCTTCGTGCTGGGTTCGGGGCGTTGAGCGTTCGATTGAGCAAAGGCACGGGTCACAGCAATCTGCACCGCGATACCGTTACAGAGAGCGTTGATGATATAGAAAATGAAAATGTACAATGCCAGCATCGCTGCGTTAAAAACGACGCTTCTGGCTACGGTCTTAACAGAAAATTTCTTGACTTCCTTCATCGGAGCCCGTTAAGCACGCAATCTATAGATAATGGCTGCATTATACGTAATGGCTATCAGCGTGGGAAGCGGGCCTCGGCCCCCATCAAGGAACGCCAAGCGCCACGCTTCCTGGCGCTTAAGGACGACATCTTTTGCAATTTGAGCCTGCAAGAGCGGTGCAACAAATGGAAGGCGCAGCCATTGTGCCTGCCACCAATGAGAGTTTTTGAAACCATTGTATAAATCATCTTGCGACTGAGCTGTTGCACTTTCAAAAAGATCGTGAGCGATACGCCAACCACAGGTGCTACCGAGCCGGTGAGGCGTTTGGCAGGCCGGCAGCTCGGGCCGCCTGACGGAGCTTCCATTGATCCGGCAGCCATGCCGATAACTCGTTGATCCGGACCTGGGGCAGATTGAGCAACAGCTGAGTGAAGTACATCTGCGGATCAATATCATGGCGGCGACAGGTGCTGGTCAGGCTGGCCAGGATGGCAGCCGTGCGGCCGCCACGTGGGTTACCGACGAACAACGAGTTCTTGCGGTTCAGTACGACCCGCTTCATCTCCCGCTCGCTCACATTGTTGTCGATGGGCACCGCACCATCGGAACAAAACACGTTTAACTCGGTCCACTGGCCCAGGACATAGTTCACCGCCTCCGCCATGGGATGCTTGGGCAGCAATTGCTCTTTCCATGCCAAGAGCCTCTGGCGTAATTCCGCCAAAATCGGCACCGACTGGGCCTGGCGGAGTTTCAGACGCTCGGCCACAGAAACATCTTTGGCCTGTTTTTCCAGGGCGTAGAGAGGACGCAGCAACTCCACCGCCGCGCGCGCAATCTCGGGCGCGACCTTCTCGGCGTCCACAAATTTCCTGCGCGCATGCGACCAGCACCCGGCGCGTGTGATCTGGTTGCCGGCGACGACTCCGTTGTATCCCCCGTAGGCATCGGCCAGCAAGACCTGCCGGTAATCTTTCAGAAAATGTTTCGGTCCGTCCCGTCCCCGGTTCAAGGTGAAGTCGAACACATTGTAGGGCTGGGCGGAGTCGCCCACATAGACCCACATCCGCGCCTGCCGGGTTTGGCCCACACTCAACATGGGCATGATCGTGTCATCGGTGGCCACTACATGCGACTCGCGCACCCGGTTGGCCATCAGTTCGTACAAGGGCTGCGCCAGATCGGCCACATCGCCGCACCAGATCGACTGCGTGGCCCGCGAGATCTCAAACCCCTGCCGCTCGAAGATGTCCTCCAGCCGGTACAGCGGCAGGTAATCGGAAAACTTGCTGGTCACGATGTAAGCCAGCAGCCCCGGCCCGGCCATGCCCTTTTCGATGGCCGCCTCCGGCTTGGCCGCCACTTCCATCCGCGGATTCTCGCCTACACTCTCACAACCCGAACAAGCATATTTCCTGCGTATGTGGTGCAGCCGTTCGAACCGGCCGGGAATGTATTCGATCTGCCAGCTCTCGTCGGCGCCGATCTCCTGGCGTTCCACGCCACAGCAAGGACACATCCGCTCCTGCGGGCTCAGTTCGTAGACATGGGTAGTGACGGGAAGATTTTCAAAGTTGGCAAGGTTGCGCCGTCCCGGGCGGCGTTTCACCCGCCGCAGTTCATACTCGGGTTCAGGCTTGGTATTCGACGGCAGGTCCTCGGGAGGGATGGGCCTCTGTTCCAGGTCCTGGGCAAAATCCAGCAGCACCTGCGCCAGATCGCCGGGCGTTGCCAGCCGGTCGGCGCGCGGCCCGTAATACCATTTCTTGAGTCGCTCCAGTTCCAACTGCAGCCGCAGATTCTGAAGATGAAGATCGTCGGCGCGTTTGGTCTGCTCCTGCGCCCGCTGTTTCTCGCGATCGCGCTCTTGTAACAACGAACGCAGAACTACTTTCAGCGACTCGCTGTCTTCCGGCAGGTTGGCCAAGTCTGGTTCTTTATCAGGCACATACTATAGACGCATGAGATTCACGATAGTTTCTTATGCCCTGATTTTTTCTTTATTTTCCTGGTTGATGGGATTGATTCGCTTACCTCCTGCTCCTCGTTCATAGCGAGGCACCCGTTTCAGCTTCGACACATCGATCCCATCCAGAACCATCGCCAGCTCACTGGCCCGCATCTCCACCGAGCGCACTCCCTCCCCGGCCCGCGGCAGCTTGAACACTCCAGTCTCCAGCCGCTTGTACCACAGCACGTACCCATCACGGTCCCACACCAGAATCTTCATGCGGTCTCCCCGTCGTGAGCGGAACAGGAACAAATGTCCACTCAGCGGATCCCTGCCAATCACCGCCTTGACCCGCTCCGCCAGTCGATCAAAGCCACAGCGCATATCGGTGGCCTCCGTCGCCAGCCAGATCCGCGCCGCCTGGGCACGATCCAGGGCCGTCAAACTCGGCAATCCGATCATGCCACTCCCTCCAGCGCTGCCACCAACGCCCGCAAGTGCTCTTCATCGAATCCCGGCTCGATCAGCATCCGCCGGTCCTTCCCCAGATGCACTTCGATGGTTCCTGGACTCCGCCCCACGCTCCTATCCGTCGGTGCCTTTACATCCACTTCCACAAACTTCCCATCTGCGGTTTCCTGCAGCCGCCTGCGCCAGACATAGAACTGCGCACCGCACAGCTTACGCTGCCGACAAAAAACCGCCACACTTTGTCCACTTTTGGTTTGTTCGGAGACCAGCTTCCGCCACCGGCTCCAGGCTTGCTCTCGACGTTTCTTCATCCCGCTAGACTGCCTGCTTACGCCCTCAAAGGCAAGATGGGGTTCGTATATCGCTCAC
>WNFG01004174.1_pt1 | contig 12154 bp, 10 predicted proteins | sample 5400431 | NCBI WGS metagenome assembly WNFG01 (sample SAMN13153346, study PRJNA577476) | soil metagenome | isolation source: 120 cm saprolite under Douglas fir tree site 2 hole 3 replicate 2 | place: USA:California | collected 2015-04-18
TCAGAACGTTCGCGCCGCCGTTGCCGATGAGCGTGTTATTCCCGGTCGCCGAGCCGATCAGATTGCTGATGCCGATCAGCGTATCGCCATTCGCTAGGCCGCCGGAACCTACACCCGTTGTCAGATTGACGCTAACGCCGGTCGCGGAGCTGCTGTAGTCGACGGTGTCGACGCCACCATTGCCGATGATCGTGTCGCCGCCGCCGCTGCCAAGGAACGTGTTGTCGCCAGCTGTACCCGTCAGTCTGTCGGCAAAACGCGAGCCCTCGATGTTCGTGAAATTTTGGAGGGTATCTCCCGCGGCATAGCCGCCGCTTCCGGTTCCCGCCGCCAGATCAACGATGACACCATCGTTCGAATACTTATACGAGACCGTATTGTTGCCGGCTCCGCCGTCCAAATTGTCATGCCCCGGACCGGCATAGACCAAATCGTCACCGCCACCGGCGGCAATATTCGCGCCAGCCGGTACAGAATTAAGCGCATAGATCACGGATTTGCCATCCGCCGAAGTAATCGTAACATCGCTGGCGTTTGTGACGTCGCGAATGACAAATGTCTGGCTGCCCGAATAGAAGCGATTCGCGCCCGACGCATCCGTCGTACCGAACAGAATATTGAGATTGAAACTACCGAGAAACCCGTTCGCATCCGGATGCGTGGCCGCGGTCGGCAGCACATAGCGGAGTTCGAGTTGCAGATGGCTCGGATCGGTAGGATCTAGGGTAACGATCCAATTCGACCCGCTCTGGGTACCGTTGTTGATCGCATAACCTGCGGGGAGGTTGGTGATCGTCGCGGTTTTCGCAACGACACCGGCGTCCGGGAACGTCACCCGAACATCGATCAACCGTTCGGTCGTCCCCGACGGCATGCGGTCGGGGCTGGCTGCATAGATAATGTCGGCAGCGGCGGTGCCAACAATCGTTCGCATCTGCTGCTGGACCGAAAATGCCGGATCGGTCGTTGCTGGAATCTCAGAAGCCGCTCCAAGAATCTGCACGCCGCCCGATGGTAACGCCGTAACCCGGTCACCGGAAACACCCAACAAAATAACGTCGAGATGCGCCGCGCTAACGTTACCCGTGCCGCCGCCTGTGCCGGGATCCGTAGTGGTCGTCCCCGTCGAACCCCCGGTGGTGACAGCGTCGGCCGTATGATGCGATCCTGGCGGAGAGCCGGAGGAAGCCGGGATCGCGTCGTCAGGCAACTTCTTTAGGAAGCGATCGGCCGGTGGTTCTGGCGGTTTGTCGAAGTCGGCAACACCGGTATACCGTGCGCTGGGGGCCGCAGGCTGGGGCGGAGGCGATGGCGGAGCCTCATCGGTGGCCTGATCCTTGGCCTCGCCCTGGTCCTTGCCCGCGTTTTGATTCTGCTGCGCATTCGCGCTGGAGCCCAGGATTGGCGAGCTATTGTCGTTAAGCAGATGGAGATCGTCGACGGACGCAAGGAGCTGTTGCGGCGTGAGGGTTTTGTCGGAAAAAATCGCGTCCGAGCTGTCGGGCCCAACCAGGTTAAACGCGTAACCCGGGAGAATAATCTTTCCACCATCGGGAAACAGCAGGACAAGATCGACGTCGAGGACAGCAAACTTCGCATCGGTCGTCGCAAAGTCGAGCTTGAGATGTGCCCCGGGCGGTACCTCGACGACGTTGATCGCGCCCGGCGACGGACGGTGAACAGACGCAACGATGCTCTCTATTGCCGGCGCGAGCGCGACGGTTGTAGACTTCGCGTCATTCGGCGCTTGCGCCAACGCTTCGGTTTTAGCCCCGTTCGGCTTGGTGTCGGTAACATCCATTGTAACACTATCACCGTCACCAACTAAACTTTGGAAAAAACACAACAATACTTTGTGGCTATCATCACCCTGTTTCGTTAACTATCAATTAGCCGTGCCGGAAAACTTTGGTCGCGACATGTGCAAGAATTGCTGTTAACGAATACTTATCGCTGAATTCAGAGTCGATTCCGCAAAGGCGCAATGGTCGACCGGTCGCGCCGCAATCGGGGATCGATTTGGTGGCGGACTGCTGCTAAGCGCGAATGGCAGTCTCAACCAAACGGCCCATATTGCGTAGAATCCCGTAGGCAGCGCGCAGCTGCTCGTACCGGCCGTTTACGGCATTCTTCTGCATGGTGAATACGACCATCCGACTGTCGAGCACTTCGAAAACCGTCCTCTTGCCGGCCTTGAACTGCTCCATGTAGAGCGAGCTCGCCTGCTGCGCGGTCGAGGTTCCTTGAATCGCGGCGCTCTCCTTGGTACGATTGGCCGAAAGCGCCTGATAGAAACGCCGCAGATTGAGTTCGATACTTTCTCTCTCATCAAGTGTCCTGAAATCGTTGGCCTTCCTGTCTTCTCGAATACGATCTGCCTGCGCAGACATCACGCCGCCATCCAGCAGTTTATACGAGACCATCAGCATCAATCGCGAGTCGACAATGCCCTGACTGGCCGCAGGGCTTCCAACGTAGTGTTTGACAAGTCCGTCGCCTTGCAAATCGACGCGCGGCAATCGCTGAGCCTGCTGCGAGGCAAGTTGACGATCAATCGATGTTCCAGCAGCGCCTAACGCAAGGAGTGACGGATTATATTGTTGGGCCGCGTCAAACGCGATTTCAAACGATGCCGGCACCCGGGACAAGATGGAGTTCGGGCGGCGGACCCTGCCTGATTCCAGCTTGGTGAGCCGAAAGAATTCCTCTTGCGCAGTGGTGTAAGACGTCATGATGTCGGTTCGAAGCGCTTCGACTTCAATTACCTTCGACTTGATCCGGCTGACATCGGCCACGGTTCCGTTTCCTTGCCGCTCACTCTGCTTGAGAAGGTTAGCGAAGCTATTGTTGTCAGCGACAACCTTGTCCATCAGAGCGATCAGCTCACCTTGCTCAAGCAGGTTCAGGTACGCATTGACGGTTCGAAGTGCGATATCTTCGGCCTGGTCCGCAAGACGCAAACGCTCGGCATCGACCACGGATTTGCTGCGGGCAATGTCAGCCCTGGCCGCGCCAAAGTCGTAGACGAGCTGCCTCAGCGTGAAGCCAGCATCAGACCGGGAACTCCCGGGAACTGCCACCGAGCCGAATTGGGTCGGAGAATTTGAATAAGAGCCGAGATATGATCCACCAGAGCCTGCATATACCTGCAACTGAGGTTTGGTCGCTCCCTGGGCCGTCCTGACATCCGCGAGCGATCCGGTCACCTTAGCTGCCTGCGCTCCCATCAGGGGGTGGCCCAGAACCGCGGCAGTCACAGCGTCACTGAGCGATACTCCTTTCCCTTCGGCGCCCGCGCGCCGCGATGATGTGCTGACCTCGGTTGGCATTGACGCCGACGGCTCGGCGACGGCGACGACTCCCACCATATTTGCAGATGCACGAGCGATCAGCGGATAGACCCCCTTGCGGTCTGCCGCCGATGCAATGGCCGTATTACCGGCGGCCCCGGCCGAACCATTTTGTCCGGCATTTGGCTGGCTCGGGCTCGGAGCGGCGACCGACGGTTGGATCGCGCCTGTCGGCATATTGTCGGTCGCCGCGGCATTGGCGTTCATCACCGACGGCGGAGCATTTGCCGCCGCAGCATTGCCGTTTGAATTTGCTGGAAACGGGTTAAGACGTGCAACTGCGGAAAAAAACGGGCTGGATGGCACAGACGATGTCGTTACGCATCCAGGGAGGGCAACTGCCAGTGCAACGGCAATTAAAGCGCGGCCCGTGCGGACGCATTTGCGCGTCAACCCGACGCGCACTCTCGCCGCCTCGAAACAGGAAAGTCGAGCTTTTAGCTCGCGCTTACCCGCCTCGCGAGCAATCTGCGACAAAAACTCTCTAAGGACACTCATGCTTCACAACGCTGTAAGCGAGAACACAGACTCTACCGCGTTGTTAATACTTCATTATCGTTAATTGCTGGTTACAGCGTGGCCGGTATAAATCCCGTGCAGCTCAAGGGCCCCGCCTGCGGCCGCTGCAATATTTCATTCCCGCCACGGTTGACGGTCGAACGCAGGACATGGTGAGGGAAGTCGTGTGGTGCTGATGGGCCACAAACTGAAAGCTATTCGCGCTCGACGATCGCGTTCGACTGCTGAGCCCGCGGAACCAATAAATAGATCGTTAACGCTCTACGGCACGATCAAACGTGATTGCTCCGAGCAATCAGCAAAAATCTGATTGTGCAACAAAACTGTCGGCAAGCCGTTGCGCACATCGTAAACGACAGAGACCTCTCCGATAACCGCAGCGAGTTAGCGTACTCGGCGCTTTGCTTATGACACCGGCGGGAGAAACTGCCGCGCTGAGTTCATCCAATCAATTTCGTCTCGCAAGAAACGAATCCGAGACCTTGAAACCATACTCTTCAACGATCCGATTGATCACGGCTTCATCGACTTCATTGAAGAACTGAACACCATAGCCCTCCGCGCGTACCGCTCGAATACGACCCTCTGCTTCGAAGAATTCGGTGTGGATGAGCACCGATTCGTTCAGTCGGTCCAAGACGAACATGCTTGCCTGCCGGAAGGTGCATCCACCACAGGATAATTCGAGCAGCGCTCCGTCAAACTCGGCGCCGATATCGATCACCTTCATGACACCGATCACGACACAGTCATGGCGGCTGTGACGCCGTGAAAAGCCCTTCTTCTTGATTCCAAGCGATTTTGGAAGGGTAAGGCGGGCGGAGTTGCCCGAATTCTCAGTGGTTGCGTTTTTCATTCGGTTTTCTTTCGTATATCCCGATCACCAGACAGGCCCGTGTGACAGCGCTTGTCTAGCCTGCCGCTTTTTCCGTTCCGCGCAAAGCGAACTCGGTTGTACGCTCGGATACATGACTCGCGTCCTGGTCAGCTCTATCAAGCGCGGCAACGGCCAACTTCAAAACGCCTGAATACGCCGAAAAGGCAGCCCCGACGTTTTGGTTTACACGATCAAAGCCCTCGGAAATCTTACCTTCCAAAGCTCTCATCGATATGTTGGCCTCGCTCGATGACGCCGCGCCGCGCTCGCGCAACATTTCTGATACATTTTCGGGGGGCTCGTTTGAAAGCTTCGCGAACGTTCCCTCAAGCCTCTGCATCTGTTGAGCGACCGTCAACCCCATGGGCCGCACCGCTTCCCTGACCGCATCGCCGATTTTCGCTTCGATATTGGCGCTGACCTGCAATGGCATGCGCTCGACGATCGTCGCATTTTGTTCGATCGCCGCCGCAATCTGAACGGCGGTTTGAGCATGATTGTTGGCGAGCAGACGAATGCTCGCCGAATGGGAGCGTTCCATTTCCCGGACCATGGCGCGCGTGGCCTGCAATTCCGTCGTTACGGTTCTCGAGACGCCATCCGTGAGACTCTCCAGGCCGGTGCCGACACGTGACAGGCCTTGTGCGATGGTCTCCATCAACCTTCCCTGCTGCTGTTGGCCCGCCTGAATGTCGTTCAGCAATCGGACAGCGCAATCAAAACTTTCGGCGACCTTGGAGTAATCCGCAAGTATGCCGCCGACCGTCTGGATCAGAGACTTGTCGGACGAACCTCCCGGCGCCTTGATCCGATCGGGCTTGTCTTCTTCGTCGCCGATCGAAACAATGCCCGCCAACCACGATTCGAACTCGCCCTTCAACACGCCGGCAGCCTGACCGGCCATACGGCCGAGCAGGCCAACGACGAGCGAGCTGAACAATCCAAACAGCGACGCGGCGAAACCGGCGGCCATGCCCTTGAGCGGCTCTTGCAGCGCGCCGAGCAGCTTCTGAAATGCATCGGGTCCAGCGGAGTCGCCACTCGAGCTTGCAAGCGTCCCGATGATGCCCCCCATCGATCCGACCATGTGCAGCAGGCCGATGAATGTGCCAATCAGCCCCATGAACACCAGAAGGCCGGACATGTAGCCCAGCAGCGACTTCTCGTCATCGATCGTCTGGCTGATCTTGTGAACCAGCGTGTTCATCGTTTCAATGGAAATGCGAATCTTCTTCGTTCGCGCCAGCTCTTCGGTGACGAGGTCGTAAGCGTGGCCGAGCAGACGGGGTCTTTTGAACAGCCTTCCCGGTCTTGAACAACGATAATGGCGCCAAAGGGGGTCCCTGTCCTGTTCGTTGGGACCTATCCGTATGTCATCCCACATCTCCTTCAGAGCATTGAACGCGACGACTTCATTCTTTAACTTGAAGACGAAGATGAAGGCCATGATGATCGCAAACGCGAACGCGCTTAGAATCGAGCCCGTGGTGTAGACATGAGCCATGACGCCTTCGGATATGAAGTCCCATTGCCATGCGCTGCCGATCCCGATGAGGACGATCAGCCCGATCATCTTGTAGCGAATATGCGCTATCTGCTTTTCCACAAGCGTGTCCTTTCGCGGAAGCCCGCGGGCTGCCTCGCGCTCCTCAACTAGTGGGCGCCATTACCGGTGACGATCATTTCGACAGTCGAACCCTTGTCTTTGTCTGCTGTATCATTGACATTTATGCGAATGCTGTCCGCTCGCACTTTCTGGTCAACCAACTGCTTACGGGCCATCATGGCTCGATAGTAAGCAAGACGCCTGGCTTCCGAGAGAGCGCCGTCGCCCGAATAGGCATACGCATTAATTATTACGGTTTGCGTGCGCTCAACGACCTTGTTCTCATCAATGAACTTCGCCAAGGACTGCGCGTGTTCCTGCTCTATCTTGGAACTGCGCGCTTCAAAACCCACTGTTATGCGAGGCGCATCAGGCGGTATTTGAACAGGCGCTTGATCATTGCGAGGTCGTGCGCCGCTGACCCGCATTTCCACGATTTTTTCCGGTCGGGAATCATTTGCATTATCCGTTGGGCCGGCTGACTTAAGTTCGGAAGGCTTATTCGTCTCGCTGACCGGAGCTGCGGATTGCAGTTGCTGAACCTTGTCCATTATCGCCTGCGTCAGCTGCTTCATATCGGCGCTCGGCTTCGCGTCGGCATGCACCGCCTTTGCGATAGCTTCCATGGCGTGCTTCGAGACGCTCTGCGATATTACAAATACAGCCAGTGCCAGCATGATCATGACGAATGCCAGCACCTGGACCATCGATGTCAACGCATCGACATAACCCGGCCAGTAGTTTTCGCCCTCCTCAGAATGTGACATGGAACGGCCATCGCTACCTTGCGATGCCAAACCCGGTACGCATCGGTCCGGTCAAGGTAAATCTTATTGGTTACCAAAGTGTGCGGCGCGACCGTCAGAGTACTTGCTGCCCGATAGGCATTATCCGGCAAAATCAGGCCGCGGCGGCGGACGTTGCAGTCGGTGAACCATCGACCCGGAGTCCCTTACCTTCGAGAGTCCACGCAGATTTGAGGGCGTCTTTGGCTGCCGCCGGGCGGGCAAATATATAGCCCTGAACCAGGTCGCACCGGAACTCGCCGAGAATGGCGACCTCCTCGGCCGTCTCGGCGCCCTCCGCCACGATCGTCATGCCGAGACCGCGTCCAAGTGCAATGATACCTTCAAGGAGTTTTCGGGCGCTCTCCGAGTTTGCGATCCCGTCGACGAAGATCCGATCGATCTTGATCGTGTCGAACGGCAACTGGGTCAAATAGCCCAGCGACGAATAACCAGTACCGAAATCGTCCAGAGCGAGTGTTACGCCCAGGCTCTTTAGCGCCGTAAGCACACCGCGCACGCGACCTTCCGCATGATCGGCCAGCAGACTTTCGGTCAATTCGAGGCACAGCAAATGAGGAGGGAGGCCTGTCTCCTTCAAGACCTCCGCGACATCGTGCGCGAAATCCGTATGCCAGATTTGTGCCGCCGATACGTTTACCGCGATTTCCCGAGCGGGTTCGCCGGCATCCAGCCAGGTTTTCGCCTGAAGCGCCGCCTGGCGCAGGATCCAGAGGCCGAGATCGCAGATGAGCTGGGAGCTCTCCGCGATCGGCATGAATTCGGCAGGAGGAATGTTGCCAAGCGTGGGATGGTTCCAGCGCATCAAGGCCTCGAAGCCAGTGACCCGGCCGTTCGACAGCGAAACCTGCGGCTGATAGTGCACGGCCAGGCCAACGTTCTCGGTGATCGCCCGGCGCAGTTCGCGCGCGATTGCGATCTTGTGCTGGACGGCCGTATTCATTCCGGGCTCAAAGAAAACCAGACGACCACGACCGCTTTCCTTGGCGCGGTACAGAGCGAGATCGGCATTGCGCTGAAGGTCGGTCAAATTCCCGCCGTCGCCGGGAATCATCGCAATGCCAATGCTTGTCCCAATGCTTACCTCGCCGCGCTCGAGGAGAATTGAGCCGGAAACAGCCGCAATAACACCGGCGGCCAGGCGTTCGACGGCTGCGCGATCAGTGCCATCCTGCATGACGATTGCGAATTCGTCGCCGCCGAGGCGCGAGAAGAAATGGCTGCTGCCCAGCACTCTTGAGATCAGTTGAGCAACCTTGGCAAGCAGTTCGTCGCCCGACACATGCCCGAGCGAGTCATTGACTTCCTTGAAGCGATCGAGATCGAGCAAGAGCAGCGCCGCTTGCGAGCCCGTCCGGCCGCAGCGGGTGAGCACATCGTTGACCTCGCGATGGAACATCGAGCGGTTGGCAAGACCTGTAAGCGGATCGAAATAAGCGAGCTTTTCAAGCTTTTCTTCGGCGATCTTGCGGTCGGTAATGTCCTGGATTGTGCCTACAAAGCCGATAATTCGTCCGTCATCATCGGTCATCGACCTGCTTGTGACCACAACGTCGGCGACGGTTCCGTCGCCACGATCGACCTTGACATCGATGCTCTTCGACTTTCCGGAGCGCATGACTTCCGCCTGGGATGCGAGGAGTCTCGCGGCTCCGTCGCTGCCGTAGCCTGACAGTACGGCCTCGCGGGTGGTCGTGAATTCAGCCGGATCGTATGCAAGCAACTCGTAGAATTGGGGCGACCACCACACGTGGCAATCGCCAAGCTTGTAGCTCCAGTCGCCGGTTTTCGCCAGGCGTTGGGCTTCCACAAGTTGCTCCGACCGTTTTTTCAGGATTTCCTCGCGCCGCCTCGGGGCGGTGATATCGATGCGAATACCGATGCTGCCGCCGTCGACGGTGCGGCGTTCATCAATCCGGACCCAGCGGTCACCCCGCAGATGTTGCTCGGTCGAATAGCTATCCTGCTTGTTGCGGTCGAGCCGGTCGGCGAGCCATTCCTCCTCTCGCCCGATCGCATCAAGGTAATGACCGCGCTCGACGCCGGCACGAACGGAGTCGGCGAAACTCCCGCCAACCGCGATCCTGTCGACTGCGGTGTCGTAAAGTTCGAGGAATTTCTTGTTGAAAAGAAACATACCTTCCTTCGGCGTCCAGAAGGACGAGTCCCTCCGGGACTACCTTGAACGCTTCAAGAAGCCAGGCGTGCGCACGCTGAAGCTCATCGGCCATTAACGAGATCGAGCGATCCGTCCGCTTGCGATCACGGTCGGCCTCATCGTAGGCTGCCGTTACGAGATCGGCCAGCAGTTCAAGATCGACCTTGCCCAGCTCCTTCGTCGACTTGGCAAGCTGCCGCTGAAAGAGCTTGCGCATGGTTGCTATGCCGCAATCTCGGTGATGGTTGTAATCGTCATAGTCTGGTTGTGGAGCTCGCAGATTCCGGAAACAGCGTGCGGAGAGATTTCGCCGTAGGAGTAGAACCCTAGTCTGGCAAACTGTGTCCCGAGTACCGCGCCGGCTGCCTCAATTTCTTCGGACACCCGCTGTCCCATCAGCAGACGGCGGCCGATGCAGCTGACCAGCAGGGCAACGCCGTTGGTGGCCTGGCCGTCGGCAAGGCCTTCGGTAGCCTGCCGTGCAGCGTCGGCGGCGCCGCGTGACAAGCGGTCGAAGTTGCCGCGCATCAGCTGCGCGCTCCATCCCTCCGGAACGTCACCGGCGAACGTCAGTGACCTCTTTGTCACGGTCGGCCGCCAGGATTGTTCGAACGATCCGGTGATCCGCATTATCCGGATTCTGGATTTGCAGCGGAAACAGGAGGCCGGAGCCCGGCAGACCCTCGGCTTCATCGCCCAGATACCGCTCGCAGAGATCGAGGGCGGGTTCGCCATCGAGTTCGAACAACACGTTGCCCTGTGAACGCGTAACCGTCGCCATGGACCGAAAACGTCCCATCCGCCAGCGCTACCGTGTCCGATTCTGATTGCGTTGCCGTAGAAGCCGATGCCTGCAACCATGCGGCTCTGCGGCGCGCAATTGGCGCCGACCAGAGTCTCCTCGAATTGCGATCCGTCTCCGGCAAGCCCGCTCGTAAGCGGAATATGCGGCCCGATTACCCCAATCGCTCGACGTGCATTCTACGCTCCCGCCCTTGTTGATCAAACGTCGGGGAGCTCCCAAGTCCAACCCACCGTCACATTATTACGACAATCCTATCTTTCGCGTTATGAAGATGCCTAACGAATTGGCGCGACGTCAGCGATGCACTGGTGGCGTCAGTCACGGTCCGCGCCGCGCTTCCCGCGTCGGAGGCGTTGGCTGAGCTGAGGGTGGATTTGGCACTCGAAGGCCTCTATACCGCCTCGTCGGCGACAACCTCATTTTGAGCCTTGAGCCGCCGGCGACGCCGCTGGGGGCGTCTGCGATCAGGGGCTCTTACATCCGGCTCACCGGACTCTCGCTGCTACCGCTCGGCAGTCCGGACGAGCGTGAACGGAACACGAATGAGGCGTTCAACATTTATCGGAAAACGCCCGGCAGCCGGGTCATCGCCGGTTCACATTGCCGCGGCGTCGATCTCCCCGAAATCCGGTCGGCCGATGCAGACGATCAGACCGGCTTAACCAGGGTTATGGCTTTCGGACGGACGCGGCAGCTCACGCTGGACGTCTCCTACAATAGCCGCGATCGCAACCGAATGCTGCAAGCCCTTGAACGGGTCGTCTCCTCGCTGTCGCTTCCCGATCGCCAATGAACGGACGATGCAGATTCAGACCCGGTGCGCCAGCGGCAACATCGCATGGGGCCGCCCGACCGGCGCGGCATTCAACCTCGCGACCGCTTCGTCGCCGGTCATAACGCCTCCGAAAAACATCATGAACGTATTCAGCGCGGCGCCATGTTCTTCGTCGGTCAACGTGGCATTGCAGTCCGAGATCAGCCCGACCTTGTAGCCGAGCATCATCGCATCGCGCGCGGATGATTCGCAGCACGCATTGGTCAGCGTACCGGCAATCAGCACGGTATCGACGTTCCTGGCCTTCAGCGCGGCGTCGATGTCGGACGAGCCCTGGATGAAGGCGCTGTATTTGACTTTTCTCACTCGTAGATCCTCGCAACGCGCGTCGAGAGCCGGCAACAGTTTAAAACCTTCAGAGGCCTCGTCGAGGCCGGCAAGCCGCTGGCGTTGCCGATCCGGCGTCAGCATCTCGGTCTGATAGTTCTGCCACTGCTCGACCGCATCGGCGGCCGTGGTCTGGATCCATCCGACGGTGCCGCCGGCGAGACGCACCGCCTCGGCGACGCGATTGATGTTTGGCACGATCGCGCGCGCCATCGGAACTTCGGCCGGAAAACCTTCGGCGCAAAAGTAATTCTGCATGTCGATGACGATGAACGCGCAGCGGCTTGCGTCAATGGTTTCGTTGACCGTCAGCTTTCCCATGCGGTTGACGACGCGTTCCTTCACGGCAGCCGGGATTTCGTAAGCGTGCATGGAGGCGTCTCCTTGAAAACCTTGATCTTTGATCGCTTGCGCCGACGGCGCCTTGTGATGTCGCTTGCGATTTCCCTGTTCGTCACGATGCCAGTGATCTACAGTGGCTTTAAGGGTGTTGAAGTCAACCAGATCAAGCTCGCACGGACATTTGGCGCCAGCAAGGCGCAGATCCTGACCAAGGTCATTCTGCCCGGCAGCATTCCCACGATGATTGCGGCGTTCAAGGTCAATGCGGGTTTATGGCACCATCGTCTGGGCCGATAGGTTCGTCACGCGTCGGCGATAGCCTGCTGCCGGTGATATCCGACCAGCTAATCCGGTCGTCATGCGTTTGTGCCAATTGCGTTTCGCGCCAATCAAGATCACGCGACCAACAGAAAGCGGAGCCGATATGAGCGAGCGACTTGAGACATTAAGAAAAGCGCGCGAACGAATGACCGATGACCGCGACGCCTTCGCCAAAACCCTGGCCGCACCCTTCGATCGCGAGAAGGCC
>WNFG01004177.1_pt1 | contig 12150 bp, 7 predicted proteins | sample 5400431 | NCBI WGS metagenome assembly WNFG01 (sample SAMN13153346, study PRJNA577476) | soil metagenome | isolation source: 120 cm saprolite under Douglas fir tree site 2 hole 3 replicate 2 | place: USA:California | collected 2015-04-18
GCGTACATGGTGATGTCCTGCACGAATGTGGAATTCTGAAAATGCTTCTTCACGCGGATCACGGCGCGCAGCGGCCCACTCTCAACGAGCTTCACCTCGTCAGCTTTATCCAAATCCCAATGTTCTTTCTCGAAATCGGAATCGATGTTCCAGGCGTCCCATTGCTTGGGTTTGTCATGGAAAGCCTGCAAGAGGTTCCCGCAAGCGAACGTCCTGGGGCCGCCCGTATCAGTTTCGGGGGGAGCAAGTGTTTCCGTCTGATTTCGCAGATCGAAGAGGCTGGTGATGCAACCGGTTTGCGGATCGACTTTGATTTGGATATACGCATTCCTCAGCGTCTCCCTCGAAGCCTGGACAACTCGCACGTGTCCATCAATCACCTTTGGAGAGACGCCAGTTATCGCCGCAGAACTCCCAGAATATGCCCGCACAAAATAAGTTCTGTAGCCCAGCGCTGGCGCATCCGCAAGAATGAGGAGACGCGCTCGATTCGTGGACGGGTCCAGGGCCAACAGTTGGTGTTCAACTCGTTGGCCCGCGCTATCGAGTACTTGAACCTCTCTTGCGGGGCCAGAGAGTTGTACCTGCGCCTCAATCACTTCGGCTCGCGGCCAGGAAAGCGAATTGAAAACCACAACCGGCACACCGTCCCCTCGCGCATTCGCACCTTGTGTGTTGACGTGAGCGAGTAGCTCGTCGAGCGCGCCATTCGTGATCTCTTTTGCGGAGCGGGCAACGTCTTCCAGGTTTCGCTTGGCGTCGAGATAGTTCACCGCAATTCCAGAGCCCGGCATGACGTCGTGGAAATGGTCGAAGAGCAGATTCTTCCAGGCGAGTTCGAACTGATCTTGCGGATACGAGCGGCCGAAGAGCGAAGCCAGCGACGCATACTTCTCCGCATCGAGCATCAGTTCCTCATCGCGCCGGATTCGCTGTTTCGTGTCCGCTTGCGTAGTCATCACCCCGCGGTGATATTCGAAATAGAGTTCGTCCTTCCAGGTCGGCACTTTGAGATTTGGAAGCTCGTGCGTCAGGTCGGCGAAGAATTCTTTGGCGGTGCTGAACTCAATCTTCGGAAAAACGGTATTCGGATCGCGAAGGCGATTCGCCCGATCAAGCATCGTCCGAGTCGGGCCGCCGCCATGGTCGCCGATTCCGTACAGGTAAAGCATCTGCGGCGAATCGGTGACCGTGCTGCCATAAATTGACGGAGCATAGAACGACAGGTCTTGCGTGATCTGCTGCGGATCAAATTCGTTGGCGTATTCGTGGGGAAAGTACGTTAGAAGGCGGCTGCCATCGGGTGCTTCCCACCAGAACAGGCGGTACGGAAATTTGGTGTAGTCCGTGGCCCAGAGCAGCTTGCTGGTCACGAAATAATCTATGCCGGACTTCTTGTAAATTTGCGGAAGCTGCCAGTTGTATCCAAAAGAATCAGGATTCCATCCGATCTTGATGTCGGCGCCAAAGTTCTTTTGAAAATATCGTTTACCGACCAGAATCTGGCGCACCAGCGACTCGCCGTCCGGCATATTCAGATCGGGCTCGACCCACATGCCGCCGATGACCTCCCAGCGGCCCTCCTTGACCCGCTGCTTGATCTGCTCGAACAAATCCGGATATTTCTCCTGCATCCATTCATAAGTTCGCGCCGAGGACATGGTGAACTTGAAATCCGGATACTCGCGCATCAAGTCCAGAACGCTCTCAAACGTATTGCGCACGACCTCGACCGTTTCCGTCCACGGCCACAACCACGCCATATCAATATGCGAGTTCCCGACGGCACGAACCGTGAACTGTTTCAACCATGGATTCAACGATTGCAGTTTGCTTTGCGCCTGCCGGAGCGACGCGTCGAAGCCGGCCTGGTCGTCCTTGTCGAGCGGCGAAAAATCGATGGCTTTGACCGCCGAGTCGAGTTGCTGCTGGCGTTCCGCCCGACCCTCCTCATAGGCCGCAATCATCGGACGCGCCGCCAGGATCTCCATTCGGATCATCGCCGGATCCGGATGGCTGGCGCCAGGTTCAATACTCAACTGAGCGTGATGAATTCGCGTTTCAATCTCCGGAGCATCGATGCGCACGGCGATCAGAAATTTCTGTCCGGGCTGCGCGTTGTTCGTGAGCGGAATCGGTTGCTGCATGTCGTCATCTCCTCGCGACACGAGCGCTCCGTTCGAGAAGACGGAAATCATGACTGGGCCTTTGTTGTTCCACATGAAGTCGAACCTGAGGTCCAATTTTGCGCGGGCGCCCAGCACTGCATAACCGTTGATCTTCTCCGGAATCTCGATCCAGCAGCGCAACACACGAGACCCGGTCGACCATTTGTCCCCGACTTTTATTGTTCCCCAGCCTGAGTCATCTAAGGACGAATCTTCAGGGTGTGGAACGTCGGTGTGAAACCGCCAATCTGTCAGTGGCAGATTCGTAAGCGATTCCAGGCGATCCACAGTCGGTCGATAGGGATCAATTGTTTTGTCGTTCGGAGATGGTTGCTGGGCGGAGACTAACCTGGCTGCTATGAGTGCGAGAAGTGCACACACCATCCATCGCTTCAACGGGCGTTCCTCCTTCACGAGGAATGTTGCTTTGACAACGCAATCGGCAGAGAGAGTTTTAGTTTCGTACAGAAGGGTAACTGCGACGAACGTGTCGGTCAATTGGCCTGCATGCAGTCCAAACAAAAAAGGACACCGCTCACGCGGTGTCCCTACCTACCAGCAACTTGATTTACTTATTCTCGTTGAGTGATCCGGCGCCAAACTCCTTGCGCTGTGCCACCGGACGCGCCGCTCTTGCCGCCGCCGCTGCCGGCATTGCCGCCGCCGCTCCGTAACGCTCGAGCAGCACGGGCACCATTGCGCCTTCGGCTTCCTTGACGAAGGTGAGCTTGCTCTCGCCCAGCAAATCAACGCGGACGAAATCTCCCAGCTTCACCTGTCCCGTCGCCACCAGGTTCGCCAGCGGAAACACCAGGTGCCGTTCAATCGCGCGCTTCAGGTGCCGCGCCCCGTACTTTGGATCGGTGCCCTCCGCCAGCAGGAAGCTCTTCACCTGCGGCGTGCAGTTGAAAACGAACTGATGCGCGCCCGCGGCCATCAGCACCCGCTGCTGCACCATCCCCAGTTCGATTTCCAGGATCTGCTGCAGGTGCTCGGCACGCAGCGTCTTGAACACGACGACTTTGTCGATGCGGTTCATGAACTCCGGCGCAAACTTGCGCCGTGCCGCATCCACTGCCGAGCGGTTAATCTTGTCGTCGAGAGCGTTATCCACCTGCACCGCTTTCGGCGCGAAGCCCAGTCCGCCATCCACCAACCCATTCATCTCCGCGGCGCCCAGGTTCGAGGTCATGATAATGATGCAGTTCGAAAGATCGACGCGCCGGTTATCGCCCAGGGTCAGAGTCGCTTTGTCCAGAATTCCGAGCAACAGCTGCCACAGCGAGTCGGACGCCTTTTCGATTTCGTCGAACAGCAGGATCGACAGCTTCAGCTTCTCCGTATGCCACTGGTTCAGCGCTTCCTGCGTCAGCAACGGATGCGTCTCCCGGTGTCCGAGGTATCCCGGAGGCGAGCCAATCAACTTGGCAATCTCGTGCGAGTGCTGGAACTCGGCGCAATCGATCTTGATGCAGGCCCGGGCGTCACCGAACAGCGACTCGGCCACCGCTTCCACCACCCGCGTCTTGCCGGAACCGGTCGGCCCCAGAAACAGCAGATTGCCCACTGGACGGCCCGGCGCATTCAGCCCGGCCAGAAACATCTGATAGATTTCCGCCACCTTCTCGATCGCCTGGTCCTGCCCTACAATCTTCCGGCGCAAGGCGGTCTCAAAGTCACGGGCGTCGTTGCTGCGGCGGCTCGGATCAAGCACGGTTGCCAGGTTCGTTCTCATCGCTTCGGGCCCTTGTTTCCTTTCCGGGAACTGCTTGTTTTCTGGGAAACTATTTGCTGCCAAACTGCTCATTTTTATCACTTTCTTGTCGGTCGCCTGCCACTCCGGATGAAGGTTGCATTCCTCAGCCTCCCTTCCTTGTGCAAGCCGCTCGCCATCCTCCGGAAGGGCCGTACTCTCCCACTTTCCATCGTTTTAGATGCGGCTAGGCCACCTCATGTCACAAAGGTCCGGTTACGCGCAGCCTCCGCAGGAGCAATTGTTTGCAGACTTGCAGGAACTTCCCCTAGCGCCCTGCTACCCTGCCGCCCATGTCCGGTAAGCTTAGCCAACTTGGCCCGACGTAACTGGCAGCGCAGGTTACTTCCGGTGCACAATAGAAGCAGATTTCCTCTCTGGAGAATGCGCTTGTCCCAATTCGGACTCTCGAAGCCCGGACTCTCGATCGTGAGCGTTGCCGCCTTCCTGTTCCGACTAGCCCTGACGGGCTTCGGCCTCTTTTCTCCTCCGGCGGCCGCCGTACAAAATCCGCACGGCGTGCAATTAGTCCAGGTGAAGGCCGACGCCACCAAGAAGCCCGAACCCCCGGCACCGGTTATCGCGCCCCCCGGCTCCGATCTATATCTCGCCCAGCGCGGAGACAGCATCCCGTCCGTCGCCCGCAAATATCTGAAGCGAACCAAGTACCTGACCTCAACGGAACTGGCTGGAGCTATTCGAGAAGCTAATCACAACCGCCAGGGCGTCTTCCTGAAATCCGGAGAGCAGATCATTATCCCCGGAATTCTTGAAGGGCCTATTGTAGAGAAGACTGTCCCAGTTGCAAGAGATTTCGAAGTCCGCGCCATTTATCTGACCGGGGTGATGGCGGGCAGCGATCATGGAATGCGCATTATCCGCCATTGGCGTGAAGTGGGCGGCAACGCAGTCGTTTTTGACATAAAGGATAGCGACGGCATCGTCAACATCGCGTTTGACCACCCGCTAGCCACCGGACAGCGCCACTATATTTCCGATCTGCCCAAGCTCATCCACTTCCTGCACTCCGAAAACATGCATGCCATCGCCCGCATCGCCATTTTCCGCGATGAGCATCTGGTCACCAGCCATCCCGAACTGGCCGTAAAGTCGCATCGCACCGGCGAGAGCTGGCGCGAGAACGGCAAGCTCGTCTGGACCGACCCCTCGAATCCCAAAGTCCAGGACTATGACATCGCCCTGGCCAAGTTTGTAGCCCAGGCCGGAGTCGATGAAGTGCAGTTCGACTACGTCCGCTTTCCCGCCGAAGGCGACCAGAAAGATGCCGCTTTCTACTATCAGACCGAGCATCCCGACCATCCAACGAAGATGCAGCGCTCGGAAGTGATCGCCAATTTCCTCGATCGCGCCTATACCCAGATTCACCCGACCGGCGCCCTGTTCTCGCTCGACGTCTTCGGAGTCATGGCGTGGCAACGCCCCGTCGATCTTTCGCACACCGGGCAGGACATCGTAGCCATGGCTAAGCACTGTGATGTGATCTCGCCCATGATTTATCCTTCTCACTTCTTCGGCATGGACGGCATCGCGCACCCCGGCGACGCGCCCGAGCATTTCATCGGCGAGTCAATGGACCGCTTCATGCTCATCACCAAGGACAGCGGCGTGGTGATTCGCCCCTGGCTGCAAGCCTTTGCTTGGCGCACCAAGACTTACTCACCCAAGTATGTTGAAGTTCAGATTGAGGTAGCGAAGCAAAAAGGCGGCATAGGCTTTCTCTTCTGGAACGCCAATAACGACTACTCGAAGCCCTACACTGCGATGCCGGAGATGCGAGCCGCCAAAGGCCGCTACTTCCGTGGAGATGAAGTAGGCGCCAAGCCCGAACCCGCCCCAGCTACGCCGACAGCCTCTACCGCCGCGCCCGCAACCAACACAAATGTAGAGACGGGGACTGCCTCGTCTCCCAGTGACGGCGGCCACCGCGCTCAGAAAATCTGGCGGCACTGAGCGCTTCAGGGAAAATAAACGCGTTGCCCAACGGTCGCTCTTTTCTACTTGGTAACACCGCTTGGGTGGCGGTGTTACGCGGCTGGCCCCGTTCCTGCGTCGGAAGGATATATACCTGCTCTCTCCCCCGCGCGTCCGCTGCGACTCGATTTCCAGCGGGTCCGCCTGCTCACGAACCCGCCCCCCGCGCGTCTTAGAAGACAGTCGCCATCGTTGCCGCTAGAGTAAAGAAGCCGAGCGAAAAGCGGAGTTAGAAGCAATGATCTGCAAAGCTGCATTCTTTGTCTTTTCCATTTTCGCGCTGGCCATACTCCCTTTGCCCTGTCGTGCCTCGAACGCAGGCCGGGCAGGGTTTGATCTTCCTCAACCCAATGGCTGCTACCCCGTAGGGACCAGAACGGTTGTGTTGAGAGACGTGCACCGCAGCCGGGATCTGCTCGTCACGATGTGGTATCCGGCACTGGAGGGTACGTCCGCACTTGCGCCTTACATGGACAAGCGGACTGCGGATGCGCTGGCCGAAGAGTGGAGACTGCAACCGGATTTCCAAGGCCTCGTGCGCACGCATGCCAGACTCTTGGCCCCGGTCGCTGAGGGCGGGCCTTTTCCCGTCGTTCTGCTGGAACACGGCTCGAGTGTTGTGCCAGCCGTTTATACCGTTCTGGCTGAAGGTCTGGCGAGTAATGGCTTCATCGTGGCCGCCACCAATCATCCCCCTGACTCCCTCATTTCGGTGTTCCCGGACGGGCATGAACTCAAGTTCACGCCATACTGGCCCGCCGACGCCGATCGCCGAACTCAGGGCGTCGCCATTGGTAAGTTCGCGGACGAGGTCTTGGTGGCAGACGTGAGATTCGTTCTCGACCAACTCCAGGAAATGAATTCACACGATAATTTCTGGCATGCCTACCTGGATTTGTCCAAGATTGGGATCGTAGGTCACTCGATGGGTGGAACGACGGCAGCACTCGCCACACAGGAGGAGCCCAGGATTCTGGCCGGCGTCAACCTGGACGGCTCCACTTATCCCGGCATGAATGCGGATGTTCGCCCCATTCCAGTGCACAAGCCGTTTCTGTTTCTTGCTACCGAAGAGCACGCGTCGGGTGAGGCCCGAGCTCGTGAGTACATAGGTCGCGAATCCAATACCTACTACGTGGTGTGACGGGAGCCGATCACATGAGCTTCAGCGATGCGCGCCTCATTTCGAGCAGATTCACTCGAGACTCGAAGCCAGACGGCAATGCCTTTGAACAGGCTCTGCTCACGAACATCTTAACCCGATCTCTAGTCGGGGAATTTTTTGCCAAGTATCTGAAAGCGGCTGTTGCCCCCGATCTCGACCTGGTGGTGCGGGTAGACAAGAAGTAGGCTGATCAGACCGTTTTCTCATCAGCCTACTCCAGACAGAATCACAAGGCGTGCGGCCGCTTGAGCTCCTTCCCTTGCACCTTCGTTGCATTGGGCGGCGCCGCTTTGCTTCGGCTGTTCGCCAGCGGCGCGTTGCGCTGGTGCGGCGGCGTCAACGTCGTGCCCGAGATGTTGTTGAACGGAACCGTGGCCGCAAATGTAGGCAGATTGTGTGCCCGCACCTGCGTCGCGGCTTCGAAGCCGGACGCGAGCTTGATCAAGGTAGGCTCGCTAAAAGCCGTCCCGAAGAAGCTGATTCCCATTGGCGCTCCGAACACCATGGCCGCCGGCACTTGCACGATCGGATAACCTTCCGGTGCCGCCAGGCCCGATGACCCAAAAATAAAGTGGTCACCAAAGATCAAGTCGGTAGCCCACGCCGGGTTGTCGGTGGCGGTGACCACAGCGTCGAGATTGAACTGGCTCAGCGCGGCGTCGATGCCGTTCACCCCAAAGGCTTGGTCAGCGGCAATCGCCTGGTTGTAAGTCATGCCGCCGAAAGCCGGCTGCGGATCGTCGGGTCCCGGCGCGAGAGAATCGCAGAGATCCCAAATATCCTGATTAAAGAACGGCATTTCTTCGTCGGCGTGGGCGTTGTTGAAAGCGATGGCGTCGGTCAAGGTCTTGCCGGCCATGGGAACCCCGACGCGAGTCGCGAAGTAAGCTTGCACGTCATTCCTGAAATCGAAGCACAAGATCAGGAACTCACCGGGACCCGAGCCGCCGTTGGGAAATGTGAAGCCCGCGGCATCCAGGTCTATTACGGTCGCGCCCGCATCGGTGAGCGCCTGGAAGGCGGCCTCGAACGCGTCCACCACCGGCTGCGGCGTTGGGACGAATGGATCAAAGCCAAATAATCCGATCCTCGTCAGGCCCAGCCTTGCGCCCTTCAGGCCGTTAGGATTAAGGAACTGAGTGTAGTCGGTGGGAATGTTGGTGGGGCGCGTGAAGCGGCCCTGCCATCCCAGGGGGACGCCGCCGGTCGCCGGATCGCGGCCGTCGTAGGTGCGGCTCTGCACCACGCCAAGCGCCGCCGCCGCGTCGGCCACGGTGCGGCCATGCGGACCGAAAGTGTCTTGAATGTGGGAGATCGGCACGATGCCTGCCCGGCTGGTGAGGCCCACCGTCGGCTTGAGGCCGACTACGCCGTTGGCGTTAGCGGGGCACACAATGCTGCCATCAGTCTCCGTCCCAAACGACACCGCGGAGAAGTTCGACGACACGGCGGCACCCGAGCCCGAACTAGAGCCGCAGGGATTGCGATTGATGCCATAGGGATTATTCGTTTGCCCGCCCCGGCCCGACCATCCGCTAACGGATTCGAAGGAGCGGAAGTTGGCCCACTCCGACAGGTTCGTCTTTCCGAGGATGACCGCGCCGCCAGCGCGCAGGTTGGCGGCAACCGTGGAGTCGCGAACCGCCGGCTTCCCGACCAGCGCGAACGAGCCCGCTGCGGTCTGCATCATGTCGCCGGTGTCGACGTTGTCCTTGAGCAGCACCGGGATTCCGTGCAAAGGTCCGAGCACGATGCCGCGCTTACGCAGCTTGTCGGCGTGGCGCGCCATCTCCAGCGCGTCGGGGTTCAGTTCGATCACCGAGTTGACCCCTGGACCGCTCTGGTCCAGCGCAACGATGCGGGTGATGTATTCCTTGGTCAGGTCCTCCGAGGTGAGTTTGCCTGAAGCCATTGCCGCCTGGAGATGGGCTACGGTCCATTCATTGTGATTCTTTGGAGCGTCGTTTGAATCGCTGTTTCGCGTGCCATCATTTGCTGCCGCCACGGGGAGCGCCAGCAAAGCTGCAAGAAGGATAGTGCGTAGGGCTGGGACGATCATTTGGTTCCTCCTGGGAGTCTTCGGCCGGGTAACGCCGGGAATCTTGCTACTTCTGGATTCGGGTTGTCAAGCGATTCCCGCTGATTTCAGGCGTCAAATGTAACAACGATGTAAAAACTTTGTCCGGCGGTTGGAAAGGGTTGTCACGTTCCATCCTTATACTCTGGAGGTGCCCCGTCCAAGCTCTGCTTGGGCGGGCCAGTTCCGCGCTTTGCATCGCTTTGCCGAAACCGCCCGTCATCAGCCCATTCCGGGGCAAGAGCCATCCTAGGAAACCTGCCCGGAGCGGGCAGTAACTCTTACCAACAGGCCACCCATCCCACAAGATGGGCCATGTGATACAGTGCTCCCCGCACTTACTCTCGTCTTAACTACCCAACACTACCCAACTAATTGTGGGAGATCAGATGAAGCTCTTTCTCTCGATTGTTTTGCTGAGCACTGCCATGGCAGCGCAGAGTTTTGTGGCGCCCAGCAGTTCCGCGCTTCCGGATGCGCCCAGCCAGCGTCCTTTCTGGACTGTCGAGAACAGAGTTAACGTAAGCATCCTAGCCGGACTGGTCGCCGCCGACGCCTTCACTACCCAGCGCGGCCTGAACCAGGGCCTCCGCGAAGTCAATCCGGTCATGCGCCCCTTCGTGACGCGTGGTGCCCCCGGAGAGGCGGCCGGGTCAGCTTTAGGTTTTGGCGCGGGAGTCGGGATCGTGTACCTGTTGCATCGAAGCCGCCACTACAAAGCGGAACGCATTACGATGCGGCTGATGGTTGCCGGTGAAGCTGGGTTCGTCGCCAACAACATCGTTGCGATTCGTTAATCGCGGCTGGGAGCAAGCCCGCTTCCACGCTATAATTCCATTCTGGAGACGAAGTTTTCTTCGACCAATTTAATCATTCGGAGAATCCCCGGCTCGCTTCCGCGAATCTTAACACCGTAAGGAGTCTGCATGGCCATTCAGAAGACGGACAAAATCTGGCACAACGGCAAGTTCATCGCCTGGGACGACGCTACTCTCCACGTGATGTCTCACGTCGTGCACTACGGCTCTTCGGTGTTTGAAGGCATTCGTTGCTACGCGCTGCCCACCGGCCCCGCGATTTTCCGTGCCACCGAACACATGCAGCGGCTCATCGACTCCGCCCGCATTTACCGCATCGACATCCCCTTCACCCGCGACGAGATCGTGCGCGCCATGGTCGAACTGGTGAAACATAACGGTGTGTGGCCCTGCTACATCCGGCCGGTTGTTCTCCGTGGATATGGCGAAGCCGGCGTCAACCCCTTCAACTCCCCCACCGAGGTCTATATTTGCAACTACCCTTGGGGAAAGTATTTGGGTGCGGATGCCAGCGAAGGTGTGGACGTCTGTATTTCTTCGTGGACGCGGATCGCTCCCAACACTCTGCCCGCCATGGCCAAGTCTGGCGCGAATTATATGAATTCGCAGCTCATCAAGATGGAAGCCATCGTCAACGGTTACGCTGAGGGCATCGCGCTGGATGTGAACGGCTACGTCAGCGAAGGGTCGGGCGAGAATCTGTTCGTCGTCCGGAATGGCGTGCTGCACACGGCTCCGCTGGGGAACTCCGTGCTTCCGGGGATCACCCGTGACTCGGTGCTGCAGATCGCCCGCGACCTCGGCATCAAGATCGTCGAGCAGCAGATTCCGCGCGAGTCGCTCTACATTGCCGACGAAGTTTTCTTTACCGGCACCGCCGCCGAAATCACGCCCATTCGCTCGGTCGACAAAATTACCGTGGGCAAGGGCAAACTCGGCCCGGTGACCAAATCTCTGCAAGCGGAGTTTTATGGCATCGTTCGCGGCGAGAAGGCGGACCGCTATGACTGGCTGACGCCGGTTCCGGTGGGAGCGAAGCAACCGGTGGGTGTCTGAGGTTGTTTCGGCGGGCGCCTAAATGCGTGCGCCGATAAGAAATCGCGCTTGCGCCACAGGCTGCTAGAAGGCGTTTGCGCTTCCTGTTTTCTTCAACTATAGTGAAGGCCGCCTGATCGCAGGCGATCTTGTTTGTTCCTATCAACCCCAGCCTATAAGGAGAACTGCTATGTCTGCTCCCACCCCCGAATTTGCTCTGACCTATCGTGACATGATGCTCGATGGCTTTGCCCGAGAAGTTGAAACGACCAAAAGAGTCTTGGCTGCCGTCCCCGACGGTAAAAAGGACTACCGGCCGGATCCCTGCGCGCGCACGGCCTGGGAACTGGCCTGGCATCTCGCAAATACCGACGTCCAGTTCCTGAATGGGATTGCGGGCCTGAAGTTCACAATGGCGAATCCGGCGGCGGAAGACAAGCCCAAGACTATCGCCGAGGTGGTGGATTGGTACGACAGCAATATAAAGCGCGGCGCGGATCGGGTTCGCGCTTTGTCGGCTGCACAGTTGCTGACACCGATCGAATTTGCTGGCATCTTCAACTTACCGGCGGCGTTCTATCTGGCATTCCTGAACAATCACAGCATTCATCATCGCGGCGAGTTGGCGACGTATCTCCGTCCCATGGGATCGAAGGTGCCTTCGATCTATGGCGGCAGTTACGACGAGCCGTTTCGGGCAGCAGCGTGAAGTAACGAGACATCGCGAACCAGAGAGCGTGGGGCGGGCGAGCTTACCCGCCCCTACGTCTTTGACGATGAACTCTAGCCTATGACCCCAGACCTGTTTACTCGCGCCGAATCCGCAGCAGCGTTTGTGCTTTCGCAGACCAGCCTGCGGCCGCAGATCGGACTCGTCCTCGGCTCGGGTCTCGGAGCTTTTGCCGACGACCTTACCGAAGCGGTCCGCATTCCCTACGCCGACATCCCGGCATTTCCGCGTTCGACGGCGATTGGGCATGCCGGACAACTCGTGGTGGGCAAGTCCGAAGACGTTCCCATTGCTGTGATGCAAGGGCGGGTGCATCTGTATGAAGGCTATTCGGCTGCCGAGGTGGCCTTTCCAACGCGCATGCTCGGGCGAATGGGCATACGCGCTTTGATTCTCACCAATGCTGCCGGTG
>WNFG01011834.1_pt1 | contig 12149 bp, 15 predicted proteins | sample 5400431 | NCBI WGS metagenome assembly WNFG01 (sample SAMN13153346, study PRJNA577476) | soil metagenome | isolation source: 120 cm saprolite under Douglas fir tree site 2 hole 3 replicate 2 | place: USA:California | collected 2015-04-18
CGGCTGGAGACGGGCTGCGTGCTGGAGCTGATCGAGAAAGACGCGCCGTAAGCCGCTTCCGCGCACGCGGCGATCCTAAAGAGACCTTCGCATCCGCGCGAAGAAGTGCCCTTAGGAAATTCTTAGGTCGCGACTCCTCACCCCGACCGTAATCACTACCGGTCGCGGCCACAAGACGCCGCGCGGAAAGGATGTCGCACATGTCGTTTCAGAGGAACAGATTCGGGATTGGCTTCACTGGCACGCATCGCGCCGAGGGCACCGTCGCGCGCATGACCGGATGGAATCGAATGAGGGCCGTTTGCGGTGCTGCGCTGCTAGGCCTGCTGGCCGCCTGCGGCGGCAGCAACAGCAGCCCCTACAACCCGGGATCGGGACAGCCGCCGCCGCCGCCGCCGGCAGCCGCTTCCTTGAAGCTGGCGTCGAACGCCAGGTTCGGCAATTACCTCGTCGACGGCAACGGCCGCACGCTCTATCTCTTCGCCATTGACCTGCCTGCGGGCGGCGGCCATCCCGCGGTCTCCAACTGCACGGGGTCCGCCAGCGACACGGGCTCATGCATCTATCTCTGGCCGATCTTCCACGTCGACACCGTCACCGTGAACGGAATCAACGCGGCCGACGTTGGAGAGCTCACCCGCAGCTCCGACGGAATGAAGCAGACGACCTACAAGGGCTTCCCCCTCTACTACTTCAGGCCCGACGCCAATCCAGGCGACGTCGGTGGCGAGGCCATCCCTGACTGGTTCGTGCTGCGCGACCCCTTCTACACGATCATGACGCTCAATGCGGGAGGGAAGCATCGCCTCACCGACGGCGCGGGGCGGAGTCTGTACTTCTTCGCGCAGGACACCGTCGGGAACCCGCCGACGAGCGCATGCCCCGGCACCGCCGGCAATCGGACCACCTGCGTGGGCAACTGGCCTATCTTTCTCGCGAGCACGACGGTGGTGCCCAGCAACATCCCCCCCGCGAAGATCACCGTCTTCACGCGCGGCAGCGACAACCTGCAGCAGTCCGCCTTCGATGGCCATCCTCTGTATTACTTCGCCGACGACAAGGTCCCCGGGGACGATCTGGGACTGACCTTCCCGCCCGGCCTGGGCCAGTGGTTCAACGTCGACCCAGCGGTGCAGTAGCCGGGTCGCGGGAGGAAACTGCCATGGCTGCGCGTAATCTGCTCGCCTCGCTCCTCTTGCTCTCGTCGATTGCGCAAGAGCGGGCAGGGAACGTCACCGTCCTTGCCCGCGGTCCGGGCGGGCTGCGCATCGAGGGAAAGAGCACGGAGGTCTCGCTCGCGGAGGAGGCTTCCGTGCTCCTCTTCAAGGTGCCGCTCGCGCCGATCGATACCGGCATCGGCCTGCGCAACCGCCACCTCCGCGAGGCCCTCGAGGTGGAAAAGTTCCCCGATGCCATGCTTCGTGTGAGGCGGGCCGATGTGGAATTTCCCAAAGAGCGCTCGCCCGTGGAGAGCCAGGTCACGGGCGAGCTGATGCTGCATGGCCACTCGCGTCCCGTCCCGGTGCATTATCGCGCCGAGCGGAGAGATGGCGGCCTCACCCGGATCGCGGGCTCGTTGCAGTTGGACATGCGCGAGTTCGAGATCGTGCCGCCATCGTATCTGGGCGTTGCGGTCTCGCCCGACGTCGAAGTCGCGATCGACCTCACGGTGGGCAGCCTATGAAGCCGGCAAACGTCGCGCTTGCGGCGATGGCGCTCTTCTCGACCGCTGCGGGCGCTTACCCCTCGATGATCCGCCATGGGTACACCCAGTGCGCGGCGTGCCACATCGATCCCTCGGGCGGCACGCTGCTCACGAAATATGGCCGGGCGCAGAGCGAGTTGCTGCTCAGCTCGCGGTGGGGCGCAGGGAAGGAAGACGAGCCGTCCCCGAGGGACGATTTCCTGCTCGGCGCGCTCCGTACGCCGGACTCTCTCACCCTGGGTGGCTGGTTTCGCTACGGCTACATCTGGAATACCGTCGATGGCACGCTGGTCGACGACCGGCTGCTACAGATGCGCGGGGATGTCGCCGCGGCGCTCCGGATCGGCCCGGTGCGGGCGGCGGCGCAACTCGGGTATTCCAGCCCCTCGAGCGCTCCGGCCACCGAGCTGGCCTGGGTCACGCACAATGCGGACGGCGTGAACCTGGTCTCGCGCGAGCATTGGATCGGGCTTGCATTCGCCGACGACACTGGCCTGGTGCGCGGCGGCCGGGTCTACGTTCCCTTCGGGCTGCGCAACCTGGAGCACACCTCATTTGTCCGCGCCGCCACTCGCACCGACATCGACCAGGACCAGCAGGACGGGATCGCGGTGGCGATCGCGAAGGAAAGCTGGCGGATGGAAGTGATGGCCATCCTCGGCAACTACTCGCTGCGGCCCGACGCGTTCCGCGAGCGCGGACTCTCGGGATACCTGGAGGTGGCTCCCTTCTCGCGGCTGGCCCTCGGCGTCAGCGCTCTGGTGACGCGCGCCGATGCAGCTCTGGGGAGCAAAGGCGCGACGCTCCGTCAGGCTTACGGCGTGACCGCGCGTGCCTCGCCCTGGAAGCCGCTGGTCCTTCTCGCCGAGGTCGACGCATTGATCACCACCGCACTCGGCAACGGTGGCGCGAGTGCGGGCCATGCCGACTGGCTACAGGCCGACGTCGAAGTGTTGCGCGGTGTGCACATTCTCTCGGCCGTCGAGGGCATGAAGCCGCCGGGCGGTGGCCCCTCGAGCCTGGGATTGTGGGGTGGGGCAGCCTGGTTCGTGGTCCCGCACCTCGACGTTCGTGCCGATTGGATCCGCCGCTCCACCAGCGGCTCGCCTTCGACCGACACGTTCCTGCTGCAGTTGAACGGATACCTCTGATGGGCCTGATTCTCGTCGCGATGGCGCTGGCGACTCCGGATTTTCCCGGTGTCATCCAGCAGCAGCTCGGGTTGGCGCAGCCGCCGCGCTGCACCATCTGTCATGCCACCGATGCCGGTGGCGCCGGCACCGTGGTGAAGCCGTTCGGCATCTATCTCCGCAGCCGGGGGCTGGTGGCCTTTGACGAGGCCTCGCTGCGCAACGCACTCCTCGCCGACATCGGCGAGCGCCATTCCAGCAGCGGCGGGGTCACCGATATAGACGCATTGAAGGCGGGCGAGGATCCGAACGGGACGCAGGGATCGAATCTCGTGCCGACATACGGCTGCTCGAGCGGCGGTGCGAGAGTGGATCTGCTGGCGCTCGTCGCTCTCTGGACATTGCTAGGGCTGCGCCGGCGCGCGAGGGCGCTCGGCAGCCAGTCATTTCTTTCTGGACTTGGCTGTCCAGATCGATAGACTCCGCTCGTGTCGCGCCCCAGGGAATTCGATCGCGAGGAAGTGCTGCAGATCGCCGAGCGAGTCTTTTGGCGCCAGGGATACCAGGCCAGCTCGACCGAGGATCTTCGCCTGGCGATGGGAATCGGCCGGCAGAGCTTCTATGACTCATTCGGCGGAAAGCGGCTGCTCTATCTCGAGGTCCTCAGGCGGTACAACGACCGCGGCGTCGAGGCATCCGTGGCCACTTTGCTGGCGGCCTCGTCGCCGCTGTCCGCTCTGTCGGCGCTGCTCCTCTCCTTCTCGAAGGAAAAGCCTCAGCGCCGATCGCTCGGCTGCATGGGCGTCGCCGCCATGTGCGAATTCGGCGTCAGCGACCCGGAGGTGGCGAGGATTGGAAGGACGAGCTCGGCGCGCCTCGAGTCGCTGCTGCAGCGGGTCCTCCGCAACGCCAAGGCCAGGGGTGAGGTGCGCGCCTCGCTGGACGAGCGCGCGGCGGCCCGCCAGTTGCAGGCCACCATCCTGGGCATGAAGGTGTTGTCGCGAGCCGGGGCGAGCCCGGAGACGCTGCGCGACGTCGCTCTCGCTGCTCTCGAAGGAATGGCCGCCCGGTGGCGGTCAAGGGCAATGCGCGCGCGCGCGTCCTGACAGGGGCGTACTCCAGATTGGCAATTCTGTCGGTGTTTCTGATTTTAGACATAGTTGTCCGGAACAGGAGGAGTCATGAAGAGGAAGCTGGAAGGCAAGATCGCGCTGGTGACCGGCGGGACCACGGGCATCGGGCTGGCGGCCGCGAAGCTCTTTCACGCGGAAGGAGCCACGGTGATCGTGACGGGCAAAAATCCCGCGACGGTCGAGGCGGCGCGCGCGAGCTTGCGCGGGATCGCCGAAGTGGTGCTGTCTGATTCCGGAGACGCAGCGGAGATCGAGCGGCTGTTCGTCCGGATCGCCGAGCAGCACGGCGGGCTGGTCGGCGTGCTGGCCGCCGAATCGGAGAAGATCGCCGCGTTCTCCGAAAATGACGAGACGCTGCTCGGCATCCTCGGCAACCAGGTCGCGCCGGCGGTCAACGAGATGCTGCAGCGCTCCGACCTCGCCGAACCGGTCTCCGCGCAGCCCGCCCGACCCGTGAACCGCGGCGGCACGCGCCGCTTCACCTTCTACCGCCAGGACGAGAGCATCTTCGTCGATGGCGAATATCTGATCCGCTACGTGGCGGCGCAGATCCTGCGGCGTCTGCTGCAGCTCCATGCTACCGAGGGACGCGTCGAGTTCACCAACCGCGAGCTGCGCATGGATCCTTCCATCCGGCTGCCGGCGGTGAAGGACAACCTCGAGGCGCGACTGCTGCTGTTGCGCAAACGGCTGGAGCAGAAGTGCCCGGCCCTGCGCCTTCAGCCCACCGGCCGTGGCCGATTCCGGCTGGAGACGGGCTGCGTGCTGGAGCTGATCGAGAAAGACGCGCCGTAAGCCGCTTCCGCGCACGCGGCGATCCTAAAGAGACCTTCGCATCCGCGCGAAGAAGTGCCCTTAGGAAATTCTTAGGTCGCGACTCCTCCGCGGCGGAGTTTAGTCTGCTGCCGCCGCGCTCTGCTAGACGTGGAGCGCGATAAGCGAGAGGAGGGCCAGGCGACAGAACCGCGCTTATCCGTCCTTTCGCCGCAACAACATCGAAGTGAAGCTGAGCGTCACGGCGGCAGACGGAAAGAATTACGACGTCAGCAGAGGCGTCGCACCATCTTGCCAGCAGAAGGACGGGCGGATCACGATGACCACCATCTCGAAGGACGCAAAGCTCGTGACGCTCATCAACGTTTTCACGGTCGAGCCCGCGAATCAGCGACTCCTCCTCGAGCTGCTCGCGCGGGCGACCGATACGTCGGTGCGGCATGCGCCCGGCTTCGTGTCCGCCAGCCTTCATCGCAGCCTCGACGGCACCAGGGTCACGATGTACGCGCAATGGCGGACGATCGAGGACTATGAAGCGATGCGCAGGAACCCGGCTCCTGCACCCTTCCTGCAACAGGCGCTCGCTCTCGCCAAGTTTGAGCCCGGCATGTACGAGGTCGTCGAATCGTACTCGCCGCCCGTGGCCGACTACTGACCCATCCGAAACTCGGCAGCAGTAGAGTCGCTTGGCGGAGGCGCTCCGGTCGTCAGGCCGCTCTTGCGAGGACCTCGTCGAGGCGCTGGGTCACGATGGTCTTGAGCCGCTTTGACGGGATGCGCTGGATCCACTCGCGCGCTGCCCGTCGGCGAAACGCGGGTGGCAATTCGAGCTCGGGCAGCGATGCAAAGAGCCGGCCTCGCGTCGGCGAAAGATAGAGGAAGTCGACCAGCGCCTTCTCGGGTACGGCAAGCTTGGTGCCCGAGTCGAGCACTTCGAATCCGTCGAAAAGCGAAGGCTGAACGTGGTGAATACTGTAGGTGCCGAGCGTGGTGTTGACCCGCGCGCTGCGGGCCAGTGAGACCAGGTAGATCATCGAAGGTATCTGCTCGATCGTCCCGTGTTGATAGAGCGCTGTCTGCAGCGACACGTAGGCGGGGTAAGGAGCGGTCTGAACGTCTGGAAGCGGCAGTGCAAAATGGGAGCGGCGGCGGGCGATCCGAGCCCCGCCGCCGCTCCCATCATCACTCGCTACATCTAGTCGTCGTCGGTCTCGTCGGCTAGTTCCTCCTCGGAAGAATCGACTCCGAGCGCATAGACCTTGTTGTTACCGACTCCTCCCGTGGTCCTCCGATAACCGGAACCCCAGTAGACGACGCCGTCCACAATCGACGGCCCATCGATCACCGATCCGCCGCTGGCAAAGCCCGAGAGGATGTCTCCTGTCCTCGCGTCGAGTGCGTACATCTGGCCGGCCAACGAGCCTGCATACACGACACCGTTGGCGACGCTTACCGCGCCGAGGTCCACCGTGCCCGGAGTCGGATCCGCGGTCTGCCAGAGGATCTTACCGGTGGCGACGTCCAGAGCGCTCCACGCTCCCCAGTTGATCGTCTGCCCGGAAGGGACGAGGGTATACGGCATGTGTAGACTGTTCGAGACTGCGACGTAGATGCGCTGACCGTCGGTCGCGGTCCCCCATTGGATCCCTCCGGCAAGGCCGCCTGGACCGACCGGCGTGCTCCAGACGATGTTGCCGTTGTCTGCATTGAGCGCCCAGTAGATGCCGCTCTTCTGGCCCCAGCCGACGATGTTTCCCATCAGATTCGGTCCTGACCCTCCAAGATCGAAGTCCGGGCTGTCGGGGAGGGGGCAGTTCGCCTTCGGTCCAGTCGGAAGCAGACACGCAATGTTGAACACGTCCAAACCCTGCAATCTCTTCGCCCACTTGATCTTGCCGGTCTTCAAATCGAGCGCGAGGGCGGTATCGAAGAAGTCGTCGGGTGCGGCGCACTCTGCCAAGGGATTGGCGTCGTGGCACGCTTCCACCTCCGGCGGAGCGGTGTAGTTGTTGCCTGTCCCGGCGAAGAGCGAACCGCGCTTCGGATCGATCGCGGGCGGCTGCCAGATCGCGTTACCGCTATATCCACCCGGCTTGCCGCCGTTCTCGGGGACGGTGAAGGTCTGCCAGAGGATCTCGCCGCTCTCCTCGTCGAGCGCCACCATGCTGCCGCGGAACGTACAGCAGGGATACGCCGGATCCCCCGTCACGAATTCCTCGATCGAAGAGACGCCGATGTAAACGACGCCCTGGAATACGACCGGGGATCCGGTGATGACCGCTGCGGGATGAGGATCCACCTTCGTGATCCATTGCAGCTTTCCGGTTCGGCGGTGTACCGAGATCACGTTCGCGCCGCCGTGCACTCGGGTGGAGCTGAGGATGTCGCCGACGATCACGTGATCGCCATGGACTGCGGGACTGACGCGAGAGACGGATCCTGGAACACCGTTGTACTCGGCGATCTTGTGAGACCAGATGAGACGGCCGCTCTTCTTCTCGACGGCGAACAGGTTGCCGCCCCAATCGGGGAAATAGACGGCGTTACCATCCACCGTCGGAGTGGCGGAGACGTCGCTCTCCGTCGTGAACGTCCAGCGCGGACTGAGCCTCTTGACGTTGCCGGCGCCGATGTCGTGCTCCGCCGGCTGGCTCCGGCTGTTGCCTAGATCGTGCCCGGCGACTCGCCATTTGCCGGAGCGATGGTGGGACACGTTGTCTTCCGCGTTCACTGCCGGCGCCAGCAAAAGGGCGCTACACAAGAATGCAGCAATTGGTATCTGCGCGTTGCGCTTCTTCCGAACCGACTCCATTTATGATTGCTCCTTGACGCCGGGGGGATCCCGGTCATCGCGGCGCGAAAGAGCAGGATGCAGGCCACGAACATCGCGCCGGCGCAGATCGCATCGATTGCTCGCTCGATCGACGCAAAGACGCCCCGTCGAACACAAGTGCGAGCGCGTGAGCGCTGCGATCTGACGGATTCGGCGACAGGTGTCGGAAATGCGTTCACGCAACGCCCGACACAGGAGCGCTTCTGCTTCATGAGTGTGGATGGCTCGATGTTCGCAACGGTGATGGTGGCAACGGAGGAAGGGTAGAAGAGCGACGGCATCAGGCTGCCGCGTGCGGCCGCATCTCCAGGCCCGCGGCCATCACCACCATCAGCGGCCCGAACAATCCCGCGGGCACGAACGCGGTCCACGCGAGCCCGGTCACGTCCCACAGGTAGCCGCCCAGCACCGGGGTCACGATCGCGCAGAGATAGCCGATCGCGAACATCGCCGCCGACACGCGCGGCACGTCGTGCGGATCGACGAGCATCGGCGGGAGCGCCAGCGTGGACGTGAGCACGAACGCGCTGCAGAAGCCGATGACGCCCGAGTAGGCGACGATCGACGCATCACGCGCGAGCACGAGGCCGATCGTGGCCAGCGTGAAGGTCACGCCCATCGCCATGAACGGCCAGCGCCGCATCATGAGCCTCCCGGGAAAGAAGAGCAGCAGCAGCGACGCGGGAATCTGCAGCCAGTTGTTCGCGAAGAGCGCGGGATTCAGCAGCTCGGGCCTTCCCACGCGATGCAGCACGTCCGGGAGGAACGCGTTGGTGGTGAAGTAGATGCTCGAGCACCCGCCGGAGATGAGCCCGAGGCGCCACGTGACCGGCGACTTCCAGTCGGGCCACCATACGCGCCTTCTCGTGCATGGGCTCCGCGGGCCGGCCGCGCTGGTGGAGCATGCCCGCGAGAGCGACGAGGAAGATGGGGACGGACCACGCCACGAGCGCCAGTCGCCAATCGCCGCCGGCGAGCGGCAGCACGACGGGAATCGTGAGCGACGCGGCGAGCGCCTCGCCCATCAGGAGCCCGTTCGAATAGACGGCGGTCCCGAGCGCGATCTTGCGCGGCACCCACTCGCGCACGACGGGCGGCAGCGAGGGCTGCATGATCGCGATGCCGATGCCCATCACGAAGGTCGCGGCGAAGAGCATCGCGGCATCCGGCGCCGCGCCGCGCAGCGCGGATCCTAGGCCCGTGAGTAGGATGCCGCCCACGAGCACGCGAAAGGCGCCGAAGCGCGCGATGAGGATCGATCCGGGGACCGCGGCGAACGAGAAGAGCAGTACCGGCAGGCTCGCCAGCGCACCGATCTCCGCCTGCGAAAGTGCCAGGCTCTGGTGGATCATGGGAATCACCGGCGGCACCGCGAGGACCGTGGTGCGCAGGCAGAGCCCGAAAAGCCAGAGCAGGATGAAGGGTCGCATGGGCGGAGCATATCGCCTCGCCCACGCGCGAAGGCCTTTCTAGACTCCCTCTCCCTCTCCTTTGATCTCGATCCGGAAGATTTCGGACAAGCCCGCCCTTCCAGACGACGTTAGGAGGAGTGCACGGCTGCCCGACACACATTCGAGCCATCCAAGGTCCAATAGACGACTCAGAATCCGTGCTCCGACGAGTCCCTTGAGGTGATAACGACGCTCACTCCAGTCTAAACAAGGCTGGCAGAAAATCCGCCGAGTGCGCGGCGTCAGATCAGCACTGAACGCGGAAAGGAAACGCTCGCCCGAAACCGTCACCTCTCCGCCTTCATCGGTGAGTACGATGTGCCCCATGACCACAAGTGCATCGGTAACAGCAACTCCTATCCTGCCGGCTAGGTGGTCGTAGCAACTACGTGCGAAACGTAGGGCTTCATCGCTTGGCGACCGCGGCTGATGGCGCAGTGGCACCTCGCTCGTGGCGACGACCTTAATGCTTTCCAGCATTGTCGCGACCGAGGGCGAAGCGATCCGGTAATAGCTGAAGCGGCGGCTGCGAGTGACCGTCAAGAGCTGCGCGGCGACCAGCTTGCTCAGGTGGTCGCTCGCGGTCGAAGGAGAGACATTGGCCCAGTAAGCAAGCTCCTTCGCCGTAAGCGCCTGTCCGCCCATAAGGGCATGAAGCATCGCTGCTCGCGTAGTGTCACCCACGAGAGCGGCCACTTCCACGAGATTCTTCGCCCCGACCATCCTTCACCCTATCGTCGATACCGGAAGGATATCAACCGGAAACAGTTCGGCGTACACCGAACTGTTCGCGCGAGACAGTTGCGAGCCTCGCAGCAAGAATGCGCTACATCGAGGGCGCGGCGCGCCGCAAGAAAGACGGCGCGCGCGAGCTGGAGATCGCCATCGTCGAAGGCCAAGAATAGGAGGAACGCATCATGGGAATGGCGGCCGTAATCCACGAGAAAGGCCCTCCCGACAACTTCTTGTGGGAGGAGATCAAGGTCGGGTCTCCCGAACGGGGCCAGGTACGCCTACGCAGCAAGGCCATCGGCGTGAATTTCGCCGATACGTACCATCGAGCAGGCATTCCCCACCCGATGATCGTCGGAGATCCGCCGATTGTGCTCGGCTTCGAAGGCGTTGCTGAGATCGAGGAGTTGGGGCCTGGCGTCACCGGTTTCTCCGTGGGCGAACGAGTTTGCACCTTCCTTCCCCCGCTCGGCGCCTATTGTCAGGAGCGTCTTTACCCCGCCGACAAGTTGATCAAGGTTCCAAAGGACTTGCCATTGGATGACGTCCAATTGGCGGGACTCATCCTGAAGGGGATGACCGCGCAATACCTCCTGCATCGAACGCATAAGGTGCAACCGGGAGATTTCGTTCTGATTCACGCGGCTGCTGGCGGCATGGGCCACATCCTTTGTCCTTGGGCGCGGCATCTGGGAGCCACTGTGATCGGCACCGTGAGTACCGATGCCAAGGCCGAGATCGCTCGACGTCTCGGGTGTCACCACGTCATCAATTACTCGACCGAAGACTTTGTCGCTGTCACCCGCAACATTACGGACGGACGAGGTGTAGACGTTGTCTATGAGTCGATCGGCAAGGACACCCTGCAGAGGTCACTCGACTGCCTAAAACTGGTCGGTATGTGCGCAGCCTACGGTCAGGCGTCCGGGGTTCCTGATCCGATCCGCCTCGTCGAAGACTTGGGCGTGCGCGGGTCGCTCATGATCACCCGTCCCGCGCTGTCGCATTACATGTCGACCCGAAGGGAAATCGATGCCGCGGCAGAATCCTTGTTCGATGCCGTCGCGCGGAGGGTGATAGCAAGCAGCGTGGTCAAAACTTTTCCGCTTCGGGAAGCTGCAGCCGCGCACAAGTTCATCGGCGGACGCAAGACGACGGGCTCGATCGTCATGCTTCCATTCGGGTAAGTGATCCACAAAAGGGGCATACGTACTGCCGAATCCCGTCCTGGATCTCTTGCGCGCTGGCTCAGTCAGTCAACAGAAGAGGAAACTCATGTCGATCACCCGCCACGAAATTAGAAAGATCACGGACCAGAATCGCGGTCAGCCGATCATCAGCCAGGCAGTCGTTTACGGCAACGTGGCCTATTTGGCCGGCGTCACGCCCAATCCGATTGTCGGCGACATCAAAACCCAGACTGCTCAAGTGCTCCGACGTGTCGATGAGCTCCTCAAGCTCGCGGGAACCGACAAATCACGGCTACTAAGCGCCCAAGTATGGATCGCTGACATGCGCCTATTCGAAGATCACAACGCTGTCTGGAATGAGTGGGTCGATCCGGCAAACGCTCCGGTGCGGGCCTGTCTCACAACCGAGTTTTGGCGACCTGGGATGCTCGTTGAAATTATGGTGGTTGCAGCCTTGCCGTGAGCCTATTGATCTCACGAACCATCGGCCGCGCGAGCTGGATCACATGCGCAACGCCGGGTTACGTCGAGCGCTGCGGAACGCCGAAGCATCCCTGCGATCTCGAGGAGCACCATCGCGTGGTCAACTATCTCACTGCGCGCACGGGACGCGACGTGCCGATGAGATTCTCGGACAAGCAGCGTCCCGTGGAGATCACGGCCCGGCACGTCGTGCGGGTCAACGAGAGCAACGCCCACTTAGCCGCTGGTCTCGCGGGCCTCGGGGTGATTCAGACGTTCTCGTTTATCGCCCGACCCGCGGTCGATCGCGGCGAGCTCGTCCCAGTGCTGGCGAGGTTTCAGCCCCCGCCGTACGAGTTCCATCTCGCTTATCCTCCCAACCGCTACGTGAGCAACCGCCTCCGCGTGTTCATCGATTGGGCCGCGGAGCTCTTCGGAAGGCTTGCGTGACCGTGGGCTCGACGATATGTCGTCACCTCGGCGTAGCGCGCCAATGACGTATTGCGGGCGTCAGGAAGGACAGCCCGAAACGTCGAATACCAGGCGAGCGGTCCAGGAGCGCCGCATCTTGAAGTGCTCCCCTGCCAGGCTCCTTCGATCTGAACGGCTTCCTCGAGCTTCACGTGTCATCCGGCTGCTCGAGAAGCGGCGCCGCTGCGGGGAGAGAACGGGGAGAGCTGGCACCCCTCCGCAGGAAAACACGAATAATTCCCACTGGAAGGGTGCGTCCCCACAGAGA
>WNFG01005905.1_pt1 | contig 12147 bp, 11 predicted proteins | sample 5400431 | NCBI WGS metagenome assembly WNFG01 (sample SAMN13153346, study PRJNA577476) | soil metagenome | isolation source: 120 cm saprolite under Douglas fir tree site 2 hole 3 replicate 2 | place: USA:California | collected 2015-04-18
TTCCGCAACCCCGTATTCTGCATCCTTATCCTGATGCCCGCTTTGCCGCCACTCATCCACGATAAGAGCCGTATGCGTAGACGCGCTTGTACGGATCTGTGCGGGGGGCGATCAGCGATGGTCGTCCCTACCGCGACAGCAATGCCGGGTCTGTTGTGGGAAGTTTGAGATTCCTCGGATTCGCGGCGAAGAGATCCTCCATAACGTCGCTGCGTCTCCTGTTTTCTAGGAAACTAGATTCTCAGTCGTTCGCTCAGTGGACGAAGGCTGCCAGGCTAGAAATAGTTTGTTGAAACCATTCGGTAGTCTGCCGAATGCTTTGCCGTTTTCCAAATCACTGAGAAAATTGAAGTTGGCTCTTCGACGGATGCCTACCCACAGTCTGTAATTTGACCAATCGAATGTAACGAATTCTAAACACAGTGTTTCGTGCTGTTTACGAAAGCATCGAAGTTGGAATTTTGGTGCCAGGAATCGAAGTTGCACCCAATTGCACCCGAAGTGAGTTGCAGTCAGCTTCAGCGCAAGGAACTGAAATCAAAGAGGAAGAATGGCTCCCCGGGCTAGATTCGAACTAGCAACCCTTCGGTTAACAGCCTTGAGACCAACTTAATCACAATTTGCCGGAGCCGAGACAAATCGAGGGGAATCAGCAAGTTCTGATCAAGTGGGGCTAATTCAGATTCACCTTCTCTTTTCAGTTTTCATTACCATTTGCCGCCACTCATCACCATTCGCATGACACCTACATGACACCACGCACCGGCCCTGGGCGCGCGCCCGCGACTCTAACAGCTCCATCTGTCAAAAACTTCGCGCCGTCTCGATCAGAATCTGTGTGCCCGTCACGCGGAAATCCGCAGAGCAGCTATGAGTTGATCGACTTCCTCCACTGAGGTGTAGGCATAACAAGAGGCACGAACCGCCGCTCCTGTGCCCATCCGCTTCAAAACGGGAAGCGATGCAAGATCCCCACCTCGAACCGCAATCCCCAATGCGTCGAGCTCCTTGACCACTCCCAGCACCGGCCGGTTCTCAACCACGAATGAAAACACCGATACCCGCTCGTTCGGCGCTGTTGAACCAAGAATTCTCAGGCCCTTCACTTCTTTGAACCGGGACAAAGCGTATCTCGTTAGTTCTTGCTCACGCCTCCAGAGCTCCTCGCGCCCCAACGATTCAAGAAAGTCAATCGCCGCAGCGAGCCCCACCGCTCCGGACACATTCGGCGTACCGGCCTCAAACTTCAGACCCCCCTCGGCAAAATGCGTGGGGGCCGATTTCATCTCCACATCGTGAGCCATGTTGCTGCCCGCCTGGTACGGCGACATGTTGTCGAGAATCTCGCGGCGCGCCCACAGGACACCGATTCCCATCGGACCGAACATTTTGTGTCCCGAGAAAGCAAAGAAGTCGCAACCGAGTTTCTGTACATCAACGGAGAAGTGAGGGACGGATTGCGCCCCATCCACAATCACGAGTGCGCCGACGCGGTGTGCTCGTTCGCAAATTTCCTTTGCAGGATTGATCAAGCCCAGGACGTTCGATACGTGGGGAAAGGCAACAAGCTTGGTGCGCTTGGACAGGAGCGCGTCGAGTTGGTCGAGGCGCAAACGGCCATCATCTTCCACGTCCAGAATCCGAACGCGAGCGTTGGCGCGCCGTGCAGCCAGCTGCCAAGGCACAAGACTCGAGTAGTGCTCGGATACGGTTAGGATGATTTCGTCTCCGGAATGAAGGTTCGCGTCGCCCCAGGATGAAGCCACGAGATTGATTGCTTCCGTAGTTCCGCGGGTCCAAACAATCTCCTCGGGTGCGCGGGCATGCAAGAATCTCGCGGCTGTTTGTCTCGCCTTCTCATAGAGGGTTGCGGATCGGCGGGCCAGCGTATGAAGGGACTTTGCAGGATTCGCATTGTCGTGCAGAGAAAAGTGTGTGAGGGCGTCCAGAACCGCGCGGGGACGTTGGGTCGTGGCGGCGCTGTCGAGGTAGACCAAGCGGTGGCCGTTGACCCGTTCTCCCAACACCGGGAATTGGGCGCGCAAGGATTCCAGTTCCGGAGTTGTTGGCATTCCTATCGCTCTCTCACTCAACGCCACACCTTCGTTTCGCCCCAGAACGGAAGCCGACGCGGCGAGCGTGGCGACACGTGACATCCTACGTAGGAATTCTCGGCGGTACGTTTTCATCGCTGTTCCCTCAGAACGATGGGGCTCGGTGCCGACATCATCACTGTCCTCCCTACAAGCGATTCAGGGCTTCCCTGACGTTTCAGACTCCGGTTCACGCAGCGAATTGTGCATGTTCAAGATGCGCCCGCGGTACTCGCGTTGCAGAGCGAAAAGAATGATTTCGGGGTCGAAGCATTCTTCCAATTCAGCCGCGGCGCCGGATTCGAACGCCGACGTGCAATGGTGCATCGCCGCCTCCATTTGCTCGTAGGCGGCGCCCGCGTTGGCCGGCGGCGGACTGACCGAGGCGACGCGGCGCTTCAAATCAATCGTCACGCCCATCTTGTCGAGCAGATCCACACCCAGAATTCCATCAATCTTTCCACCACAGGCGTTCCCGATGGGACTCAGATCCATTGCCGGGAGTCGGAGATCGCGGAGCCGGTGATCGCCGAACAGAACTTCAGGAAGGAAGACTTCGCGGGCACTCGTCGCGGCCGTGCCGCTCCACGAAGTGATTTGAATTTCCTTGGAACGCCCCGACGAAAACGATTTTAGGTTGAGCATGGAAGTGGCCGCGGTATCCAGCAGGAAGCGCATGTCCGTGCCATCGATTCGCACTTTTACAATGGGCAACAGATCGCAACGCTCGATGGGAATTTCCGATGTTGCTTGCGGAGCTTGCGCGTACACGGCGGAGCAGACGGTGAGCGAGCAAGACAATAGAAGCGCCAGACCAAAATACGTCGAGTTACGCGCGGGCCCCGAAATCATCCAAAAGACTCCTCATGGAGCAAAAGAATAAGTCCATTTCACGGCGAATCGAGTCTCGCGCACTTGCGGCGGGTTCGCCGGTGCAATGCTGGCGAATTGCGTGCCGACGTTGTAGACGATGTAGAGATCGCTGTCCGGCCGGTAGTTATACCTCAAGCGAACATTGGCACTGACGGCTTGCGCGTTTGACGTGTCTACCTGAACGAGACTGGTGAAGGTCAAAAAGCGGCTAAAGGAATAGTTTGCTTGCAGGCTGGCCAGCACAACGGAGAAATTGCCGTTGGGTAGCGGCAGCCGAAATCGATCCCAAGTCTCCGAAGCCGAAATCGAGAACTTCGCGGTGGGGCGGTAATTGGCCCGCACACGGAATTCATTCAGACTCCCTCCGTAGTACCCGCCAAACCTCTCAAAGAAGTTGTAGATAAACCGCCGGTCCTGTCCCGACCCGTACGTCAGCTGATGGCGGGCGAAATGATACAGGCCGTTGGGAATGAACACATTCTTGTAGATGTGAAGAGGTGTCGTGATTCGCTGCGTAAAGACATCAGCGATATCGTCGTCGGTGTACGCCCCGTTGTTGAAATCGGCTCGGAACGTTCCCTGCCATTCCTGAGTCTGCACGACACCCCGGGTGTCTGGCGCATGGAGAATGAACCCTTCAAATTGCAGTTCTCGAACGCCAGCGACTTTGGGCCTCACCTTGAAAGTCACATCTCCATAGGTTTCGTTGGAGTCGGTCCGCTCGATGAATCCCACTTCTGGATTGAAATTTGGTCCAATCTTTCTGCGCTCGAACTTTCCTTCCACCGAGTTCGCCCGATAGGACAAGGAAGCACCAACATCGCTTTTTCCACTCGAGTAGCCCGGAGATTGTGTTCCGGCCATGTGCGCGTCCACAAACCAGTCCTTGAAGAACACCAGTCGCGTATCGATCCCACCGGTTTGATTGAAGCTGTCCACTAGGTCGCCAGACCGCTTATCGATGCCCATCACACCGATATACGAACCGCCCCACAAGGATTCCTTCAACCGGACGACTGCATAGTTCGCGTAGGGATTCGGTCCTCGAGACCGCGTGTCCACCTCCATGACCCCGAATTGCAAACGGCCTATGCTGCCGGTCAGCTTGGCTCCGCCATTGATGGGCACCTGGTTTCCGGTTACCGAATCGATCCCAATCTGGCGGCTGAAGAACAACTGATCCTGGTCACCGATATCGAAGTTGAAGATTCCCGCGTTTTCGAGGAAGAACTGGCGCTTCTCCGGAATGAAGATCGGGAACGGCGTCAGATTGAACTGCTCTTGATCCACATCCGTCGCGGAAAAATCCGTGTTCCCCGTAAGGTTCAAAACGACGTTCGAACGAATTCCATACTTCACATCCAATCCGCCTGTAAGAGGAAACTCCGCGTTTTGGCCTGTCTGCTTGTCGTATTGAGCCAGCCCGTAGGGTTTCACGACAAAGAGTCTTCCACTGCCGATGTCCGTTATGCCGGTGAGTTCTCCCGCCTCGGAGACTTTAGCGATTCCGTAAGTTCGCCGGTGGGCAGCCCAAAGATCTTCTTCGTTCTTCCTGCGGATGAAGCGCTTGAAATTCAATCCCCAGATGACATCCTTTGACTTTGTAAAATTCAGGGTCGTGAACGGAATCTCGACCGTGGCGGTCCAACCGTCTTGCGTGATGCGGGCTTCGGAAGTCCACACGCCATCCCAGCCCGAATCGAAATCGGTTCCCTCCGAACCGCTCTGTTCTTCGACGACCAACCCATCGCTTTGTGTTCCCAGGGGATTGATTTCGAAAACATAACCGCCGCGCCGGTCATGATTCGAATTAATCAGAATCTCGAAGTGATCGTCCAGGTCCTGGCTCACATCGCGGCGCAGTTCCGTCGCTACGATGCGGGACGGCGCGGAATCGTAGCAATGAATCCCAAAATAGGCCGCGTGCCGGGTGTACAAGATACGCACCTCCGTCTTTTCGGTGGCGGGTTCACCTTCCTGCGGCTCTCGTTGCCGAAAATCAGTGATTGGCTTGGCGGATTGCCAAAGCGGATCGTCGAGTGTGCCGTCCAAGCGCGGCGCTCGGTCCACCCGGACTGCCTCAGCCATGCGGGCCCCTTCCTGCGGGCGGGCCTGATTCGGTAGAGCATGAGCGCCAACCGTTCGCGGCGAGATGACCACAAAAATGCCGAGCGCCCAAAATAGAAGGTAGTTGAAGCAATGGATGCCTTCATTGGTCACGTGGTTGAAGTGGGCCCTTTCACCAGCCTGCTCATTTGTCTTCCACCGTTGAAGCAAAGAGAAACGCACACATTCCGCAAAGCGATGCAGCTTGAAGCAGGGTTGAAGGATGGCCTACTTGTTGGTCACTGCTTCATAGACCACCATGCGCGCAACGCCCTGGCCATCGGCCTCCTGCTCTGGTGCGTAAACACGATGCGTCTCGGGATCTACCGCCAAGCTGTGCACTTTCTTCTGAACTCGAAAATCCTCTACCTTGCGGTAGTGGTCGGAGTCGTCCATCTGGAATACAGAGATCGCTCCACTCGAACAGGCGACGTAAATTCGTTTGAGACCGGGATCGAATTTGATGACGTCGGGACCGCCCGCCATTGGCAGGAATGCGATGGGCTGGTGCTTGTCGAGATCGAACACGGTCATGAGGTCATTGCCTTCGCAGGCGAGGAAGGCGCGATGATGTTCCGGGTCCAGGGTCATTCCGTGATTCCCTTCACAGCGCCCCACCGGATAACGTCCTACGACTTCATCCGTGGCCGGATCGATGACCGCGAAAATATTCCTGTCCTGAAGGTTGACATACACCTTGCGGGCGACGGGATCGTATTGCGGCATCCCGGTTTCACTGTCGAAATGCAGAGTCTTGATGATTTCGTCCTTGGTCACGTCCACGATGGACTCGGCTTTCCCTCGTTCGTCCGAGACGTAGAGTTTGTGAAACGGAGCCGCGTACGTGCTTCCATCCGGTTTTGCTTCCGTCTTCAGTTTCTTCACAACCTTCATCTGCTTCAGATCCACGACACCGATCGTGTTGTCACCGGCGTTGGATGTGTAGAACTTCTTGAGTTCCGGAATGTATTCGACGCCCTCCGCACCGGGTGTATCGGTCACAGTGGCGACCACTTTGTTCGTACGCAGATCGATCACATACGTCTGTCCCGCAGCGAGATGGGCGGAAATCAGATAGTGGTCGTCCGCATCGATCGTGAGGTAGTCGAATCGCTTTCCGCCCGGACCCGGCAAGTCGAACGTGGTGATCCGCTTCAGCGTTTGGCCGGATACGTTTGCCGAAAACAGACGGCCTAATAAGAGAAATGCACAAGCAGCCGATCGCAGAGAAAACAGTTTCGTTTGCATCACTTCCTCCCCATGTAGTTACGACCTGTGGTGAAGCACGACACCCGCAATGCCGGCTGCCAGGATGAGAAGCGGTTCCGGCACCTTCTTGAATCCCAGCAGCACGGCGAAGGAAATTAGCGCCATCAGAACTGTGGGCACATCCACCAGAGCCCGCCTGCTAAGAATGACCGCTGCGCCGGCGATGGCGCCCACCGCCGCCGCCGTCACCCCCTGTACAAAGGCCTTCACTTGGCGGTTCTGGGCGAATCGCCGGTAGTACGGCGCAGCGAAAATCACCAATAGGTACGGCGGCAGAAACACAGCCAGTGCCGCCGCGCATGCGCCGAGTGGACCGGCGACCAAATAGCCGATGAATCCGGACGTGATGACGATCGGTCCCGGCGTAATCATGGCCACGGCCACTGCGTCCAGAAACTGGCGTTCCGTCAGCCAATGAAATTGACCGACTACGCCTCCGTAGAGAAACGGCACGATTGCCAGGCCGCTGCCAAAGACAAACGCGCCGGCTTTGAGAAAGAACAGAAATACAGAAACGACGGTCCCGAACGAAGCGGCCCCGAGCAAACCGGTTACAAGACCGGGGTCAGCGATTCCCGCTTGGACGGTGCGTGCTTTCAGCTTGGGCGGAGCCTTCACGAACATCGCAACGAATCCGGACAGGAGAAAAAGCCACACCACCTCCGACTGTGTCCAGACCGTGGTGATCGCCAACACACCGAACAAAACCCATAACAGGTAGTCCGTGCCCAGGGTCTTCTGAATCAGCTTCCCAGCGCTTCGCACGATGATGGCGCTCACCGCTGCCCCGATGCCGTAGAACAGTCCCTGGATCCACGCCAACTGCCCGAAGTGGACGTAGAGCGAAGCCAATCCAAGAACCATCAGAAACGAGGGAAGGATGAAAGCGGCGCCTGTGAGCGTGGCGCCCAAAGTGCCGCTATGCACCCATCCGAGATACTTCGCGAGTTGCGCCGCGAGCGGCCCAGGGCAGAGTTGGGAAAACGCCAAACCTTCGAAGTAGTCTTCTTTCGAGACCCACTTCCTGGTTTCCACCAAGTCCCGCTGCATGTATCCAACGAGAGCGATCGGTCCGCCAAAGCCAAGCGCTCCCAGCCGGAGAAAATAGAGCACCAGCTCGCGTAGCGTGGGCTGCGTGCTGGTGCTCTCTCTCGATTCTGGGTTCGCGGTCATCACGTTGGCCGAAGCAGCAGCTCTACTGCGCGCCGCCATGAGCCGGAGCGCTTTTGCCCAGCTCGTCGAGAGCCGCCCTAAATCCACCTGCGAGTTTTTCAGCCGGTCCTCGGCCCCAGTAGTGAAGGAAAATGACCACCGGACGGTCTCCCGTCATGTGGTGATGAATGGCAACCACGTCGAGACCGTTCTTGCGAAGTGCTTTCAGAACCGGCGTCACTTCGTCTTCCAGCATCGCGACGTCACCGGCAATCGCCGCGTCTTCTTGCGTGCCAACGAAGGCGGCCCAGGTATTCAGCCCCATGCGGGCGTTGATCGTGGCCCCGTGCTCCTTCATGCCGAGGTCATCGCGTCCCACGGTGACCTTGTACACCGCACCCGTCTGCTCGCCTTCGTGCCCGGCAATCTTGGCCAGCTTGGCCGTGTCGAGCGCTGTGCCGCCACTGCTCGCGGGTGCAGCCGCTACGGGTTTCACGTGACCTATGAGGTCCAGCCCGGGTTTCACCCGCCGCGCGAGCTCGGCCGCTTTTCCCATACCGTGAACGTGCATGTAAAAGACGTGCGGATCGTCCCAGAAGAAATGATTATGAAGCGCCGTCACGTCGATTCCATTGTCGAGCAGCGCGGAGAGAACTGGATTCACCTCTTCTTGCAACAAGACCAGGTCACCCATCATCACGTCCGAGCCATCCGCCGCCTTGGTCAACGCAACCCAACCGCCGAAACCAAACGGCGTGGGAGTCGAAAAACCCTGGACCGTGATTTTCAAATCGCTCCGCGGAATGTTCACTTTCAAAACTCCCGCTTTGAAATCGCCCTTCCGGTCGAGGGATTTCAGCACTTCCTGGTAGTCGCTCGGAACATCTTGTGCGGCTGCGGGGAGCGAAAAAATGCATAAACAAACAGATAAGTAAATGATTTTGCGTTTGGTCCAACGAATCATCGGAAAAACCTCCATAGATTTGGGGGACTGGGCGCCGACCCGCCACGACCGTCGAAACTCGTCTGCTGACGTACGTATTCGAGCAGGGCGTCGTAGATCGGAAATTCGTGAGCGAGGCGCTCCTCGTCGCTACTCGCGGAAAGGGCAAATCCCTGCGCGATAGCCCGTAATCCCAGGCTCTCGGGGGAGGCTTTTTCTTGCCCTTGGACGTCTGCGCCTCTGACGATCAGTCCAAGACGGTGCAGCGCCGGATCGGCCAGCTTATAGTCTTCAAGAATCGCCTCGAAGGTGCACCGCTCGCCGCGGTGGTTCAGCTTCACTTCGGAATACCGCGTTGCGTCGAAAGGAATCGCCTCTTCTTGGCGAGCCCTTTCGAGAAGTTCCTCTTCGCCCACGAACAGGAATTCAGCTTGCGGGTCGATAAATCGCTTGATGAGCCAGGGGCAGGCAACCCGGTCGACTTTGACGTTTTGTCGTGTGATCCATCGCATGGGTTCACCTCTTGCGCAACGATTGATACAGGCCTTCCGCCAACTGCATCCCGCGTTGGAGGAGTTCCGCGTCACTCACGTCCTGTTGCGCCCACCCTTTCATGACCTCATCGATACCAAAGCCTTCGTTGCGCCCGAACTTCTCGTCGAACAGATCAGCGTCATGGACGATTTCCCCCATCACGCCTACCCGCTTGTCGCTGATACGGAATGCTTTCGTTAGAGTTTCGAACGTACAATCTTCTCCGCAGTGTCCGAAGCCTCCCTCGTACATATCGAAAGGGACCGCTTCGCTTGGCTTCTGGTCTTCGTTTGCGAAAACGAAGCGGGCTTTTGAATCAATGAACTTGCGAATCAGCCAGGCCGACAGCACTCGGTCAACGCCTGGGCGAGGACGTGTTACCCACTTGCGGTTGCGGTATGCAGACCGAGACGCCGTTCCTATCTCGGCAGGCTCAGATTTCGTTTGTGGCTCCTGCAAAGCTGCGAGGGTCTTTTCCACTTGTTCGCGCAGCGGACTTCCGAAAAAATCGATGGAGACAATTTCTTGAAAACGCTGACGCAGACGCGCGACTTGAGTGGGGTGTTTTTTGGATGCGCCCTTCCTGAGGGTCTTGAGCAATTCCCGGTAGTCTTGCGTTCTCACCTCCGAAAACCGCTTCGCTAGTTGAGAGCCGCTGTAGGTGTCGATTGATTGCACCTCCAGGACCGATGCATCCCCGCGCGCTCCGCGAATCGTGGTCGCCAACCATTCGAATTTTTCCCTATTTACCGGACTGTTCGGGAGTAGATAACCGGAATTGCCCAGTGGCACAGAGCCATAACGCTGTAGCTTTCTCCATACCGATACACGCAAACTCGCACCTTTTCTCGGCAGACTGAATGCGAGCAGCAACCACGGGGGCACAGAAGACTTGTCCTCGGATACGGTCATTCCACCTATGTTATACATCTAACAGACACATGACGCAAGCCAACGAGTTCTTGCTGATCCAAGCCCCGTCGGAAACGCTCGAAAGCGAGAGATACAAGATTGTCTCGGCCCGCGGCAGTCAGGCGACGGTTACGCGCAGCAAAACATTATGGTTGATGACTTGACGCTAGATTTCTATCTTGTTGAGGCAACGCTGCGACGGTTTTCCAAACCACCGCCCAGCCTAGACGCTCAAAGCCCGCGGTTCCCTAGACCGTTGTTGAGAGCACACCTGCTTGGGCGGCAGGCGCTCTACCCAGATCCACTAATCTGCTGAAAACGATGCATTCCTTCACAATCTGTGAAAATAGGGCGACTGATTTTCCGGTTGCGCCCGGCCCAATCTTCAACGCGGACGTAGACCAGGTCGATCTTCAACGCGGACGTAGACCAGGTCGGCGCGCCGATGCGCCGCTTCCGAAGATCCGTGAGGCAGCTTTCTTTCATTTAGGGCGCATCCGGGTGTCGCTAGGTCAGCACCACGATCTTCCCACCCGCTTTGTTCTCCTCCATGCAGCGATGCGCCTCAACGATTTCGTCGAGGTGGAACGTTTTGCCGACTTGGACGCGCAGTGTGCCCCCCGCAATCTGCTCGACCAGATCCTCGATCGGCGTCCGCATGAAATCTTCCGATTCACCGGCATAGGTGGTCAGGCTCACCGCAGTGGGAATCGCTTCCATTGGAGCGAAATTGTCGAAGGACCATTTGTTGCCGACAATGCCGGTCATGCAAACGATGCCGCGTTGTTTGGCGCAACGTAGCGAGTCTTTGAGCGTGGTCGTCCCCACCAATTCGAGCACTTTGTTGACGCCGTTCGGACAGATTTCCTTGACCTGTTCTGCAATCGAACCAGTATCGATGAATACCTGATCGACCCCGCTTGCCCGCAGAAGTTTTTCGCGGTCCGGACTACGAGTTGTTGCGGCGACGAAGGCGCCGTGGTTTTTGGCAATCGCCGCGGCCGCCAGCCCGACCGATGTCGTGCCGCCGCGGACAAGCAGGCGTTCGCCTTTTTCGAGACGCAGCGACTTGAATAACGAGCCCCACGCCGTCTGCAGCATCTCCGGGATGGCTCCGAGTGTTTCCCAAGGGAGTTCGGTCTTGATGATCTGCACCTGTTTCGCGGGCACGGAGGTGTATTCGGCGTAGCCACCGTCAAATTGCCGCCCCAAGCCTCCCATCGCCGTCGCGACGGTGTCGCCCTGGCGAAACTCGCCTCCTGGCGCTGCCTCAACGACACCGACTGCCTCGATGCCCAAGACGCGCGGAAACTTGACACTGGGCGAATGGCCCTGCCGGGTAAACAGCTCGGAGCGGTTGAGCCCGAAGGCCTTTACGCGGATCAGGACTTCACCGTTCTTCGGTGTGGGGATCGGAAGGCTTTCAATTTTGAGAACCTCCGGCCCACCGGCTTCGTGAATTACTGCTGCTTTCATCGTGGTCATCATTCGCTCACTTACTTCTCATGCGCGCGGCGGGTTGGTGGTAGCGAAACAGTAACGCGCGATCTTCCAAGCACCGTCGATTTTCTGGAACAGGAAGAGCTCTTGATTGGCCTCCGGACCGCCCGCGCCAGTCGCGTGGACCTTGACCGTCCCGGCCGAATTGGTGCGTGCGAACACCCAGTCGGGAGCCATCTCAACAACTTCGGCAATGTCGAACTTGACGGTGAGCTTGATGGCTTGGAATACGGCGTCATATGCCTTACGGACCGCATCGACGCCAATACTGGAAGGACTATTCTGCGGCATGAACACGCCGTCGGAAGCATAGAGCTCCATCACTGCATCGGTATCGGATTGATTCAATGCGTCTTGATATTTCGCCAGTACAGCGGCCACTGCCTTCTCATTTGCATTCATGGTTTCGGTCCTTTGTATTTGAGGACTCCCTCGGATGGGAATATAGGCTTAACCCGTCTGCTCGACTAGCGGGCGAAACCGCAAATGTATTTCCCGAATTTGGGATAATGTTCAAAGACCTGCTTGTCCGAGCAAAGCGACCTGTCGGCGAGGTCGGTCGCCTCGAATTCCGTGTCGAATGCCTGAATCATGACCATTCGGCTGGCACGCCGTCCTGTGCGACGGGTATTGGGTGATCGGTGACTTGTAAGAGCGGGAGGATGACGATGACGGACCTCAATTCGCTAATGATTTTCGCCAAAGTAGTTGAGGCGAAAGGCTTTTCAGAAGCGGCGCGCCGGCTCAAAATGCCGACATCTACCG
>WNFG01009963.1_pt1 | contig 12147 bp, 10 predicted proteins | sample 5400431 | NCBI WGS metagenome assembly WNFG01 (sample SAMN13153346, study PRJNA577476) | soil metagenome | isolation source: 120 cm saprolite under Douglas fir tree site 2 hole 3 replicate 2 | place: USA:California | collected 2015-04-18
GAAGTCGGGCGTAGGACGCATATCGACGTTGCGCAGTGTGGGTACCTGGAACTTGGCGTCGAATTTGGGAGCGAGCCCGATCCACCCCGAATCGGGATTCAATTGGCCGCTATCGCTCTGCAGCCTGCGCAGAAAAGATCCGACGCCCGTGTCGTCGTAAGCTTGTCCCGCCGGATTAGCGCGATAGCCACGCCCGTCGGACGCATCTTCGTGGTAATACTGCAGCTGTGGATTCCTCGGGACGCCGAGATTGCTGGCTGTGAAGTCGGTGAACAGCGGTTCTTCACCGGGCCCGCCATCGCGGTGACACTGGTTGCATCCTGCCTTACCGCGGAACAGCGCATTCCCATTCGCTTCATGTGGCGTGAACTTTTCTTTTCCCGCCTGTACATAGTCATACTTGGAAGTGAAAGGACTGACTTCCGGCGAAGCTTCATAGGAGGCAGCGGCCAGTCCGAAGCCGTCATATAAGTGGTCGGCACGCTGCCGGTCTGCCATGCTGAGATGGACCGGGTGTTGATCGTTATTTGATGGCGGACCTGGAGTTGCACAAACTTTCTCGACGTCTGCAGGCCATTGAATGGAAAATGAGTCGGCGCCCCAGACCGCCTCAAACAGCTTTCGATAGGGAGCCTTCGAAAGCCGGTACGCGAGACATGCCGAGTCAGGCAGACCCATTTCTACGGGATTGGTCGGCGGACCCTGAGCTTGTTCGGCGCTGGGACTCTGCAAGCGGTAGCCGCTGGCGCGCATGTCCCAAAAATTTCCACCCACGAAGTCGCCCTGAAGGGCGTTGTAATGGAGCACAGGTGCGAGCGTCGCATACATGTAACTCTGCGGCTTTCTCTGGCTGAATCGCGTTCTGACGGATCCCGGATACGATACTGTACTCATGTTCAGGGATTGAATCGGTCCAGTGAATCCCGTCTCCGGCGTATGGCAGAAACTGCATGCTTCATTCTGATTGACTGAGAGATGCTTATCAAAGAGCATCAGCTTTCCCAGGGTATGGATCTGTCCCTGACGATCAAGCGTGGTCTGGTCCATCTGGCGGAGCGTGTCGGCCTCGATGCGATCGATCTCGGCGACCACCCTGGCAACGTCCTGGTCGAAACCTGGAGGCATCTGACCGCGCACGTCGTGAGTAGCGGCAATGGCTGCTCCATTTCCCCGATATTGGCTACTCGCCAAGAGTAGTAACGCGCCAAGGATTAGAAGCCCAACCAACAAGAGAATAAGGTAAAAGCCCCTCACGCTACGGTCTCGACGAAGAAGTCTTCGATCTGGTTCACTTCTTCATTGCTAAGGCGCAGCTCGCCCGCGCGCATGACTCCCTCCGCCTGCTCCGCGTTCCGGGCCCCGACGATGGCTCCGGTCACAGCGGAATGATGCAGCGTCCACGCAATTGCCACTTCGCCGACTGTACGGTTGTGCCGTTTGGCTACTGTTCGCAAGAGCGCGACCAGGGCCAGGTTGAAAGAAAGATTTGGCTCGGTAAAGTCAGGATGCCCCCTGCGCCAATCGTCCTTGGGCAGTTCGGCCGCACGCTCGCGGGTCATGGCGCCGGTCAGAAGACCGGAAGCCATCGGGGAATACACAATGACCCCAATATCTTTCCTCTGGCAGTAAGGCAAAATCTCGTCTTCGATCTCGCGATGCAGCAGTGAATATGGAGGCTGCAGAGAAGTTACCGGAGCGATGAATTGAGCGCGGCGCAGTTGCTGGACACTAAAGTTGGAAACGCCAATCCAGCGTACCTTGCCTTCGCGCTTCAGGTCGACAAGCGTGGACCAGCCTTCCTCCAGTTCATCTGAGTCCGGATCAGGAGGCCAGTGAATCTGGTAGAGGTCGATCACATCGACGGAGAGGCGGCGGAGGCTGTTCTCGACTTCTTCACGGATCGACTCAGCACTCAGTACTTTGTATACCTCACCTTTGAAACCCCAGCGCAGGCCGCACTTGGTGAAGACGTAGGGCCTCGAACCGCGCCAGTCCTTCAGCGCGCGGCCGACGAGTTCCTCGGAGTGTCCCAGACCGTAGACGGCGGCCGTGTCAATCCAGTTGACGCCGAGTTCGAGCGAGCGATGGATGGCGGCAATGGAGTCGTTGTCGTCCTGCGATCCCCAGGCGAACTGCCAGCCCGAACCGCCAATGGCCCAGGCTCCATAGCCTACGGGAGTGATGTGCAGGTCGGAGTTGCCAAGCTTGCGTGTTTGCATTTCAATCTCCTGTAAAACTTCCTTTGCTGACACTAGAAATGCATTTGCGTTTCCAAACAACATTCAGCCTGGAACAAACCCATTAGATCGTTCTAGTTCACAGCTTTATGTGTGTGTCCCGCTGATAATTCCGCCGGCATCAGGCACGGTTGAAATCCGAACCCTGTCGAAATGTCGACGTTGTGTCAACCGCACGACTCCCATCTGAGTTTCATAAGGCCCTGCCCAGTTAAGTCAACCTGCTGAAAATACGCAGTTAATTCACTTCGCGATTGATTGGAGAGCGGCGTGCCTTTCCTGTCGTGGAGGCACAAACAAAATGCAAGCGACAGAGACATACATCGGATGCGAACCGCGCTTCGAAGTCCGCATCGGCGAAGAGAAGAATCGCGAAATGCACGACGTTCTCTCGCGCTGCCTGCCGTCTTTTTACACGAAGGCCTATCGGCACCTGGGCAATGCGGCCGACGCGGAGGATGCGGTTCAGGATGCACTCCTGTCCGCTTACAAGCACCTCGACCAATTCAGGGGGCAGTCGCAAATGTCGACCTGGTTAACAGCCATTGTCATCAATTGCGCGCGGATGCATTTGCGCAAACGGCCTCGTCAGATCCACCTGTCGCTCGACGAGCGATTCGGGGAGGAGCAGGAATATTCCTTGTCAGAGCGATTGGCGCACAGCGGACCAAGTCCTGAAGATGACTGTCGGAATTCCGAACTCGATAGGCGCCTCACGCAGTTCACAAAGCAGCTTTCGCCTCCATTACGCAACGCATTCCAGCTGCGTGAGTTGGATGGCCTATCCACGAGCGAAGCAGCGCGAATCTTGGGTGTGCCGGACGGAACAGTGAAGGCGCGGGTCTCTCGTGCACGCGCGAAGCTCAGACGATTGATGTGCCGCACGCTCGATATACAGCCTGGTTCGGCATCACCTCGTTCATCAAGATGAGCAGCAGTAAACCTAAGAGTTAAACCACGGACGGCAAAAATGGCGTCCGTCGGTAATTGACGAACCGAAAAGAAATTTTATGTGGATCGTTCGACTAGCATTACGGCGGCCTTACACATTCGTGGTGATGTCGATTCTCATCCTGATCATGGGTGGGCTCGCGATTCTTCGCACCCCAACCGACATCTTTCCGAACATCGACATTCCCGTTGTCAGCATCATCTGGAACTATAACGGTCTCGTCCCTGAGGACATGAGCAACCGGATCGTTACCACTACAGAACGAAATCTTACGACCACCGTCGACAACATCGAACACATCGAGTCGCAGTCACTCTATGGAATTGCCGTTGTTAAAGTGTTCCTGCAGCCGAGCGCAAGCATTCAACAAGGTATTGCACAGATTACGGCGGTTTCTCAGACCCAACTCAGGCAGTTGCCAGCGGGAACGACGCCGCCTCTCATTCTTGCTTATAGCGCATCGAGTGTGCCGGTCCTCCAGTTGGCCCTCTCGGGACAAAATCTGTCGGAGCAGCAACTCAACGACTATGGCTTAAATTTCATTCGCACCCAGATCATCACTGTGCCTGGTGTTTCGGTACCCTATCCCTATGGCGGCAAGCAACGTCAGGTGCAGGTGGATCTGAACACCACCGCATTGCAGTCGAAGGGCCTGTCCGCGCTCGATGTAGTCAATGCGATCAGCGTACAAAACCTGATTCTGCCAACGGGAACGTCCAAGATTGGCTCCAGGGAATACGATGTCTCCATTCCCAACGCAGCGCCGCAGACGATTGCAGACCTGAACCGCATCCCCATCAAGACAATTGGCGGCACCACGATTTACATCAAGGATGTAGCCTGGGTGCGCGATGGCTTTCCACCGCAGACCAATATCGTGCGCGTCAACGGCCAGCGATCAGTATTGCTGACCATCCAAAAAGCGGGGAATGCTTCGACGCTGAACGTGATCTCGGGCATTAAAGCCCTGCTCCCTCAAATTAAGACGACGCTTCCCCCCCAGCTCCAGATCGCACCTCTGAATGATCAGTCGATTTTTGTTCGTGGCGCGATCAGTGGCGTGGTCAGGGAAACGCTGATTGCCGCGTGTCTGACCGCTTTCATGATTCTCACTTTTCTGGGTAGTTGGCGAAGCACCGTGATCATCGCCACCTCAATCCCGCTGGCGATTCTGACCTCCATCATTGCGCTCAGTGCAATCGGAGAAACCATCAATATCATGACGCTCGGTGGACTCGCTCTGGCGGTGGGCATCCTGGTTGATGACGCCACAGTCGAGGTCGAGAATATCAATCGCAATCGGGAGGCCGAGCCAGACAAGGACATGGACGAAGTTGTCCTGGACAGCGCGGCTCAGATCGCGACGCCAGCATTCGTATCCACGCTTTCGATCTGCATCGTGTTTGCTCCCATGTTCCTATTGTCCGGCGTTGCGCGATACCTCTTCGTGCCACTCGCGGAAGCCGTCGTTTTCGCTATGTTGGCTTCCTATTTCCTTTCGCGGACCATCGTCCCGACAATGGCCAAGTACTTGTTGCGGGCAGACAAAACAAAAGAAGCGCGAGACGCGCCCTCCCGAAATCCGCTGGTACGACTGCAGAAGCGTTTTGAGCAAGCCTTTGAAAGATTTCGTCAAAGCTATCGCAGACTGCTGGAAATTTGTCTCCATCACCGGCGTGTCTTTCTGATTGCGTTCTTTGCCAGCTGTCTCGCTTCTCTGGTAATTCTGATTCCCTGGTTGGGCCGCGACTTCTTCCCCAGCGTTGACGCCGGCAGTTTCAAACTTCATATGCGCGCTCCCACCGGAATGCGTATCGAAGAAACGGCCAACCTTTGCGATCAGGTCGAGCAGTCGATTCGAGCGCAGATTCCGGCGAGCGAGGTTCAGAACGTCATTGACAATATTGGCTTGCCCTACAGCGGTATCAATCTCTCGTACAGCAATTCCGCGCCGGTGGGCAGTTCGGACGCCGACATCCTTGTATCTCTGTCCGTCAAGCACCATCCCACGGACAATTACATTCATCAGCTTCGTCTGTCACTCCCGAAACAGTTCCCGGGCGTTTCGTTCGCTTTCTTGCCCGCCGACATGGTCGGGCAGATTCTCAATTTTGGATTGCCCGCACCCATCGACGTTCAGGTCGTAGGCAATGACCTGGAAGCGAACCGGCGCTACGCGGATGTCGTGCTGGCGAAAATGAGATATGTCCCAGGAACAGCCGATCTCAGGATCCAGCAACCTTTCGATCAGCCGTATCTCCGCCTCCGGGTCGAGCGCACGAAAGCTGAACAGCTTGGTTTCACCGCCCATGACATCGCGCAGAATCTCCTGGTATCACTGAGCGGCAGTTTCCAGACCTCCCCCACATTCTGGCTTGACCCCAAAAACCATGTCAGCTATTCAATAGCGACTCAAACGCCGCAATACCGCACCGACACGTTGCAAGCGGTCGAAAACATTCCAATCACCGGCACCAACCCGAGCGCTCCTCCGTCGATCATGGCCAGCCTGGTATCCACGCAGCGGGGAGCGGGAATGGCTGTGGTTTCCGATTACAACGTTGCGCCGGTGATTGACATCTTTGGCGCCGTCACAGGGCGCGATCTCGGTGGCGTGGCCAGCGACATCAACAAGATCATTGATGCCACCCGCCAACAATTGCCGCGCGGTTCTCGAGTCATTGTTCGTGGGCAGGTTCAGACGATGCGGGCCTCCTACATCGGCCTTCTGAGCGGACTGGCGTTCTCGATCGTGCTCGTGTACCTGCTGATCGTAGTCAACTTCCAATCTTGGCTCGATCCATTCATCATGATTTCCGCGCTGCCCGCGGCCCTTGCCGGGATTGCCTGGTTCTTGTTTATAACGCACACCACTCTGAGCGTACCCGCACTCATGGGAGCCATCATGTGTATGGGCGTCGCCACCTCAAACAGCATCTTGGTCGTGAGTTTTGCCACCGAAAAAATGGCGGAAGGAAAAGATTCCCTCAGTGCCGCCCTGGAGGCAGGCTTCACGCGTTTTCGGCCCGTGCTGATGACGGCTCTGGCCATGATTATCGGAATGGTCCCCATGGCTCTCGGACTGGGAGACGGCGGTGAGCAAAATGCCCCTCTCGGACGGGCGGTCATTGGCGGACTGATTTTCGCGACGGTTTCGACGCTTTTCTTTGTTCCAGCATTTTTCAGCGTCCTGCAAAGTTCACGACGGCATCCGGCCCAAACACCACAGGAGCACTAGACACCAAGCCATATGGAGTCAATTATGTTACCGCAAAATCAAACTCAGACTCAGACTGAAGACACGAGACGAATCGGCGAGCACCCACCCCCAATAATCGGGGTGGAAGTGCGGGAACGTTCGCGTTCGCGCAAACACTGGGTTATCCTGGCAATCGTACTGCTCGTGGTTGCCGCCCTCTTGATATGGGGAATCTGGTCACGGGTCAGTGCCAGCACAGCCCTGCGTGCGGAGACGGCTCAAGCCGCTCTGCCGGCAGTGTCGGTCGTGTCGCCAAAACAAACCGCGCCCGCACAGGAGATCATCCTCCCAGGAAATGTACAACCCTTCATCACCTCACCGATCTATGCCCGCACCAATGGGTATCTGAGAAAGTGGTACTTCGACATCGGAGCGCACGTCAAGAAAGGGCAACTGCTCGCTGTGATTGAGACTCCGGAAGTCGACCAGCAACTGGAGCAATCGCTCAGCAATCTCAATACCGCCAAGGCGAATCTCGCGCTATCCGAGATTACCAAGAACCGCTACCAGGGATTGCTGAACAGCAATGCCGTTTCTCAGCAGGACGCCGACAACGCTTCGGGCACCTACAACGCCAATAAGGCAATCGTTGAGGCGAATCAGGCGAACGTCAAACAACTCCAGGCGCTTCAGTCGTTCGAGAAGATCTACGCTCCATTCGATGGAATTGTTACCGCTCGAAACACCGATATCGGCGACCTTATTAATTCCGGTAGCAGCAGCAGTGTGAAAACCGATCTCTTTCACATCGCTCAGCCCGGAAAGTTGAGGGTTTACGTAAACGTCCCCGAGGAATATTCGCAAGGAATCAAAACCGGCATGACTGCAGATCTTAGTCTCGCTGAGTTTCCGGGCCGCAAGTTTCAGGGAAAACTGGTGCGCACTTCCGAGGACATCAATGTGACCACCCGTACCCTGCTGATCGAGATCGATGTGGATAATCCGACGGGCACGCTGCTCACGGGCTCCTATGCGGAGGTCCACCTGGCGGTCCCGACGCAGGCTTCAACCTTCCTGCTTCCAGTCAATGCTCTGTTATTCCGATCGGAAGGTTTACGTGTCGGCATTGTGAAGGACGGGAAAGTCGCGCTCACAGCCGTAACTCCCGGGCACGATTTCGGCAATCAGATAGAGATCGTCGCTGGCCTCAAGGCAGACGACCAGGTCATTATCAACCCGCCCGACTCGATCGTTTCCGGACAGCAAGTCCAAATTGTTCAGGCAACCTTGCCAGGGGATATGAAGTGAAGCGCCCTCGAAAAACGCGGCAAGCGCCTTGGCTGGTCCTGCTCGCCCTGGCAATGTTCCTGTCTACCGGGTGCGTGGTCGGCCCGAAGTACCACACTCCCACCATGCAAGCTCCTCCCGCCTATAAAGAGGTAGGAGACTGGAAGCCCGCGCAGCCTAATGACCAGAATCTTGGGGGTGAGTGGTGGAAGATTTTTCAAGATTCGCAGCTTGATGCGCTGGAACTTCAGGTCAATGTATCGAACCAGAATCTCAAGGCAGCAGAGGCGCAATACCAGCAAGCGCGGGGTGCCCTGCGCTACAACCGCGCCGACTATTATCCGACCGTGACGGCGGGGCTATCAGGGTAACGGCATCACCTACAACGACTTTGTGCTGCCGTTCACTCTTTCCTATCAGGCCGATGTCTGGGGACGAGTTCGAAAAACAGTTGAGTCTTATCGCGAACAAGCGCAAGCCAGTGCAGCAGACCTGGCGACAGTCAATCTGAGCATGCACGCCGATCTCGCCGTTGATTACTTTCAGGCCCGCAGCCTGGACGCCGAGGAACAACTCCTCAACTCTACGGTTAAGCAGTACGAACAAGCTTTGGAATTGAATCAAAGCCGTTTTGACGGCGGGATCGCTTCGGAAGTGGAAGTCGAGCAGGCGAAGACTCAACTGCAAACTACCCGGGCAGCAGCGATTGATGTGGGCGTGCTGCGAGCGCAATACGAACATGCGGTCGCAATTCTTATCGGGAAACCTCCCGCCGAGTTCAGCCTTCCGCCGCTGCCCCTCAACGCACCGCCTCCGCGCATTCCTGTAGGCGTGCCCTCCGACCTGCTGGAAAGACGCCCTGACATCGCAGCCGCGGAGAGAAGAGTGGCGTCCGCCAACGCCCAGATCGGAGTTGCGAAGTCGGCCTACTACCCACTCGTCAACCTCACCGGCTCGGGAGGATTTGAAAGCTCCACCATCACCACCCTGCTCACAGGACCGAGCGGTCTATGGTCTATGGGACTGTCGGCCGTGGGGACAGTTTTCGATGTGGGAAGACGCCGCTCGCTTAATGACCAGGCGCGTGCCGCGTACGACTTTCAGGTCGCTGCCTATCGCGAGAGCGTGCTGACGGGATTCCAACAGGTGGAAGACAATCTGGCGGCCGTGAGAATTCTGGAAAATGAAGCCCAAGTCCAGGACGAAGCGGTAGCGGCAGCACAGCGATCGCTCGATCTTTCAATCACTCGCTACAAGGGTGGGGTCACCAGCTACCTGGAAGTGACCACCGCGCAAACTGCCGCGCTCTCAGATGAGGTCACACAGGTCAATATCTTGGGACGCCGCATGGCGAACACGGTGTTGCTGATTCAGGCCCTGGGCGGCGGATGGGAGCGATCAAGTCTGCCGGAGCGGCCGGAATGCTGCGGCAAGCTGGTGAGCAGCAATTCCAATTAACGGCTAGCGAATGGGGCCCTCTTTAGAAGTAAAAGTTGAATGGCTTGGAGGGTAGGTGGACTTGCGTTTGCCGTTCGCCGCGAGGACTGGAAATTCGTCTGCGTCTACTATGACGCCGATCGGCCCCACTGCCATCGGGAGATCCCTAGCTTCTGCATCTTGTGAATCAGCGTAGTGCGTTTCAAGCCAAGTTTCGTGGCTGCGCCTTTCGGGCCGCCGATCACCCAACCGACTCCTTCAAGCGTGTGCAAAATCAGAGCGCGTTCGGAGTCTTTCAGAGTAATTGCGGCCGGCGAGACGCTGACACCTGGAGTGCTTGCCGTTGGCAAAGGATTAGGAAGCACGCCATCGTTTGAAAGGATTACGGCGCGTTCGATCAGGTTCTGCAGCTCGCGGATATTCCCCGGCCACTCGTACGAGCTGAGCGCGGACATCGTTTCCGGAGGAATGTATTCTATTTCCCTACCAATCCGGCGCCCAAAAATCTCGACAAAATGCGTCACCAGCGCCGGAATGTCTTCGCGGCGCGCCCGCAACGGTGGCAGCAGGATCGGAAACACATTCAGACGGTAGTAGAGGTCACTGCGAAATTCGCCGCGCTTCACCATCTCCGGCAAATCGCGGTGCGTGGCCGCCACGAGCCGAACGTTCACTTGGTGGGTTCGAGCGCTGCCCAAGCGCTCGAACTCCTGTTCCTGCAAGACGCGCAGCAGTTTGGGCTGGAGCGCCGGTGGAATATCGCCCACCTCGTCCAGGAAGAGCGTGCCTTTGTCGGCCAACTCGAAACGGCCAATCTTTTGCGCTATGGCTCCAGTGAACGCGCCTTTCTCGTGGCCAAAAAGCTCACTTTCCAGCAGATCCAGCGGAATCGCAGCGCAATTCAGCCTTACGAACGAGTGTCCGCACCGCGAGCTGATGTTGTGAACCGCGTGCGCGATCAGCTCCTTGCCGGTACCTGTTTCGCCCTGAATTAGAACGGTGGAATCCGTCGGCGCAACGCGTTCGACTTGTTCCAACACTGTTTCCAGAGCAGGACTATTACCTATGATTTGCTCGAATCTGCGCTGATAACGGTCTTGGTCACGGGATTCGAATCTTTCGAAAGCTTCCACAGAGAACCTCCTGGTGCATACCCGGATGCGTCTGTTACAGCTCAGCTCTCTAGAGCCGCTCGAACACTGTCGAGCAGGACTTCATCGTCGAACGGTTTTGCCAGGAACTCCACGGCGCCTGCTCTCAACGCCTGCATCCGCATTTTTGTGTCGCTGTGTGCCGTGATGAAGATAGTCGGAATCCTGCAATGCTCAGCGTTCAACCTGGCCTGCAATTCCAGACCGGACATTCCCGGCATGCGGATATCCGCGATCAGGCATGCAGTCTGGCGATGTTGGCCTGACTCGAGGAATTCCTCCGCCGACGCAAATGCTCGCGCCGGGAATCCGACCGCTTTCAGCAGGCCCTGCAATGCGCTGCGCATCAAGTCATCGTCATCGACAATCGCAACTAGGTTCGTCTTCCCCTGAGTGGCCATAATAGGAATCTAGCAGCATCGCCAATAAGGACGCAATTATGCCTTGGTATAGGCGCTCTTATACCGCCCTGATCGGAGAGGCAGGTCTTTTCAGGCGGTATTGAGAAGCCGCACCCAAAAACGGGATGGCTGACAACCAGCAAACGGTATTGCGCAACATGGGCGGCCCCGAAGGCGTCATTCATGTGCCTCCGCTTCACTGGGTAGAGTGAAATAAAAACTTGCGCCGCGCGGTGAGTTGTGGGCAGCCCACAAGCGGCCGCCATGCGATTCAACGATGGAGCGGCTGATCCGAAGTCCCATCCCGGTTCCGTGAACTTTGGTCGTAAAGAACGCACTGAAGATCTTGTCCGCCTGCTGCGGGGGCAGCCCCACGCCGGTATCGCTGACCGAGACCATCAGTTGCCCGTTTTCCGCTCGCTGCGAGTTGACGATTAGCTCGCGTGTCCCATCCACATCTTTCATCGCATCGATGCCATTCATGATGAGGTTCATCAGCACCTGTTGTAATTGCACGCGGTCACCCATGATCCGGGGTAGGTCTGGCGGCAGATCCGTCTGGACGGATATGGAATTTCGCGTTGCTTCGTTGCGCAGCAGAACGATCATTTCTCGAATGACTTCGTTTACATCAACCAACTCCCGTAGCGGAGCGCCCTTCTGGAAGAGCTGGCGGATTCGGCTGATGATTTCGGCCGCACGGGTTGCGTCTTTGACGACTCTCGACGCAGCATCGCATGCCTCTTCCACATCGGGGAGATCGCGCTTGAGCCAGCGCAAACAGGTGTTGGCGTCGGTGATGGCGGCGGCAATCGGCTGATTCACTTCGTGCGCCAGCGAAGCGGTCAGTTCTCCCATGGCGGTCACCCGATTTACGTGCGCGAGGTCTGCATGCGCCTGACGCAGCGCTTCTTCGGTGCGGTTGCGAGATTCCTCGACGCGCCGCTTCATCTCCATCAACCCGGTGATCAGCAGCGCCGCTACCAGGAAGACTGCAAACCTCAAGAAGGTAGCCGACTCGCGGGCAGGCGGAAATGTCCTCCACAGAAAAAAGTAGTCGAAGGCCAGGGCGGAGAGAGCAACGGAGAACAGGCCCGGTCCCAAGCCCCCGAAGAGGCTGCTCACCGTGACCGCGAGAAGAAAACACGACGAAGGGGCATCGATAGGCCAAGCCACCACCAGGGCGACAGCGCACAAAATCGTCGCCAGACCGTAGCGCCGAAGTTTGGAGGGGACCTTCATTCGCGATTGCCGGGCGGCAGCTCAAGTCTCGCCGCGATTCTGACCAGTTGCGCCAGCGATTCAGCTTGCATCTTCCGCATGACATGCCCGCGATGGACCTTCACGGTGATTTCACTGGTCCCGAGCTCAAAGGCTATTTGCTTATTGAGCCTGCCCAAAACCACCAGGCGCATGACCTGGCGCTCGCGCGCGGTCAGCGACTCGTAGCGTTTTCGCAATCCCGCCAGTTTACTCTGCTCTT
>WNFG01036432.1_pt1 | contig 12141 bp, 7 predicted proteins | sample 5400431 | NCBI WGS metagenome assembly WNFG01 (sample SAMN13153346, study PRJNA577476) | soil metagenome | isolation source: 120 cm saprolite under Douglas fir tree site 2 hole 3 replicate 2 | place: USA:California | collected 2015-04-18
GGTCGGAATATATTTTCCCAAGTGCGTGGAATCGATAGTGTGTATGTTTGGAGCTCTGAAAGCAGGTGCGGTATATGTGCCGCTCGATCCGCAGGCGCCACCGGATCGCATCGCCTACATCATCGGGAACTGCGGCATTCGCACCCTGTTGACGAACCATGAGAAAAGCCAAGGCCTGGATGCCGCCACGTTGAGCTCCCTCGATCAATGCGTATTGACCGACCAGTCGGCAAGAACTGGCTACGCCGAGCGAACGATTCCGTGGAAGACGCTTTCCCAGTTTCCCGCAACCGAACCCACTGGCCTCGACCTGACCGAAACTGATTTAGCCTACATTCTGTATACCTCGGGATCGACGGGCAGGCCCAAAGGGGTCATGCTGTCGCACCAGAACGCGCTGACATTTGTCGAATGGTGCGCGGAGACTTTCCAGATTCGCAGCGAGGACCGCCTTTCCAATCACGCGCCGCTGCACTTCGATCTGTCGGTATTTGACGTTTATAACTCAATCGAAGCGGGCGCGACTCTTTATCTGATTACTGAAGATCTGGCGCTGTTCCCGGCGAGCCTGGCAAATTTCATCGAGACGAAGGGGATCACGGTATGGTATTCCGTGCCGTCCGCTCTCACCCTGCTCCTGCTGCATAGCAATTTGAATCCAGACAAGATTCGTCAATTGCGCACGATTCTTTTCGCTGGCGAAGTATTTCCGATGAAGTACTTGCGGCAACTCGCGGAGCTGTTGCCGAATGCGGAACTCTACAACCTCTACGGCCCCACCGAAACCAACGTCTGCACCTACTACAAGGTCGAGCGCGGCCAACTAGCCGGCATGGACAACCTGCCGATCGGGAAGGCATGCGCGAATACGGAAGTTTTCGCGGTGAATGATAAGGATCAGATCGTCGCGGCGCCGGGCGAGGTGGGCGAATTATACGTGCGCGGACCGGCCGTAACGTACGGGTACTGGGCCGATGCGGAGAAGACGAGGAAGATGGTTGTACCCAACCGTTTCCAGGCGCACTTCGAAGAAAACATGTATCGCACGGGCGACCTGGTGACACTGATGGACGACGGCAACTACGCTTTCCTTGGCCGGCGAGACAGCATGATCAAGAGCCGAGGCTACCGGATCGAACTGGGTGAGATTGAGACCGCTCTGCTCAGTCATCCGGGAGTGAAGGAAGCTGCGGCCATCGCGGTTCCGGACGAAGTAGTGGGCAACCGCATCAGGGCTGTAGTGTCGGCGCACGAATCGCATTTTCTCAAGGCAGCAGAATTACAGCAGTACTGCGGCGCGCGGATCCCCAAGTATATGATTCCGGAACTGATCGAATTTCGTGAGAGCCTGCCCAAGACCTCCACGGGAAAAATCGATCGGGTGCAGCTCGCCGCAAGGCAGTCGCTGGTAATTCCGGGGCCGCTTCCAGCGGCCGGGCGCGAGGCCGAGCCCTTAAAAGTTTAGCGTCTTACTTTCAAAAAGCAGAAAGGAATTTCAAGCAATGGCAACCCTGCAAACAGAACTAACCAATACGCCTTCCTCAGCAGTCAAAGACCAGATTCGCGAATTTGTCCGCGAGAACCTGGCCAGCGCGAAGGGAATCGGCAACTTTACCGATGAGGAATCACTGACGGAAAACGGCATTATCGATTCGCTGGGAATTTTCCGTTTAGTATCGTTTCTTGAAGACACTTTTGGGGTCCGCTTGGGCGATGAAGAAATCACCGCCGAGAATCTGAAGAGCATCGACATTATCGAGCAATTCGTGGTCTCCAAGACCGCGAAGTAGTTAGCCAGGCCGCCGCCATCTCCCCAAGGGCGCGGAAGCGGTTATTTCCTTTCCAGAACAACCCGTCCGGCCGAGACGGTTTCCCGGAGGTTTTCCCTGTGGGTACCATTCGTCGTCAGATTCTTCTCAATGCGCTGAAAGTGTTTGATGTGCTGCTGATGATGTTGTCTTTCGGCGTGGCCACCATTGCGGTTTCCACCACTGGCCCCGCCTCTTTGACCGAGTTCCTCGAGATGAGAATAACCATTGGGAACCTCGTCATCTTCTGCGTGCTGCTATTTGCGTGGCATCTGATACTTTCCTCTTTCGGAATGTACACCTCGCGCCGGATGTCGCGCCGCCGCGACGAGATTATCGACAGCTTCAAAGCGACAACTACCGGCACGGCGGTCATACTGGCCGCTGCGCTACTGTTTCACATTCGGATGGTCCGGCCCATTTTTGCGGTTGTCTTCTGGGGGAGCAGCACGCTGGCCACGGCTACCGGGCGATTGGTGTTGCGCTTGGTCCTCAGGAAAATAAGGCAGCGCGGAAGAAATCTGCGCGACATGGTAATTGTTGGGACGAATATGCGTGCGGTGCAATTTGCCCGGAAGATTGAGGCAACTCCGGGACTTGGATATCGGGTGATTGGGTTCGTGGACGACGACTGGCAGGGCCTGGGCCAGTTCCACAGCTCGGGCTATCCTTTAGCGTGCAGTTTTGCCGGCGTCCCATCTTTCCTGCGGGAAACCGTGGTCGACGAAGTGGTTATGGCCCTGCCCATGAGGTCTTTGCATTCGCACGCTTCGCAGATTGCAGCTCTGTGCGAACAGCAGGGGATCATGTTGCGCTCCTTGCCAAATATGTTCGACCTCAAGCTGGCGCGTTCGCGAGTGGAAGATTTCGAGGGTGACTCCGTGGTGACCCACTATACCGGAGCGCTGGAAGGATAAGTTCCGGACCATGGTGCCGGATGCGGAAAGAAAGATGAATGAAATCCAGCATCTGAACGAAGTCAGTGGCCCCGTGTTCAAGATCGCGAACGATCCGCGAATGACCCCCATGGGCCGGTTCCTGAGAAAGACCAGCATCGACGAATTGCCTCAACTCTTCAACGTGCTCAAGGGGGAGATGAGTCTGGTGGGTCCCAGGCCTCTTCCGGTACGAGATTACGAGGGCTTCAGCCAGGACTGGCAGCGCCGCCGATTCAGCGTGCGTCCTGGAATTACCTGCCTATGGCAGGTGGGCGGCAGAAGTTCGGTGGCATTTGAGCAGTGGATGGAGCTTGATCTTCAATACATCGATAAATGGTCGCTGTGGCTGGATTTGCAGATATTGCTGAGAACCATTCCCGCAGTGCTGAGAGGATCGGGTGCCGCGTAAGAGTATTGGGGCCGGGCAGCAGACATTTGCGAGCGTAGTGGAAATCGCAAAGGTCAAAAATCAGAAGCTTCACCTATAAACTTATGTTCAGTACCGAAGCGATGTTTAGCGGCGTCAAAGCTCATGTTGCAAACGGCCATGGCGAGCAAAGGCTCGATGACTCGTTGTGGTTTGTGCCGCAGTTGGTAGCCAGACGGGCGGTTGAAAATCCGGAGGCGGTTGCTCTCCAGTTGGGTTCTCAAGTTCTCACGTACGGAGAACTGGATCGCCAGGCGAACCAACTCGCGAATTATCTGAAAGAAATCGGTGTGGGACCGGAGAAGCTGGCCGGTATCTACCTGGATCGGTCCCCGCAGATGGCGATGGCGGCGCTGGCGGTTATGAAGGCCGGCGGCGCGTATCTGCCCCTCGATCCCACTTTTCCGGTGCAGCGGCTGGAATCCATTCTGCGTGATGCAGATGTGTGTGCAGTAATAACGCGGTCAGGGATGCCTGGCACCTTGCCCGCGGGAAATTGGCATGTCGTGGAACTGGATCTTGAAGTAACCGCGGCCGACCGGGCCAGCCACTTGGCTACGCTGGGTTTTGATGCCGCGGTGTGGGAGATCTGGCCCTACCTCACCATTGGCGCCAGCGTACACATGCCGGAAGAGGCAGTACGAAATAACTCTGAAGAACTCCTTCACTGGCTGGTCGAACAGAAGATCACAATTGCATTTCTTGCCACAGCGCTGGCGGAGCAGATGTTGTTTCAGGAGTGGCCGGCGGAAACCGCGCTGCGCATTCTGTTGACCGGCGCGGACACATTGCGACGCCGTCCTCCGTCCGGTTTGCCATTTGAACTCGTCAATAACTACGGTCCGACGGAATGCACTGTGGTCGCTACTTCGGCAACCGTGGCAGCCGCGGAAGAGGAAGCCGGCCTGCCGTCGATCGGGCGGGCGATCGACAATACCCAACTGTACGTCCTCGATGAGCAATGTAGACCGGTGCAGCCGGGTACGGCGGGCGAATTGTGGATCGGCGGAGCCGGAGTGGCCCGCGGGTATCGCAACTCCGCGGAATCGACCAGGAATTGTTTCCTGGCCAACCCCTTCAATTCTGAGCAGGGATCGCGACTCTACCGCACGGGGGACCGGGTTCGCGCGCTGCCCAACGGCGAAATTGAGTTCCTGGGCAGGCTTGATGACCAAATTAAGATTCGCGGATATCGTATTGAGCCGGGAGAGATTGAACTCGCACCCCGACGTGCAAAGCAGCATAGTGATTGCCCAGGAAGATGAGGTGGGTGAGAAGCGGCTGGTGGCGTACGTGACCTTGAATAGCGCGCGGCAACTGAAGGCGTCCGCGATGCGGGATTATTTGCGCAAGCAACTTCCGGACTACATGGTTCCGTCGAGCTTTGTGCAACTACCCAGTTTCCCGCTTACAGCGAACGGCAAGGTCGACAAAGCAGCCCTGCCCATGCCCCACGTCGGCAACAGCCTGTCCGAGGCGGAGTTCAGCGCGCCGCGAAGCATCGTAGAGGAGCGGCTCGCAGCCGTGATCGGCTCGCTGCTGCAGGTGGACCGCGTGGGACGCAATGACAATTTCTTCCTGCTCGGAGGGCACTCCCTGTTAGGTACACAATTGCTTACTGGGTAGAACTGAACCTGCTGAATCTGTTCGATCACCCCACGCTGGTGGAGATGTCGCAGCAAATTGAAAAGCTGATTTTAGAAAAAATTGCGGGCATGAGCATAGCCCCGCAGCAGTTGCCGCCATCGGCCTGGACGGAAGGAAATTTGCAGTGAATTTGGGCGCACCATCGCGATTAGACAATCCGAACGCCGCTCTGAGCCTCTACCATCTGCTCGATCCCGAGATCCTCGGCAATCCCTACCCTCTATTCGACCGCCTGCGAAGTGAAGACCCGGTGCATTGGGATACATTCCTGCATGCCTGGGTGGTGACGCGATACCCGGAAGTGCTCGAGGTATTGCACACGTTCTCCGCCGACCGCACGCCTACTCCGGAACAACTGACGGCCATGGGTCTGTCGAAGTTGAATCCGATCGCGCAGGTCATGGTGAAGCAGATGCTGTTTATGGACGCGCCCACCCACACGCGCCTCCGCGGACTGGCTTCGAAAGCGTTCACCCCGGCAAAAGTCGATGTACTCAAGACGCATATCCAGGACATTGTGAACGGCCTGCTCGATCAGGTCGAGGACAAGGGTTCGATGGATGTGATTGCGGAATTGGCCGAGCCTTTGCCCGCGATCGTGACAGCAGAGATGTTGGGCGTTCCGGTTTCCGATCGGGAGTATCTGAAGGCATGGTCGGCCAATTTCGCCGAGATGCTGGGGAATTTTCAGCATAACCCCGACCATGCAGACACGATGTTGCGCACCGTCCAGGAAATGACGTCGTATTTCCGGGATGCGATTCGCGATGCGAAAGCGCATCCGCGAGAGGGGCTCATCCATTCGCTGCTCACCGCCGAGATCGAGGGCGATCGCCTGACCGAAGAGGAAGTGGTCGCCAATACCATTGTGACCATGGTGGGCGGGCAGGAGACCACGACGAACCTGATCGGGAACGGCATGCTGACGTTGCTGCGCAATCCGGATCAGATGGAAAGATTGCGTGCGGACTTGTCACTCATTCCTTCCGCAGTAGAAGAAATGCTGCGTTATGAAAGTCCGAGCCAGCATACCGCGCGCCTGGCGCCGAGCGACAGAGAACTGGGAGGAAGGCAGATTCGCAAGCGGGAAGCCGTGATCGCTGTGATGGCTGCGGCCAATCGCGATCCCGAGCGGTTCCCCGATCCGAACCGGTTTGACATTACGCGCAAGGATAACCGCCACTTGGCGTTCGGTTACGCAGCGCATTTCTGTTTTGGCGCTCCGCTGGCACGCGCCGAGGGGCAGATCGCCTTCGAGACGATGCTTCGCCGATTCCCCAAGCTTAGGCTCGAACCGCAAGACTTGGTTTGGAGAACGAATCTTGGCCTGCGTGGACTTACGTCGTTGAAAGTGAGTTTCGGGAAGCAGCCGCGCGATTTGAGCACGGCCAGCGCTGATGCGGAGAATCGAAGAGAAGCTCCCATCGTGGTGCAAGGTAGGGAGGCGGTCCAGCCTGAGTTGGAGAAGCAGGCTTTGATCAAGAAATATCTTTCGGAGCAGACGCATCTAGACACGATTCCGCCTCGATCCGGCGGGGAACCCGCGCCACTATCCTTTCCGCAACAACAGATATGGCTGCACTGCCAGATGGCGCCTGAAGTTCCGGTGTACAACGAACTGGTCACGATCTACCGCACCGGTCCCCTGGACGTCGCTGTATTGGAACGGTGTCTCACGGAAATCGTCCGGCGTCACGATATCTGGCGCACTACGTTCGAAATGGTGAGAGGTCAGCCGGTACAGGTAGTTCACCCGGCGAGCGAGATCAAGCTGCCAATAGTGGATCTCCGAAGCATGGCGCGACTGGATCGCGAGCGGGAAGCGCTGCGATTAGCAACGGAGGAGAGTCGAAAACCGTTTGATTTGAGCCGCCTGCCCTTGGCGCGCTTCACCCTGGTGCGTTTGGAACAGGATTCTTACCAGTTGTGGGTGAGTTTGCATCACATTATTTTCGACGGACTCTCGATCTACCGCGTGCTGTTGCCGGAACTGGTAGCCCTGTACGGAGCCTTCTCAAAAGGTGAGCCTTCGCCATTGCACGACCTGCCGATTCAATATGCCGATTACGCCGCCTGGCAGCAACAGTGGCTGCAAGGGAAAGAGTTCTCCCGACAGATGAGCCACTGGCGCGAACACCTGAGTGGCAATCTGCCAGTATTGCAATTACCCACAGACCACCCGCGCCCTGCCGTGCAGAGCAACCGCGGCGCGCAACAGCCCGTGCGACTTTCCAGTGCCTTGAGCGATGGGTTGCGAACGCTCAGCCGCCATGAAGGCGCAACGCTGTTCATGACGCTGCTGGCGTCGTTTGCGACTCTTCTGCACCGCTACACGGGACAGAGCGAGCTTATCGTGGGCACGGTGAGCGCGGGACGGAAACGTTCAGAATTAGACGGACTCTTGGGCTGTTTCCAAAACCCTCTCGCGTTACGGGTGAACCTTGCGGGAGATCCGACGTTCCGTGAACTGATGCGGCGAACCAAGGACCTGACGCTGGGCGCTTTGTCCAATGATGACGTGCCGTTTGCCACGCTGGTGAACGAACTACATCCGGAACGTGATTTCAGCCGCAATCCAATGCTTCAGGTGTTGATCTCGCTCGCGCCGACAATGACTAAGTTAGAGCCGGGCTGGGATGTGAGCCAGATGACGGTGGATACCGGCGCAGCTAAATTCGACCTGGACTTGGAATTGGATGATCGATCGCCGGAAATCCAGGGGCGTCTGGTGTACAACACCGACCTGTTCGATGCGGCCACGGTGGCGCGCATCGCGGGACACTGGCAGGTTCTGCTGCAGGAGATCGTGGCCAATGCGGAGCAAAAGGTATCGCACCTTCGACTGCTCACCGAAGCCGAGAACAAGCAGATCGTGGAATGGAATGGCACGGAGACCGATTATCCCCGCGAGAGGTGCATCCACCAACTGATTGAAGCCCAGGCAGCGCGCGCTCCGGAAAGCGTAGCTGTAATCCAGGAAAAGAAGAAACTCACGTATCGCGACCTCAATGGACGCGCCAATCAACTGGCGCGCTACCTGCGACAACGCGGCGTAGGACCGGAAGTGCCGGTGGGAATTGCTCTCGAGAGTTCCCCGGAATTGATCATTGCACTGCTGGCTGTACTCAAGGTTGGCGGCGCTTGTGTTCCGCTCGATCCCAAGTATCCCCGCGAGCGCTTGCAGTACATGTTGGAAGACTCGCAGACTCCGCTCGTAATCGCAGAAAACGGAACGATCGCCGAATTGTCTGGTAAACCCTGCAGCGTTATTAACATTACCGCGGATTGGGACGAAATTGGGCGCGAGCGGCAGCACAATATTGAGAATGTTGCGAGCCCAGGCAGCCTGGCGTACGTGATTTACACTTCGGGCTCGACCGGCAAGCCACGTGGGGTTCTGCTCACTCATGGCGGACTGGTGAACCATAACACCGCTTCCATCGAACTCTACGGACTCCGCTCTTCGGATCGCGCGCTGCAGTTTTCTTCGATCAGTTTTGATATTGCGATCGAAGAAATATTCCCGGCGCTGATGAGCGGAGCGACGCTAGTCCTGAAAACCAAAGAGATGCCGCTGGCCATCGCCGACTTTCTGAGTTGGATCCGAGAGCGTGGTGTTACCGTCCTCGATCTGCCGACTGCATACTGGCATGAACTCGTGCACGAGGCATCGGAGCTGAGAAAGAGCCTGCCGTCGAAGCTGCGACTGGTGATCGTGGGCGGAGAAAAGGCCTCGGCGAGCGCGCTGGCTGCGTGGAAGAAGATTGCAGGCCAGCGAGTACGCTGGGTTAACACTTACGGGCCGACGGAAGCGAGCGTCATTGCCACCGCCTACGAACCGGCGGGGAAAGAGCTTCCAGCCAGCCTGCCTATTGGGCGGCCGATCCGAAACGTACAGATCCATCTTCTGGATTCGCACCTGCAACCGGTGCCGGTAGGGATCCGCGGCGAATTGCACATTGGGGGCGTGGGTGTGGCGCGAGGATATCTGAATCGTCCAGAATTGACGGCGCAGAAATTCATCAAAGACCCTTTCCGGCAGCCGCCGGAGGCGCGTCTTTACAACACCGGCGATCTCGCGAAGTATTTGCCCAACGGAGATATTGAATTCCTGGGCCGCAGCGACGACCAAGTAAAGATTCGCGGCTTCCGGGTAGAACTAGGCGAGATTGAGACAGCATTAAACCAGCACTCGGAAATTGCCGAGAGCGTGGTGGCATGAAGGCAAGACGCTGATTGCCTATATTGTTTCAGTTGAAGAGTCTATGAACGCCGGCAAGCTCCGCGTTTTCTTGAAAGAAAAGCTACCGGAATACATGGTGCCTTCCGCCTTCGTCATGCTCGCGTCCATGCCCCTCACCCCCAACGGCAAGGTGGACCGCCGGGCCTTACCTTCCCCGCGGCCCGAGGATCTGGTTTCAGAAGAGACGATGGTTGCACCAAAAGACGCGCTGGAGTCGCAACTGGTAAAGCTCTGGGAAGGGGTTTTGGGCAAGCAGCCGATCGGAGTACGGCAGAACTTTTTTGACTTGGGCGGGCACTCGCTGTTGGCAGTCAGACTAATGCATCGCATCGAGCAGATGTTTGGTAAACGCCTGCCGATCGCAACGTTGTTGCAGGCGCCCACGGTGGAAGAGTTGGCGAACATGCTGCGTACGAAAGGTTGGTCGCCCTCGTGGTCGTCCCTGGTACCGATCCAGCCCAATGGCACGAAGACTCCTATTTTCTGCATCCACGGCGCAGGTGGAACGGTAATCATCTATCGCGAACTGGCTCAATTGCTGGCACCGGACCAACCCTTGTACGGATTGCAAGCTCAGGGGTTGGATGGCAATCAGCCATGTTTTACGCGCGTGGAAGACATGGCGGCACACTACCTGGACGAGATTCGCACGATTCAGCCACGAGGCCCGTACTTCATCGGAGGCTTGTCGTTTGGCGGCACAGTGGCTTACGAGATGGCGCAACAGTTGACCGCACAAGGAGAATCGGTCGGCCTGTTGTTCATGTTCGATACCTTTCCGGGAAAATACGAAACCACTTCCTCGCTTCTGGTGAAACTGTGGCAGCTGCCTAAACGAGATCAGTTCGATTACATCAGCCGGAAGCTCCGGAGTTATGCTCAAAACTTGGGAAAAAGGCTGAACCGGCTGTTTCTGCCGCCGGCTCTGCGAAACGTTCGCGCCGGCATCACTCAGGCGGGGATGCAGTACCAAATGCGTCCCTATGCCGGGCCGATGGTGCTATTCCGGGCGAGCGAGAAATCCCTTCGAGGCGCACGCGATCCCTATGCCGGCTGGAAGGGACTTGCCAAGGGCGGAGTGGAAGTATGCGAAATTCCCGGTGGGCACGTCAGCATCCTGGCCAAGCCGCAAGTCCAGATACTGGTGGAACAACTGAAAGCCCGCATTCAGAGCGTGCAGACCGAACCAGTTGAGAAAGAGAAGGACCTCTGCCCGCGCTAGTCGATTCCTACAAAATTCATAATTTAAATCACAATTCAATCATCCATGTCTGATCTACGTGAACAAAATATGGGCACTGCCCTAGCCGAAAATACCGACAACGAGAACTCGCTGGATTCTGTGGGAAGGTCAACCTTGCCCAGAAAATCCTTTCTGGGGAAAGCTGTGCCCATGGCGACGAAGGGCGGCTTGGCTGTCCTGGACCAGGGACTTATTTCCGGATCCAATTTTCTGGTTGGGATTCTGCTGGCGCGCTGGCTGGCGCCGGAAGAATATGGCGCCTATGCGCTGGCGTTCGCTATTTTTCTGCTGCTTTCGTTCGTCTCCCAATCTTTGTTGTTTGAGCCCATGGCGGTGTTTAGCGGCTCATCCTACCAGAAGTCGATGCGCGGCTATTTCCGGTCGGTGCTGTGGATACACCTCGCGATGACCGTAATCACGTTCCTGCTGCTGGGCAGCGCGGCGGGCGTGGCCTTCCTCCGATCGGAGCCCAATGGTTTGCCGGGTGCGCTGCTCGGGGTCACATTGGCCTCTCCCTGCATCCTGTTGTTCTGGCTGGCGCGCCGCGCTTACTACACGCAATTGTCTCCCGCGCGAGCGACTTCGGGGGCCGGCGTTTATTGCTTGCTCCTGGTGGCGGGCCTTTTCTTGATTCATCACCGCCAACGTCTCTCCGCCTTCAGTGCCTATGTACTGATGGGAGCGGCCGCGCTGGGAACCGCTGGATATTTGCTGTGGCACCTGCGCCGCATTCTTCCGGGCATCGAAGCCGGACCAAAGTTCGGCGAGGCGTGCCGCCGGCACTGGGACTATGGGCGGTGGGCCCTTGCCAGTTCCTTCGCAACCTGGATTCCTTTTTACATGTACTACCCTTTGCTTAGCGCCTTTTCCGGGATGGCGCAAGCTGGGGAGCTGCGAGCACTGATGAATCTGGCCTTGCCGCTGGAGCAAACCTACACCGCTCTTTCCAGCTTGCTGCTTCCGTGGGCGGCGAGAGTACAGCTACGAGAAGGAGTCGCAGGCGCATCGCGCCTCAACCACAGATTGACGGCTCTTTATACCGGGGGGGCGATCCTTTACTGGGCGGTAGTCATTCCGCTGAGGGTTCCAGCATTCCATTTGCTATATGGCGGCAAGTATCTGGAAGTCGCATATTTGATTCCCTTGGTCGGACTTGAGACGTTGCTTTCCAGCGCGGCGTTTGGACCAGCCACTGTTCTACGCGCCATGGAATCTCCGGCATCGATTTTCTATGCACGCATCGCCGCCAGCGTACTTTCGCTGGTGATCGGTATTCCACTGACACGCTCTTACGGACTTGTCGGAGTGGTCTGGAGTATTGTGTTGGCGAACGTCGCCGCCTTCCTCATTACACTCTACCTCTTGCGCCGGAAAGTGTCGGCAGGAATAGAGCCGGTGAATGCGGAGCCTCAGACCGATCCTGCCTAGCCCTCATTTCTTCCTATTTCGCACCAGTAAAGATTTCCCACAGCATCACGAGGACATGAATTACGAGGATATTAATGATGAAGTCGAATGCGATAAAGGTGGCGACATTGATCGCGGCCATACTCTGCAGCGGTATAGTGTCCGCGAGGTATGCGTCCGCGCAAAGCGCGGTGCAGCCTGTCGAGGTGGTTTATGAGTACCATCACGACACTTCGCTGGCGTTGCGCGATATGTTCCCGGCGGCTTATCACGACATGGCCAATCGCCAGGCCGCGGAGAATTCTGCGGCTGCTTCGCCTATAGGCGCGGAGTTGAGTCCCACTGCGGGGCTCGCGACGCTGACCACGGTGCGCAATTTCGACGGCATTTCGCACACCGGCTGGTCCTCGCCAGACACCAACGGCGCG
>WNFG01006098.1_pt1 | contig 12135 bp, 10 predicted proteins | sample 5400431 | NCBI WGS metagenome assembly WNFG01 (sample SAMN13153346, study PRJNA577476) | soil metagenome | isolation source: 120 cm saprolite under Douglas fir tree site 2 hole 3 replicate 2 | place: USA:California | collected 2015-04-18
ATGTTCTACCGAAGCTCGATCGCCGCAGCGGCGGTCTTGGGGGCTCTGTGCGTCGCCACCGGCGACGCCCGGGCATGGGACGACTCAAAGTATCCAGATTTCAGCGGCCAATGGCGCCCGATCGGCGGCCCTGGCCGATTTGACATCAGCAAGCCTGCCGGTCGTGGACAACAGGCTCCGCTGACGCCGGAGTATCAGACCATCTTCGAGGCCAACGTCAAGGAGCAGGCCGCCGGCGGACAGGGCACGACCAAGACCTACCGGTGCTTCTCGCCGGGGATGCCGCGCGTCACCAACGGGTATGGCGAGATAGAATTCGTCGTGACGCCGAAGACGACCCACATTCTGGTCGACCACATCTACGACAACCGCCGCATCTTCACGGACGGGCGCCCCTGGCCCGCAGAAATCGTACCGATGCTTCTCGGCTATTCCGTCGGCCAATGGATCGATACGGACGGGGATGGCCGCTACGATGTTCTCGAAGTGGAGACGCGCGGCTTGCGAGGTCCACGTTCTTTCGACGCCAGCGGCCTTCCTCTGCATGCCGACAATCAGACCGTCGTCAAGGAAAGGATTTACATAGACCGGAATGATCCCAACATTGCCCACGACGAGGTCACGGTGATCGACAACGCGCTGACGCGTCCCTGGACCGTCACGAAGAACTACCGGCGTGGTCCCGATCCCTATCCCGCATGGAGCGAGGAGAATTGCGGCGAATCCAACAATCACGTCACCATCGCGGATGAGGACTACATGCTCAGCGCCGAGGGCTTCCTGATGCCCACCAGGAGGAACCAGGCGCCGCCGAATTTGAAATATTTCAAACCACCGGCGAAGTGAGGAGTGCCACACGCCGGCGTCGTCGCCGGGCTTGTCCCGGCGACCCCGAATGTCGAGACACGGAGCAAGAATAATCGGGGTGGCCGGGACAAGCCCACCCCGGGGTGAGACGCCAAGTGCTTCAACCTGACCGGAATCCGCCCTAACGGTCCCCTGACCATTGGTCGAGTTTAGCGGCGCCGCATAACTGAAACGAAAAATCCGTCGGTCCCAGTGCGGCGGGGCGTCATCAACAGGCCTTCGGCCGACACCCTGATGGCCGCGACGAATTGCACTCTTTCCGCCCCAAGGGCGCCCGCGACCTCGTCCGCCGGCACCACGGCAAACTCCGGATGCCGGCCCGTAAAAGCCCGAACCCGCGCGCCGTTCTCCTCGTCGAGCAGCGTGCAGGTGACGTAAACGATCCGCCCGCCCGGTCTTGCCAGTCGTGCCGAGCGATCGAGCGCTGTGTCCTGAGCCTTGATGCGCTGCTCCAGTGCGCCGGGGCGCACGCGCCACTTGGCGTCCGGATTGCGCCGCCATGCCCCAACCCCGGTGCACGGCGCATCGATCAGCACCAGGTCGGCAGCGCCCGCAAGGTCGTCCAGCAATTCGGCATCGCCCCGCGGCGTGCGCACCTCGACATTGCGCACGCCCGCCCGTGCGATCCGGGCGTGGATCGGCGCCAGACGGCGAATGTCAGTATCGGTTGCGACGATGCGGCCGGAATTTGCCATCAGCGCCGCCAGCGCCAGCGTCTTGCCGCCGCCCCCGGCGCAGAGATCGACCACCGTCTCGCCCGGCTGCACGCCCGACAGCAGCGCAGCCAACTGGGAGCCCTCGTCCTGGATTTCGATGAGCCCGTCGATATAAGCGGGCTCGGCATGAAGCGGCGGGCTCTTGGCATCCGCCGACAACGCGATGCGCAGCCCGACCGGCGACCACGGCGTCGGCGTGGCGCCAAGATGCGCCAGCGCCGCCACCACGGTGGCGCGGTCGGCCTTGAGGGTGTTGACGCGCAGATCGACCGGCGCGCGACGCGACAGCGCCGCACCCTCTTCGGCCCGTTCCTCGCCGAATACCGCCGCAAAATAGGGATCGAGCCACTCCGGATAGTCGCCGCGCACATGGGCAGGCGCATCATCGCGCAGGGCGGCCGCCGCCAGCGCGTCCGCCTCGGCATGATCGGGGGGCGGCGGCGCGTGTGGGACGCCGTCCGCAAGCCGCGCAATGGCATCGACCGACATGCCGCGCTCGAGCCGCAATGCGCCAAAGAGGATCGCGCGCGGCGTTGACGCCCCCATCAGGTAAGCCGCCGAGCTGCGCCGGCGCAACGCGTCGAACACCAGAACCGGCAAACCGATGGGCAAGGCCCCAGTCCTTCAGAGCGTCGGCGGCCGGCCGCCGGCGGTCCTCGATATCGGCCAGCACCTCGATGGCGGCGGAAAGACGTGCGCCAGGGGTCATTGCGGGCCGATCAAGATCCGCACGGCAAACATGATCCACATCACGACTAGCACCGCAAATCCGGCCGCAAAGGCATTGAATCTCCGGCCCACGTGATTTGAGGTGACGTGGATATAGGCGTGGCCAAGACGTGTCGCCACGAATAGCCACGACAGCACCACGAACAGGAGATCGGCCGTGCGCAGCACATAGGCAAGGATCACCACCACATAGAAAAGCACCGGAAGCTGGAATTGACTGTTGTAACTGTTGCCGATCTTGGTGATGTGCTCCGGCCAATTGAGTTGGCCCAGCGCAATGTCTCGAACCTTGGTTTCGCCGCGCCGAACCGACGCCACCCGCGAATATCCGGTCAGGAACAGAAGCGAGAAGGTCAGTGCGACGAGAGCAAAGACTGGAAGCAGAATGGCCTGAACTGACATAGGCCCCATCCTACGACCGGCTCGGGTAATTCGGGCTCTCGCGTGTCACTACCACATCGTGGACATGGCTTTCGCGCAGGCCAGCACTCGAGATGCGCATGAATTCGGCTTTGCGATGGAACTCAGCCAGCGTGTGGGCGCCGACGTAGCCCATGGCGGCGCGCAGGCCGCCGCTCAATTGGTGCAGCACGTTCGCCACCGGGCCCTTGTAAGGCACTTGCCCCTCAATGCCTTCCGGCACCAGCTTCAAGTTATCCTTGATATCCTGTTGGAAGTAGCGATCCGCCGAACCGCGCGCCATGGCGGCGACCGAGCCCATGCCGCGATAAGCCTTGTAGGAGCGGCCCTGATAGAGGAATACTTCTCCCGGCGTCTCATCGGTGCCGGCGAGCAGCGAGCCCACCATGGCGCAATCGGCGCCGGCCGCGATGGCCTTGGCGAGATCGCCCGAAAATTTGATGCCGCCGTCCGCGATCACCGGCGTATCGGTCTGCCGGGCCGCCTCGACCGCATCCATGATGGCGGTCAGCTGCGGCACCCCGACGCCCGCGACGACGCGCGTGGTGCAGATCGAGCCTGGACCGATTCCAACCTTGATGGCGTCCGCGCCCGCGTGGATCAGCGCTTTCGCGCCCTCGTGGGTCGCCACGTTGCCGGCCACCACCTGCACGGCGTTGGAGAGCCGCTTGATGCGTCCGACGGCCTCAAGCACGCGGGTTGAATGGCCGTGGGCGGTATCCACGATCACCAGGTCGACGCCCGCCTCGATCAACCGCTCGGTCCGCTCGAAGCCTTTGTCCCCCACCGTCGTCGCCGCCGCCACCAGCAGGCGGCCCTGCTCGTCCTTGGAGGCATTGGGATGAGTCACCGCCTTTTCGATGTCCTTGACGGTGATGAGCCCGACGCAGCGATAGTGGTCGTCCACCACCAGGAGCTTTTCGATGCGGTGCTGATGCAGCAGGCGCTTGGCTTCGTCCTGGCTGACGCCTTCGCGCACCGTGACGAGGCCGTCCTTGGTCATCAGGTCGGCGATCTTCTGGCGCGGGTCGGTGGCAAAGCGCACGTCGCGATTGGTAAGAATGCCGACCAGGCGGCCTGGCGCCTTGTCGCCTACCACGACCGGGACGCCGGAAATCCGGTTCTCCTGCATCAGCGCCAGCGCGTCCGCGAGCGTCGCTTCCGGATGAATAGTGAGCGGGTTTACCACCATGCCGGATTCGAATTTCTTGACTTGCCGGACCAGGCCGGCCTGCACCTCCGGCTCCATGTTACGATGAATGACGCCGATGCCGCCGGCCTGCGCCATGGCGATCGCCATGGCGACTTCGGTGACGGTATCCATGGCGGAGGCGACGATCGGAATATTGAGCGCAATATCGCGCGTAATTCGCGACCGAATATCGACCTCGGAGGGCAATACGTCAGACAGACCGGGTCTCAGCAGCACGTCGTCGAAGGTATAGGCTTCCCGGAGACTGCCATTTGCCATTGCCGCCATCCCGAACTCCCTGCCGCCCCCGGGGCGACCTAACTTGCGATAAAGATAATGCCCGCCGCGGCAGATGGAACCATCGGCCGGCGAATCAGGTCTCTCCGTTGAGGTTGACGAGGGTCGATATCACGGCGCGCGCGCGTTGGAAAGCTGGTCGCAAACGTGATTCTTGTGTTATGCGCTAGCGACGGGGCGCAGGGACAACGATTTCATGCCAGCCAATGAAGACGAGACTGCGGCCTGCGGCAAAGCGCCGGAGCTGCACCCCGGCAAGCACGATGAAGCGTTTGCGGCCCGTGGGTGCGTGAATGCGGCCTACTATCGCATGCGCGGGAAACTGCGGCATATGCAAGCCGATCTCGACGGCGCTTTGGCGGATTTTGACGCCGCGATCGCCCTCGATCCGGCCTTCGCGGCCGCCTATGTGGACCGCGGAGTAGCGCGCTTTCTCAAGACCGATGTCGCCGGTGCGCTTGCCGATTATGACATGGGGGCGCGCCTCGATCCACGACAACCCAACCTCCACCACATGCGTGCGCTGGCACGGCGCGCCGCCGGCGACCTCGCCGGCGCCTATGACGACCTCTGTGCGGCGCTCCACGTCGACGGCGAAACCGCCGATATCTACAATGACCGTGGCCGGGTGAGCATGGAGTCGGGCGATTTCGCCGGCGCCGGCGCCGACTATGAGAGAGCCGCGCGCTTGCGGCCGCATTGGTCGCAGCCCCACTCAAATCGCGGCTGGGCTCTCATCCTCGCGGGCGAACTCGACCAGGCACTGCGCGCTTTTTCGAGCGCGCTCGCGCTCGAACCCGGCGATGCCCTGGCACTCTATGGACGGCAGGCGGTAGCAACGCGGCGCAATGAGGCGGCCAACGGCCAGGTCGACATCGGCACCGCCCTTATCAACGATCCCGACATTGCCCGCATGATGGCGGCAAGCGGCATTTCGCCGGTCGCCGACTTGGCCGAGGTCACGTCGCTCGAGCCGTAGAGCCGTAGAGCGCAATAAGCGTAGCGCATTGCGCCGCTCCAGCTCAAACACGCTAGCCGAGGTCGCCGCCGTCGAGACATCGCCCGCCTGTCGCACGGGAACGGCGCAATGCGCGGAGTTTATCGTCGGGCCGGCCAAAGGCCGGACCCGGTGGCTTATTGCGCCCTACGGCCAACGGTGCTACCGCCCCCATCCGGGCGGCGGTCCGTGGCGTTCGATGGCATCGACGATTTCGCGATGGCGCCGTTGCTCGCGCTTCATATAAACGGAAATGACGGCGTGAAGCGATGGCAACAGCCACAGCACATGGAAAATAAGCCCCAGCACCACGCATGGAACGATCAGCGCCACATTGAGGACGGCCGCGAACGGCTGCCCATTCAGCAAGAGACCCAGCGGGGGAATGAAGATCGCCAGAACATAGATCATTGGGGCGCCGAGGTTCGAGGAATTCCATTCTAATGTAGATAATGACGGCGCTGGCGCAATGCAGGTCAGCGGCTCAAGGATCGTCGCGCTGGTATTCTTCTTTGCCAATGTCTATGAATTGCCCAATGCCGCATCGAGCCCTCCACTCATGAGCCGTGAGCGCCTTGTCCCGCTGATCGTCGCGGTGGCGCTGTTCATGGAGAACATGGACTCTACGGTCATCGCCACGTCGCTGCCGGCCATTGCGGCGGATATCGGCTCGAGCCCCCTGGAGCTCAAGCTCGCCATCACCTCGTACTTGCTGGCGCTCGCAATCTTCATTCCGGCAAGCGGCTGGATGGCGGACCGCTTTGGCGCGCGCACCATATTTCGCACCGCCATTGCGGTATTCATGATCGGATCGATCGGCTGCGCGCTGTCGCATTCGCTGTGGCATTTCGTGATCGCGCGTTTCTTGCAGGGCGTGGGCGGCGCCATGATGTCGCCGGTGGGACGCCTCGTGCTCATCCGCACCGTGGGCAAACACAAGCTGATCGGCGCCATGGCGCTGCTGACCATGCCGGCGCTGGTCGGACCGATGCTCGGGCCGGCGCTCGGCGGCTTCATCACCACCTATGCGAGCTGGCACTGGATCTTTCTCATCAACATTCCGATCGGCCTTCTCGGCATCACGCTGGTGAGTCTCTTTTTCGAGAACTTGCGCGCTGAAATCAGCGAGCCGTTCGATCTCTTAGGCCTGGTCCTGATCGGGCTCGGAGTTGGCGGGCTTGCCTTCGGGTTGACGGTGATCGGCATCAAGCTGGTTCCGGCCAGCGTCACCATGGGCCTCGTGGCAGGCGGCGCGATGGCCACCCTCGCGTATGTCATGCGCGCCCGCGGCATGGCGGCGCCGGTCATCGATCTGACGTTGTTCCGGCTTGCGACCTTCCGGGCCGGCGTGGCGGGCGGGTTCATCTTCCGGGTCGGCGCCGGTGCGCTGCCGTTCCTGCTGCCGCTGCTGATGCAGCTTGGCTTCGGCATGACGCCGTTCCAATCTGGCCTTGTCACGCTGTCGACTGCGGTCGGCGCCATGATGATGAAATCCGCGGTGCCGCCCATCTTGCGGCGGGCGGGATTCCGCAATGTGCTGACCTGGAACGCACTGGTCGCCGCGGCGATGCTGGCCGCGTGCGCGGCGTTCACCCATGCAACGCCCGTCCCTGTCATGATCGCTGTGCTACTCGCCGGCGGATTTTTCCGCTCGCTGCAGTTCACCAGCGTCAATGTCATCGCGTACGCGGAGGTCGAGCCGGCCCGCATGAGCCGCGCCACCTCGCTCGTCGCGGTGGCGCAGCAGCTCTCCCAATCGGTGGGTGTCGCGCTCGGCGCGCTCGCGCTCGAAACCGTGTTGCGCATCAACGGACAGACGGGGCTTACCGCAGAAGATTTTCCGCCTGCCTTCCTGCTGGTGGGACTGGTGTCGGCAAGCTCGATCCTGCTGTTCGCCAGGATGCCGGCCGATGCCGGCGCCGAGATGGCCGACCGCAGGCCGGCGGTGTCCGGACCGGACGAGGAGCAAAAGGCGGCATAGCCTGGACGGAACGACCGCAGCGCGGGCGTGCCGCCCGCGCTCGACTGCAGTCTATCCCTCGTACTTCTCGACGATCTGGGCTGGGCGAAGGTGCGCATCGGCAGGATCGCGGCCGAATTCTTCCAAGGCGCGGCGCTGGCGCAGCAGATCCCAATATTGATCGAGTTCGATCTTGACTTTTTGCAGCCGCTCCTGATCGGCATCGGTCGGGGCACGATCCTGATAGAGGCGCTGCTCTTCCGCCACCAGTTCCCGAATGTGGTCGAGCACCGACCGGTCGGACGCCTCTACCTTCGTGGCGGCATGTTCATTTGCCATTTGCAGTTCTCCAAGCGCATGCCCCTTCAAATGAGCGCTGACGGTCACGACCACAAGATGGTCATCAGCGTCATTCCGCAGCCGCCATGGGGGCGGCAGCTGCAAGCTCTTCCTTGTGGGTTCGCTCCAAAATGCGGCGCGCCTGGATCAGGCCGGCATCGGCATTGATGTCGATCTGCGGGGCGTTCGGCAGGATCGTCATATTGCGCTGCTGCGCCTCGAACACCGCCACATCCTCCAGAAACGCAGTGGTAATCTGCCCGACCAGCATATCGGTGAGCGCCTTGTTGCCGACATCCCAGTCGTGGGCTTGGCCCCAGAAATAGTGGCTGGTGGTCTCGGTTTCCGGCGTGATGGCGTTGAGGTTGCGCATGTTGATGCCGCCGACGCGCCGGCCTTGCGGCGCGCCGCTCCCGGTCGGCGTGCAACCGACATCGAGCCGCAGGAAGGCCGGGGGCACGAAATCGATGACCTGCCAGCGATCGACCGGCGTCGTGAAGCCGCCGGCCCTCACGAAGGTGGGCGGCGCTGGCGCGTCGATGATCCAGCGGGTCACCACCACATTATTCGGTGTGCGCGTCACCTTGACGGCAGCGTTCTCGACCAATGCCGCATTGCCGATGGTAGATTCGTGTACGAAAGCCAGATGGGTCAGATCGAGCAGATTGTCGACGATGAGCTGCCAGCTGGCCTTGACATGGAGATAGCAGCTTTTGGCCCCCCAGTTGGGGTCGTCGAGCCAATGGAAATCGGTGATCTTGTCCGGATCGGCGAGCGCCGGATCACCCATCCATATCCACAGCCAGCGATACCGCTCGACCACCGGATAGCTTTTGACCTGCGCCGACGGCGGTATGGTGTTCTGGCCCGGCACCTTCACGCATCGGCCGGTGCAGTCATATCGCAGGCCATGGTAGTGGCATTGCAAATGATCGCCGACAAGCTTTCCCATGGAAAGCGGCAGGTGGCGGTGGACGCAGCGATCCTCGAGCGCGACGGGCGTGCCGTCCTCTTTGCGGAAAAGCACGATCGGCTCGCCGAGGATCATCCGCCCGAACGGCTTGCGCGAAACCTCGTGGTCAGAGGCGGCGACGTACCAGAAATTTTTCAGGAACATGGGCGTGCCTCCTTGACGGAGAATTGTATTGTCCGCGGTGGGATTTTCAATGCAACGATCCTCCTGGGACCGCGGGCGTCCCGCCCGCCCACGAAAGAGCGGGCGGGACGCCCGCGGTCCCAGGCGGGAAATCACGCCAATGACCAAGACCGCGAAGGCCAAATCCATCAGGCGCAAGCGCCGCAAAGCCAAGACCGTGGGGCGTCCCATCAAACGCATGGTCAAAGCATCCGACAAGCCCGTGAAGCGCCCGCGTGGCCGCCAATCGACCGACGCTGCGCTTGCCGAACTCAAACGCCGGCTCCTGGAGATCAGCGATCTCAATTGCGCCGGCGCCGTGCTGAATTGGGATCAGGCCACCTACATGCCGCCTGGCGGGGCGGCGGCGCGCGGGCGCCAGGGCGCGCTCTTGAGCAAGCTTGCGCACGAAAGATCGACCGACGCGGCGCTCGGCAGGCTGCTTGACGCTCTTGAACCCCATGGCGGAGGCCTGCCGTATGACGCCGATGATGCGAGCCTGATCCGCGTAGCGCGGCGCGACTTCGAGAAAGCGATTCGGCTGCCGAGCGATTATGTGGAGCGGGCGAGTGCCCACAGCTCGGCCTCCTTTACGGCCTGGATCAAGGCGCGGCCGGCCAACGACTTCGCCGCAATGCGGCCCTTCCTCGAAAAGAATGTCGAGTTGAGTCGCGAATACGCCGGCTATTTCGCCCCCTATCGGCGCGTGACCGATCCGATGATCGACGACTACGATGCCGGCATGACGACCGCATCGGTGCAGGAGCTGTTCACCGCACTGCGGCGTGAGCTGGTGCCCATCGTCGGCGCCATATGCGACCAGCCCGCAGCGGACGACGACTGCCTGCGCGGCATCTTTGCGGAGGCGAGGCAACTGGATTTCAACGTCGCGGTGGTCAAGCGGCTCGGATACGACTTCGAGCGCGGCCGCATCGACAAGACCCATCATCCGTTCTGCACCAAGTTCTCCGCCGGCGATGTGCGCATCACCACGCGCCTCAACGAGGCCGACATCGGCGAGGCGCTGTTCTCGACGGTCCACGAATGCGGCCATGCCATGTATGAGCAAGGCGTCGCCGCCGCGCTCGCCGGTACGCCGTTAGGCTCCGGCACTTCGGCAGGCGTGCATGAAAGCCAGTCGCGGCTGTGGGAAAATGTGGTGGCGCGCGGCCGCGGATTTTGGCAGCACTTCTATCCGCAGCTGCGGTCTGCCTTTCCGGATCCGTTCGGCAACGTCCCCTTGGACGCGTTTTATCGCGCCATCAACAAGGTGCAGCGCTCCCTGATACGGACCGACGCCGATGAGGTGACCTACAATCTCCATGTCATGATGCGGTTCGACCTGGAGCTCGACCTGCTCGAAGGCCGCTTGGCGGTCAAGGACCTGCCGGAAGCATGGCGCGCGCGCATCGCGGCCGACCTCGGCATCGCGCCGGATGATGATCGCGACGGCTGCTTGCAGGACGTGCACTGGTTTTCGGGCGGCATCGGCGGCGCCTTCCAGGGCTACACCATCGGCAATATTCTCAGCGCCCAGTTCTATGCGGCCGCCATCAAGGCGCATCCGGAAATCCCGCACGAGATTGCGCGCGGGGAGTTCGATACGCTGCATCGGTGGCTCGTTGCTCACGTCTACCGACATGGGCGCAAGTTCGAGCCGAACGAGTTGATCGCGCGCGCCATCGGCGCCCCGATGACGATCGGGCCATATCTGGAGTATCTGCGCGGCAAGTATAGGGAGCTTTACCGATTGCCGGCTGGGACCGCGGGCGTTTCGCCAACGCGCACGGGCGCTAAATTTTAAGGCGTGACTGTGCCGCGAACTCCTCCCCTCCCCCTTGTGGGGAGGGGTCGGGGGTGGGGGTCGGGAGAGGCGGCACAGCAATGCCCCACGGCACGACCCCCCACCCCGACCCTCCCCCACAAGGGGGGAGGGAGAAGAACGCTCCCAGCCTCACAGCCCCGCATACCACTGGTAGCCGCGGTCCTCCCAGAAGCCGCCCTTGCCGCGGGCGATGTGGGTGAGGCGGTCCACCGCCTCGATGCGGTTGACGTATTTGGCGTGCTTGTAGCCAACATGGCGCTCCACCCGCAGCCGCAGCGGCGCACCGTGAGCGACCGGCAGGGCTTTGCCGTTCATCCCGTAGGCCACAATGGTCTGCGGATGGAGGGCGTCGAAGAGGTCGATGCTCTCGTAATAAAACCCGCTGTTGTCGGGGGTGCGCACCATCTCGTCCATGCAGTAGAACACGATGTAGCGCGCCTGCGGCATCAATTCCGCGGTCCTAAGAAGATGGCTCAGCGGAACGCCCGTCCATTGGCCGATCGCCGACCAGCCTTCGTCGCAATTGTGCATGGTGATCTGGGTGCGCGACGGCATCGCCTTGATCTCGTCGAGCGTGAGCGACAGGGGATTCGTCACCATCCCGTCAACGGTCAGACGGAAGTCCACGAAGTTCGACATCATGTGGCGGAAATACGCCATGCCGTTAGGCCGTTCGGTGCCGTTGGGCGGGAATCCCGGCGAGATGTCGGCCTCCGTGAACTCGCGCACGAGCGGCTGGCCTGCCAGCAAGAGGCGCTGCGCGTGCAGCGACATGACCTGACCGAAGTCGAGGACCGGACGCAGCCACTCGACGTCAGAAACCGCGACAGGGTCGCAGGCGGACACCAGCGTTGCGGCGGCGGCCGAACCGCCGGCGATCAGCGAGCGGCGCGTGATGAGACTCATTTTCTAATCTCCGGCAGGATCGCGTAGCGCCCGGTGATCATGGAGCGCATGTTGTTGAACAGTCCGGTCACGACGACTTGGATGATGTGAATGAACACGAATAGCACCAGGAGATTGGCGACCAGGAAGTGGATCGTTCGCGCCGACTGCCGCCCTCCGAACATGTCGAACAGGAACGGCATTGCGGCCGTCACGGCAGGCGACATGGTGAGCCCGCTCAGCACCATCACGGGCAGCAAGGCGAATATCACGACCGCGTAGGCGACCTTCTGGAGTACGTTGTAGCGCCTCGCTGCCGCGCCGCGCGCCCGGCGCAGGCGGATGTGGTCCCACATGTCCGCCAGCATGTGGCGCGGGCGGAGCTCTGCCGCATCCGGCATGAGATCGCGGCGGAAGTGGCCGGTGAACAGGCCGAACAGGAGATAGGCGAGGCCGTTGATCACGAGCAGCCAGGCCGCTGCAAAATGCACGTCGCGCGCCCCCGCCAGCGTGTCCGACAATGTCAGCCAGTTCGGAAATGCTGCCGAGACAGGCTCACCGCTGGCATCGTAGGAAACGCCCAATACGCCGGTGGTGATGAAGTTATGCCCCATGATGGTGGTCACCCCGACAGGCTCGTCGGTATCGATATCCTCCAGCGCCGCAATGGCGAGGAAGGGCGGCACGCCGCGATAGCCGTAATTCCCCCAATACAGCGCCGGATGATAGTTGAAGAGGCGTAGTCCGCTGATCACCAGCAGGACGAGGATCAA